>Ga0105047_10005767_pt1 | contig 21137 bp, 20 predicted proteins | sample MAT04_FD_78384 | JGI IMG/M metagenome (GOLD analysis project Ga0105047, IMG submission 78384) | Freshwater microbial communities from Lake Fryxell liftoff mats and glacier meltwater in Antarctica - MAT-04 (megahit assembly) | ecosystem: Environmental > Aquatic > Freshwater > Ice > Liftoff... | reverse complement strand
GAGGTGTTCTAGGAACAGCTCAAAGAAGACGACAAGCGGCTTGGGATGATTCTTGGACACTGAGGCTTTTGTCAAGAATTTTCGACATAGAACTGTAAAGTATTTTTAATCAAAAGACCCTGTATCTTTAAATATCTTTGGTGGATTGAAACCCAACAAATGGGACTTAATGGTAACAAAGCAAAAACAGAAGATTTTGCTTAAAGATTGTTTGATTTAACTTATCATCACTTTCATTAAAAATGAGCTTGGTATCTAATGAATCCCCTTGGCTCTTTTCCTCTCAAAGGTACGACATCTCAAGCAAAAACTATCATTTCATCAATCGTGAATATGATTCTTATACCGGTCGATGGCTGACTCCCGACCCCCTCGGCTTTGAAGACGGCCTCAACCTTTACGCCTACGTGCACAACAACCTGATGATTTGTGTTGATCTATGCGGACTTTGGGGTGAAGGTGTCTACAATTATCGAAGATGCGTAGAAGGTGTATTGCAAATAGCAGGTAGTTTTACTGAAGCAAGTCTTGGTGCAGCGGTTATATTATAAGACACTTCTCCTCGCTTCTCTCTTGTTTCCTCTGTGGTCTCAGTGTTAAAAAAAACGATAACCTCTCTTAAATGATTTCAGCGAGGTCAGAGGTGAAGGGCGACAGCCAATACTTCGAGAATTTATCGGGATCCTCATTGTAAACTATTTTAAGCAGCTCAATTAGCTGATGATTACGGTTTTCCTCTGCTGCATTTGCAATGTCTTCAATCCTATGTGGATCCTCGTTTAAGACTTGGGCAATTCTATCTTCAAAAATTTGCACAATATTTTTTTTATCCTCTCCAAACAAGATTTCGCATTTGTCAAAAATATGTGTCCAATTTTTTTCAACCCGTTTACCATCAAATGGCTGACCAATGGTCATTTTTTGAGCGCAATCAATAAAGTGATCCTTAAGAGATTTGGCAGTTAAAAATAAATTATGCTTTTTTGCAAATAAATACTTTTGTTCAAAGTCATCCGAGTACAAATTTTCAATTTGTCCCCACGTATTTTTAAGATGCTGATCGATTTTTATTTTGAAGCTTTCAAGATTTAGACTGTCCAATTCTTCTAAAAGCAGTGAAAGATCTAAATCTTTTAAAAATTCTTCAAAATTAGCTTTCAAATTACTTTCGAGCCAATCGGCAATTTCATGATGTTGCAAATGAGTTGCTAATTTAAAATAATCATAACATTCAGAATATTTTTGAAATTTCAACTTGCCTGTTTTAAAAAAAAGATCAAAACCCATCAGATTTTCACATTCTGAATTTGCAATCACATCACGTAATTTTTTACCGGAAGACACTTCCATAATTACTAAAATCAAATCTTTTTCTTCAAAATCAGGGATTAAGATTTTATTTTTTAAGATTGAGCCAAGTTTTATAATTCGCTCATCCTTGTTGTTTAAAAAACCTAAATTTTTGATGAGTATTTCAAAAAATAGAGGTTCTGTTGCAATCACATCTTGAAGGATGGGATTTTTTAGCATTTTAATTTGAGTTTTATGGTTGGCTTTTTTAAATTGCTCAAAAAGACGCCAAATGGATAGCTGTTGTTTTGAATAAAGAGAAGCATCTAATTTTTCTTTAAAAACCTTTTCCCAATATTTATAGGCCTTTTTAAGATGTGAAAATTTAAGTAATGGCAATTGATCATCTTCAAGATATGGAAAAATGCAGGCAATATCTTTAGCGGCAATCTCGCGCGATACATCGCTTACAATAGACAGTCGACTGCAATTTAATTCAAGATTTGTGTTGAAGGATCTGATTGAACAATTCTTGCGCCATTGTTCGTAATAAAATAAACTAAGACGTATGAAAAGAGTCAGAAATAGTGCTAATACCGTTGTTATACTCAAAATCAAGGGCGCTTTAGAGTCTTTAAGAGTAAATTTTATCAGTTTATTTTTAATAGTAAATTTATATGGTTTACAAGGGGCATTTAGCAAAACATCTACTTGTTTTTCTTGAACAGTATCGTAAAGCTCATATTTTTGTGAGCACCAATTGATTTGACGATTATGCTGATCTTTTAATTCATAGGTTCCAAAGACTCCAAAAAAAATAAAAGTTATTGCTGCAACAGTAAATAATGCGAAAATATTCTTAAAATGCCTAACAGAATAATCCTTTGTAAACCAACTTAATGGTTCCATTTTTTTGGTCGCCAATGTTTTGTTTACATCATCTCTTGATAAAAAACTGATCGAATTTTCGATAAGTTGATTTTTATAAAAATCAGGTTTAAAATCTGAAATGGGCAAATAATAAAGTCTCTTATAAGTATTGGTAGAAAAATTTTCAATAGGATATAAATGCATCTTTTAAAAAGCCTTTATTTAGATAAATTCATCATCGCTATAATCACGATCTTGTAAAAGCTCAACAAGCTCATATTCATTATTTTCTAAATGATCTTTCTTTAGTTTTCTTGGAGGAAGTGGCCAAAATTCAAGAAATAAATAAGCATACTTAGAACTTTTACAAAGTTTGACAATTTCATTTTGAACTTTATAACATTTTTCTTTTTCAGTCTCTATCCACATTGCTTTTAAAAGATCTGAATTTTCAAAAGCTAAGGTAAGGCAAGGAAATAAAGCTTCCATTAGACTAGAATCAATTTGGCTGATTTTAAAAAAATGCGTGATGAAAGCATCTTGTTTAGCAATTTCCATTATGTTTTCGACAAAAATCGCCACAATTTTTGAAAAAGAAAGGGAAAGGCAAAATCTTTTTATCGTTTCAAGATTATCAAAAAAATTTATCGTAAATAAATTATCTTTAGACAATTTTTTAGAAATCTGCAAATCAAAAGCCTTTTTAAAATGCATTAAAGGATACTTATCTATCGCTTCCAAAAATTCATAATCTTCAATTATTAACTTTACATTTTTGCATAAATAATCTTCTACTTGCTTAAACAAACTAACAAACTCATAACCATCGGCAATTACTAAAATGGATAGAAGATTTGCATTCTCGTTCACCTCAAATAAACCTGTTGCAAGATAGTTTGCTAACTCTTTAAAGGCTGCGGAATCCAAATCAGGTAAGAGAATTGTATCTTTAGAATGGTAGAGCTGATTGTTTAATAATTTATTAAAATACTGACTTGCAAAGCAAAGAAGATGAATCGGCACCTCTTGGCTTTCATCATTAAATTGTAACTTTACATTTCCTACATTTTCAAGAGATAAAATTTGAAATTGAGTATAGGCCTTTTCAAGCTCAAGATTTTTATCTTTCATGAGTTTAACAATTGTAATTCTTTCTTCTTGCTTAAAGTTAGAAAATGCTTCATGAATCGATTGCAGTCTTAAAGCCAATAGGTTGATAGTATCATTGAAACATTTTTGATCCATCTCAAGAATTAACGTTTCTAAAATTTTTGGTTCATTTTCAAACATCTCGATGATAAGGGGGTTTTGTAGAGCTCTTTTTAATTCTGCATTTTTTAATGTGAAGATTTTATGAAGTTTATTCCAATAAAGAATTTGGGTTTCAGAAAATCTTATCTTTCTTAATGACTTATTAAAGTGCTCTAAATCATTACTTTTAAGAATTTTTATTTGCTCAAAACTTAAAAGTTTATATTCGGTCTCAGATAGCAAATCAAAATTGATTAAACCCTCAATAATGTTTGGGGGTAATGCTGTTTTTTCATCGATTGGCAATCTGCATTTTACAGCAATTGAGACATCTTCCATGGATGAGTTATATTGATTTATTTCTCTTATGCATAAAGCTTTGCAGCCTAGAATGACAATCTTGACGAGTGTAAAAACAAAAATAAAACCCAAAGGAGGGCCTAAACTAATGGGCAGCATCAATTTCAAGCCCGGTCCAAAAATGGGAACGATAAAGTCATTTTCATGATTGATGACAGTCCCATTATCTAAAATTCCATGGCGATCGTCATGTCCGCAATTTCCCGCATAGTGGCTTTTATTGTAATAGGTTTCTGTGTAATATTCTTTTATGCATCGATATTTAGTTACATAATCATTAGAATGATCGATATAAAAGTTATTTTCAGTAACGGATAATAAAGCAGAAAACCCTCCTACAAGACCCACCATTAACGCAAGGAGCGTCACTGTCTTCCAAGTGGAATTGAATTTAAAATTGAAATCATTGATTTCTACAACTTCCCTTTTATCTAAAAGAGCGCAAGCATCTTTTGTTGAAAGAAAAGTTGAATTAGGCACAAAGGAAAGGGTCGATCTAATAGGATGAAACGCATTTTCCATGAATTTTCTTTTTGTAGAATGGCAAATTTTTTAGCTTAATGAACTTTTTTAAAAAAAACAAGCAATGATTTTTTTATCCTTTCTTTACCAAAACCAAAGAAGAGCATTTATAAGTCAGGCCTTTAGCCTGCTTTATAATTGCTCTTGTTAGGTTGTTGTGTATGCGACCTTCGCGTTTAAAAAATGTTACAATAAGGGTGTACTAAGAAACCTCTTTGCGCTTAAAAAAGTGGCAGAAGCGTAATATTCTATAGAAAAAATAAAAGAATGTGCTAGTCTCTGCCATATGAGATAAAGCTATTCTTTTCTTAAGATTTTATAAAAATTAAATTAGAGAACTACATGACTGTAAATTCCACGACGAACCAAAACCTATTCAGACCACTCCTTCGATTCCTTCACTATGCATTTATTTTTTGTTTAATTATTCCTCTTTTAACAAGTTGTGCCAATCCAAAAACTATTGTGAATGGGTTAGATGAAAGAGATGCCAATGAAATCCTTGTTTTTCTAGCCTCCAAAGGCATCAATGCTGAAAAAGCTGAAAGTAAGGCTGCAGCCGGCGGTGGAGCTAAAGAAATTAAATGGAACATTGTCGTTCAAGAAGAAGAAGCCAACCAAGCAATGGCTATATTAAATCAAAGCGGTCTGCCAAGAAGGCAGAGTCAAAATCTTCTAGGGATTTTTTCAAACGTCGGACTTGTGCCTTCTGCAATGGAGCAGCAAATACGTTATCAGGCAGGGCTTGCTGAACAAGTGGCCAGCACAATCCGAAAAATCGATGGGATTTTAGATGCCGAAGTTCAAATTTCTTTTCCAAAGGAAGATCCTTTAAATCCAGATAAAAAAACCGGGAAAATCACGGCCTCAGTTTATGTTAAACATAATGGTGTCTTAGAGGATCCTAACAGTCATTTGATCACAAGAATTAAACGACTCGTAGAAGCCTCAGTCACCGGATTAACCTTTGATAATGTGACAGTTATTCCTGATCGAGCTCGTTTTAATGAATTGCCAAGCGGAAATCTGGGTATTACTGAAGAAAAAAGCTTCATCAATGTCTGGGGTTTCATTATTGGAAAAGAATCCCTCACAGCATTTAGAATTGTTTTTTTCTCCTTTTTAGTTGCAACGGTCCTTCTTCTTTTATCTCTTATTTGGCTGATCTGGAAAATTTTCCCGGTACTTGAAGCTAATGGGGGCATTAAAGAGCTTTTTCACCTAGAACCCTTAAAGACAGAAAAAAAAGCTGTTGAAGAAGCAAAAACTGAAGAAGATTTAGAAAATGAAAAAACTAAAGAATCGGCAGTCAATAAAGACTTTGACGAGACAGAATAACAATGGGAATGCAATCTAAAGATTGGTTAATTTTTCGTATCCTCACCAATAAGTTTCATGCCAATTCTAGGGATCTTTTTTTAAAAAATTTACCTATCGCTGAAGCCGAGAAAGTGCTGGATCAAAATTTCTCATCAACAGATGCCTCCCTTCTGCTTATTCAACCACAATATCTTATTGAAAAAATTCATTACTCCTGGTTTTTAAACACTTTTAAAGAGATACCAAAAGCTCTGCAACCGGCACTTCTTGCATCTCTTCCAAAAACCTTAAGCGAAGGGATCAGTAAAACTCTGAATATTCCTTTAAAAAAAATGGAGATCTCCTTACCTATTAAAAGGTATTTAATCAACATGCTCTATACTCGATTTGAAAAAAAAGAAATTCTTCCCAATGAATTTTTACCTGACAATCCCCTCAATTTACTTCTTGGTTTTTCCAAACAAAAAATTGTAACCATCATTGATTATTTAGGGCTCTATGATTTAAGCGACGAATTAAGACATATCGTAGAAAAAAACTTATTAAAAAAAGTTTATTTGTGCCTCTCTTCAAAAAAACAACAATTTTTAAAAAACATTCTCAATCAAAAAGAAAAGCTCCTCGCGCCACGACTTGAAATTACCAACGAGAATTTAGACAGAGAAAAATTAGAAACTACCCTGCATAAAAGAGGCCTTATACGACTTTCTCAAGCGCTTTCAGGAAAACATAAAGATTTTGTCTGGCATATTGTGCATCTTTTAGATTCAGGACGCGGTCAAATGATTGCCACTCATTATAAAGCAGAAGAAATTCCCGTTGTGTCTCAGGCTTTAACCCACCAAGTGGTCAATGTTATTAATTATTTAAATAAAACGAGTCAAACGTGAATAAGCATTTTTTTTCTTTAATTACAGGCGATGCGATTCATATAGCCCCTGAAACAAAATTCATTCCGGCTATTGAATTTTCAACCCTTCTTGATGCAAGCACTATTTTAACTAAAGCCAAAGATGAAGCTGAAAAGTATAAAATTGAAGTTGTCACCGAATGTGAAAAACTAAAAGAACAAGCCCTTAAAGAGGGTTATGAAAAAGGATTTGAAACATGGTTTGAACAAATAGCAAAACTTCAAAATGAAATTATCGAAGTGCAGAAGAGTGCTGAAAAAAAAATTATTCCTATCGCATTAAAAGCTGCCAAAAAAATTGTTGGAAAAGAAATTGAATTGTCAAGTGGAGTGATTGTAGATATTGTTTCAAACTACTTGAAAGCTGTCTCAACACATAAAAAAATTACCATCTATGTAAATAAAAAAGATTTAAGCGACCTTGAAAACAATCGAGCACGCCTAAAAGAAATTTTTGAAAGCCTCGAGGCCCTTTCCATAAGGGAAAGATCTGATATTGAACAGGGAGGTTGTGTGATTGAAACTGAAGGTGGTATTATTAATGCCAAACTTGAAAATCAATGGAGCATCATGGAAACAGCATTTAATGCCATGATAAAAAATAACGATAGCTTAGAAACAAACAAACCTTAAGGTTTTTTACATGTCACTTAATAAAATATACAAACTGTTAATATGCTGTACTATAATTGTAGGATTTTTTTGTTTTTCACCAAGCTCGCTTTTTTCTCAAAATCCTCCCATAAGACCGGCGGTCCAACAACAGACCCAAAACTCTTCACTTCAGCGAGTAACAACTTCTATAAGACCTGACACCAATAAAGGTGCCACGGGACCTGCTATAGATTCTGCCGCTCAATCATTTGCTGATACAAGATTTCCATTGGATGTTCAAAGACGTCCCTCCTTGATCACTCAGGCAGCTTCCTTAACTCTTCTTTCCTTGCTGCCTTTTATCATCATGATTTTAACATCTTTTCTAAAAATCGTGATTGTTCTTTCTTTATTACGGAGTGCACTTGGGGTTCAGCAAGCACCTCCCAACCAGATCATTAACGGCGTTGCCTTTATGCTAAGCTTATTCATCATGTACCCGACCGTTCTTTTGATGTATGATGCAGCGCAAGGTGTGATCACTAAAACTGCAGCTCCCGATTCACTAGTGTCAACTGAATCATCAGCCTATATTATGGCTATTGCCATAGAGGCAAGAGAACCCTTACGGGGTTTTTTAAAACGAAACTCAAGTATTGCTCACCAGGCTCTTTTTTATAGACTTTCCTACCGCATTTTACCAGAAGATCATCGCGCGAATTTAAAACCTGAAGATTTTATGGTAATTGTTCCGGCGTATATCACAAGCCAATTAAAAGATGCCTTTGAAATCGGTGTGCTTATTTATATTCCATTTTTCGTCATCGATCTTGTGACTTCTAACATTTTGCTTGCTATGGGTATGATGATGCTTTCCCCTGTAACCATTTCGATGCCATTAAAATTATTTTTACTTGTGATGCTCGATGGTTGGACATTGCTCATTGAAGGTCTTGTAAACACATTTAGGTAGGTTTTTAGTATGTTTCAAACTCATGTTATTCAGCTTGCCTATCAGGGCCTTTTGCTGATCCTTATTTTGTCGGCGCCCCCTATTTTGGTTAGTATGTTTTTTGGAATTTTAGTGGCAATTTTCCAAGCCGCTACCCAAATTCAGGAACAAACGTTATCATTTACAATTAAATTGGTGGCCGTAACACTAACCTTAATGCTTCTTGGACCATGGCTTGGGGCGCAAATCATGTCTTTTGCATTAGACATTTTTACAAATTTCCCTGAATGGACCTTGGTTAAGCAATGATGGAAATGTACTGATGTCTGATGCTTATCTTACAATTTTCTTAAATAGCGCACTTTCAGGCGGAAATCTTTGGTCGCCGCTTGCCTTGATGTTTTTATTTTTTGCAAGATTTATGCCCATTATTGCCCTTGCTCCCTTTTTTGGTGCAAGGGTTCTTCCGCATCCTGTTAAAGTTGTTTTTGCCATTTGCATGTTTACCATATTTCTTCCCAAATTATTAGAAGTAACGACGACTCCTCTATCATTTGATTCCTCAATGCTTCTTTACTTGGTAAAAGAAATGTTTATTGGTTTTGTCTTGGGGTTTTTAATTGGAATGCCCTTTATGATTGTGCAAAATACAGGGATTATTATCGACCACCAACGCGGTGGTGCAAGCTTGATGGTCAATGATCCGACGATTCAAAACCAATCTTCTCCGCTTGGAACATTGTTTAATTTCATTTTGATCGCTATTTTTTATATGCTTGATGGCCCTTTTTTATTTATTGACGCACTTGTCACCTCTTATGAAATCATCCCTCCCGATCAATTCTTTAATCGAAGTTTTTTTGCAACCGATTCACCTTTTTGGAGTGTGCAAATGGTGGACTTGCTTAATAAAATGATGGTGGTCACAATCCGCCTGGCATCTCCTGCTCTTCTAACAATTTTAATGACCGATGTTTTTTTAGGTATTGCTAACCGCATGGCCCCTCAAGTACAAATTACTTTCTTAGGGATGCCTTTAAAATCACTTTTAGCCCTAGCAGTTGTATTCTTAGGCTGGCAACTTTTTACAGAACAGCTTGGGCACGAAATTTATTATTGGTTAAGCTACATCAACAGCACCTTGACCCTCTTTAAAGCCTCGATGGGTGTTACAGGATCTTAAGGTATAGAGATTGATTTTTTACCAATGAGGCAGTGAGAAAGACATGAGGTCAGTGAGAAGTCTTGGAAATTGTTGCCTCTCACTGATCTCATGTCCTCCTCACTGCCTCATTGGTAAAAAAATCTAACCATTAATCTAGGTAAACCAATTGCAAGCAACAGCAATCACTGCCCATGACTTCCAGGGATATCTAGCACAAGAACCAACTACTCAGAATACGCTTTGCAAACTCTTTGCAGCATCTCTATTAAACACAGCAATCACGTGTTATTACCTTTCAAAAGAAAGAATTATTCATCTCATTAATTACCAAACACTTAAGATAATTTTCCAAGTCACTAATCCTTTGATCCCAACAATGACCTTGTTCTTAAGCGCCTTATCCATAACGGTTTTATCGCTTAAAGTTTTCAATAATGAATCAAGAACAATTTTAATTAGCTGCAATAAAATCGCCTCATTTTCATTAGTCAACACTTTTGCCTTAAGCTACTTTTCCATCTACATTCATGAATTGGGTCATGTATTGGCAGCAATCGCATGTTTTAATACACCAAGGGTTAAAATAATCATTTCACCGTTTCTTTCGGGTAAAACAATTTATGCAGTTTCTTATGGTATGACTAAAATAGGGAGTTTTTTTGGAAGAGAGCGCGCCCTTCTAATGATTGCTGCAAGCGGATTTGCAAACTCCGGAACATTCTGTTTATTAACGACTTATGCATCAAAAACAGTAAAAGAATGGGAAGTTTTATTGCAAAACATTGCCCTTTCTCAAATTTTATCAGAGCTTATTCATGCTATATCAGTCTTAATCTTCGACGACATGGAGGGTTGCCACGATTTAACTTACCTCTATTACTTTGGAAATATTCATCCTCTGATACCCATTTCCGTCCTCACACTCATCTGCCTGCACACCCTCTACCATAAATCAAATACACGCTCTAGTCCATGATAAAATAAAGTTATGCTACTTATTGGGTAATATAATCTTCATTGCTAAAACCCCAACCAACATCCCTAAAAACAAAAAAGGAAGCAAAATAAAAACTGTCACGAATAAAGCTGCAAGCACAAGAACGCGCACTAAACCTTGTTCTTCGATTAATCCATTAAAATTCTTTATAATGTCAATAATTTCATCTGAAAAATAAAGGCCAGTAATTAATCCAATAAGTAATCCTCCCGATCTAGGCTCAAAAAACATAAGGATTATTCCTATAATCAAAAGAATATAGGCAAGTGTGTCTTTTGTGTTTGATTTGGCAAAGTTAAACAAACCATCCACGCTTTCATTATTTTTCAAATTATCTAATTTTTTAGTTAATCTTTCTTTGAAAGATTCATCTTCATCCGGTTTTTTTGGATCCGTATAAGTCATTAACATCCCCCGTAAAAAAATTCTATACACTGATTGCAATAGAACAAATTCAGAAAAAGTTAGCAAGATATATTTTTAATTACGCTAAATACTTTTCTTAATTTGGATCGATCTGATATGCTTCAGTTAAAACTCTCTATAAGTTATTTGATGCAAAAAAATATTTTGGTATCTATAAATTTCGCACTTTTAGCATTGGTCTCATGCTTGACCCTACTTGGGCTTGGTTTTATTTTTTTAAGTCCTAATGAAATCGAAGTAGTTGATACTGCAACGTTTAAAGGCAGCATGCCAAAAAACGCCTTTGCTCTTTCAAAAATATCTTACGATGCCATAGCCGAGCCGTTTTTAACTTTAAAATACCATCCTCTGACATCCCGGCTTCCGGATTTAAAAAAAACACTTATATTCTATGGAAAAAATGGCAGACCGGATGCCATGCTTACCAAACCCCACTTACACTTCTCTTTTACAGGTAGCAAAACGATAACGGCAGGATTTCTTGAAGAACGCCTCTATTTGCATTATAACAAAGAAGCTGCCCAGCCTCATTATGCCTTTAGTAAAGATAATGAGACCACATCGATCTGGATAGAAACTGATATTTTGGATGAAGATGCCATCGTTAAAGTTTTTATGGAAAATGAATACGGAGAGATTGTTCAAGAGCCTGCCAGTCTTGCTCGATTTAACCTAAAACCTGTCACTCAAACTAAATTTGGTTCAACCGGTGATCCACAAGAACTTGGCGGATTCCGCATTGATGGAAGCCTTCTTGCAAGACAAAAAGCAAAATGGTACGGATTTGATCGCTTTTTAGAAAAACATGGCGGAGAAGAATTTCTTGTCTGTACTGGTAAACATCGTGTTGACTTTGGTGATGCAGGTTCACGTTATTCTGTGTTTGTTGCTCCAGGAGACTGCCTTATCCATGATGACAACCGATGGAAAGTTGTTCAACCCGGCACCGAATCCTTAAGTAATCATCTTCTTGTCGTTAAGAAAATCGATGAACGCATCATGAATTTTGAGCTTTGGGATGTTGAAGGGAAAAATAAAATTGTTTTAAACGTCATTAAAGCTCACGAATCAAATAAAAATCAAATATTTGACAACACATTCAAATTTGTCGGGGCAAGAACAAGATCTCAATTTGTTTTTGAAATTGATGATGAAAGAGTACTACTACGTCCAAAAGATTGGCTTGTTTTAACAGATGATGGCTGGAAAAAATTAACGACAGCTGAAGAAATCGATGATTACGTCGAACATAAGCTTGCAGGCCCTCTTTTTGTTTTTGACGGAATTGTAAAAAAGGAAGACGGCCAAGTTTTTTATGGAACGATGTTTAACACGGCAAGAACGGAAATGCAGACAATAGAATTACCGATTGCACAAAATGGAACTGCTGAAAAGTCTATTGAAAATCATCAACTTAAAACTGAAAAAAATAGTGAAAACCCGGTTGCCAAAACATATTATAAAAATTTAAGTTCTGAAGACAGATAATCCTATGACAAAAAAATTACTTTTAGGCCTATTGGCTGCAATGATTGCAGGATCACTTTCTGCACAAACTATTTTTGAAAAAAAAGCAGGACTTACTTCCGGTGCATCCGATCTAACAACCGATCTTCAAACACAACTTGTTGAGGTAAACAAGAATTTGGCTCAGTCGGAAAATGAGCTCAATACCCTCCACGGACAAGTTTGGAAGCTTTACAGTGAAAATGCAGGGGAAGATTCTTATAAAGAGTTAAGAGCAAGAATTGCTGAAGTTAGAAATGATCGCCATTGTCTTCAATGCAACTGGCGAGATGCCGCGACATCATCCGGAGTTGAAGAGGCTTATGCTCTTTGGCACCAACCTGATGCAACTATTGGACAGCTTGTTATCGATTATGGATCAGATCATTATATTTATCTTCTTCCTTCTGAAATTTCTTCCATTAAACTCAATGTCGATTCAAATTTACCTGTTCCAAGATCTTCCTGGAATGAAATGTTAGAACTTATCCTGACACAAAATGGAGTCGGGATCAAACAGCTTAATCCTTATTTAAGAGAGCTTTATTTTATTAAAGAAGATAAATCCAATCTTCGACTGATCACAAGTAAAAGAGAAGACCTTGAATTTTTAAAACCGGACGAGCGCATCTGCTTTGTCATTACACCGGAACCCATTGAAATATGCCGCACATTTTCCTTTTTAGATAAATTCATCAACCCTAATAGTACGGCACTTCAAACGATTGGCAGAGACATCATCGTCATTGCAAAAGTTGCTGAAATTCAAGACCTTCTAAAACTATTTGATTTTGTCTCAACCAATAGGGGTGATAAAGAATATAAGGTGATCTCTCTAAAAAGAGTAGATGTTGATGAAATGGCCAAAATTCTTGGTGCAGTTTTTGATCATTTAGGCGAAGATTCCTCACAAATTGATCAAACCCCGACCAAAAAGGGTTCTAAAGTCAAATCGTCTGCCTCTAATATATCATCCGTTGGATCGGGTTTAAGAATTATTCCTCTATCGCACATTGCAAAGGCCATGTTTTTAGTCGGTACAAAAGAAGAAATCAAGAAGGCCTCAGACATCATTGCACAGGTTGAAAACCAGGTTGGCGATTCTGAAGAAAAATTAATCTTCTGGTACACGGCAAAGCATTCCGATCCGACAGAGCTTGCCGAGGTGCTTGTAAAAATTTATAAATTGATGGTTGAAAATCGCAGCCTGCTTGCAACGCCCGGGCAAACACCTCGCCTTGGACTTGTTCAAGGACAACCGGGTTTGCCGCAACCTCCACCGGGTGCGCTGCCTCTACCACCCCTTGCAGAAAATTTTTCACAAAAGCCAAGGCTGCAACCCTACCTTCCACGAAATGCTTATGATGATGGTTTTTACATGCCTGATCGCTATGTGGTCGATAATAGTCCTGTTGATATTAGCCGAGGCCCTCTTAATACCAATGACCAACGAGAAAACTTCATTGTGGATCAAAAAACAGGATCCATTGTCATGGTTCTTGAAGCTGACATTTTACCAAAAATGAAGGATCTTTTGAAAAAGTTGGATGTACCTAAAAAAATGGTACAAATTGAAGTTCTTCTTTTTGAAAAACGGATTGAAAAGCAAAATAATTTTGGCTTAAATCTATTAAAGATCGGTAGCCTAGCCTCTGACATCAATTGCACAGGTTTTTCCTTTAACGATATAGCAAGAGGAAGTTTTTGCAGAGGCGTCACAGAATTTCTTTTTAGTAGTAAAGGGGATAATTGCGGCATGCCGGCATTTGATGCCGTCTATAAATTTCTGCTTGCCCAAGATGACATTCAAATCAATGCAAACCCTTCTATTTTAACGATCAATCAGACACCTGCTAAAATTGAGATCGCCGAAGAAATCTCTGTAAATACAGGTGTTTTTGAAGTTGAGACAAATAAAGGCGTGACTCTAAAAGATGCCTTTGTCAGAGCAACCTACGGGATTAAAATTGAGATTACCCCAACTATTCACCTTCATGATCCTGAGTCTGATGAGGATTCTCTTGACTATGTAACGCTCGTTTCAGATATCCTTTTTGAGACCATCCATCCAAAAATAATCAACCGCGATCGCCCTGATGTAACACGCCGCATGATTAACAACGAAGTTAGGGTAGCCGATGGGCAAACCATTATTTTGGGGGGACTAAGAAGAAAAATCACATGCGATTCCAAAGAAGCAATTCCATTTTTGGGTGAATTGCCCGGGCTTGGCAAATTGTTTAGCATCACAACACTTCATGACAATTCAACAGAGATGTTTATCTTCATAACACCAAAAATTGTGATTGATCCATCTTGTGATTTAGAAAGAATCCGGAATGAAGAATTATGCAAGCGTCCAGGAGATATCCCTTATTTTGTTTGCTGCTTGGTTGAGGCTCGTGAAAGAGAAAAAAACAGATTGATGCAAGAAAGTATCCGCATGTTGATCGGGCGTGAATCTCAATGCAGAGTAACCCCTTGTGGTGAATATGATGGCAGATAAGTCGCGTGAGACCCAAGAACTTTTTCAGATGCAAGGTCTTCTTGTAGGAGATGATATCAATAAATCCATGGCCGAACAATTTGGAATGGAAATTATTGATGATCTCATCGGCTTTCGTTTGCCAAAAGAATATTATAAGAAAGTTTCTTATTCTTTTGCCAAAAAAAATCTAACCTTGCCAATCTTTGAAGATCAAGGAACAATTACTGTAGCTGTTGCCGACCCTTTAAATTTAGAGCCTCTTGAAGAATTAAGATTAATTCTCGATGTCAAAATTAAAGCAATTTACAGCCCGAAAGATTGCATCATGAATGCCATCAACGAAGTTTATAATCAAGAGCATGGAGCAGCCTCACAACTTATTGCGGACCTTTCCGATAAAAGCGATGATGAATCTAATGATGGAGAAATATTAGTTTATGATCTTTTAGATGACAGCGGTTATCAAGCCCCTATAATTAAATTGCTAAACTTAATTTTAACAGAAGCCATTCAGCAAGGTGCATCAGATATCCATTTTGAACCACTTGAAACAGGCTTAAGAGTGCGTTATCGGATTGACGGAATTTTGCAAAATCGCCACACTCCCTCACCTGAATTTCAAACGCAACTTTTAACTCGTATTAAGGTGATGGCAAAGCTTGATATCGCAGAACATCGCTTGCCACAAGATGGTCGCATCAAACTTCGCATGGGACGTCGTGAAATTGATTTTCGCGTAAGTACAGTCCCTATTTCCAATGGAGAAAGAATCGTTCTTCGTATTTTGGATCGCAGCAATGTTATTTTAGGGCTAGACCGCATCGGTATGATTTCTGAAGTCTTTGATGAATTTAAAAAATTAATTACGTTGCCGGAAGGTGTTATTTTAGTTACAGGGCCAACAGGAAGTGGAAAAACAACTACTCTTTATAGTGCAATCTCCGGACTAAACAATGATGAAACAAACGTCATGACCATTGAAGATCCTGTTGAATACCACTTAAAAGGGATTGCTCAAATTGCCGTTCATAAAAAAATCAGTCTTGATTTTGCAGCAGGTTTGCGCCACATTTTAAGACAAGATCCTGATGTGATCATGATCGGTGAGATCAGAGATTCAGAAACCGCAGAAATCGCCATCCAAGCATCCCTTACCGGTCACCTTGTTTTAAGTACGCTTCACACAAATGATGCCCCATCTGCCATAACAAGGCTTGTCGATATGGGAGTGCAGCCTTATTTGCTTTCCTCATCTGTTTGTGGTGTGTTGGCACAGCGTCTTGTCAGAAGAATTTGTCCTGATTGCAAAATTCAATATGAGCCGCTTGATCGCGAACTTGCAGCGCTCGGCCTTAAAAGAGAATCTCTTAGGAACGGAAAAATTTCAAAAGGTGCCGGATGCTCTTCTTGCTTTAACACAGGATATAAGGGCCGCCAAGGGATTTATGAGCTGATGATAGTTAACAATGAAATCAAAAAACAAATTGTTAAAAGCCCGGATGCTGTTGAATTAAGAAGAATTGCATTAGAAACCGGAATGATTAGCATTTTAACTCATGGTGCAGAATTAGTTAAACAAGACCTGACAACAGTTTCTGAAGTCTTACGTGTCACAAGGGGTCTTGATTAAACATGGCCATTTATCACTATCAAGCTCTGGATCTCAAAGGAAAATCAATCAAAGGTCATGTTGAGGCACATAGCGAAAAAGAAGCAAAGGATTTACTTCGCGAGCAGGGCGCCCTGATAACAAAGCTTGTGCTAAAAACAACAAACACCCTTAAACAGCAACTTAAAGGTGAAAACCTCGTTACTTTTACAGTTCAACTCTCTCAACTGATTGGCGCAGGTGTTCCTCTTTACGAAAGTCTTATTGCCATTGAAGAGCAATATAGACAAGAGAGCTATCATCATATTATGATGCGCTTATCTGAACAAATAAAAGCCGGAAACTCATTATCTTCTGCCATGGCCGAATACCCTGAAAGCTTTAACAAACTTTATCGCTCCATGATCCTTGCCGGTGAATCTTCGGGCAGTCAAGAAGTCATCCTTGAAAAGCTCAGTATTTTATTGAGAAAGCAAATCAAATTAAAAAAACAGATTATTACAGCTTTGATTTATCCTGGAATTTTAGGTTCATTTTCATTCCTCATCATCTTGATGCTTCTTGGATTTGTAGTGCCTTCTATTGAAGGAATTTTTGAAGGCAGAAAACTCAACAGCTTTACAGAATTTGTCATGAGTGTCAGCCATTTTTTCAGAGACTTTTGGTGGCTTTATATTCCGGCAATTGCCGCCTCCATCACTTTTTTGGTCATGAAATTTAGATCGCCGCAAGGAAAATTATTTTTTGAAAAAAATTTAATTAAAGTTCCTGTTTTAAAAACATTGATTGTTCAAACGGCCCTTGCCAGATTTTGCCGAACCATGGCAACTTTGCAACAGGGTGGACTTACCATGATCGACTCCCTTCAAATTTCACGAGGCGTGATGCGAAATATTGTGCTTGAAGAAGAGATTAAAAAGGCAGAGGGCAAAATTGTTGAAGGAAGCTCTTTAAGTATCGAGCTTTCAAAATCCCCCTTGATTCCACTTCTTGTCTCGCGTATGCTGTCTGTTGGAGAAGAATCTGGAACAAGTCTTGTCATGATGAATAAAATTGCCGATATGTATGAAGAAGAAATTGAAAAAACATTGGACCGTCTGATGGCACTTGCCCAGCCTGCAATATTGCTGATCATGGGGGCAATCATCGGTTTTGTTTTACTTGCTATTATGCTGCCATTAACAGATGTCAGCTCATTTTCAAATTAAGGAGTCGCACATATGAAAAAGATCCAAAAAAGACATGTCACTTTGATTGAAATGATGATTGTGATGTTCTTAATTGCTTTAATTGCAGGGGCTGTTGCCATCAATATGGGTGGTGCATTGGATGAGGGTAACGCTTTTAAAACAGTTGCCAACATAAAGAATATAGAAAATATTTTAGGTCTTCGCATTGCAGGTGATGATGATGCATTGGCAAATTTGGAAAGCGACTGGAAAAAATATATTCTTGAATCCCCGCTTTCACAAAATCCAAAATCTTTATTTAAAGATGGCTGGGGTAATGAATTTACGGTGCAAGTAACAGACAACGATTTTGTGGTCTATTCAAAGAAATTTGAAGATTACAAGCGTACAACCAAGACATCCTTTAAGAACTAGTCCTTATATACAGGTGCTTCTCTCTAAAACTTGCAATACTAATAAAGATACTATAAAATGTAGATGTCTAATTTTTTTCATATTGGAGTAGAACGTGTATATTAGGCGTCAGCATTTTTCACTGATTGAGCTTTTAGTTGTTTTAACACTTATTGCAGGCATTGCAGCTGTAGTGGGAATTAACAGCCAGAAAGCCTTATACCAGCAACGCTTTCAGTCTGAAGTTACCGAATTTGCAGATAGGTTAAGGCTTGCTCAAAACCTGATGCTGGTAGCAGATTCAGATGTTCACTTTATTGTTGAGGCAAATGATACGGGCATCAAATATCGAATAGAAACGGACACCCCTTTTTCGCCCCATTTTGATCGGTTCATCAAAAAGATTGGTACTTTAAAAGCTGTTCATCACATCTCTCACTCCGCCGGAAAAGATGGAACCATCGACTTAAAATTTTTGTCGAAAGGATCTGTGATGACTCCAGGTAATATTCAGCTTGTATCGGGTTTAAAAGGAAATGAATATTTATTTGAAGCAAATATCATGCTGCACGGATTTCCAAGCCCAATCGTTGTCACAGAAAAAAAACAAAACGAAGAGTATGCCTCAAATTATGATGCAAATCTTACAAGAATTATGGTTCAAGAAATCCAAATGGTCAATCATGAAAAAAACGTTTCTCCGTAAACACCATTTTCTTATGTTGGAAGTCATGATTGCCTTTACCTTGATTGCCCTATGCGCAATTCCTTTAATTTATCCGCATGTGTCCATGGTCAAAGCACAAAAAGAATCAATTAATAAAATGAAGGTTAACCACGCAGCTAAATTAATCTTGGTCAATGTCCTTGAAAAAATGCATAAAGGCACAATTACACTTGACGATATTCAAGAAGAAAAAACTTTTGAAGTAACAGCTACCGAATTAAATGAAATTGCAGGGTATAATGCCACCTATCAATTCTTTTCAGAAAAACATAAAGAAAGGGATGCTAGTGGGTTTACTGTTCATAAAGCGATACTCTCCTTAAACTTTATTTCAAAAACAAATAGTGAAAAAAAATTAACATTTGAGCAACTCGTTTTTTTTGCCTCAAGACTACCCTTAGATGAAATTAAGACCGATGAGCCGGGGGTTGATGATGAGGAATATGAAATTTTATAAAAAACATCACATGACCTTAATTGAAATCTTGGTTGCAAGTTTCCTTACCATGATATTACTGACTGCCATGTTTTCTTTTTATCGTCAAATCCTCATGATAGATAAAGAGGCTGAAAAGCTTCAGCAAGAACATTTTAAACTGGCCTATCTCGAAAAAAAATTAAATTCAGCAATTCCAAATATAATCTCTCCGACAGATGCCGGCAAAGACTTTTATTTTTTTACAAGTAACAATGCAACTGAAAGCAATCTTTTAAGCCTTGTCTTTACGTTTGATAATAAAGTAAACCTAAAAAGTAACCATTCTAATCATCTTCTTGCAAGACTTTTTGTTGATGATAAACAAAATTTATGTCTTGCAACTTGGGGAACACCAAAGTATTGGGATATAAATCCAAACCCTGAAATTACAAAAGAAATTTTACTTGAAAATGTTATAAGCCTTGATTTTGAATTTTACGTACCTCCAAAAAAGGACCGAACAGGTAGTGCTTCCAAGACACAACAAGCCATCGATATACAACCGGAAGACAGCTGGCACAAAAGCTGGAGCTATAAAACTCAAGAACTTCCTGCCATGATAAAAATTCACCTGATTAAAAAAATTGATGAAAAACAATACCCTGTTTCATTTGCGTTTTTCCTTCCTAATTCAAATTTGAGCATCATGTATGATAATTAAAATGAGGTTCAAGCTATGAATGTTTTAATGTATACCATGACGATGCTTCTTCTTTTAGCATCCATCACCTATACACGAATTGGCTCTTTCAGATCGCATCAACTGACAGAAAATCAGTTTGTGCATTACTTGGACACATCGACAAATATCTTTGCCGATAAAATTGCAGAAGCTCGCTATACCTCAATCGTCACTAAACCAAAAAAAACTGATCCGAACCAACCAAAAGCACCTAAGCAACCACACCCAAACTCTATAGTGTTTTCAAAATTGAGCTGGTCGATTCTTTTAAAAGTTGATGAAAGAAACCAAGATCCATCAAAATTAAAAAAAATTACAGAATTGACAAAAAAGCTTGTTTACCAACTTTTTGAAAATCAAAAGACAGTCCAAAGTATGTTGGAAAAGAACCCTGATCTAATTGATCGTTTAATTTTAAGCCTTATTCAAGCGGTGGATAAAACATCGCAAACAATTAAATTGACAAAGCTTGAAGAACTAGCTTCCCTAGACCTCCAAGATGAAGAACTTAACTTATTGCGCTATGAACTTTTTAAAGAAAATCGATTTTCACCTGATGTTAAGATAAGCAATAAAAAAAAGAGCTATTCCTTGCTTGATCATCTGACGCACCGAACAGGAAAAACCCGCATTTATTTAGCCTCCAAGCCTTTATTAAAATCCATTTTTAATCAAGAAGATGCTTTGATCATGCAAATCATCGAAAAACGCAATGGTTTTTACAATGAAGTAAAAAGCGGTAGAATGACAAATATTGATGCAACAGCTCTTTTTGAAGAATGGATAAAAAAAACCTACCCTTACTTTGATGACAATCTTTTTGATTGTTCTGTGACTAAAACGGATCCAAAAAAATATGAATGAACAATTAGAATATGCTGTCGAAACCCTAACGGCAAATCTTTCCCTCTCTAATTTGGCAAAAGCAAGAGATTCGCTTACGACTAAATATCGGAATCCCTTAAGGCATGATAAACTCTCAACCTTTATGGAAACTGACTTAGAGCGTTTAAGTTATCTTGTCACACGCATGCCGGCAACCTATGCCGTGATCGATCAGATTTTAAATGAAGTTCTTATCAGAAATCCACATTTACAAATCAATAGCCTTTTAGATTTGGGCTCAGGCCCAGGGACTGCCTATTTTGCAGCGGTAAATATTTTTGAAGGATGCAATAAAATTAGCCTGATTGAACAAGACGGCGGGCTAATCAAACTTGGAAAATCTTTGGAAAGCCTTTGCAAATTGGAAACAACTGCCAATTGGATGCAAGGCGACATTACAAATTTGCCGGAACTTAGTACCCATGATCTTGTCACGATTTCTTATGCCATGAATGAATTAAAACCAGAAGATCGCCTGGAAGCTATTACCAAAGGTTTTAATGCAGCCTCAAAAGTTTTGGT
>Ga0105047_10005763_pt1 | contig 21142 bp, 20 predicted proteins | sample MAT04_FD_78384 | JGI IMG/M metagenome (GOLD analysis project Ga0105047, IMG submission 78384) | Freshwater microbial communities from Lake Fryxell liftoff mats and glacier meltwater in Antarctica - MAT-04 (megahit assembly) | ecosystem: Environmental > Aquatic > Freshwater > Ice > Liftoff... | reverse complement strand
GGCGGTGCCCGCCACGATCGCCGGCTCCTTCGCCTCGGTGGCCGACGTGATGAACAAGGCCGACACCGTAGGCAGCCGGCTCGAGCGCGAGGTGGTGGAGTTGGCGGAGGCAGTAGTGCTGCGCGATCGCATCGGGCACACGTTCGACGCGGTGGTCATCGACGACGACCCCGACAGCACCACCGTCGCCATCGCCGAGGTTGCGGTCATCGCCAAGGTGCACGCCCGCGGTGTGATCCCTGGCGACGAGTTGCGGGTAAAGGTGGCAGGCGTCGACATCGATCGTCGCAAGGTGGAGCTGCAGCGAGTGTCGTAGCTCAGTCGGCGACGATGCGTAGCACCGTGCCCGTGGTGTACCCCACCACGTAGATCTCGCCATCGGGTGCTGCGCGCACCGAGGCCACGGTTCCCGGTCGTCCGATGGTCTGGACCTCACTGGGGTCGATGGTGGCGCCAGGTGTCGCGTCGCCGGGGATGGCCCACACCTTCCCGCTACACCAGTCGCCGAACACGTACCAGCCGACCATCGAGGGCACTTCCGTGCCGCGGTAGACGACGCCACCCGCGACTGCACAGCCGTCGTCGCCGTGGGCGTATTCGTACACGGGCACCAGCGAGTCGGGCGCCTGCTGGTCGGCGTTGAACGGGTGGCTTCCCTCCCAGGCGCTCCACCCGAAGTTCGCACCACGTCCGCCTGCCGCACCGACACCGTTGGCCGCGGCAACCGTGACCTCTTCCCACTCGTTCTGGCCGACGTCACCCACCCACAGGTCGCCGGTGGCAGCATCGAACGAGAATCGCCACGGGTTGCGCAGCCCGAGCGCCCATATCTCCGGTCGCGCCCCCGGAGTGTCGACGAACGGGTTGTCGGTGGGTATGCGGTAGGGGTTGTCGCCTCTGGGCCGCGGATCGATCCGCAGGATTTTCCCGAGCGGGTCGGCCAGGTCGAGTGCGCGCCGGTCGGGGTCGTCTTGCATGCCGCCGTCGCCCATCCCGATGTACAGATAGCCGTCGGGGCCGAACGTGAGGTTGCCACCGTTGTGACTCGGTGTCGGCTGGTCGACCACGAGCACCGTCCGCGCCGAGTCGGTGGCGAACGAGCCGTCGGGCAGCACGAGGTACTCGGCGATGACCGTGTCGCCGTCGGCGCGGGTGTAGTCGACATACGCGTACGGCTCGGTGGGGTGGAACGCCAACCCCAGCAGGCCCTGCTCGACCGTCTCGGCGGAGAGGTCTGCGCTGAGGTCGAGCACGGCGGCACCGGTTGTGCCGCCGGTGAGTGGCACGACGAAGCCACCCTGGGTGGCCAGGTAGGCCGTGCTCGCGTCGCGGTACCAGGCGATCTCGACCGGCCGGTCGATTGCGTCGACGACCACGGTCATGGTGGCCTCGGCCGCAGTGAACGCAGCGATGGCCGGCCGGTCGTCGGCCCTGGCGACGACGCGGACGTCACCACCACTCTCACCACCACCACCGTCACCGCATGCGGCGAGCAGCACTGCGGCCAGGGTGTGACAACTGAACCATCGTCGGTGTCGACGCACGCCAATCGCCACTATCAGGCGGCGTCGATGCGGTACACCGTGCCCTCGCCCAGCGAAAGCACGTACAGCTCTTCGTCGGGTCCCGTGCAAATGGCGCTGACATTGCTGAGCTGGCCGAGCGCGACCTCACCGGTGAGCACCCCGTCGGTGGCCTGCAGTGCGGTGATGAGCCCGCTGCAGTAGTCGCCGAACACGTACCAGCCAGCGAGGGCCGGCACGCTGCTGCCGCGATAGACGGTGCCGCCGCTCACCGAACAGCCGGCGTCGCCGTGTTGGTACTCGAAGATCGGTGGGGTTGCACCGTTGGGCGACGCGTCGTCGTTGAACGGATGCGTGCCCTCCCACGCGCTCCAGCCGAAGTTGATGCCGCGGCCGCCGCCTTGGGTGGAGGTGACCAGGTTGATCTCTTCCCACTCGTTCTGGCCGACGTCGGCGATCCACAGGTCGCCGGTGACGGTGTCGAAGTTGAACCGCCATGGGTTGCGCAGGCCGACCGACCAGATCTCGGGGCGGGCACCGGCCACGTCGACGAACGGGTTGTCGGAGGGCACTGTGTAGGGCAGGTCGCCGTCGGCAAGCGGGTCGATGCGCAGCATCTTGCCCAGCAGTTCGGTGACGTTGAGCGAGCGCCGCTCGGGGTCGTCGGCGGCGCCGCCGTCGCCCATCCCGATGAACAGGAAGCCGTCCGGGCCGAACGCGAGGTCGCCGCCGTTGTGGTTGCTGTATGGCTGAGCGATGACCAGCACCTCGCGGGCACTGGCCACGTCGAAGATGCCGTCGTCACTCACTGCGTACTCGACGATGACGGTGTCGCCGTTGCCGCGGGTGAGGTTGATGTAGGCCAACGGTTCGCTGGGGTGGAAGGCCAACCCGAGCAGGCCCTGCTCGTTGCCGGTGGACACGTCGCCGGCCAGGTCGAGCACCGGGCTGCCCGCAACGCCGTCGTCGATCGGGATGACGTAGCCGTCCTGCTGCACGACGAACATGGTGGCGTCGTTGGCGCGCCACGCGATGTCGACCGGCTTGTTGAGCCCTTCCACGAATGGCGTGTACACCACCGAGTCGCTCGTGAGTGGTGAAGTGTTGGGCGACGCCACGGTGGTGGCCGTGACGGTGGTCTCGGTGACCGTGTCGGGCGTCGTCTCGGGGGTTGCCGGGGTGGTGGGTGCGGTGGTGGCGAAGGTGACGTCGGGCGATGACGCCACGGGTGCCTTGTCGTCGTCGCTGCACGCGGCGGCAAGCACTGCGAGGGTGGCGACTACTGCAAGTGTTGGGGAGTTGCGCCAACGCATCAGTTGGCCACCCGCACGAGCCCCTCCTGCACCACGCTGATGGCCAGCGTGCCGTCGGAGGTGAAGATGTTGCCGCCCGCCAGGCCACGTGCACCGCCGGTGGAGATGGGGCGCTGGTCGTAGAGCAACCAGTCGTCTGCGCGGAACGGTCGGTGAAACCACATCGCGTGGTCGAGGCTGGCCATCTGCATGCCGGGAGTCTCCCACGACAGCCCCAGCGGGAGCACGGTCGTGTCGAGCAACGTCATGTCGCTGGCGTAGGTCACGATGCAGGCGTGCAGCGTTGGGTCGTCGGGCAACTGGCCGTCGGCTCGCATCCACACCCGCTGGCCTTCGGCGGGCTTGCCTCGCCGACTGAACGGGTCGCCGTCGATGTGGCGCAGGTCGATGGGGCGGGGCCGATCGAACCAGTCGCCCATCTGCTCCTTGTAGGGGGCCATACGGGTCTTGAAGTCGGGCAGCGAATCGGGTGAGGGTACGGCGAGCGGCATCGGGGACTGGTAGCTGGGGCCGGTTTCGGCGACATGAAAGCTGGTCTGCAGGTTGAAGATGGCTTTGCCGTGCTGGATGGCCACGACACGGCGGGTGGTGAAGCTCTTGCCGTCGCGGATGCGGTCGACTTCGTAGACGATGGGCACGGTGGGGTCGCCCGGGCGCAGGAAGTATGCGTGCAAGGAATGCACGTGCCGGCTGGAGTCGACGGTGCGGGTGGCGGCCACCAGCGCCTGCCCGGCCACCTGGCCACCGAACACCCGCTGGCGGTTTTCGTCGGGCGACACACCGCGGAAGAGGTTCACCTCGATCGCTTCCAGGTCGAGCAGGTTCACGAGGTCGTCGAGCGCAGTCATTCCTCGCGAGTCTGGCAGGTGGCACGGCCGATACGAACAGTCGCCGATTATGGTTCGCCGTATGACGTTGTTGCCGCTGACCCCTGACGAGCTGCTGTCCACCACTCGCGCCGTGCGCAAGCGGCTGGACTGCTCGCGACCGGTGCCCGACGAATTGGTGCGCGAGTGCGTCGAACTGGCCATGCAGTCGCCCAGCGGTTCCAACAACATGACCATGCAGTTCGTGGTGGTGCGCGACCCCGCCAAGCGGGCCGCCATCGGCGAGGTGTACCGCCAGTGCTACGGCATCTACCGATCGCTCGACGGCATCTACATCGGCAGCATCGACAAGGGTGAAGCGCAGGCCAACGATCAGCAGGCTCGTAGCACGACCTCCGCCGACTACCTGGGCGACCACATGGGCGAGGCGCCCGTGCTGGTCATCGCGTGCACCGCCGGTCGTGCCGATGGGTTGCCGGCGATGATGGCCTCGTCGATGTTCGGCAACGTGCTGCCGGCCATGTGGAGCTTCATGCTCGCCGCGCGGGCCCGCGGGCTGGGGACGTGCTGGACCACCATCCACCTGATGATGGAGCAGCAGATCGCCGACATCGTGGGCATCCCGTTCGACAGCGTGCAGCAGGTGTGCCTCAGCCCGCTCGCGTTCACCACGGGCACCGACTTCAAGCCAGCCACCCGCCCCGCTGCCGACAGCATCATCCACTGGGACCAGTGGTGAGCCTCAGCCCCGAACTACGTAACCACGCCTTGGCGGCCACCGGCTTCATGCCGCCCGATGAAGGCGATGCGCTCCACGAGGCCGCGCTGGCAGCCGGTGCGGCGGTGCCTGGTCTGCCGTTCCTGGAGGTCGGCTCGTACTGCGGGCGGTCGACGGTGTGGCTGGGTGGCGCAGCACGCGCCGCAGGCTCCGTGCTGTTCGCGGTCGATCACCACCGCGGCAGCGAGGAGAACCAGGCTGGGTGGGAGCACCACGACACCAGCGTGGTCGACCCGCGCACCGGCAAGATGGACACGCTGCCGCGCTTCCGCGACACCATCCACGATGCTGGCTTGGAAGACGTGGTGTTCGCGGTGGTGGGCCAGTCGGCCGCTGTCGCTGCGCACTGGGCGTCGCCGCTGGCGTTGCTGTTCATCGACGGCGGCCACGGCGACGAACCCGCCCGCCTCGACTACGAAGGCTGGACCCCCCACGTGGCGCTCGGTGGCACGCTGGCCATCCACGACGTGTTCCCCGACCCGGCCGACGGTGGCCGCCCGCCCTACGAGCGCATCTTTCTGCCAGCGCTAGCGAGCGGTCGCTTCGAGGAGATCGGCGTGGCGGGCAGCCTGCGCGTGCTGCGCCGAACGCTCTAAGGCGTCGGCGTCGGTAACCCAAGCTGGTTGGGCGCGAAACCATGACAGATGTGTCGTGGTTTCGCGTCCGTGGGGCTGCGGGCGGGCAGTTCTGTCCGGGTTTCGCGCCCAACCGGGGTGCCGGAGATCGTGGAGGAGTTGCTGACGGCCATCCTGCCCGAGGTGATCACGGCAGTGGGTGCGTTCACGCCCGACGAGAGCCCCTCGACCACCTGATGCCGGGCGGCGACGTCAGCCGAACTGCACGCCCTGGGCGAGGGGTAGGTCGTTGCTGTAGTTGACGGTGTTGGTGGCCCGGCGCATGTAGCCCTTCCACGCGTCGCTGCCGCTCTCGCGGCCGCCGCCGGTGGTTTTCTCGCCGCCGAACGCACCACCGATCTCGGCGCCGCTGGGGCCGATGTTCACGTTGGCGATGCCGCAGTCGCTACCGGCTGCGCTGCAGAAGCGTTCGGCCTCACGAACGTCGGTGGTGAAGATGCTGCTGGCCAGACCCTGCGTCACGTCGTTCTGCAGGTGCATGGCTTCTTCGAAGCTGTCGTAGGCCATCACGTAGAGGATGGGAGCGAAGGTTTCGGTGGCCACGATGTCGGTCTGGCCGGGCATTGCCACGATGGTCGGGCGCACGTACGCGGCCGCGGGCGCGTCGCCGGCCAGGTGCCGCTCACCGCCCACCAGCACGCTGCCGCCGTCGGCTTGGGCCGTAGCCAGTGCCGCGTGCATGCGGTCGAACGCGTGCATGTTGATGAGCGGGCCCACCAACGTGGCGTTGTCGAGCGGATTGCCGATGGGCAGGCTGCCGAACGCGGAGGCCAGCCGACCCGACACCTCGTCGAGGCGCGAGCTGTGCACGATGAGGCGGCGGAGGCTGGTACAGCGCTGCCCGGCGGTGCCGGCGGCCGAGAACGTGACGCCGCGCACCACCAGTTCCATGTCGGCGCTGGGGGCGATGATGGCGGCGTTGTTGCCGCCCAGTTCGAGGATGCTGCGGCCGAACCGTTCGGCCACGACCGGGGCCACCTTGCGGCCCATGGCGGTGCTGCCGGTGGCGCTGACGATGGGCACGCCGGCGTGGGCCACCAGCTCGGCGCCCACGGTGCCGTCGCCCAGCAGCAGCTGGTTGAGGTGCGCCGGAACGTCCATCGTGGCAGCAGCCCGCTCGAACAATGCGTGGGTGGCCATCGCCGTCAGCGGGGTGAGCTCGCTGGGCTTCCAGATGACGGGGTTGCCGCACACCAGCGCCAGCGCGGCGTTCCAGCTCCACACCGCGACAGGGAAGTTGAACGCGGTGATCACCGCGGTGGGGCCGACCGGGTGCCACTGCTCCATCAGCCGGTGGCCGGGCCGTTCGCTGGCGATGGTGAGGCCGTGGAGCTGGCGACTGAGGCCGACGGCGAAGTCGCAGATGTCGATCATCTCTTGCACTTCGCCGAGCGCTTCGCTCTCGATCTTGCCCGCTTCGAGCGTGACGAGGCGGGCCAGCTCGGCCTTGTGGATGCGCAGCTGTTCGCCGAGCCGGCGGACCAGTTCACCGCGCACGGGTGCGGGCGTGGTGCGCCAGGTGGCGAACGCGGCGGCGGCCTGCGCGACAGCCTGCTCGACCGTGGCGGTGGCCCGCACGAAGCCCAGCGTCGCCCCCGTGATGGGCGTGCGGGCAGCGTGCGGCCCGGCCCCGAGGGGCGCCGCGCCACACGCCTGCAGCGAGTGGTCGGCGATGGTGTGCAATGCGTCGGCAGTAGGAAAGCTCACCTGCCCATCGTGCCACGTCGCTGGTCCGATGGGTGAGAGTTGGCCGCCGTCAACGCCGGTACTCGTGCAGTGGGTAGCTCTGAGAGCTACGAGATGCCCAACTGGTCCACTGAGCCTGACGTTGGTATGCGATCTGATACCATCAAACTCGTGAACGTCGAATGGACGCTGCGGGGGGCTCGGGGGCGGCGGACGCTGCGCGAACTGGCGGGGCGGGCGCACACGTCGCACGCGACCATTGCGGCCTACGAGGCGGGTCGTGTTGCGCCCACGACCGACACGTTCGAGCGGGTGGTCCGCGCTGCCGGCTTCGAGGTCGAGTCGGCGCTCGTGCGCACGCTGCCGGTGGCCGACCGTGCCGAGCGCGGCCAGGAGCTGGTCGAGGTGCTGGAGCTCGCAGCACAGTTCCCGGCGCAGCACCACCGCACGCTGCGCTGCCCGGTGTTCGGAGCGGCATGAGCACCGACCTGCCACTCGCCGACAAGATCGTTGTCGTCCACCGGGCGCTCGCAAAGGCCCGACTGCCGCACGCGTTCGGTGGTGCGCTGGCGTTGGCGTGGTGCACGCAACGTGCCCGCGGCACCATCGACATCGACGTCAACGTCTTTGTGCCTGTCGAACGGCTCGACGACCTGCTGGCCGCACTGCCCGCCGAGGTGGCGTGTTCCGCCGCCGATCGTGCCCTGCTGCAGCGTGACGGGCAGGCCCGACTGTGGTGGGGCACCACGCCGGTCGACGTGTTCCTGAACACCACACCGTTCCACGAGGCGGTGGCCATGCGGGCGCGCCGCGAAGTGTTCAACGGTGCCGAGGTGCCGTTCCTGGCGTGCACCGACCTGGCGGTGTTCAAGGCGTTCTTCAACCGCACGAAGGACTGGGCCGACCTCGAGGAGATGGCGGTGGCGGGCACCCTCGATCGTCAGCGGGTGGTCGGCGTGCTGGCCGAGTACCTGGGGGTCGACGACCCTCGCGTCGCGCGCGTGCTGGAGCTGCCAGCAGCCGAGTGACCGACGAGCCCCAAGGGTGAGTTGGCCCGGCGGCCCGGCGGGGTCAGTCGGCGGCGGTGGGGCGGGGGACGAAGACGTTGGCGGCGTTGCTGGCGCCGGTGATGGCGTCGGCGGCCAAGATGATCGCGGCGCCGGTGTAGGCGCTGGTCTCGTCGGGTGGGAACGTGACCAGCGACGGGTACACGATGCCGGTGAGGTACGAGCCGTCGGCTTGGCGGTGCGAAGAGGTCCAGGCGAGTAGGTCGGCGGCGGTGCTCAGGTCACCGATGGCGGCGTGGGCGATGGCGGCCTCGGCGGTCTCGCTGGCGGTGATCCACGGCTCGTCGCTGACGCAACGGATGCCCTTGCCCTCCATCGCGAACGCGGCCCAACCGTCGGCCATGCGGGCCTTCGCGGGCTCACCGGTGAGGCAGCCGGCCAGCACCGGGTAGTACCAGTCCATCGCCCAACGTTCCTTCGGCTCGAACGCCTCGGGCTGCGTGGCCACGATGTTCGCCAGCTTTTGCCCGGCTTCGCACCAGTCGGGCCTCGGCTCGTTGATGGCCTCGGCCAGCGCGGCGCCGCACTTCAAGGCATGGGCGATGCTGGACGAGCCGGTGAGCAGCGCGTAGTCCCACGGTCGGTCGAGCGCCGTGCACGCCCATAGCGGCGTGCCGTTGGGCTTGCGCATGCCCAGCACCCAGTCGAGCGAGCGTTGCACCGTGGGCCACAGGTGGTCGACGAAGCCGCGATCCCACGTGCAGAGCCAGTGGTGCCACACGCCGGTTGCGATGTACGCCACCACGTTGGTGTCGAACTTGGCTTCCTCCACCGACCCGTCGGCGAGGTAGTAGTTCCACCAACTGCCATCGGCCAGCTGGATGTCGACGAGCCACTCGTAGGCCCGTTCGGCGGCGCCGTGCAGCCCGGCCACATCGAGCGCCATCGCTGTCTCGACGTGGTTCCACGGGTCGCAGTGGCCGCCGGGGAACCACGGGATCATGCCGGTGTCGAGCTGCAGCGCGGCGATGCTCTCCGCCGTTTGCAGTACCTCGTCGGCGCTGATGACACCTTCGATGGCGGGCAGCCGGCTCATGATTTGCGCCCATAGACGATGAAGCTCTTACCCATCACCGGTGCCAGGCCACGCTCGAGCAGCGCCATGCTGCGCGGCTGGGTGGTGATCTCCCACTCCAGCAGGCCGCGGTACTTGCTGACCAGCGGGTGGTCGTTTTTGCGCGGGCCCACCGCGCACTTCAGCCACCAGTAGGGCGAGTGCAGCGCGTGCGCGTGATGGCTGCCCAGCACGGCGAGGCCGGCGGTGCGCAGCTTCGCCTTCAGTTCGGTGGCGCTGTAGATGCGCACGTGGCCGCCAACGCTCTTGGGCGCGTGGTACTCGTCGCTGAGCAGCCAGTTGATCTTCTCCGGGTACCACGTGGGCACGGTGGCGGCGAACGTGCCGCCCGGCTTCAGCACCCGGACCAGCTCGCTGATAGCCGCGACGTCGTCTTGGATGTGCTCGAGCACCTCGCTGGTGATGACCCGGTCGAACGACCCGGTGGCGAACGGCAGTCGCGTGGCGTCGCCCTGCAGCGCGCCCACGTAGCGTGCCTCGTCGATCTCGCCGGCCTCGACCATGGCACCGAACGTGCCACGGGTCTGCACGACCTCGTCGGCCATGTAGTCGAGCGCCACGATGTTGGCGCCGCGGCGGGCGATCTCGAACGCGTGACGACCGAAGCCGGCACCTGCGTCGAGCACGAGGTCGCCAGGCTGCAGGCCCAACCGGTCGAATCGAAGGGTGAGCAAGCGCTACACCGAGCCGTTCGTGTCGAGGGAGCCGTTCGTGGTGGCGGAGCCGTTCGTGGTGGCGGAGCCGTTCTTGAGGCGCCTGAGTCGACCGTTCTTGCGCAGCTTTTCGACGTTCTGCGGCATGGCCAGCACCTCGCGGTACTGGTCGACCGTGAGCTGCGCGCAGTGCTTCCAGCTCCAGCGCTCGACGACGCGCTGGCGGCCGGCCTCACCCACGCGAGCGCGTAGTTCGGGGTCGACGAGGCCACGGCGAATGGCAGCGGCCAGCGCTTCCACGTCGCCCGCCTTGCACTGCAGCACGGTGTCGCCGTCGGTGCCGGTGACCTCGGGCAGTGCGCCGCCGTCGGTGGCCACCAGGCAGATGCCGGTGCTCATCGCTTCGATGGCGGGAAGGCTGAAACCCTCGTACAGGCTGGGAACGACAGCCATCTCGGCCTCGGCGTAGAGCTCGACGATGCGCTCGTCGGGCACGCCCGACACGAACTCGATGTGCGGGCGCAGGCCTAGCTTGTCGATGAGATCGTTGCTGGCGCCCTCGCGCGGCTTGCCGATGATGGTGAGCGTGACGTCGCGCTCGGTGCGCAGCTTGGCCATCGCTTCCAGCAGGTAGCTGAGCCCTTTCAGCGCCACGTCGGCCGACGCAGTGGTGATGAGCCGGCCGGGCCGGCGCGTCACGTTCGGCATGGGCGTGAACAGCTCGGGGTCGACGCCAACGGGCACGAGCTTCATGCGGTCGAGGCTGACCTTCATGTCGCTGTGGATGTCTTTGATGCTGTTCTCACTGACCACGACAACACGCGGCATGCGGCTGGCCACGCGGCCCTGCATCTTCACGAAGTTGTACCAGCGGCCGATGCTCCAGCGCTTGCGCCAGTTCTTGGTGTGCTCCATCTCCAGCGCGCGGTCGCGGGTGATGGGGTGGTGCAGCGTGACGATGGTGGGCATCATCTTCTCGATACCGAGGATGCCGTAACCGAGGCACTGGTTGTCGTGCACCAGGTCGAAGTCGCCGGTGCGCTGCTTGAGCAGCTCCCAGATGCGCACGCTGAAGCCGAGCGGCTCGCCGAACGTGCCCTTCAGGTGGGTGAGCACTTCCGCCAGGTCGCCCTTGCTCTTGATCTCCCAATAGCCGGGGAAACGGCCGGGGAAGTGGTCGTTCCACAGGTCGAGGCTGGGCAGCTTGTGCAGCGTGACCCGCGGGTCGAGCACCGGGTACGGCTGGCCGCTGAACACCTCCACGGTGTGGCCGAGGTCGGCCAGCGCCTTGGTGAGATGGCGGGTGTACACGCCCTGACCACCCACGTGCGGCTTGCCGCGATAGGTGAGGTAGGCGATCTTCAACGGTGCGTCGGGGGCGAGCCCCTCGGCCCCGCTCGGGGGTACTGCAGACATGGGGAGCCAGGCTACCCGGGCATGGTTACTGGCCGTTAGCTGTCACGCGAGTGCAACGCGGTGTGACCTGGGTCGGTGACATCCTCGGTCGGCTGGTTTCGCGTGCGCTCCCTGTCGCCCAGCGAGCGCCAGCGCACGCGACGCCCACAGTTCAGCCGGGGCAGGGCTGGATCTCGAAACTGCCGCCGATGGTCGCAATGTTGCCGCGTACGTCGGTGACGAACACTGTGTAGGTGTAGGTGCCCGCCAGCGTGCCGCTGATCACGACGTTGCCGTAGACGGCGATGTCGGCTCGCTGCTTCAGCTGTGTGCTGCCCTTCTCGGGGCCGTTCCACGAGATGGTTGCCGGGAAGGCGATGTCGGATTCGTCGTTGTAACCCACGTAGACGGGCGGTGGCCCGGGTTCGCACGCCGACAGGGTGCTCTCGGGGCCATCGAGCACGAGTTGGGGTGCCCGTTCCACTCGCGCTCGCAGCAGCACCTTCTGGTTGCCGCCGTTCGCATCGGTGACCGTGACCGTGCGCTCGTAGGTGCCCTCGGCGAGGTTGGCGCGGTCCAGCGCGACCGTGACGAGGTGCTGTTGGCCCGGCTGCAGCGTGCCGCTTGCGTTGACCAGCGAGAACGGTGCGGGCGAGTCGGTGATGGACCAGTCGACGGGCAGCTGGCCCGGGTTGGTGAGGGCGAGCACCCGCGATGCGCTGTTGGCGCCGAGATCGACCACGGTGGCGGCCAAGGTGAGTGACCCGGGCGTGGGCGCCAGTGTGGTGGACGTGGTGGAGGTGGTGGAGGTGCTCGTCGACGAGCTGGTGGAGGTGCTCGACGAACTGGTCGGCGCAACGGTGGTGGATGGCGGCAGCGTGGTGACCACCATGGCGGCGGTGGGGGCGGCCGGACTGTCGTTCACGTTGGCGGCCACGAGGGCACCACCGCCGACACCCAACAGCACGGCTGCGGCACCGACCATGACGGCGGTGGGCAGGCGCATGCTGCGCATGAGGCGAGGAAAGCCGCCGTCGGCATCGAACTGGTAGGCGTGCGCCGGCGCGGCGCCGGGGGTGCCGGCCTTGGCCAAGATGGTGTCGCGCAGCGAGGCAGGCGCGGCGAACGCCGGTGCCGCACCCAGCAGCGCCAACGGTGCAGCCTTCTTGCGAGTGCGTTCGCAGGTCTCGCAGTGCTCGCTGTGGCGTGCCACCCGCTTGCGGATGAGCACCGTGAACTCGCCGTCCCAGCCGCGCAGGATGTCGGCCAGGTCGGGGCAGTCCTTGCGGCCGGCGCGGGCCACCACCAGCGCGCCCAGGCTGCGCTCGACCCGATCGCGCATGCGGTGCACCAGCGTGTAGCTCTGCTCGGCGCTCACGCCGAGTGCGGCGGCCAGGTCGGCGCCCTGCAGGCCCTGGCGAACGCTGAGCTCGAGCACCAACTGGTCGCGCTCGTCGAGCCCGCAGGCGGCACTGCGGACCAGTTCACCGAGCTCGGCGGCCGACAGGGCTTCGCCCTCGGCGTCGGGAGCGGTAGGGGCGGCCATCTCAGGTGCCCCCATCGCGCTGAAGTCTGTGGGCAGCGAGCGTCCGCGTTTCTTGGTGCGCCGGTAGACCTCGTTGCGCAAGATGGCGTAGAGCCAAGGCTTCAATCGTTCGGGTTCGCGCAGCTGACCCAATCGTTCGGCGGAGATCAGGAACACGTCCTGCATCGCATCCGCAGCTTCGTGCCGGTCGCGCAGCATGGCGGCGGCCGTGTCGTAGAGACCTGGCGAGTACCGGTCGTAGATGCCACCGAGCGCGCCACGATCGCCCGCCAGGTAGGCGGTGACCAGTTGGGCGTCGCTGCGCAGCTCGTGCATGTCTCATGGGTCCTTCTCCTCAGCAGTTGAGAGCGTCGGTGCGGACCGTCCTTTCACTTTCCCGTCGGATTCTTCCAGTGTTGGTGTTGATCATTGTTCACGGTTCACGACCCAGTGCAGCGCCATCTGTCGCTGCAGCAGGTCGCCGGGCTCCAAGCGGGCGGCGCCACCGATGGTGAATGCGTCGGGCGGGCCGCTTTGTGGTTCCACACAGGTGAGGTGGTCTTGCTCGTCGTACACCACCCAGTGGTCGCAGTCGCTCGTGATGGTGACGGTGAGAGAGGGGTAGTGCAGGCGCAGCGGGCCGAGCGGGTCGACGAAGCAGTCGTCCCACGGGTGCGGCTTCGGGGCAATCAGTTCGGGGACGGCGATGTAGTCGTCGTCGCGCACGTACATCCGGCCGAACTCGAGCTCTGCGCTGTCGGGCTTGACGAAGCACGGGTGCCATCCCACCACGGCCGGCATGGCCACTGCGTTCGCGAAGACCGTCAGCATGCAGGCCAGCCCGTGCTCGTCGAGCTGCAGGTGCTGGGTGGCGGTGCCCCCGTATGGCCACGGCAGTTCGGTGTGCAGGTCGCAGTAGTCGCGGCCGGCGTCGAGCACCTCCCACCGGCTGACGAACCCGGTGCCGTGAATGGCGTGTGGGGGCGCGTTGAGGGGCAGCTGGCAGGCAATGCCGTCGAACGTGAACTGGCCGTTGCGCACCCGCCCGGCCCACGGCGCCATGGGGTAGCAGCCCCATGTGAGCGGGCCGTTCGAGGGGTCGTGCTGCAGCAGTGCGACGCCGTCGATCTCCAAACGCCCGATGCGGCCGCCCTCGTCGGGGTGCACGGTCATCCAGGCGTCGCCTGCTTCCAACTCGATCATCCGCCCATTCTCCACCATCGTGGCGCTCGTACGCTGTGGGGATGCGAGGTCTGGTGCAGCGGGTGCGGTCGGCGAGCGTCACGGTGGACGGTGAGGTCGTGGGTGCCATCGGTGCCGGGCTGTGCGCGCTGGTGGGGGTCACCCACACCGACGAGCCGGCGCACGCCCGCAAGCTGGCCGAGAAGATCTGGAACCTGCGGGTGCTCGACGACGAGGCAGGCGTGATGAACCGCAGCATCGCCGACACGGGCGGCGAGGTGCTGGTGGTGAGCCAGTTCACGCTCTATGGCGACACCGCGGCGGGCCGCCGGCCCAGCTGGATCGCCGCCGCGCGACCCGAGCAGGCAGAGCCGCTGGTGCAGGCCGTGGTCGATCACCTCCGTTCGCTGGGCGCCACCGTGGCCACCGGCCGCTTCCGCACCGAGATGCTGGTCACCCTCGAGAACGACGGACCCGTCACCGTCCTCCTCGACGTCTGACCCATCCGAGGCTTTCCTGCATTCGAGGCTTTTCGTCCCGGAAACCAACGCGGAAAGCCTCGGTTGGCCTCAGTCTGGAGGAAAGCCTCGGACCTGGTGGGGTTCCGGGATGTGGAACGGGTCCGATGGGTGGAACGGGCGAGGACGGGCGTGAGTTAGGGTCGCGGGCATGGCGCTCGCACAACGACTCACCAACCTGGGCACCGAAACGGCCTTCGCTGTCTCGCTGGCGGCTGCCGACTGGGCAGCGAAGGGCAACCGGGTGTACCCCTTCCACCTGGGCGACATCAATCTGCCCACTCCCGCCAACATCGCCGAGGCGATGAACGTGGCCATCGCCGATGGCAAGACCGGGTACTGCCCGGCGGCCGGCATCATGCCGCTGCGCGAGGCGCTGGCCCACGACGTGGGTAGCCGTCGCGACCTGCCCTACACCTCCGCCAACGTGGTGGTGCAGCCCGGCGGAAAGCCCGTCATCGGCAAGTTCGTACAAACGGTGATGAACCCTGGCGACGGCGTGTTGTACCCCAACCCCGGGTACCCCATCTACGAGAGCATGATCGAGTACTACGGCGGTCAGAGCCTGGCCTATCGCTATGTGCAGACGTCCACCGGCTTCGCCATCGATCTCGACCACCTGCGCAGTCTCATCACCCCCACCACACGGGCGATCTTCTACAACAACCTGCAGAACCCGCTGGGCTGCGAGAGTTCGGCCGACGAGATGCAGGCCATCGCCGAGCTGGCCATCGAGCACGACCTGGTGGTGCTGGCCGACGAGGCGTACTACGAGATGCGCTACAGCGGCACCAGCCACAGCATTGCGGCCCTTCCGGGCATGTTGGAGCGTACGGTCATCCTCTACACGTTCTCGAAGAAGTTCGCCATGACCGGCTGGCGGTTGGGCGCTGCCATTGCTCCGCTGCCCATCGCCGAGAGCATCACCAAGCTGAACACCAACGACGAGAGCTGCACCACCCACTTCGTGCAAGCCGCCGGCGTCGAGGGCATCAACGGCTCGCAGGAGGGACCGCTAGCCATCCTCGCCGAACTGGAACGCCGACGCGACGCGGCGTGGGGCGAGCTCGCGCAGATCGACGGGTTCGTGTGCCCGAAGCCGGAGGCAACCTTCTACCTGTTCCCGAAGGTCACCGATGTCATGACTCGCATGGGCTTCGACGAAGTTGGTGCATTTGCAACAGCTGCGCTGCACAACACCGGCGTGTCGTTCTGCACCCGCAAGCACTTCGGCAGGCCGCAGCCAGGCGAGGCCGACCACTTCGTGCGATTCGCCTACTCCGGACTCTCGGTCGACGACATCCACGAGGGCCTGTCGGGGCTGCGCCAGTGGATCGAGTCGGCACCGTGAGCCGGCCACGCATCGCCGTCACCGGCCGCATTCCCGATGCCGGCCTGGAGTTGCTACACGAAGCCGGCGACGTGCACGCGTGGGATTCGCTCGAAGTGCCGACGGTCGACGAGGTGCACGCCATGGTGCGCGGCGCCCACGCTGTCGTGACGCTGCTCACCACGAAGGTGGACGACGCCTTCCTCGACGCGGCCGGCCCCCAGTTGCAGGTGGTAGCGAACGTGGCCGTGGGTTACAACAACATCGACGTCGCCGCCTGCGCCCGCCGCGGTGTGGTGTGCACCAACACCCCCGGTGTACTCACCGAAGCCACTGCCGACATCGCCATGGCGCTGCTGCTGATGGTCACCCGTCGGCTGGGCGAGGGCGAGCGCGTCATCCGCAGTGGCACACCGTGGCAGTGGGGAATGTTCTACATGCTCGGTAGCGGGGTGCAGGGCAGCCAGCTGGGCATCGTGGGTATGGGCGACATCGGCAAGGCGCTCGCCCGCAGGGCCAAGGCCTTCGGCATGACCATCGCCTACAGCAACCGACGCCCGGTGCCTCCCGCCGTCGAAGACGAGTTGGGCGCGCAGTTCATGAGCATGGACGAACTGCTCAGCACGAGCGACGTGGTCAGCCTGAACTGCCCGTACAGCCCGGCCACCCACCACCTGCTCGGTGCGGCTGAGTTCCAGAACATGAAGACCAGTGCATTCCTGGTGAACACGGCCCGCGGGCCGATCGTCGACGAAGCCGCGCTGGTCGAGGCGTTGCGGACCGGGCAGATCGCCGGCGCCGGCCTCGACGTGTTCGAGCACGAGCCGGCGGTGCACCCAGGCCTGCTCTCGTGCGAGTCCGCGGTGCTGGTGCCGCACCTCGGCTCGGCCACGGTGGAGACGCGCAGCGCCATGGCCCGACTGGCAGCCCACAACGCGGTGAACGTGCTGGCCGGCGTCGAGCCCCCGACGCCCATCCCAGTACCGGCCGGATGAACGCACCGAGAGCGACCGCCGTTACGTAGAGGCTGTGGGGGCGGGGCGGGCGCGCCACGCCGAGAGGGCGAGGAGTGCTGCCATGAGGACCACCCACGGCAGGTCGCCGGTGTGCGAATACCAGGTGCGGCCCGTGCGCAGCTCGATGGTGCGGATGAGCACCGTCTGCTCGCTGACCCCCGTGCGCTGGTACACGTCGCCGTCGGGTGAGATGAATGCACTGAACCCGGTGGGCGAGGCCTGCACCACCCAGCGCTGCTGCTCGATGGCGCGCAGGCGTGACGACGCCACCTGCTGGCTCTGCAGCACGGTGAGCGTGTAGCTGCTGCCGTTGGTGGGGTTGATGATGAGGTTGCCGCCGGCCTCGACGCCCTCGTTGGCGCGGCCGCCGAAGAACACCTCCCACGAGATGACGGTGGCGAGGCGTGTGCCGTCGGGCAGCTCGAGCACCGCCGGTCCAGTGCCTGCGACGGCGTCGCGCGGCACCAGGTCGGTGGGAGCGCCGATGGCCGAGAGGAGCCCGCGCAGCGGCATGTACTCGCCGAACGGAACGCGGCGCACCTTCTCGTAGCGGCTGACCACTTGACCGTCGATGGTGACCACCACCTGCGCGTTGGTGAAGCTCTGCCCATCGGCGGTGTCCTCGGTGACACCGACAGCGAACGGCGCACCGATGCGCTCGGCCTCGGCGGTGACTGCGGCGAGCTCGGGGCTGCCGAGGAAGCTGCCGACGTCGATGACGTTCTCCGGCCACACCACCACGTCGACCGAGCCGGACTCGATGGTGGCGGTGGCTTCGAGATGCCGCTCGAACACGGTACACACGGTGCCCCCGGCGGCGCGGCACGCGCGCTCGGTGGCGCGATCGTCGATTGCCTGCGTGCCCTGGCGCCCGCCGCCCTGCACCACCGCCACCCGGATCGAGGCTGCGCCAGCGGAAGGGCCAGTGTCACCGACTGCCAGCGGGCTGGCCACCCACACGGTGAGAGCGGCAAGGAAGCCGATGACCCCGTGCCACTCGCCTTTGGCCGTGATGCCCCGTTGGCGAGCCAGCGCCGGCACGACCGGCGAGGGCCCGGCGAGGGCGAACCCCACTTGGAACACGAACCACGTGAGCAGCAGCACCCCGCCCATCCGCACCACGCCCACGAACGGCCCGGCCGCTTGCCCGATGGGCAGCGTGGCCAGCGGCACGCCACCGAAGGGGAAGCTGAGGCGCAGCGCCTCGGCGAGCGTGTGCGCCGCGGGGCGACCGATGACCCGCCACGACCCGCGCGGCGCCACCCATGCCGCCACCGCGTGGAAGCCGGCGAACATCGTGGCGGCCACGAGGTAACCGGGCGCAGTGAGGTACCACATCCAGCACAGACCCGGGAACAACCATGCGGCGGCGAACAGCCAACCGCGCAGCAGCCGATCGCGCGTGGTAGTGGCATGCTGCGCGGAGGTTTCGTACACCGCGACGCCGACGAACGCCAGCGGCCAGAACCCCCACGGAGGAAGCGATGCGGCCACCAGCAGGCCGCCGAGCAGAGCGAGCAGTGTGTGCCGTCGCGGACGGCGCAGGCGGACGGACATGATGCGCCGACGCTACCGGTTGATGTGCCGCTGACCGGGTCTGGTGGGTGCGGCCTGGCTCAGGTGCCGGCGAGCGCGAGGTGCACGATGATGCGTTCACGCGTGGAGCCGACCGGGTGGCAGGCGAACAGCGTGGCCGTGTATGCGGGCTTCTGGTCGATGATCCAAATGGCGTCGGGCGTGACGATCTCGACCAGCGTCACGTGGTAGACGAAGCGACCTTCGGGCGTGGTGAAAATGACCTCGTCGCCCGTCACCAGCTGGTCGACATGGCGGAACGGCTTGTCGTGGCTCGTGCGGTGACCACCGACCACGACGTTGCCGAACTGGCCGGGCATGGCGGTGCCGGGCCAGTGCCCGGGGCCGAGGTCGAGCGTGGTGAGTGTGATGCCTTCGAACAGTGGCCGCAGCACGCCCAGCTTGGGGATCTCGAGGCTGCCCAGTTCCACGCGGGGCTCGGCTGCGCGTGGTTCGGGCGGCGCGACCGGTACAGGCAGGGTGGCCGTGGTGGTGGTGGCAGGCAGCGTGGTGGTAGAGGCTGGCAACGTGGTGGTGGTGGCGGCAGCGGTAGTGGTGGTTGCCACAGCGGAAGCCGCTTTCGCGGAAGCCACGGTGGTGGAAACCGTGTCGGCGGTCTCGTTGGAGCCTCCACAGCTGACGAGCAGGACGGACGCCAGGAGAAGAGCGCGAGAGCGGCGAGGCATGAGGTTATTCTGCCACTGAACGAGCGAGCGCGTGCAGCGCTGCAGCCGCATTTTGTGCTGATCGAATGCACGCCGGCACGCCGATGCCGTGGTAGCTCGCCCCGGCGAGCACGAGGCCTGCGGGCAGACCGGCTTCGATCTCGGCGACTCGCCGCGCGTGATGCGGCCGGTACTGCGGGAACGCCCCCGCCCAACGGCTGACGCGCGAATGAGCTGGTTGCAGGGAGAGGCCTAGGTGTTGACCCACCTCGTCGATCGCAGCCTGCAGCAGCTGCTCGTCAGTGAGGTGCAGCACGGGCAACCCATCGCGGCCTAGCGAGATGCGCAGCACCACTGCCCCGTCGACTGCCCAGTGGGCCCACTTCTGCGAGCCGAAGGAGGTGGCCGTGACCAGCCGCTGCATCGGCTTTGGCACCAGGTAGCCGCTCATGCCATGGAGGCGCGGCGGCCAGTCGGGGGCGGGTATGGCGAGGGTGACCATGGCCACGTCGGCCGCCGGGATGGTGGCGAGCATGGCGGCCTGCGACGGAGCGAGTTCGCGCAGCAGGTGGGATGTCGCGGCGGCCGGGCTGGCGAGCACCACCGCGTCGAAGTGCTCTCCGTCGACGTTCCACCCGACACCGTCGGCTTCGATGGTCTGCACCGCGTGGTTAATGTGCAGCGTGCCGCCGGCTGCTGCGACTGCTGCGGCAGTGGTGCCCGCGAACGCTCCCATCCCGTCGCGCGGCGCGTAGAACACCGGGCCCGCGGACGCGGCTGGCTTCGGCAGGTGCCGACCGGTGACCAACACGCTGCGGCCCTTCCCAGCAAGGTCGGCGATCTGCGGCACGGCGGCGAGGCTGAAGTGGTCGGTGTCGGCGGCGTAGATGCTGCCGACCAGCGGGTCGACCAGCCGTACCTGGACCTCATCGCCGAAGCGAGCGCGCACGAAGCCGCCCAACGAATCGGGTTCGAGTGAGGTGCGCCGCCGCACGGGCTCGGTGGCCGCGCGGAACTTCCCCGGCCACGACAACAGGCGCGACCGGGCCAGCGCCAACACGTCGGTGGGCATTCCCAGTAGCAGGCCTTCGGGGATTGGGTGCAGCTGGTTCCACCAGACCGCGGCTCTGCCCGATTCGGGTGCGACCAGTTGCTCGCCGAGCCCCACGGCCGTTGCCAATGCGGTGGCCCACGGCAGGCGAGCCAGGAACGCGTCGGGGCCTTCGTCGATGGCGGGGTGGCCGGCAAACGGCGTGGCGCGCAGCTTGCCGCCCATGACCGGTTCGCGATCGAACACTGCTACTTCGGCGGCTGGGCCGCCATCGCCAGGGTGCAGCAGTGCGTGTGCAGCGGCAAGGCCGGCAATGCCGCCGCCGACCACTGCAACCCGCTGCGGCGCGCGGGTCATGACGCGGCGGCCGCGATGACCCGCTGCGCGAGTGCTGCCATGACCACCGGATTGTCGTTGACGCACGCGGTGCGAGCGAACGCCAGGCCGTGCCCCCGTGCCCGAGCCGCGGCTTCGATGTCGAGGTCGTAGAGCACCTCGAGATGGTCGGCGACGAAGCCGACTGCGCTGACCAGCACGCCGCGTGGGGCACCGGCATCGTGTTCGGCGGCGGCGAGTTCGTCGATGACCTGCAAGATGTCGGGCCCGAGCCACGGCTCGGGCGTGCGGCCTGCGCTCTGCCAGGCAATGGCCCAGTTGCTCCACTGGCTGAGCCCTGCCGCTGCGGCCACGGCTTCGGCTGTGGAACGTAGCTGCTGCGGGTAGGGGTCGCCAGCTGCCACGATGCGCTCGGGCAGCGAGTGGGCGGTGAACAGCACCTTGGTGTTGGCGGGCATGGTGGCCAGCTTCGTGCGCAGGTCGTCGGCAATGAACTGCACGAAGGCGGGCTCGGTTGCCCAGCTCTCGATGCCGCTGACGGTGATGCCGTGCGGTTCGGCCGCTGCGCGGGCACGGTCGAGGTACTGCCCGATGGAGAAGGCCGAGTAATGCGGCGCGAGAACCAAGCCGACGATGTGGCGAAAGCCCTCGGCGGCGAGCGCATCGACCGCAGCCTCGACCTTCGGTTCGGCGTGCTTGAGGCCCAGCGCAACGTGGAAGCGGCCCGGCGCCGTGGCATCGAGCGCAACCTGCAGTGCATCTCGTTGCGCTTCGGTGCGGGCGGCGAGCGGACTGGTGCCGCCCAGCGCGTCGTAGCGCGCAACGAGGTCGGCCAGCGCCTCGGGCGTGGGTGGGCGACCACGCCGGATGTCGGTGTAGTACGGCTCGATCTCGGCCGACGTGCGCGGCGTGCCGTAGGCCATCAGCAGCACCGCAACGGGTGAGTTGGTTGCCGCTTCGGCTGTGGTGTCGGCTGTGGTGTCGGCTGTGGT
>Ga0105047_10005761_pt1 | contig 21146 bp, 19 predicted proteins | sample MAT04_FD_78384 | JGI IMG/M metagenome (GOLD analysis project Ga0105047, IMG submission 78384) | Freshwater microbial communities from Lake Fryxell liftoff mats and glacier meltwater in Antarctica - MAT-04 (megahit assembly) | ecosystem: Environmental > Aquatic > Freshwater > Ice > Liftoff... | reverse complement strand
CGTGCCAGCGACGAGCGATGACAAAGCAGTTCATTGCCATCTCCAAACCATTCATTGCGATACGGCAGAGTGAAACAATCGCAAAGGTCGCTTCGTGTCTTTCGTGTTTAACTCAATTTCATCCCACAAAATCCGTCTCCTGCACATCTCGCCGATAGACCCATGTCCCATCCTTCACATAGTGCGTCGCAAATGCGCGGCGTGGGGCTTCCGACTTGTTCGCGAATGAGCCGTGGATCGTCATCCCTGTGAAAAAGACTGCCGATCCTTTGGGCACATCGAGCTGCACAATGGTTGATTGATCCAGATCCGGAATGACAAACGAATGCATCGGCAGTTTCCACTCGCGTCCGTCGGGGTCGCGCATGTCGTAAACGATTTCCCACGAATCATGCTGCGTGTCATCCGTATTCTTTTTTGCGGATCGAAGTGGCCCCTTGTGCGAACCGGGCACCACGCACAGCCCGCCGTTGCTTGTGCCAGTGTCCGTGAGCGCGATCCAGCAGGCCATCAACGTATTAGGTGCAACCGGGAGATAATGCGTATCCTGATGCATCGCCACCCCGCGCCCGCCTTTGCCGGACTTGTTGAGATACATCGTCTGCACGACGCGCAACGCCCCGCCGACCAGTTGCCGGGCGCGATCCACGACGTTCGGATGCCGCGCCAGATGTTTGTACTGGGAATCCTTCGTATGACCATGCAGGTTGTAATGCATCGCCCGATCCTTGTTCGCATCAAAGTTCGCGATAAAGGCAGCGATCTCCTCGTTGCTGAGAACGTCGGGAACGACAAGAAACCCATCGCGCTCGTACGTCGCGAGTTCACTGGCAGAGAGGGACGCGGCTGTGGGAGTGGACATGCTGGCTCCTTCGAAATCGATGTGCAAAGAATATCACATTCGACGCCGAGTCACCGAGCATGCGGAGATCGTTTTGCGATCGCGTGATGCTTGATAACCGAGGACGGCGAAATCTTTTTCAACTACTTGGGCAACAAACTCAGCACCGCGTCGCTTGGCCGGGCGATGACGTGGGTGGCAATAAGCTTGCCCAGCCCGGAGTCTGCAACGCGCGCTCGCGCGGCTTCCACCGCTGCCTTCACGGCCGCGACATCCCCCTTCACGATGACGGTGACGTAGCCGCCTCCCAGTTTCTCCCGACCGACGACCTCGACATTCGCGGCCTTGACGGCTGTGTCGAGCGCTTCCAAGACGGCAGTCAGTCCCTGGGTCTCGATCAATCCAATTGCAAACGATGCACGGTCAGCCACGGTTTTCTCCTTCGATCCTGCGTGAGGAAAATAAACGACATCTTGTTCGATGAGCGGACTAAACTCGCGTGGCGATTGGGCGACCGACCACGTCGCAGCGTGGGCAGCATTGATCGCACGTGTGATGACCTGTGACTGCAACCGCGCTCCCGTTGCCTCAGCGGATTCCATCGCGACCCGGACCGCGTCGGTAGCGCCTTCAATCTTGATCTGCGTCCCGTTCAGATCGTTCAACTCCACCTGCAATAGTCGCACGCTGGCCGATTTGTCGATCTGATCCAACACCACCAGCGACGCGGAGAACGTGCTGACTTCGATAAGGCCAAGGGCGTTTTGCATGGGTCGTGGTTACTTGTCAGATGTCAGATGTTAGCCGTTGAAAAACGTTCGCCCGCCACATTTTACATCACCATTGACTGGTGCGCAACAACCCACAAAGAATGATCCGGCACCTGTATTTCTGACGACTAACAACCAACAACTGACAACTTTTCCTCTTCAAATTACCCCGCGATCCTTCAGCGTTGCAATCACCGTCTGCGCGATCTGTGCGACTTGATCGCGCTTCATGTTGCCGGTGCGCGGGACGCATCCCGCGCCCGGGACATCCGCGTAGCCGAAGTCGGCCAGGATGCATTGCAGGACAGTTTGCAGGCTGTCGCGATCGATGCGCTGCACGTCGCTCATCGGTTGGCGACTCTTCCCGAAGTCGAATCCGCGCAATTCCACCGCAGCGCGGAAGCCCTCGGGGAAGTCGGCACTGAAAAGCATCGCGTCGAATAGTTCGATCATCCGCAATTGCAATACACGGGCTTCAGCCAGTCGCCCAGCCTGCACGAGGTCCCACAACTTTCGTGTGACTTCCGGCACCACTCCGCTCGTCGCGTTCGTGCCGCCATCACATCCCATCACCAGCATGGGCACGAGGGCAGCCTCCCAACCAGTGAGGAACGTGAAGTCCGGTCGCACCGGTTGCACGGCTGCCATCATGCGCAACATGAAGGCCATATCACCCGAGCTATCCTTGATACCGATGATGCGCGGGAACTCGCTTGCCAGCCGTTTGATCGTCGGCACATCAATGGGCGAGGCGAACATCGGGATGTTGTAGAGCGTCACGTCGATCGGCGAATGCCGACCGATCTCCGCGAAATACGCGTACACCGATTCCGGCGACAGCTTGTAATAAATCGGCGAGACAATCGCGACCGCGCGGGCACCGTAGTCGTAATACGCCTCGCACGCGGCCAGCGTCTCCTGCACATTGGCCTCGGCAGCACCAGCCAGAATCGGAACGCGACCGGCAGTCTGATCGCAGACGATTTTGATGATCAACCGACGCTCTTCGACCGTGAATCGCGTGAACTCGCCGGTCGATCCATTGGGATACAAACCATGCACGCCCTTGTCGATCAGCCAGTCGACATAACGCCGAAGCTCGGCTTCATGGATGCGCCCGCGCGTATCAAGGGGAACCAGATTGGGCGTGAAGATGCCTTGTAGTTTCTGCATAGTTTTTGTCGGTGGAATCATACTGACATTGTCGCCTGTCCACTATCTGACGTATTGTTCAACACATGAGCGGAGAATTCGATCTGATCCGTTGGTTCCGCAGTCAATCGCACCCCAACGCGCGCGTCGTCACCGGGATCGGGGATGATCTTGCCATCCTGCGCTGGCCGGCGGACAACTTGCTCCTGGCAGGGTGCGACCAAGTGCTCGACGGCGTGCATTTTGATTCATCGATCCACACGCCCCGGCAAATCGGTCGCAAGGCGATGAATCGCAATTTAAGCGACTGCGCTGCGATGGCCTGCGTGCCGGCAGTCGCGCTGGTGAGTCTCGCGTTGCCTCGCACGCAATCTGCTTCCTATGCAAAAGATTTGTACACCGGCCTGCGCGAGGCTGCGGACGTTTTCGATTGCCCCATCGTCGGTGGGGATACCTCGACATGGGACGGCAAGCTCGTGATCAATGTGACGATCCTCGGTCGTACGGACGGCCTTGCGCCCGTCGAACGATCAGGGGCGAAAGTGGGAGATGACATCTACGTCACAGGCCCGCTCGGTGCGAGCATCCTTGGCAGGCACATGACCTTCGCACCGAATGTCGCCCTCGCACGAATTCTAGCGCAGGATGGTTATGCATCTGCCATGATCGATCTCAGTGATGGCCTCTCGCGCGATATCCGTCACATCTGTTATGAAAGCAGAGTAGGCGCCGAAATCGACGCTGCTGCCGTACCGATTCATGCGGATACGAACAGGCTGACCGACGGAAAAACCCCACTGTGGCATGCCTTGCACGACGGCGAGGATTACGAGCTCCTCTTCTCAAGCCGCGGAAAAGACCCGCGCGAGGATGACGTATTGAAGGATCAGGTTTTCAAGATCGGGAAAATCGTGGAGCGACTAGGCGTGCGCATCAACACACCCGACGGCCAACATCAACTCGAGCCAGCGGGTTGGGAGCATGGGATGAGGTAGGGGCGGTATTGCGAACGCGCGGAATGACGCTGACGTCGTTCGACGGTGGGGTGATCACGGAAAAACTCGTCGGTCGTCGCGTTTTCTCGAACGTATTCAAACAAAGACTCGACTGCAACACGCGTGCCGGCAAAGCACGGTGTTCCGCCGCAGATTTCGGGATTGCTGATGACTAAAGAGATGCGAAATATTATACGCCCGGCATCAAGCTGAAGCGATCCTCTACTTAAAAGCCTTCTGATCGGCTTCTACTCTCCTGTCGGATGCCACTTCTCCCGAATCTTCCCCTGGCAACCTTCGATGAACTCGTCCACCTTCATATCTCCGCGTAGTGTCCCCGTCGTTACATCAAAATAGGGGCGTACACTCACGCGATCTTCAGCGGCTTCTTTTTCGCCTACTGTCAGCAGGAACGGGATTTTGGACATCAGCGCTTTGCGCACCTTTGCGCCGATTTTGTCTGAATCGAGATTAGATTCCACGCGGATGCCGGCGTCTTTCAATCGTGTCATGACGCGCTGGGCAAACTCATTCGACTTCTCGCTGATCGACAGAACGGTCGCCTGCACCGGCGCCAACCACAATGGAAACGCGCCCGCGAAGTGTTCGGTCAGCACGCCGATGAAACGCTCCATGCTCCCGAACGGCGCGCGGTGGATCATCACCGGGCGATGAGGTTTGTTGTCAGCACCGGTGTAGGTGAGGTCGAATCGAATCGGCAATTGATAATCAACCTGCACCGTGCCCAGTTGCCATTCTCTTCCGATGATATCCTTGATGACGAAGTCGATCTTCGGCCCGTAAAAAGCGGCCTCGCCAGCTTCTTTGGTGAACGGCACGCCCAAGGCCGCCGCTGCGTTCAGACAGGCACTTTCGGCGCGATCCCACTGCGACGCATCGCCTACATATTTCGCGTTATCGGGATCACGCAGACCGACACGCACGCGGTATTCCTTCATGCCGAGCGTATTCAAAACAATCTTCACCAGTTCCAGACATCCCATGACCTCGGCTGCCACCTGCTCCTCGGTGCAGAAGAGGTGCGCATCGTCCTGCGTAAATCCGCGCACGCGCGTGAGCCCACCCAATTCCCCGGATTTTTCCCAGCGATACACCGTTCCAAACTCCGCCAATCGCACGGGCATATCGCGATAGCTGTGCGGCTCGCTGGCAAAGATACGGATGTGCATCGGACAGTTCATGGGCTTCAGCAGATAGCCGTCGATCTCGCCCTTCTCCATGAGATTGGACAGGTCCGCACATGAGCATCCCTCCTCGGCCTTGGCATCGACAAACTCGCGATCCACCAAAGGCGGGAATTGGCTTTCACGATAGTAGGGAAAATGTCCGGACGTTTTGTAGAGACCCAGCCTCCCGATGTGCGGTGTGAAGACCTGCGAATATCCCTGTCGTTTCAGATGATCACCAATGAAGTTTTGCAACTCCTGTCGGACGATCGCGCCCTTGGGTTTCCACAGCACCAGCCCTTGCCCGACCGCATCGTCAATCGCAAAAAGCCCAAGCTGCGGACCGAGCACGCGGTGGTCGCGCTTCTTGGCTTCTTCAAGTTGCTTCAGCTGCGCGTCAAGCTCCTTTTGATTGAAGTAGGCGGTCCCGTAGATGCGCGTCAGCTGCTCACGATTGCTATCGCCTCGCCAATACGCGCCTGCGACGCTCATCAATTTGAACGATTTGATCTTCGCAGTCGAAGGAAGATGAGGCCCGCGACACAGATCGGTAAAATCGCCTTGACGGTAAATGCTGACTGACGTTTCGCCGGCAGCGGCCAGCTCGTCAATGATCTCATCCTTGAATCGCTGGCCCTCGGTATGCAGCAACTCCTTGGCGCGATCGGGCGTTACATTCTCACGAGAAAACGAGAGGTTCTGCGCGACGATATGAGCCATCTCCGCTTCAATTTTCGGCAAGTCGTCGGTCGATATTTTGACGCCCTGAGGAAACTCAAAATCGTAGAAGAATCCGTTGTCGATGACCGGTCCGATCGTGTATTGCAAAGTCGCACCATACAGATGTCGCAGCGCCTGCGCCAGCACGTGGGCGGTGGTGTGACGCATCACATACAGCCCGTCGGGGTCGCGATCGGTGACGATGGAGACAGCATGCTCTCCTTCCGGCAGAGCGTGCGTAAGGTCGACCAGCTTGCCATCCACCCGCCCCACCAACGCGGCCTTGGCAAGGCCTGCGCCGATGGATTCTGCCAGTTGCAAAACTGTAGCACCAGGAGGTAAATCGCGCTTCGATCCGTCGGGTAAGATTGCAATGGGCATATGATGCGTCCCTCTAATTTACGTGCGGCACGTGTGAAAAGTGCGCGCTAAGCGATCAATTTTCCAGATAGCGCACACCGGATGATTTCGCCGCCGGGCTTGCCCGGCGCTTTCCATGCGTTGTTGCGCATCGTAAACGCCAGGCAAGCCCGACGACGAAACGTCGACAGACCCTTTCATCCCTCAAACGCAAAACCGCCCGGCCGACAGTGTCGGCCGGGCGGGCTATTCCACAGGTTTCGGGGATTTGATGCAATATGCAAGTCGGCGAAAAACCGGCGACATCGTAACGCTTAGCTATTCGCATTGCACCGAGTTGATTTTCAACCCTCGGTGTCGCCCCATTCCAGCGCGATGTAGCAGGCGGTCATCCCGAGGCACAACGCGAACCCGACCGTCATGATCGGGACAAGAAACGAAACCGACGACGCGTCCCCGTAGTTCTGCCCGCGATATACCACCGCACCAGCGACGGCAACGCACGCCAGGACTTTGGTGAACTTTCCGATTTTTTCCAACAAGAACTCATTCATAAAAACACCCCATCTGCACGCTCAAAGGCGTGCTGCACGAAACATCCGTGCACTGCCGCGCGATGAAGACTCGCGCGAATGTCTGCGGTTCCCAGCATGACTCAAAGACGAATCGCAAGATTCATCTTTTAAAACATGGATCAGTAGGTTTAGGTACCAAAGGTAAGGACTGAGATATGCCACCCGACACAAGACTCCGCAAACCCACGAAGTCGGGGGCACCCTTGGCTAGATGGGCAGAGGATAGGCGGGTGACAGGGGCACGTCAACCACCTTCGTACATTTTTTCACGAAGTTTGCGTGTGCGTTGGGTTAAGGGAAGGGGATGGGACTTTCGTGGACTTTGATTCCGACAATCTGACCACTCTGGACACTTAACGGCGTTGGAAAACGGTTCAGAAACCAACGATTTTCCGTTGATTTTCATAAGAAGCACGTTCTTCGAGCTGTCGCTAAACGAATGGTCGAACCGTACCCAAGCCATTTGAATTGTCATCCTTCGACCACGCGTTTCTCACCCGAATAGACATTAAACCGACCGTCGCGCAAAAAGCCGACGAGCGTCTGATTGCTCTCCGCTGCAAACTCGCACGCGAGGCTCGTCGGTGCTGACACTGCTGCGATGATCGGAATGCCACCTGCCAGGGCTTTCTGCACGATCTCAAAACTTACGCGCCCGCTGACCATCAGCACACATGCGCTGGCGGGGAGCAACCCCCGCTTGAAGGCATATCCCAAGACCTTGTCGACCGCATTATGTCTGCCGACGTCCTCACGCGCGACGATAAGCGAACCATCTAATTTGAAAAGACCGACGCCGTGCAGTCCGCCTGTCGTATCGAACGTGGTTTGCGAGGCGCGCAATCGGCCTGGCAACGTCAGCAATGTCTTCGTGCTGATCGTGCCTGCCGACGACACCGGCGTGAACGACGTGCAGACCTGGTCGATTGACGCCTTCCCGCATATCCCGCAGCTGGACGACAGGAACACGTGTCGACTCAGTCGTCCCGCATCGAACCCTGCCGACGCGTGCAGCAAAACGTTGACCGAATTGCCCGCCTCCCCCTGCGCGTTGGGCGTGACGCCCAGCAGGTCTGCGGGCTGGCGGATGATTCCTTCAGAGATCAGGAACCCCAAAGCCAGCTCCTCATCGTGACCGGGCGTGCGCATGGTGACGCTCACGTCTTGACCATTCACCCGAATCTGCAGCGGTTCCTCGTCCGCGAGGACATCGGAGACCTCCTCCAAAGGCTGATCGAGACGATAACGCAGCACGCGTCGCGGGGTTGGCATGGTGGGATTCTACAAAAAACCTTCCTCGACAAGCAGGACGTGCGTACAATGTCGATCGTCAAGACCAAGCGATACAGAGGATGACGTCTATGTCCAACGCTGCCACCCAAGCCCCCGCCAATGCCGACATTGATCGCGACGCTCCGCAACCGACGATCCACATCGAAGAACGTCGGCTGACGCTTCACGACTTTCTAAAGACTGCTGTCAAGATCAACGGGTCCGATCTTCATTTGCAGGCTGGCAGCATCCCCATGATCCGTGTGGATGGGCGGGCACGATTTCTTGATGTGCCGGCGTTGTCCGATCAGGCGATGGAGGAGTACATCAAGCAGCTCTGCGCCGCCAAGCCCGACGCCATGGCCATCCTGGAAAAAAAAGGATCGGTCGACCTCGCCTACGCCCTGCCCGACGGGACCGCACGCTTCCGTGTGAACGCTTTCCACAGCCGCACGCAATATGCCATCGTCATGCGTCGCATCGTGACGAAGATCCCAAACTTCGATGATCTGTCCCTTCCTCCCGTGGTCGAAAGCCTTGCCGACTTTAATCGCGGTATTGTGATTGTATCAGGGACAACCGGTTCGGGTAAATCGACCACGCTGGCAGCCATCATCGGGAAGATCAACCGCACGCGTGCTGAGCGCATCATCACGATTGAAGACCCGATCGAGTTTCAACATGAAAACGCCAAGAGCCTCGTCAGCCAGGTGGAGGTCGGCACGGACAGCGAAAGCTATGAATATGCACTGAAGTCAGCCATGCGCCAGGATCCCGACACGCTGCTGATTGGCGAGGTGCGCGACACATTTTCATTGACAACCGCGCTGCGCGCAGCCGACACCGGTCACCTGGTCTTTACGACGATTCATGCCACCAACGCGCCGATGAGCATCCAGCGCGTGGTGTCGCTTTTCGATCCCGATCAAAAAGAGCTGATGCAGCAGCAGCTGGGCCTGAATCTGAATGCGGTCATCTGCCAGCGCCTTGCCAAGAAGCGAGACGGCAAGGGGCGCGTGCCTGTGGTCGAGATCATGATGGCTACCCCCATCGTGAGGAAGTACATCCTTGATGGAGAGTTTGAAAAGCTAAAGGGATGCGTGGGCAACAAGGAGGCGGGCAGCCAGTCATTCGACCAGCACTTGGTGGAACTTTTCCAACGCCAGGTCATCGACGTCGGCGAAGCCAAGCGCCTGGCGACGAATGTTGATTCGCTCAATCTGGCGCTACGCGGTATCGCCAACAGTGATACGCGATTGCGCTGAAGGGACTGGCGCGACGCACAGGACGTCATGCGACGAATGCGTTGATGCCCGTGTAGCGACGGTTCGAAGCACCGTGCTTTTCGTTCGACGGAAGTCAAACCACGGTTCTTCGAACCGTCGCTACCCACAGACATGATTGCGCGGGTGCCTGACGATGTTTTCGAAGCACTCTCTCCGACCCCCGATCACGTCGGAGAGCGAAGCCAGGACTAAAACCCCGTCCGCTTAAACTGCTTTTCCAAATCCTTCAACGTCAGCCGCAATGTCGTCGGTCGGCCGTGTGGGCAGTTGCTGGAGCGCTCGACCAGTTCTCGCCTTGCCAATAATGCTTCGATCTCCCCGGGGGTGAGTGCGTCCCCTGCCTTAACTGCTGATTTGCATGCCATCATGTCAAGCAGGCCATGCAGGAGCTCTTCTTCTTTTAGGTCCAAAAGTTCCTGCTCGCTTTTTTCAAGGATTTCTCGAACAAAGTCGGCCGGATCGAGCTTGCCCAGAAAACTGGGAAACGCCTGGACGGCAATGGCATCCGGGCCGATGGGACGTGCGTCGATACCGATTTTTTCCAACAACGGGCGAAGCTGTTCGAGCATCTCAATCTGGTTAGCCGACGCGCGGAGTACCGGGGGAATGAGCAGGTGTTGAGATTCCAAAGGCCCGCGCGTGATGCGGGTGAGCAACTCCTCAAACATGATGCGCTCGTGCAGGGCATGTTGATCAATGATGACCAATCCATCGTCCGATTCAGCCACCAGATAACTGTTATGCAACTGAATGGCCGACGTCGACCGAGCGCGCATCGACGCTGGTTCAAACGAGGGTGACGCTGGAGGCGATTCCTGATGCACAGGAAGCCCAACGGCTGGCGATGTCCTTGCGACGGCAGGCTGTTGCGCAATCCCATCACCCATGCGCAACGTTGATGCATCAGATAAATCGTGTGACACGGGGACGGCAGGCGCGCTCCAGGTCGTTCGTCGTAGCGCTTCATCCACAGCATTGGGCGTGATCTTTTCGCCGATGGGAAGGCTTGGCTGCGTGGCCGGCATTGTCCTGAAAAACGCAGCCAGGCGCTCGCGCATTTCCTGGCGAGGCGGTTGCTCCACATTCGCAAATGCGCTCGATACCGGCGCCGCCACGGCTGCGGGGGTGAGATCGCTGCCTAGCAGTCGTTCGCGCACGACTGCGTGGATCAACCCGTGAATGCGTCCAGAATCCTTAAAACGCACCTCGATTTTTGTGGGATGCACATTCACATCCACATCGCCGGGCGGAATATCGAGCATCAGCACCGCTGCCGGGTAGCGTCCCGGTTCGGTCAGCCCGCGATACGCTTCGCGCAGCGCGTGCTGGATGAACTTATCGCGAATGTGTCGGCCGTTGAGATATAGAAATTGGTATCGTGCGGTAGGACGCGCCAACTCGGGCAGGCCGATCAGCCCGGTCAGCCTGATCTCACTGTCGCGCGATGTGATGGGCAGGCGCTGCTCGTGAAACTCCGCCGGCCAGGCGGTCAGCCAGCGCTGTTCGTCGGTGCCTGCTGGCAGGGTGAACGTCACACGCCCGTTGTGCGACAGTTTGAACGTCACGGCCGGGTACGCCAGCGCGATGCGTTGCAGCATCTCACTGATATGACCGAACTCTGTCTGTGTCCCCTTCAAAAATTTTCGACGCGCCGGGGTGTTGAAAAAGAGATTGCGAATCTCGATGGTCGTCCCCACGTTGCCCGCCGTCGCCTGCGGGTCGGATAGTTCGCCACCTCGATTGTGGATTTCCCACGCAGCATCCGAATCAGCCGTGCGACTTTGGATGCGCGCCTGCGAGACCGACCCAATGCTGGCCAGTGCCTCGCCTCGAAAACCCATCGTCGAGATGCGAAAAAGATCCTCGTCGCTGGTCAGTTTACTGGTGGCATGTTGCGCGAAGGCAAGCGGCAATTCCCCAGGAGGGATACCTCCGCCATCGTCAATGATCCGGATAAGCGCCCGCCCGCCATCTTCCACTTCGACCGCAACGGAAGTCGCGCCTGCATCAAGGGAGTTTTCGACGAGTTCCTTGACCACCGACGCCGGCCGTTCAATCACCTCGCCGGCTGCGATACGGTTGATGAGCGACGGGGCAAGTTGCTGGATGGGCCTGCGAATCACAAGGCGCGATTATACGCGAGCGACACATATTCTCCGACGCGCGGGCGACTTATCCCTTCACCGCACCCTCGGTCAGCCCGCGGACGAAGAGCTTCATTGAGAATATGAACAGCACGATGATCGGCAGGCTCGCCAGCGTGTAGCCGGCCATCAATGGGCCCCACAATTTGATGTATTCACCGGCCAATCGGAGCAGTTGCACCATCACTGGCAGGCGTGTGGAATCGCGCATGACAATGAGCGGCAAGACGAAGTCGTTCCACGCAGCCACAAACGTCATCACCCCCACCGTGCCGAGGATTGGCCCGCTCAACGGCGCGACGATGATCCACAACTGCTGCCAGTGGGACGCGCCATCGATGTCGGCAGCTTCAAACAAATCCTGTGGGATATCGGAGACGAAGTTGCGCAGGACGAATATCCCGAACACCTGCCCTGCCGACGCGCCGACAAGGATCAGCGCGCTCAGGGTGTTGAGCAGATTCAGATCACCCAACAAGCGAAAGAGTGGGACGAGATTGGCGATGGCGGGCATCATCAACAGCACCAGGATTGCGTTCCAAAGCAGCCCGGAAAACGGCAACCGCTCGCGGGCGAAGAAGTACGCCGCTGCCAGCGCGAGGCAAAGCGTGAGGAACGTCGTCGAGATGGAGATGAAGACGCTGTTGGCCACCGATGGCAGGATCGAATCCCACGCGATCTTCCAGTTTTCCCAATGGAAGGGCGCGCTGACGGCTGCGGGGGCTTGATAGAACTGCGTGTTATCCTTGAGGCTGACAATCAGCATCAGATACAGAGGCAAAAATGCGAAGGCGAGCACGATCCAGATAAAGCCATGCTTGATAAAGCGAAGGGAAAAATCGACGAAAGCCCTTCGCCTTTGCCGGGATGGATCGGTCGCCATCGCGAAGGCGCTTGCCTGCCTGATACGAAACTCCTCGGGCGTTTCGGTTGATCGCCCGGAGAGCACGCCGATCAGGCGCGCGATCTGTCCATAGGGGAAAGCAATCAGAAAGATAACCAGCCCGATTGTCCCCCAGTTCAGGATGATCAACAGCATCCCGCCGACCATGGCGCACAGTCGGACAATGTACTTTTGCCGGTCGTTGAAACTTTCCCAATTGACCAGAAGCTGGCTGAGTTTCTGCAGGCTGAGCACCACGATCGTCAGCACCACGCCGACCGCGCACGCGTAGCCCATCTGTTGATCGATGAATGCCTTTCGGATCATGAAAAGTGCCGGCACGGTCGCGACACCACCAGGCCCGCCACTGAAGCTGGCCAGCGCGAGGATCATGCCTGCGTCCTTGATCGTGTCGATGATGACAAAAACCAGCAGCAGGTGGATGGAACTCATCATCAGAGGCAGTTCGATGGCAGTGAACTTTCGCCACCACCCCACGCCGTCGATGTCGCCGGCCTCGTAGATTTCCTTACCAATATTCTGCAGCTTGGCCAGGTGAGTAAGCACTGCAAATGAGCCCACCCACGGGAATCCCCAGATCACGCAGGCGACGAGAATCAATCGCGGGTCGCCCAGCCAGGCGGGGTTTTGTCCAGGTACGAAGATACCCCCCCAATTCAAGGCGTGATCCAACTGTTGCAAGACACCCATCAGCCCTGTCGACGTGAGCATGCGGTTGATGAAACCATTGGTCGCCTCAAAGAAGAACGATCGCCAGACGAGCACGATCACAAGTGCCGGTACAACCATCGGGACGACAAAGAACGCGCGATACACAAACTGCATGCGGGTGCTCCGACACCGATGAATCGCCACCGCAATCGCGATGGCAGGCACCATCTTGACGATGTTCCACGCACCCAGCAGAAACGCCACCCGGAAGCTCTGCCAGAAGGCGCTGTTTTTGATGATGTCGGTATAGTTCTCAAACCCGTTGAACTCGGAAATATCCGCGCCATTCCATCGAAAAAAACTGTGGTAAATCCCACTGGCAGCCGGGTAATACTGAAAGAGCGCAATGAGCAAAAGGGCAGGGAGGACAAACAGATAAAGCGTCCAGTGATAGCGAAGTTGTCTGAATCGAACGACTTTCGGAGTCATGGCAAAGGCACCGGGAGAGGTATCAACAACAGGTGAACGCGTTCATGCACGCTAATTCGCTCGGTCGGATGTTAGACGGGCTTTTATTTTGGCCAGGACCTCTTTGCTGTATTCGTAGGGGCCGGGGGCGTTGGGGTCCGGGCCGTCGTTGACGAGCTTGAGTTGGATCGCATGACCGATCTCCGGACCGACCTGCCGGCCGGCGGTGAGAGCGCGGTACTTGACCCATCGCGCGTCAGCTTCTGGCCCGCTGGCCATCAAGGCCGTAGCTCGTACGCCTGCGAGGAACTGTTCGTCGTTCAGTATTCCGCGTCGCCAGTCGCGTTGTTGCTCGTCGAAATCTTTTCTCCCATCGACCTTGTATTTGGCTTCCCACTGCCTGGCAAACTCGTCAAACGTGATTTGTCCAACCTGGTATGCCGAGAAAAGTTGCGACCACGTGACGTTTGTCTCTCCGCCGAGGATCATTTCCATGCTGGGATACACGCCGTTCAATCTTGGTTTGAATCCAGTAAGAAATGGGTCAATCTTGGCACCTTCGATGGCAGGGATCCAACCGATCAGAGCGTTCAACTTCTGGTTGTTTTCCCGCGAGGCGCAGAATTGCAGGAAATCGATCATGACCTCCGGATGCTTGCTGAAGCGCGTCACGCCGAAGGAGAAAGCAGTGCTGGGACGTTCATAGCGCGGGCCGTCAATGGTCGGCCCATATTCCGGGTCGTCGCGCGACGGAATGGGGAAGTCCATGACCCCGACGCTGAACTGCCCCTCGGTTTGTGCCTGCAGGCTGAGCGCATCCCATGTGCCTGTCGTCATGAAAACGGATTTTTGTTGCGCGAATAGAAAAAGCGCGTCATCGCGATTCAGCCCGATATATCCATGCGGGAAGTACGCCGAGACTTCGCTCATCATTTTGAAACGCGTCACGAAGTTGGGGAAGTGCAAGTTGAGTCGGCCACTCTGAAATGCGACAAACATCTCGTCGTTCCCCACGTATCCGTCGCGATTGAAGTCGGCCTTGCGCACCGCGCCGTAGCTGGGGACGTTGAACATGCTGTCGTCCCACATTCCAAAATTGTAAGACGATGCAGCAATGGGTGTGTAATGCGAACCGCTGGCGTCCCTGGCGGCAGCGATTTGCTCGCAGACTTTCAGGAACGCGCGATATTCTGTTGGCGGCGCGTCCAAGCCTGTCAACTTTTTGAGCAACTCACGATTGTAAAAAATTCGCACCGCCGTCTGCGCCAGCGGGATCAGCATGTACTCCTGCATCTGCTCGACATAGCTGCCGCGCATCCCATCCAGGTAGGTCTGACGAAACGGGACATGCTCAATATCTGTCCCGCGATTGTAGGGATTGGGTTTACTGACCAGCGGGGTGAGGCGCTCAAAGTATCTGTTGAGATACGACACCCAGATAGCGTTGGTCAGTCCCATCCAGACCTCAATCGCGTCGGGCGCAGTTCCGCCAATCAGCTGCGTGCTCGCCCATTGCGGGTAGGTGCCTTCCGGAATCACATCCTGCAGGACCCGGACATTGGGATGGATTTTGCGATATTCCTCCGCCATCACGGTGAAGGCTTCCCGCACCCCCGCTTCAAGCTGCCAGTGGGCGATGCGAATGGTGATGACGTCCGGCGAAGTCTCTACGACACGACGCGACGCGATGCTGGCGGCTGCCCAGACAAACGCGCCGAAAATCACCAGAAACGGAATGGCGCTTCGAAGTTTACGTAAAAATGTTACCAACGACTGCCTTCCTCGTGACCCGCTTTTGAACCCGCTTCTCCATCCATCCCCATCAGCCCTTTGCCTCGCGCAACTGCATCTCGGTGTCATCCATCCGCTTCAGTGCCTGCGTGGCAGCATAAACACGCGCATCGACAGGGTACTCCGCAATCAACTTCCTGTAATACGTCCGGGCGATGGCAAAGTCGCCCGCATCAAACTCTGCAGTCGTCGCAATCAGCCAGTAATTGGAGCTGCTGTCGAGATTGGGATTACTCACATCCACCTCGCGCGTCTCCAACGCCATGATTTCCGACTGCAGGCGCTCATCGGGCTGCTTCAACGTGCGATAACAGGCAGCCATCAACCCGTAGACTGAACTGCGATACCGGCTTTCAGGATGATCGACCAGGAATTTCTGCAACGATTGAAGGCAACTTTTTGCGTCGTCCGTTTTAAGGGTCGCCACCCAGGTGGACTGCTGAAAAACAAACGCCTCCTGGGCAGCCGGGTGCCCGGGATATTCGTCGATCACAGCTTGATACGCTCGCCGAACCTGAGCAAAATCAGGTACCTGTCCGATGGGGACCAGATGGTCCATGCGTGCCAAAGCAAGCAGGCTCCAGGCGCTTAAATCGTCCTTCTGACCCTTAATCAGCTGCTGGTACAGCCCGCGCGCCTTGGCGGGATCTTCATCGGGGCGGCGCAGGTTCCAGGTGGTCGCCAGCGCATACAGCGCCTGGCGTTTCTGTGCTGCATCTCCCTGGCTCAGCGCAATCTCGAAGTCCTTGATCGCGCCTGAATACTCGCCAACGCGATAATTTCCCCAGCCCGACGTCAGCGCGGTTGCGGGATCGGACGACGCTTTCTCTCCCCCGCAACCTGCCGTTGCGGTCACGAGGATGATCAGCAGGATGCGTCCGGTCCGATTCATCCGGTGCGATCCCTCTCTGCGTGGGCGGTGAAGTTGACCTGAAACGAGAGTTGCTCCAATTGCACGGCCAAGTCAACAGCATTGAGCGCGACATCAGGGGGAACATTGATCGACACCGGCGCGAAGTTGAGCAACCCGCGCACGCCCGCAGCAATAAGCTGGTCGGCGACGCCTTGGGCCGCCTCCGCGGGGACAGCAATCATGCCCAGCCGGATGGATTCGCGCGCGACCACCTCGGCCAGGTTGTCCATCGACTGGATGACAAAAGGCCCCTGCTTATGCCCTACTTTTGTTGCGTCCTGATCGAAGATGCTGACCAGTTGAAAGCCCTTCACATCAAACCCCTGATATGCCGACAGCGCCCGACCGAGGTTTCCGGCGCCGACGAGGAGCACTTTCCAGGTTTTGTCAGTCCCGAGGATATGCTTCACGCGACCGATCAACTCATCGACGCGATACCCGATGCCCGGATGCCCGAATTGCCCGAAATAGGCGAGATCCTTCCGGACCTGCGCATCGGTCAGACCAAGGCTTTCACCCAGTTGCTTGCTGGAAATGGTGCGACGTTCATCGCGATAAAATGCCTGGAGTTGACGGAGATACAAGCTCAGCCTGCGCACAGCCGGGTTGGGGATAAGTTCAGGCCGCGTCGGGTCCATCAAACATCCTGTCGCCAAAAGGGATTAGCCCTGCGATTATTGTGAAACCCTCCGCGCGGGTCAAGGCGATTCAGTAAGTTTGCCGTATGCAAATGCGCAACTTGATGCTTGATTCAGTTGCGCGGTTCGAGTATCGTTCGCTCCCCCTGCATTAGAGCCGGGATTGTCTTTACAGGTTGGTGATTTTCATGGCACATAAGAAAGGCGGCGGGTCGTCGCGAAACGGGCGAGACTCTAACCCGCAATATCTCGGGATCAAGGCGTACGGCGGGCAGGTCGTGCCGGCTGGGTCGATCATTGTTCGTCAGCGTGGGTCGAAATTCCGTGCTGGCTTCAACGTCGGCATGGGCAAAGACGATACGCTGTTCGCGCTGGCCCATGGGAAGGTCGAGTTCCAGGGGTCAAAGGTCCATATTCGTGTTCCCGATCCTGCCTGAGCGGTCTGGCGTTCTTGCGCCGACGTGCTCGGAGTTTTTATCTAAACCGTATGAAGACAGGCTCCCTCTAACCGGGTGAGCCTGTTTGTGTATTGAGCGTAATCTGTAGTGAGCACCGGCTCGACTAATACCGACTGATGGCTGTCGATTCATCCTTTCGCAACGATACCGGTAATTCCAACCCATCCCCGTTATACTGACTTGAATGTTCGTAGATGAAGCAAAAATCCACGTGAAAGCTGGTGACGGCGGACACGGGTGCGTGTCGTTCCGTCGTGAAAAATATGTTCCAAAAGGCGGGCCCGATGGTGGGGACGGCGGGCATGGTGGATCGGTGACTTTCTTCGCCGACCCCAACAAGGACACGCTCCTCGACTTTGCCGGCAAGCATCACTGGAAAGCCCCTCGGGGAGGAGGAGGCCAAGGGAAAAAGATGGCCGGCGAAAATGGGGAGGACCTCATCATCCCCGTCCCCATCGGTACGATGGTCTTCGATGCAGAGCATGGAAATCTCATCGCCGACCTGACCCGTCCGCTGCAAAAAATCGTCATCGCCAAGGGTGGAAAAGGGGGATTGGGCAACTGGCATTTCCGTTCATCAACCAACCAGACCCCGCGCTACGCCGAGCCAGGCACAGAAGGACAGGAACGACTCCTTAAGCTCGAACTGAAGCTGATTGCAGATATCGGGCTTGTCGGCATGCCCAATGCGGGCAAAAGCACCCTGCTTCGCGCGATCTCCGCTGCGAGACCGAAGGTGGCTGACTATCCCTTCACCACGCTCGACCCCCAACTCGGCATCGTCGAACTCACCGACGGCCGGCGCATGGTCGTCGCGGACATTCCAGGCCTTATTGCCGGCGCGCGACATGGGGCGGGGCTGGGGCACGCTTTTCTCAAGCATATCGAGCGAACCAAGATCATCGTCCATCTGCTTGACCTGTATCCTGCAGACGAATCCGACCCAGCCGAAAATTATCGGACGATCCGCAACGAGCTCGAAGCCTTCAGCCAAACTCTCGGAGATAAATCCGAAGTGATCGCCGCCAACAAGCTGGATCTGGCGATTGACGACACGGCCTTGGAGAAACTTCGAAGCGACTTGCCCGGTAAGGAGATATTTGCTGTCTCAGGCGCAACGCGACAGGGAATCGATCCATTGTTATCGACGCTGTGGAAGCGCCTGCGCGACCGAGTTGATGCGGACGAACAGCCCGTTTAACGATTGTTGCCCGTTAACCGGACGCCCGCTTGTTGCACCAGGCGGATGACCGCGCATGCCAGAACGAAGAGATGACGACCAAAGCCAAGTTGGCGAGTCGGGTAAGGGTTTCGACACGTGTTTGAATTTCTCAAATTTTTGCTCTTGCCTTGCTGCGATGGCTGGCTATTATTTGTTTGACGTGCTTCAGATTCGTTGGCATTCCCGATAAACACAAGGCCGGTTGATACCGGTATAATATTGAGAGCGGAGGTCTCCCCCGTCGTAGCTCCCCCCCTCTACGACACCCTCCGCTCTCTTTTTCTTTTACTACCCGTGCTTAACCCATTCACCGTCGGGGCCAAGCGGCCACCCTGCTCGTCAGCTCCGCGTGTGACCACTTCGCAATTGCTTCGATATGGACAGCAAAATGCGCAGGTGGCCAGCACCTCAGTCTGTCGCCCCTTTCGCGCGCTGCGTTCTCCGGCTACAAACGCACCATGCTTTCTCACGACACCTTGATCGCTGCCCGCGATGCCATTCGATCCAAGAAGATTTCTGCCCGCGAGCTGACGCAAGAGGCGATCACGCGCATCGAAAAACTTGATCCGACCATCCAGGCTTTTAATTCCACCTATGCCGACCGCGCCCTGCAGGTGGCCGGCGAGGTGGATGCCGGCACGCGCACAGGCCCGTTGGCAGGCGTGCCGATCGCGATCAAGGACAATCTTTGCACGACGTTCGGGACGACCACTTGTTCGTCGAAGATGCTGGAAAACTTTCGCGCGCCTTACGATGCGACCGTCGTAAAAAAGCTTGAGGCTGCCGGCGCGGTCATACTCGGCAAGACGAATCTCGATGAGTTTGCAATGGGTTCATCAACCGAGAACAGCGCATTTCGGACCACGCGCAACCCGTGGGACACCTCACGCGTACCGGGCGGAAGTTCGGGTGGATCGGCGGCGGCGCTGGCGGCGGGGTTTTGTGTAGCCGCCATCGGGTCCGACACCGGCGGATCGATCCGTCAGCCAGCCGCGTTGTGCGGCGTGGTCGGGCTCAAGCCGACCTACGGACGCGTCTCGCGATACGGGCTGGTCGCCTTTGCATCATCACTCGATCAGATCGGACCTTTTACATGGACTGTTGAAGACTCCGCCCTGCTCAGCCAGGTCATCAGCGGGCATGATGAAAAAGATTCGACGAGTGTGAACGACGCCGTCCCCGATTATCTTTCGACAGTCAATCAACCAGTCAAAGGCCTGCGCATCGGGATCGCCAAAGAGTTCAACCTCACTGCCGGCATGGATCCGCAGGTCACGCGCGCGGTCGCAGAGGCAGTGGAGCAATATCGGAAGCTGGGCGCGGAGATCGTTGACGTGAGCCTCCCCCACACCGAGTACGGCATCGCTGCGTATTATGTGATCGCGCCCTGCGAAGCATCGAGCAACCTCGCCCGGTACGACGGCGTGCATTTCGGACACCGTACGAAGGAGCCGGTCAAAGATATCATCGAATTATTCAGCAAAAGCCGGGCGGAGGGCTTCGGCGAAGAGGTGCAGCGTCGCATCATGATCGGCACGTACGCGCTGTCGAGCGGATATTACGATGCGTACTACGTGCGGGCATTGAAGGTGCGCACACTGATCAAAAAGGACTTCGATGACGCGTTCGAAAAGTGCGACGTGATCTTATGCCCCACGTCGCCCACGCCCGCATTCAAAGCCGGCGAAAAGACAGGCGATCCGCTGCAGATGTATCTCTGCGATGTGTTTACAGTGACGTGCAACATCGCGGGGATAGCCGGGATTTCCTTGCCGTGTGGATTCACGTCAGGAGACAAACCGCTTCCGATCGGGATGCAGTTGCTAGGCCCGACGTTCTCAGAGGAAAAGCTGCTGCGTGTGGCGCGGATGTATGAAAGGGAGACGGGGTGGAGTGGGAGGCGACCGGGGATTTGAGTCGAGGGCACGCTTGATGAGGCTATACCGTGTCATATCCGAGAGTGAGTTTCGTGACCTGCACAGGTGCAACCGCTTTCGCGCGATTTCCGGGACGCTAACCAGTAAGTGGTTTGCCGAATCTCTGGATGACTGCGCGGAGTGGGGTCAGTGGTTCACGCGTGTCAGTGGGGTTCCGCATGTCATTTTTATCGAGATAGAACTGTCAGCAGATCTTGCGAATCAATTCATCACGACCCCAAAACGTGATAACATCGGGCCGGCTCGATGCGCAACTTTAGAGCAACTTAAAGGCGTCAAATGGAAAAAAGTCGAACGATAAAACGTCGAACGAAAGCGTATATCAGCTGGGTTCCAATGCGCAAGGGGGGGATGCGTTTCGTTCCACGAAACAAGAGCTTCCGTGCGGATGTCGTCTTCGATATCGACGAGCATTGGCCGGCAGAGGGTTGGACGTTAGTTGTTTGGCCTGGTCGTCATTTTCAGCATGAGGGTAAGCAGTTTTCATTTGCTGACGTTGAGTTTCTTGTCGATAACGCGCCCGACTTTCTTCACTCTGGCAATCGATTCCGGCTGCTGGACGGTCGTCGGACGATCGCACATGGAATGGTTGCCGGGCCACGCGCCTTTCCTCCACGAACGATCAAAAGATTTGAGCACAGTTTGCTCTCTTGAACTCCTCATCTCGCGCCGAGGTAGCGACTCTCATGCACGCCATGCCCATCATGCTTGGGGTTCTTTGCCTCTTCGCAATCGCGTATCGCTATTACTCCGCGTTCCTCGCAGCCAAGGTGGCGGCGCTGGATGGGAACGCGATCACGCCCGCGTTTGAACACAACGATGGGCAGAACTTTCATCCGACCAACAAGTGGGTGCTGTTCGG
>Ga0105047_10005758_pt1 | contig 21160 bp, 16 predicted proteins | sample MAT04_FD_78384 | JGI IMG/M metagenome (GOLD analysis project Ga0105047, IMG submission 78384) | Freshwater microbial communities from Lake Fryxell liftoff mats and glacier meltwater in Antarctica - MAT-04 (megahit assembly) | ecosystem: Environmental > Aquatic > Freshwater > Ice > Liftoff... | reverse complement strand
CGGTTCGCCCGAACCGTCGACCGCACCGGTCGCCTCCCCGCCGCCGGCCGCCGTCTCCCCGCCGCCGACCGCAACGCCGCCAGTCAGCCCGACGCCGCGTCCGACGCCGGCTGGCACGCCCGAGCCGCTGATCAGCCTGGGGGCGACGGAACGGGTCTTCAGCGATCCCTTCGATGACCCCTCGAACTGGACGGCGACCAGCACCGAGAGCGGCAGTGCGGCGGTCGTGGATGGGGGCCTGGTCATCACGGTCGTGGGCGAGGGGGCCACCGTGGGCAGCTCCCGCGTCCTGCCCCAACCGGTGCCCGTCGTGCGGGTCGAGGCGGCGGTCACCGTCAGCTCCGGGGATGGCGCCGTGGGCCTCGCCTGCGGCACCGTCGGCGATACCCCCGACCAGCTCCTGGGGACCGTGTCCACGCGCAACACGTGGCGGCTCGCGACGCTGGTCGACGGGGTGGAGTCGGTCTTCGCCGAAGGTCCGCTGCCGCCCGTGTTCGACCTCGGGGGTGGTGGCTCGGCCGTGCTGGGCGTCGAGTGTGCCGCAACGGGGACCGACGCGGGTGACCGGATCGTGCTCTGGATGGACGGCCAGGTCATCGGTGACGCGCACAGCGGTACCGTGCTGGGCACCTGGCAGCGAACGACGCTCCAGGCGTCGGTCAGCCAGCCGGCGCTCGTGGCGTTCTTCGACGACGCGGTCGTCGACGTCGGGGATGTGTACGCGCCGGTGGATGCCGATCCGGCCGTGCTGGAGCTCCTGGCGCACGTGCCGGCTGCCTGGCGCGATGGATGCACCGCCCGCCGGCCCGTGGGCAGCGAGGAGCTCGCGGGCCTCGTCTGCGCCCCGGCCGGTGTTGCCGTGCAGGCCGAGTTCTACCGCTACGCATCGCGCGAGGCGCTGGATGCTGCCTTCACGGCACGCAGCGCGGGCAGCGGACAGGCGCTCGACACCGACGACTGCGCGATCGGCCCCAGCCTGCTCTCGTGGTCGGTGCCGGACGGCTCCCGCGGACGCATCGCCTGCTTCGAGAACCGGGACACGCTGGGTGGCCGGATCATCGTCTGGACGGACGAGACCCTCGGGCTGCTGTCGCTCGGCGTGCACGCCGGCGAAGGCTACGCCGCGCTCTACGACTGGTGGCTGGACGCCGGGCCGGAGCCGTGATGGGCGGTCGGGCCGGACGGCAGCCGGCACATCACGCCCAGATTGCCTCAGCTCGGTCGAAGGTGCTATCCTGCGCGGTGCGGTGGGGGTCCGCCGCTGCGTCTGCAGCGTCGTGCTCCACCGTGTCCACAGACGGTATGTGATGAGGGAACTGGCCTGAGCAGAGACCTGCGCGTCAACGAGATGATCCGCGTCCCCAATGTGCGGGTCGTCGATGAGGAAGGGAGCCAGCTTGGCGTCCTGCCAACGCATCAGGCGCTCCGTGTAGCGCAGGAACGGGGTTTCGACCTCGTGGAGGTGGCGCCGAACGCGTCCCCGCCTGTCGTCAAGTTCCTTGACTACGGCCAGTACAAGTACGAGCAGGCCCGCAAGGAAAAGGAAGCTCGGAAGCACCAGCGTTCTGTCGAGTTCAAGGAGATCCGGCTCAAGCCGAAGATCGGCAAGGGCGATTTCGATACCAAGGTCCGGCGCGCCATCGAGTTCCTCGAGGACGGCGACCGGGTCAAGGTCACGGTCCAGTTCCGTGGCCGCGAAGTGAGCCACGCCTACATCGGGCGGGACCTGCTGCTGCGGTTCGGGGACCTGATCAAGGACCATGGGGCCGTCGAGCGGCAGCCGCTGCTGGAAGGCAAGTCGATGTCCATGACCGTGGCCTCGACGCACAAACCGAAGACCACCCCGTCGGCACCGCGCGCGGATGGCGCCCCGGCACCGGACGCACCGGAGCCGCAGGAGCCCCCGAGCGAAACGCCAGCTGCGCCCCAGGCGCCCGAGGCATCCCCGACGACCCCGGCCGCAGGAGGCTGAGCCATGCCCAAGATGAAGACCCACAAGACGGCGGCGAAGCGGATCGGCAAGACCGGTAGCGGCAAGCTGTACCGCGTCAAGGCGTGGCGTGGCCACCACCTCGACATCAAGTCCTCGCGCCGTACCCGCCGCTACGCCGGCAAGGCGATGATCGACTCCACCAGCGCGAAGCAGGTCCGTCGCCTGCTCCCGTACCTCTAAGGAGCCTGCACCGGAATGGCACGCGTCAAGCGAGGCGTCACCTCCCACAAGCGCCACAAGCGGCTGCTGAAGGCGGCGGAGGGTCGCCGCGGGACCAAGTCGAAGCTGTTCAGGCCGGCCCATGAGGCCCAGCTGCACGCGATGGCGTACGCCTATCGCGGTCGCAAGGAGCGCAAGCGCCAGATGCGCGCGCTCTGGATCACGCGCGTCAACGCGGCCGCCCGCCTGAACGGCCTGAGCTACAACAAGTTCATCAGCGGCCTCAAGGCCGCCGGTGTCGTCCTCGACCGGAAGGTCCTGGCGGACATCGCTGTCCGGGATGCGGCCACGTTCGCGCGCATCGCCGAGGTCGCGAAGGCCCAGTAGCGGATCCACGGTCTCCGAATCGTGGACCTTGCCTCGTTCCAGGCCCAGCTCGACGCGCTCCGCGACCGCGCGGGCGCGGCCATCGCTTCCGCCACCACGACGGGCGAGCTGTCGGAGGTCGACTCCGGCATCCTCGGCCGCAAGGGGGCGCTGCGCGCCCTGATGGGCGGCATCGGGGCGCTTCCCGCGGAGGACCGTCCTCGCGTCGGGGCGCTCGCGAACCCCATCCGGGAACAGGTGGAGTCGGCGCTCGCCGCCCGCCGTGAGGCGCTGGAGGCGGCCGCGCTGGAGGCCCGCCTGTTGGCCGAGCGCATGGACGTCACGCTGCCCGGACGCCCCGCGTGGCGCGGCTCGCTGCATCCCATCCGGGAGACCGAGCGAGAGATCGCGCGCATCTTCGGCCAGTTCGGCTTCGTGGTCGTGGACAGCCCTGAGGTCGAGACCGACGAGCTGAACTTCCAGGCCCTCAACATCCCCGAGGACCACCCCGCGCGTGACCTGTGGGACACGATCTACCTGCAGGAACCGGAAGGTGTCCCAGGGGATGGTCCGAAGTACCTCTTCCGGACCCACACGTCACCCGGTCAGATCCGTGCCATGCGCGCGTCGCAGCCGCCCATCCGGATCCTGACGCCCGGCCGCTGCTTCCGCTACGAGGCCGTGGACGCCTCCCACGCGTTCGAGTTCTTCCAGGTGGAGGGGTTGATGGTGGACGAGGGGACGAGCATGGCCCACCTTCGCGGCCTGCTCGACGCGTTCGCCCACGAGCTGTTCGGTGCCGGACGGGCCACCCGCTTCCGCCCGGGCTACTACCCCTTCACGGAGCCGTCGGTGGCGTTCGATATCGGCTGCGTCGTCTGCGACGGGTCCGGCTGCCCCGCGTGCGACCGGTCGGGCTGGATGACCATCCTGGGCGCCGGCATGGTGCACCCGGTCGTGCTGCGCAACGGCGGCATCGACCCGGAGCGACACCAGGGCTTCGCCTTCGGGATGGGCACGGACCGCATCACGATGCTGCGCTACGCGATCCGGGACATCCGGGCGTTCCTCGCCAACGACCTGCGCTTCCTGGAGCGGTTCTAGATGCGCGTCCCTCTGTCCTGGCTCCGGGACTACGTCGACGTCGACCTCACGCCCGAACAGCTGGCTGAGCGCCTGACGCTGCTGGGCATGGAGGTGCAGGGCATCGAGCGCATCGGTGAGGACTGGCGCTCGGTCGTCGTGGGCGAGCTGCTCGAGGTCGTCGGGCACCCCAACTCCAACCGGCTGTCGCTGACCCGCGTGGATGTCGGGGATGGCACGCCGCGCTCCATCGTCTGCGGCGCCACGAACATCGCGGTCGGCCAGCGGGTGCCCGTCGCGCTGCCCGGCGCCGTGCTGCCGGGCGACAAGCGCATCGACGTCACACGGATCGCAGGCGTGGAGAGCCAGGGCATGCTCTGTTCGGGCGCCGAGCTCGCGCTGACCATGGACTCGGACGGCATCCTCATCCTGCCCGCGGAGACGCCCATCGGCGGAGCACTCACGGACCTGCTGGGGGATGTGGTCCTGGACGTGGATGTCAAGCCCAACCGCGGTGACGCCCTGTCCATCGTGGGGCTCGCCCGCGAGGTCGCTGCCGTGACCGGCGCGCCGCTGCGCTGGCCGGAGATCAGCGTGCCGGAGTCGGGCGACGCGACATCGGACCATCTCCGGGTCAGCGTGGAGGATCCCCGCTGCTCCGTGTTCGTGGGCCGCTATCTGGACGGCGTGACCGTCGGACCGTCGCCCATCGACATCCAGCGACGTCTGATGAGTGCTGGCGTGCGGCCCATCAGCAACGTGGTGGACGCGTCCAACTACGTGATGCTGGAGCTGGGCAAGCCCATCCACACGTTCGACGCGTCGGGCATCAGGGACGGCCACATCGTGGTCCGCGCCGGCCGCCCCGGCGAACGCCTGGAGACCCTCGACCACGTCACGCGCGCCGTGGATCCGGACGTGCTGCTCATCGCCGACCCATCCGGCCCGCTGGCCATCGCGGGCGTCATGGGCGGTGCCACCAGCGAGGTGGCCGCGGGGACCACCACGGTCGTCGTGGAGTCGGCCATCTTCGACCCCGTGAGCATCCGACGCACCGCGTTCCGATACGCGCTCCGCTCGGAGGCGAGCCTGCGCTTCGAGAAGGGCCAGGAGCACCGCCTCGCGCGGCTCGGCGCGGACCGGACGGCACAGATCATCCTGCGCTGGGCCGGCGGGCGTGCGGCGCACGGGGTGGTGGATACGGACCCGGCGCCCCAGGCACCCGCGACGGTCGCGTTCCGGCCCGCCCGCGTGAACCGACTGCTGGGCACGGACCTCGCCGGTCAGGCGCAGCGCGACCTGCTGTCACGCGTCGAGATCGCCACGGAGCCAGCACCCGCCGGCCGCCTTGTGACGGTCATCGCGGGTGAGCTGGATGTCCCGGTCGGAACCGGCGAGGAGGCCTGGGTCGCCGTCGTGCCCGGGCACCGCCGGGATATCGTGATCGAGGCGGACGTCGCGGAGGAGATCGCCCGTGTGGTCGGCTACGACGCACTGACCGGGAGACTGCCGGACACGCGCATGCCCGCCGTACGGCCCGATCCGTGGAGCCTCATCGATACCATCCGCCACCTCGTGAGCGCGCGTGGCTATGCGGAGGTCGTGACCCATGGCCTGATCGGGCCGGAGGACCACGATCGGCTGGGGCTCGCGCCGGACGACCCGGCCACCATCCGGGCGACGAACCCCGTGACCGTCGACCACTCCGAGCTGCGCCGGTCGCTGCTGCCGTCCCTGGTGCGGGTGCTCGTGGACAACGAGCGGCAACGCCGCGATGACGTCGCCATCTTCGAGATCGGCAGCCAGCATCATCGAGCAGGCCGCATCCCGTTCCAGGCAGCGCGGCTGGCCGTGCTGGCGGCGGGCTCGGCGGGACCTGTGAGCTTCGAGCAACCCGCGCGTACCATGGACCTCGGCGACCTCAAGTCACTCGTGGCATGGCTCGTGACGCGTCTCGGGGGCGCCCGGGTGCACTTCGAGACGGTCATCGCTCGGGCAGGCGTGGACCACCCCGGCCGCACCGCCCTGGCCGTCGCGACCACGCTCGCGGGCACGCGCGTGGAGCTCGGACGCGTCGGGGAGCTCCATCCACGCTACGCCGCCGCCTACGACGTGCGAGCCGCGCATGTCGTGGTCGCGGACCTTGACGTGGCGGCACTCGCATCGACCCGGCCGGACGTGCTGCGCGTCGGACTGCCGCCCCGCCTGCCGTCCGCCGAGCGCGACCTGGCCGTCGTGGTGACCGCAGACCGTCCGGCCGGCGACGTGGAGGCGGTCATCCGCCACGCCGGCGGCCCGCTGCTTCACGACGTGCGCCTGTTCGACCGCTACCAGGGTGGGCAGCTCGCCGCGGATGAGGTGAGCCTCGCGTTCCGGCTCCGCTTCGAGCCGGCGGACCAGGCGCTGGACGACGCCCTCATCGATAGCCATATCGTCCGGGTGGTCGGGGACCTGAGGGACCACCTTGGCGCGAAGCTCCGCGATTGATAGGGTTCGCGACATGTCCCCACGCATGACGCGATGAACAACGGCGACATCGTCCTGCTGCTGGTCCTGGTCGGCGCCTTCATCGTGGGCTTCGTCTGGGGTACCGCGCGCAGCCTGATCTTCCTGGGCGGTGGCGCGCTCGTGTTCCTCATCGCGGCCCACGCCCGCGGACCGCTGTCGTCCTACCTCGCGCGCCAATGGACCAACCTGAGCCCGGTCTACTGCGATATGGTCGCGATGCTCATCGTGTACGGCCTGGGGCTCGCGATCCTCGTGCTCGTGGTGATGTTCGGCGCCAAGCACACCGGGCTCTCGGCGCGCGCGCCGGACATCGACCGTCTGCTGGGCGGCCTGGTGGGCGTCGGGTGCGCCGTGCTCATCATCGCGGGCGTCGATGCCAGCCTTTCGCTGTTCTACGGACACGGTGGGACGATGGCGCCCGCCGGCAGCAGCGACTGGTCCGCCTCGCTCTACCAGGGCCTCACCGGTTCCCAGATCGGCGGCGCCATCCACCGCTCCGTGCTGCCCGCGCTCGGCTCCATCGCGGGACCGCTCCTGCCCATCGGCGTGAAAGAGGCGTTCGGGGCCGCATGACGGGCCCGACCCTCGGGGACGGGTCACCGACACACGGTCCGCCCGCGGACCCCAGCACGCCCTGGCCGCGGCGTGTCTACGAGCAACCGTCCACGGAGCTTGCCAGGGCACTCCTGGGGGCACGTCTGGTGCGTCACGATGGGGCGGGCCGGACCGCGGGCATCGTCGTCGAGACCGAGGCGTACGGCGGGCCGGACGATCGTGCCAGCCACGCGCGGGCCGGGCGTACCCGCCGGACGGCGCCGATGTTCGGTGCCGCGGGCCACGCCTACGTCTACCTCATCTACGGCGTGCACTCGTGCCTCAACGTGGTCTCCGACGGCCCCGACCGCGCGGGCGCGGTGCTGATCCGCGCCATCGAGCCGGTCGACGGTCTCGCGCTGATGCGGACCCGCCGGGGCGCGGCGCCAGGTGCGGACATGCGGCTGGCGGCCGGGCCGGCGCGGCTCTGCCAGGCGCTGGCCGTGGATCGCGCGCTCGACGGCCACGACCTCACGGCCGCTGACCGGCTGTGGATCGCGGACGCGGATCCCGTCACGGCCGCGCGCATCGCGGACGCGGGCATCGTCACCGGCCCCCGGGTCGGCGTGGCCTATGCTGGTGACTGGGCGAGCCGTCCGTGGCGCTTCGGCGTGCGCGGCCACCCATCCCTCTCCCGACCCTTCCCCGTGGAGCCCTGATGGACGCGAAGTCGCGCGCGCTGCTCGAGTATCCCCAGATCCGCACCCGCCTCGCGGCGTACGCCTCGTTCCCGCCCTCGCGGCGCATCGCGGAGGCCCTGGAGCCGTCGGACGAGCCGCTCGTCGTGGCGCGCCGCCTGGATGAGACCGACGAGGTCCGCCACCTGCTGTCCGAGCGGCCGGAGGTCGGCGTCGGTGGCGCGAAGGACATCGTTGCGCCGGTCGAGCGGGCGGCCCGCGGCGGTCGCCTGGAGCCCGGGGAGCTGCTCGCCGTCGCGGATACGCTGGTGGCGGCCGGCCGCCTCGCCGATTCGCTGCGGAGCGAGAGCCGTCCGCTGCTGCACGACCTGTACCGGGACATCAAGCCGTTGCCATCCCTGCGAACACGCCTGGAGCTGAGCATCGACCCGGCGGGTGAGCTGCTTGACAGCGCCTCTCCCGCGCTGGGCGGTCTGCGTCGGGCCGTCCGCCTCGCCTACGAGCGCCTCCGGACGCGCCTGGACCAGCTGATCCATGGCGAGCTCGGCAGCGCGCTCCAGGAGCCCATCATCACGCTCCGGAACGGCCGGTATGTGATCCCCGTCCGGGCGGACTCCAAGGGCAAGGTCCGGGGCATCGTCCACGACCAGTCAGGCAGCGGCCAGACGCTGTTCATCGAACCCATCATCGCGGTGGAGCTGGGCAACGCCTGGCGCGAGGCGCAGCTCAAGGTCAGCGCGGAGGAGGAGCGCATCCTCGACGAGCTCTCGGCGCTCGTGGGTTCGCAGGCGGCCGACCTGCGGCTGACCCTCGAGGCGCTCGCGCGGTTCGACTTCTGGGCAGCCAAGGCACGCTTCGCCGCGGAGCTGGACGCCGTCCGCGCGGACACCACGAAGCGCGTCGAGGTGGTGCTGCTGTCCGCGCGCCACCCGGGCCTCTCCGGCCGCGTCGTGCCCATCGATGTGCGCCTCGGGGGCGACTACACGGCCGTCGTCATCACGGGTCCCAACACCGGCGGCAAGACGGTCGCCCTGCGCACGGTCGGTCTGCTGGCGCTGATGCACCAGTCGGGGCTGCATGTGCCGGCAGCGACGGGCAGCGTCCTGCCCATCTTCCGGGACGTGTTCGCGGACATCGGCGACGAGCAGTCCGTGGCCCAGTCGCTGTCCACCTTCAGCGGCCACCTGCGCGCGATCGTGCGCATCGTGGAGGGTGCCGGCCCGGGCTGCCTGGTGCTGCTCGATGAGCTGGGCGCGGGCACCGACCCGACCGAGGGCTCGGCGCTCGCCCAGGCGCTCCTGGATCACTTCATCACGGCGGGTACGCTGCTCATCGCCACGACGCACTATGCCGAGATCAAGACCTATGCCCACAACACGCCGCTGGCACGCAACGCCTCGGTGGAGTTCGATCTCGAGACCTTGTCGCCCACGTACCGGTTGACCATCGGTCTGCCGGGCACGAGCCAGGCATTCGCGATCGCGGAGCGACTGGGGCTGCCGCACGCGCTGGTGACGGACGCGCGGTCGCGCCTCTCGCGCGCCCAACAGGAGTTCGAGAGCACGCTCGCCTCGATCAAGGCATCGCAGCTGGAGATCGAGGAGGCCCACGCGCAGGCGGCGGAGGCGGAGGCCCGCGCCCGCGAGGCACGCCGCATCGCGGAGGATGAGCGGCGTCGTGCGCGCGCGGAGCGCGAGGTCGCGGTGGCGGCAGCGCGCGACGAGGCAGAGGCCGCGGTCGCCGCGGTCGCCGCGGAGATCGCGGCGGCGCGCACGCTGCTGGCCCGCCAGACGCTCACGGAACGCGGCCTGGATGAGGCGATGGCGCGCCTCGAGGAGCGGCTCGCGGCGCTGCCCGTGGCGCGCGCGGCGGCCGGGCGCCCACCCGCGAAGGGGGAGTGGCGGGCCGGCATGCGCGCCGCCTCGATGAGCGGCTGGAGCGGCACGATCGCGGCCGTTGACATCGGCCGCGGCCGCGCGACGCTTGACGCGGGCGGCCTGCGCGTGGAGGTGCCCCTCGACGAGCTCGTGGTCCCGGCGGCCCTACCGCGGGGCGGTGCCGGGCGGCTCGCCACCGACCCCCTGGAGCGACCGGTCGCGGGGCGCCGGGGTGAGTTCGGCGCCGAGCCGGCCGTGCGGCTGGCACCGTCCACGCCGGGCGTCGGTCTGCGGCGGAGCGGCGGCGCACCGGCGCGCGCCATCCCGTCGAGCCTCGATGTGCGCGGCGCGCGCGTGGACGAGACCATCGAGCTGCTGGAGAGCTACCTGGACCGGGCGGCCACCGCGGGCGCCGGACGCGTCACGATCATCCATGGCCATGGCACGGGCGCGCTCCGGGACGCGGTCCGCGCCGTGCTCGCCAAGCACCCGCTGGTCCGCGACTGGCGCCCCGGCGACAAGGGGGAGGGCGGCGACGGCGCGACCGTCGTGATGCTCTGACCGGTCGCACAGCGACGGCCACGGCAGGATGCCGTCCATCGCCATAGACTCTGCGCCAGTCGGGTCGGCTGTCATGACCGTCCCCTGTACCGAGGTCCGCCAGCCCTGTGAAGCGAAGCGCCGGCACCCTGGTCGCACTCGGGCTCCTGCTCGCTGTCGGCGGCACCACCATCGCCCAGTCGACCCCTACATCAAGCCCGGTACCGGTCGTGCAGGCGGAGCTGCGGCCCGCAGCCACGACCGTTCCCGCCACCACGGGCTTCGCCATCACGCGGCCGGCCGGCCAGCCGGACGGAGCCGTTCCCCATCCGGTGGTCAAGAGCGCGATGCTGTACCCGGAACCCAGCGCCGAACAGGTCGCGGGGTTATCGAAGATCAAGCACGTGGTGATGATCGTCCAGGAGAATCGCTCCTTCGACCACTACTTCGGCACCTATCCGGGCGCGGAGGGGATCCCGCGCAAGGCGAACGGCACCTTCCGGGTGTGCATCACCCATCCGGTGGACGGCTCCTGCGTCAAGCCGTACCACGACCGCAACCTGGTGGACGCAGGCGGGCCGCATCACGCCAAGGACCACACGTTCCAGGTGAACAAGGGACGCATGAACAACTTCCTGAAGTCGGTGTGGCGATCGTCGGGAAGGTACGGTTGCACCCGGGTCGGACAGGTCACGTGCCAGCCCGGCACGAACCTGCCGGACGTGCACGGCTACAAGACGCGGCGTGAGATCCGGAACTACTGGCAGTATGCGGATCGGTTCGTGCTCCAGGACCACATGTTCGAACCTGTCCGGTCGTACAGCCTGCCCGCCCACCTCTACCTCGTGTCGGCGTGGTCCGCCCGGTGCGACAGCCCGTACAAGCCGATGAGCTGCCGGAGCGCTCCGGCCGTGCCGGAGAAGGACCGCGACTACCGCAATGGCCGCAAGCCCATCTACGCCTGGACGGACATCACGTATCTGCTGCGCGAGCAGCGGGTGTCGTGGCGCTACTACGTGGGTGATGGAACGCCCGTCGACTGCGGGGACGGTCGGGGCATCTGCTCCGGCGGCGGGGGAGCCCGCACGGAGTACACACCGGAACTTTGGAGCCCGCTGAACTATTTCACGACCGTCCAGCAGGCGCGTCAGGCGGACAACATCCAGCATCATCGCCAGTTCTTCTCCGATCTCAAGAAGGGTAGGATGGCGAGCGTCATCTGGGTCACCCCGACCGGCTACGAGAGCGAGCATGCGCCGTTCAAGCGCATCGACGTGGGACAGGCGTGGGTCACGCGCGTGGTCAACGCGATCGCCCGATCGGAGTTCTGGGACAGCACAGCCATCTTCGTCACCTGGGATGACTGGGGCGGTTTCTACGATCACGTCGAGCCACCGGTCGTGGACGGCAACGGCTACGGCATGCGGGTGCCGGGGTTTCTCATCAGCCCCTACGCGAAGCGGGGCTTCATCGACAAGCAGGTGCTCTCGTTCGACGCGTACCTCAAGTTCATCGAGGACGTCTTCCTCGACGGCCAGCGCCTGGACCCGGAGACGATGAGCCGGCCCGACTCGCGGCCGACGGTGCGTGAGGATGTGGCGCTCATGGGCGACCTGATCCACGAGTTCGACTTCACCCAGGAGCCCCGCAGGCCACCGATCCTCAAGCGATACCCCTGACCACGTCGCGGCTCGCCCGCCGCGCGCATCAGCCGCCCGGTGGCGGGCTGGGGTCGGGTGGCGGGGGGTCCGTGGGTGGCGGCGGATCCGTTGGTGGCGGCGGCGGCTCGTCGGTCGGGGGCGCCGTCGGCTTCGGCGTCTTGTCGGGCTTCGGCGTCTTGTCGGGCTTCGGCGTCTGGTCGGGTTTCGGCGTCTTGTCGGGCTCGGGCGTGACCTCGGGCTCGCCGGTCGCCCCGGCCGTGGGTTCCGCAGTGGGTCCGTCGGTCGCCGCGGCCGACGCCACGGGCGACGGCGAGGCCTCCGGCGCCCTGTCGCAGGTCGTGGCGGGCGGGAACGGCGCTCCCCAGGACGCGCCGTACGGCCAGAACCCGGGCTGATAGAAGTACATGGTGCGCGTGGGCCGGTCCGGAACGGGACCGCCCGCGACGTTGGTGCCCCTCCGGGCACGGGCGACCCAGCCACGGTTCGCCTCCATCCAGGCGGGCCACGGCTCCTCCGCCTGCGCCAGCACCAGGTACCCGCGGCGCTGTGGGTCGCCGCCGCACGACTCCCGCCAGCGGTAGTCCTTGCCATCGGGTCCGGTGATCACGTCCACGCCGCGGATCCATGGATCGTCGCCCGGCACGGTGCCGTCGATGAACCACTCCCTGACCTGCGCCCTGGACCAGGAGCTGGGCTTGAAGCCTGTGAACGCGTCCACGGTCGCCTGCTCGAGCCCCTTGGGCCGCGGGAAGTCGTTGACCCCCCAGCCCCGGGTCGACTCACGCAGGATGTTCTGCCAGATCGGGCCGGCGACGTCGAGCGAGAAGATGGGGTTCGATGCGGAACTCACAGCCGAGTTGTCGCTGTTGCCCGCCCACACGCCCAGCGCGATGGCGTACTCACCGTCCCGGCGTCCCTCTCGTGTCGGCGGCGCGATGTAGCCATAGGCGGACAGGTCCTTGGCATCGTTGTTCGTGCCCGTCTTGAGGGTCGCGGGTCGACGCACCCCGTTCTGCACGATGGCCATGTCGCCCCAGATGGGGTTGATCGACGGGTTCGTGTTGCCCGCGAGGATGTCCGTGATCACGTAGGCCGCCTGGGGCGAGACGGTCTCGCGACCCTCCGGCACCTCATAGGGCTGGATGACGTCCTCGCCGCGCGCGTCCTTCACGGACAGGATCGCGGCGTTGCCCAGGTAGACGCCCCGATTGGCAAGCGTGGAGTACGCGGTCGTGAGGTCCAGCGGATGGACCTCCTGGGAGCCCAGAGCGAACGACGGGCCCTGCGGTGTGTCCACGGCGAAGCGCATGCCCATGTCCTCTGCCATCGTGAACACGCGCTGGGCGCCCGTGATCTGGAGCGCCTTGACCGAGGGGATGTTGAGCGAGAACTGGAGCGCGAGGCGCACCCGCAGCGGTCCGCGCTCATACCGGTCGAAGTTCGTGGGCATGTAGCCGCGGCCGAAGTCCGTGGTCACATCCATGATCATCGAGGAAGCGGTGATGGTCTTCGCGTCGATGCCCGTGACGTAGTTGAAGGGCTTGAACGCCGACCCCGGCTGGCGCCAGCCCAGGCGCAGCACGTCGTACTGGGGCTGGATTCGCTTGTTGACGCGGCGCGTCTCGTAGTAGTTGGCCGAGCCGACGTAGGCGAGGATCTCGCCCCGCTGGTAGTCGATCATCGCCGCGGCGCCGTTCCACACGTTCTGGCCACGCAGGTTCGCCATCCACGGCGCATAGGAGACGCCCTTGAAGATGGCCCGGTTGGCCTCGAGATACGCGACCGGATCGGACCGGTGGGGGAGGAGCGTACCGGCGTGGATCCACTTCTCGGCGACCTGCTGGAGCTTCCAGTCGAGCGTCGTGGTGATGCGGAAACCACCCTGCTCGAGCGCGGTGCAGCTCTCTGCCTCCGGATCGCACAGGGCGTCCTTGAGCTGTTCGCGCACCAACCACACGAAGTGCGGCGCGCGCCAGTCCGGCAGCCCTCGGTCGCGCACGATCACGGGCTCCTGCATCGCGTCCAGGAAGTCCTGGCGACGGTAGGTATCACCGGTCAGCACCAGCCGCTCGGGCTGATCGGCGAGAAGACTCAGGATGTAGTTTCGGCGCTCGACGATGAGCGTGTCATCCGGGACCACGAGGCAGACCCCATCCTTGTCCGGATCGAAGCCGACGCAGCGCGGGTCGCCCACCTCCGTCTCCACGGCGTTGCGCAGCAGGTCGTAGGACGACGGCGACTGGGGGAGCGCCGCCAGGATCGCGGCCTGGGCCAGCGTGAGGTCCGTCTTGAGGTCGTATCGGCGCAGCTGCGCGTCCGTGAGCGCGAAGTAGTTGCGGGCGGCGGTCGTCACGCCATAGCTGTTGTTGCCGTAGAAGTTCTGGTTGAGGTACGCGGCCATGATCCGCTCCTTGCCCGCCTGGCCCGCATACTCCTGCGTCACCCGGATGGACTGGATGAGCTCCTTGACCTTGCGCTCCGCCAGGCTGCCGTTCTGGATGACGTCCACGGGCAGCAGCTTCTGGCGCACCAACTGCTGGGTGATGGTCGAGGCGCCGCGCGCATCCCCCCGCACGGCATCGATGGCGGCCGCGATCATGCCCTGGGCATCGAAACCCGGGTTGGTCCAGAAGTCCTTGTCCTCGATGGCCGTGGTGGCGTCGATGAGGATGGGTGGGATGTCCTCGAACTCGGCGACCTCGCGACGCTCACCCTCCGAGAAACGCGCCAGTTCCACGCCCTTGCGGTCGTAGACGATCGACTCCTGGGTGAGGATCGTGGTCTCGAGCGCCGAAGGCGGATCGAGATCCCTGCGGAACTCCAGCACGACACCCACCACGAGCGCGAAGGCGGCGACGCCAAGGACGGTCATCAGGCCGAACAGGAGCACCGGGATGCCTGTCGAGAGGACGCCGCCCGTGCGTCGACGGGGTGGGGTGGCGGGCGGCCGCCCGCCACCGGTGGCGCCACCCTTCTGCTTGCTGCCCTTCACCGGGACGGGCACCGGTGCGACGCCGTAGCCTGGCTGGCCGGGTGCAGCGTACGGACCGTGCCCGCCGTAGCCCGGTGGCGGGCCGTAGGCGCCGGGTCGACCGGAGCCGGGAGGGACACCGTAGCCGGGTGGCGGACCATACGGGGGCGGTGCTCCAGGACCGGTCGGGGGTGGGGTTCCCGGGGGTCCCCAGGCGGGCGGTCCGCCTCCGGCGCGCTGGTCGCGCTGCCGCCCGAACGTCAGCAGGCGCCGGGGCAGGCTCGACATCATCTCGGCGGGGACTCTAGCATAGGGACGCTGCTGCGCCGCCCTGGCGCGCCGTTCCACGTCCACGTAGCCGAGGTCCGACCGCCCGCATGTCGTCCGATTTCCTCACCGAGCTGCGCGCTCGCGGGCTCGCCCACGAACGATCGGAAGGCCTCGAGGCGCGGCTAGCGCGCGGTCCCATCTCCGGGTACATCGGGTTCGACGCCAGCGCCCGCTCGCTGCATGTCGGTCACCTGCTCCAGGTGTTCCTGCTCGTGCACCTCCAGCGAACGGGTGGCGCGCCGGTCATCGTCATCGGTGGCGCCACGGGCATGATCGGCGATCCGTCCGGCAAGAACTCGGAACGCAAGCTCCTCGACGACGCTGCGATCGCGTCCAATGCGGCCGCGCTCCAAGCACAGCTCGAGCGGTTCGTGGACTTCTCGCCCGGCCCGGCCCAGGCGCGCATGGTGGACAACCGCGACTGGCTCGCGGGCATGTCCGTGCTGACGTACCTGCGGGACATCGGCAAACACTTCACCGTCCCCTACATGCTCGCCAAGGACTCTGTCCAGGCGCGCCTCGGCGCCGGGATGTCCTTCACCGAGTTCAGCTACATGACCCTCCAGGCGGCCGACTTCCTGCATCTCCACCGCGAGTTGGGCGTCGACCTCCAGATGGGCGGCGCGGACCAGTGGGGCAACATCACCGCGGGCCTGGAGCTCATCCGCCGCGTCGAGGGGCGGGAGGAAGGCGCGGACGCCTCTGCTTACGGCCTGTGCAGCCCGCTGCTGCTGACGCGCACCGGCGTGAAGATGGGCAAGAGCGAGCGGGGCGCCGTGTTCCTGGACCCCACCCTCACCAGCCCGTATGAATTCCACCAGTACTGGCTCAACGACGACGATCTGCTGGTGATCCAGCACCTCCGCTGGCTCACGCTGCTCTCGGTCGAGGAGATCGCCGCCATCGAGGCGGAGCACGCGGCCCGTCCGGAGTCGCGCGCGGCGCATCGTGCCCTGGCCCACGACCTGACCGCGCGCATCCACGGCCGCGAGGAGGCCGACCGTCAGGTGAAGGTCGCGGCCGCCGTCTTCTCGCCAGACCCCATCGAGGACCCGGACGTGCTCGATGTGCTGTTCCGCGAGGTGAGCGGCTTCGCGCTCGTGCCGGCAGCCGCCGGGGGGAGTGTCGCCGATCTGGTCGTGGCGAGCGCCCTGGCCACGTCGAAGAGCGAGGCGCGGCGTGCCGTCGAGCAGGGCGGCGTGACCGTCAACGGGCAGCGCATGGCGCTGGACTCGTCCATCCCGGCCGTGCTGCACGGCCGGTATCTCGTGGTACGCCTGGGACGCAAGCGCCTGGCCGTGGGGCGCATCGCACCAGCATGAGCCACGCCGTGGTGCAGAAGCCGACGGAACGGGGGGTCGGATGAGGGTGTGGAACGGGGCCGCGGCTGCCGCTCTCACGCTGCTGCTGCTCGGCGCCCCCGTCCGCGCCCAGGCAGGCGACGTCGCCACCGGCAGCGAGCCTGTGGCTTCGGTTGTGCCGTCGGTCTCCATCCCGGCTGGTCAGCCAGCCGGGGCGATGCCGCATCCGGACGTGCCGACGGCACTGCTCTACCCCGAGCCGACCGAGGACCAGATCGTGGGCCTGGCGAAGATCAAGCACATCGTGATCATCGTCCAGGAGAACCGCTCCTTCGACCACTACTTCGCCACGTACCCCGGTGCCGAGGGGATCCCGCGCCGGGCGGATGGGACGTTCAAGGTGTGCATCAAGCATCCGGTCAACCGCTCGTGCGTCAAGCCGTATCACGACAAGGGCTTCGTCGACGCCGGGGGCCCGCATCATGCGGAGGCGCACGGGATCAGCGTCAACCGGGACCGCATGAATGGCTTCCTCCGGGCCGTCTGGCGCGAGCCCGGTCACTACGGCTGCCATCGCCCGGGTGACGCACGCTGCCAGCCCGGCACCGTCCTGCCGGATGTCCACGGCTTCAAGACGCGGCGCGAGATCCCGAATTACTGGGAGTACGCGGACCGCTTCGTGCTCCACGACCACCTGTTCGAGCCGGTCCGGTCCTACAGCCTGCCGGCCCACCTTTACCTGGTGTCAGCGTGGTCGGCCAACTGCGAGAGCCCATACCGGCCGATGTCCTGCAGGAGCTCCCCCAACGGCCCCAACAAGGACATCAAGTACGACCATGGCCGGAAGCCCATCTACGCCTGGACGGACATCACCTACCTGCTGCGGGAAAGCCGGATCACGTGGCGCTACTACGTCGGCCAGGGGACGCCCGTGGACTGTGGCGACGGGCGGGGCATCTGCGACACGGACGTCGACCCCCAGACCGCGAAGGACGCCACGCCGATGCTGTGGAGCCCACTGAACTACTTCACGACGGTCCAGCGGTCGCGCCAGGCGGACAACATCCAGCGCCACGATCGGTTCTTCGCGGATCTCAAGAACGGCAAGCTCGCCCAGGTGGTGTGGGTCGCCCCGGACCACAAGCACAGTGAACACGCTCCCGATGCCAGGGTGGACGACGGCCAGGCTTGGGTGACCCAGGTCGTCAACTCCATCTCGCGATCGAAGTTCTGGGCCAGCACCGCGATCTTCGTGGTGTGGGATGACTGGGGCGGCTTCTATGACCACATCCCGCCACCCGTCGTCGACGACAACGGGTACGGCATCCGGGTGCCGGCACTCCTCATCAGTCCGTATGCCAGGGAAGGCTTCATCGACAAGCAGGTGCTCTCGTTCGATGCCTACCTCAAGTTCATCGAGGACGTGTTCCTCGGAGGGCAGCGACTGGACCCCGCCACGATGAGCCGACCTGATTCGCGGCCCACGGTGCGCGAGGAGGTGGAGCTCATGGGTGACCTGATCCACGACTTCGACTTCAGCCAGGAGCCGCGGCCGCCGGTGTTCCTGGAGCGATACCCCGAGCGGTAGTGTCGGGGACCGGTCCAGTGGTCAGCCGTGGCGTGCGCGCAGGACCTCCAGGACGCGGGCAGGGGGCAGACCGCGCTCGGCGCACACCACCAGCACGTGGTAGATGAGGTCCCCGATCTCGCCCGCGAGGGGTCCCTGGTCGCGCGGCGTGCCCGAACGCTCCGCCGCGGCGTCATCCTTTGCCGCCATCAGCACCTCGATCGCCTCCTCGGCGACCTTGCGGCCGGGGCCATCGACTCCCTTGTCCAGGAGCATCACCGTGTAGGAGCCCTCGGGCCGCGTCCGGGCGCGCTCCTCGATGGTCGCCCACAGCCGCTCCAGCCACGCCAGCCCCTGGGTCGCCTCGGCACCCGGCGCCGCCACTCCGGCCACCGACCCGGCGTCGAAGCACGATCGGGTGCCCGTGTGGCACGTGGGTCCGGCCGGACGGGCGATCAGCAGCACCGCGTCCGCGTCGCAGTCGTAGGCCATCCCGGTCACGGTCAGGACGTTGCCACTCTCCTCGCCCTTGCGCCACAGGCGGCCCCGCGACCGGGAGTGGAAGTGCGCCTCGCCCGTGGCGAGCGTGGCGGCGACCGCTGCCGCATCCTGCCAGGCGACCATCAGCACGCGCCCGTCCGCGTCGTCCTGGACCACCGCCGCGACCAGTCCGTCCGTGCCGTAGCGCACGCCGCCCGCGTCGAAGTCGGTCAACGGTGCCTTCGCCCTGTTCATGCCGCGCCGTCCACGATCCGCACCGGCACCCCGGCCGCCGCGATGGCCGCCTTCACGCTCGCGATGGAGTGGATGCCGCGATGGAAGATCGAGGCCGCCAGCACCGCATCCGCGTTCCCCTCCGCGAGCGCCGCCACCATATCCTCCGGAGTGCCGGCGCCGCCCGACGCGACGACGGGCACGTCCACCGCCGCGACCACGGCGCGCAGCAGCTCGAGATCGAAGCCCGACTGCGTCCCGTCGCGATCGATGGAGGTCAGCAGGACCTCGCCAGCGCCCATGCGAGACGCCCGCTGCGCCCAAGCGACGGCGTCGAGTCCGGTGGGCGTGCGGCCGCCCTGGACCACCACCTCCCATGCGCCGGGGCGCGCGGGGTCCGAGCGGGCATCGATGGAGATCACCACACACTGGCGCCCGAACCGGGTCGCGCAGCGCTTGAGCAGTTCCGGGTCACGCACGGCGGCGGTGTTGACGGCGACCTTGTCCGCGCCGGCGCGCAGGACGTCGCGCATCTCGGCCGGCGTGCGCACGCCGCCGCCCACCGTGATGGGCACGAACACCCGCCGGGCGGTCCGCTCCACGACATCCAGGATGGTGCCACGGCCCTCCGGAGCGGCCGTGATGTCCAGGAAGCAGATCTCATCGGCGCCTTCCGCGGCATAGCGCGCGGCCAGCTCCGGCGGATCGCCCTCATCGGTGAGGTCCACGAACCGGACGCCCTTGACGACGCGGCCGTCGGCCACGTCCAGGCACGGGATGACGCGCCGCAGCAACACCTCAGACCCTCGCGTCGGCGGTGTGGCCGGCCACGGACGCCGACACGCCCGGCGGTCCGGCCGCGATGAGACCGACGGTATCGCTCAGCAGTCGGAGGCCGTCGCGTCCCGACCGCTCGGGGTGGAACTGGAACCCGATGAGTCGGTCGTGGGCGACCAGGCTTGCGAACGTGCCGCCGTGCTCCGTGCGAGCGACGACCACGTCGGGGTCCTCGGGGACGGGCACGTAGGAGTGGACGAAGTAGGCCGGGCTGCCATCGGCGATGCCCGCCACGACCGGGTGCCGGGGCTTGACCAGCTCCAGCTGGTTCCAGCCGATGTGCGGCAGCCGAGGCGCGTCCGGGATGCGGCTCACGCTCCCGCGCAGCAGGCCCAGCATCCGGGCCCCGTCCTCATCGGACCGCTCGAACAGCAGCTGGAGCCCGAGGCAGATGCCCACATACCAGGTCCCGGCAGCGACAGCGGCCCAGATGGGTTCCACGAGGCCCTGCCGGCGCAACCGGTTCATGGCGGGTGCGCTGGCGCCCACGCCCGGCACCACGATGGCATCCGCACCCACCAGCCCCGCTGCGCCGCGCGCGACGACCGTCTCCGCCCCGATCAGCGTGAGCGCGTTGCGGATGCTGACCAGGTTGCCCGCGCCGTAGTCCACCACCGCGAGGCGCACGGGACGCGCCTCCGCCATCAGAGCGCGCCCTTCGTGGATGGGACCACGCCACCGCGGCGCGCATCGGGTGCCACCGCGGCACGCAGCGAGCGGGCAAGCGCCTTGAACGCGGCCTCCGCCACGTGGTGGTCGTTGCGCCCGGATGCGGACAGGTGCAGGGTCATGCCCGCCGTCCGCGCCAGCGACTCGAGCGCATGCTCCACCAGCTGCGTCGAGAGCTGGCCGAACCGCTCGCCCCGGAAGGCGAGGTCGAGCACGGCATACGGCCGGCCCGACAGGTCCAGCGCGCAGCGGGCGAGCGCCTCATCCATCGGCACCATGGCATCACCGAAGCGAGTGATGCCGGCCCGGTCGCCGAGCGCCGCGGCGATGGCGTCGCCCAGCACGAGCGCCACGTCCTCCACCGTGTGGTGCTCGTCCACCTCCAGGTCCCCGGCCGCCTCGATCTCGATATCGATCAGCGAGTGGCCGGAGAAGGACGTCAACAGGTGGTCGTACGCCCCGATCCCGGTCGAGATCCGGGCGATGCCCGTGCCGTCGAGATCCACCGCGACCCGGACGCGCGTCTCGCGCGTGGTCCGCTCCCGCTCCGCGCGTCGTCCGCCGTCACTCATGCCGTCCTCCGTGCCTGCCACGCCGCGGCGACCGCGACCAGCGCATCGTCATCCTCGCGCGTCCGCACCGTGAACCGCAGGTGTCCCCGCAGCGGGTTGGCCGGCCCGAACGTGCGCGACACGATGCCGTGGCGCAAGAGCCAGTCGGTGGCGTCCTCCGCCTCCTCCGCCGTGCCGATGCGGGCCAGCACGAAATTGGTCACGCTCGGGTAGGTGGTCCAGCCGACCTCGTCCAGCTGCGCCCGCAGCCAGGACCGCTCCGACACCGCCCGGTCGACCATCGCCTGCGCCAGCTCCGGGCGGCGGAGGGCCCACGTGGCCACGGCGGCCGACACCGTGGAGATGCTGCCCGGCGGCCGATTTCGCTCCAGCTTCTCGATCGTGGGCCGCTGCGCGACCGCATACCCGACGCGCATCCCGGGCAGCGCGAATGCCTTGGACATCGTGCGCACGGTCACCAGGTGGGGGTACTGCGCCCGCAGCGGCACGGTCGTCTGGCGGGTGAACTCGAAGTACGCCTCGTCCACGACCACGATGGGCGCCTTCGTGCCCTGGGCCGCCGCGGCATCCAGGATCTGCACCAGACCCTCGAGCGGCTCGGGCGCGCCGGTCGGATTGTTGGGTGCGCACAGCCACACGACATGCGCGTCCGGGAGCCGCGCGATGATCGCGTCGATGTCCGCCCCGAAGCCCTCCGCGGGCGCCCGCCGCGGGATCGCATCGATCGTGCCCGCACGCTGCGTCGTCAACACCCCGTACATGGAGTAGGTGGGGATGGGG
>Ga0105047_10005757_pt1 | contig 21160 bp, 24 predicted proteins | sample MAT04_FD_78384 | JGI IMG/M metagenome (GOLD analysis project Ga0105047, IMG submission 78384) | Freshwater microbial communities from Lake Fryxell liftoff mats and glacier meltwater in Antarctica - MAT-04 (megahit assembly) | ecosystem: Environmental > Aquatic > Freshwater > Ice > Liftoff... | reverse complement strand
CGTTATAAATAATTCGCATCTAGTCGTAATTTTTTATTCGAATCTATTCGTGACAACTTGACAAATATTTTAAAATCCTCGATCATAAACATATACGCTATACGCTGAATTAAATATGGACCAAAAATCAACAGCTACACTAGATCCGAAATTAAAAGAAGTATATGATCGCGTTATGGGAAGTAGCGCTCAGCCATCAGCTCCTATAACTGCTACTCCTCCTACCTCTACTAATCCGCCTCTAGTGCCCCCATCAACACCTCCGACTATCGGCTTAACTCCGCCTTTAGCCGTTACCCCAAGTGCTCCAGAGCACACATCGATGATAGGGACTCTTCCACCCCTGCCTGAGCACCCGGGATCTCCAGCACAGATGACACCACCGCTCACACCTCCAGCAGCTGCGCCAAAGCCGACCGTTGACTATGCTGCAATTGCTGCTAAATATGCCACCCCACTTCCCAGTATTAATTCTTCCATGCCTCAACGACCAACAGGCCAAGCAGCCGTCACCCCTTCAAGCACTACGTATGGTGTAGTTAACGGAGGGAGTACTACTGCTAAAGAAGAGACACCTTCTACAGAAAAATCGGGGTCATCACTTAAAAAAATACTGCTTATAGTTGGGATTCCTTTGTTTATCGTCGCCTACGCTACTGTGTGGATTGTGGTATTTAAAGTTGATGTGATGTCGTTTCTCCCACTTCCGAAGTAACACGTAGTGTCATCTTGAGGATCTTATTTCTTTAGTCTTTGGATCACTTCATCTATTTCTAGCAATTCGACATCCTGACTATCTCTTTTTTTCCACTCAATTTTATCGCCAGTTTTATTACTCACTACTAGCCTGACTGGCATACCAAGCAAATCAGCATCTGCGAACTTCTGCCCTGCTCCTGCATCACTTCTATCATCATAAAGCACCTCTAGCCCAGCAGTGACTAGCTGGTCATACACTAGATCCACTTTCTCATTTAGTCCGACTAAATAGACACTAAACGGAGCTACAGCTTCCGGCCAGATTATACCCTTCTCATCATGAAAAATCTCAACGAGTGTCCCCATCACTCTTGTAGGTCCGATACCATAACTTGCGAACCAAACAGGCTTTCGTGATCCATCTTCTTCAGTAAATAATGCATTCATTTTCTCTGCATACATGGTGCCTAGTGGGAAAATATTTCCAACCTCTATTGACTGAACACTTTTAACATCAGGATCATTTAATTCATCCTCTGTCATTACCTCTTTATTTTTCCAGAACTTCCATCCTTCTTTATGATAAATTGTATCTTCTCCCACAGGAGTCTCTGCTTGGAACTCATGAGTATGCGATTTCGTAAATACTCCACCATCTGCCTCAGTAATTTTTATATCTAAACCTATTCTTTTAAAGACCTCCATATAAGCATCTGCTACTTTCCAATAGTATTCCATGAGATCCTCTTCGGTCGCATGCGCACTATAAAGATCTTTCATCATAAATTCTCGACCCCGTAAAATTCCTGATTTAGCCCGAAGTTCATTTCGAAATTTCGTTGAAAAATGATACACCTTAACAGGTAAATCCTTATATGAATTTGAGTGCTTGCGGATAAGATCCATTACTATCTCCTCATGGGTAAATGAGAGAGCATATTCACGATCATTTTTTTCAAACTGATACATGACTTCCTTAGCACTATCCCAACGTCCTGTTTCATTCCAAATATCCTTTGGATGAAGAAGTGGCATGAGTAACTCCTGCGCTCCTGTTTTATTCATCTCCTCACGGATGATATTATTTATTTTCTGGACTACACGCATACCCAGGGGTAGTAGCGTATATGATCCTGCCATTAACTTATCGATATACCCACCTCTGATGAGGTATTTGGCATTTACTGCGACTTCATCTTTTGGTGCGTCTTTAATCGTTTTTGGAAATAATTGTGAATATTTCATAGCTTCATTATACACATTCAATAATTGTTTTGGAATTAGGATTTAGATATTTGAATTTATTTAGAAATTAAAAATTAGGAATTAGAAATTTTTCAAAACATCCTGCTTCCCAGCACGGCTTTGCTCGTTGGACTAGTTAAAACTACGTTTCCTGCTTCATCTTCAACGCCCAGTGTGAGCACTTCAGAAATAAAAGGTCCTATTTGCTTAGGAGGAAAATTGACTACGCCGATTATTTGTTTACCAATAAGTTCTTCTTTAGTATAGTTATCGACTATCTGGGCAGATGATTTTTTTATCCCAATTTCTTCACCAAAATTTATCATTAATTTATATGCGGGTTTTCTCGCTTCTGGAAAATCCTGAACTTCAACTATCTCCCCAACGCGCATATCCACTTTTTGAAAATCTGAGTAATTAATCATAGATTTGCATACTCCCTCCCGATTTCCGTTGCTCTATTTTTAGCTGCACTGACGACATTATTTATCAGTATATCAAAATTATTATCTTTCAAAACATTCAATGCGGCAGCTGTTGTTCCATTTGGTGACGTTACTTGATTTCTCAGTGTCTCAAAACTGTCATCTTTACTCATCGCCCGCACTGCAGCACCAAAAAGTGTTTGTTTGGCAATTCGTCTCGCGTCTACCTGACCAAAGCCTAACTTGAGAGCATTTTTCTCTAGCTGATTTCCCATCTCAAAAAAATAAGCAATACCACTTCCTGATAATGCTGTAATTTTGTCAATTCCATCATCGCTTTCCACCTGTATTCCAATACCCAGACTATCACAAATTGCCTGGATTATTTTTCCTTCACCAAAGGTTACATTATCATTAACTGTCCAACCCACCACACCATTTCCTTCAGCAGCAGCTGTATTTGGCATAATTCGCACCACTGCTTGATCATGATTACCAGACCAATCCATTATGCTATCCATAGATACCCCAGCTACCAATGAAACGATAACTTTATCTTTCATTAATTGACCCTCACTCCGCCAGATTTTAAGCTGTTCTTGGAGTGCTGGTTGCTTAAGCGCCATAAAAATCATATGACTATCCGCCAGAGCTGCATTATTATCTTCTGCGAGCTGTATATGCTCTGGGAAATTAAAGCCTACTAATTTTTCTCGAGAACGATCCACTGTTCCATTGCTCAATAGTATTTGATACCCAGCAAATGCTTCTTTTGAAGCAAGCCCTTCTACAAGTGCTAAACCCATGTTACCAAGACCGATAACTGCGAGCGTCTCTGATTGAGATCTTGCTGCTAGCTGTTCAGTAATATGTGAATAATCTTGGTATGTACTATTTATTTCCATAAAAAAACCGTCCTTCAAACCTCAAATACATCGAGATCTCAAGGACGGTTGTCAGGTCTAGACCTGTCGAACCATGGTACCACCTTGCTTTAATTATTCTAATAAAAAAACGCCTTGTGGCGCTCTAATTATCAGATTAATTCTTATTAGGCGCTTTGTCTTCTCAAAGCCAGTTTGTACTGAGCTTGTCGAAGCAACACACTTTGGAATCATTTTACGGTCTCCTTCCGTCATACTTTCATATGCAGCTCGTTTGGTAGGGGCCAAACTCAAACGCTTTATAGATTAATTATAACGATATTGTTCCATTTGTCAATCGGACTCAATTTTTTATTTTAATTTTTTTCACTATTTCTATGGAGTATCGCTATATTCTCTCGGATAAAAAACACAGAGCTCATCAGCTACTGACTCATAAAGCAACTGACTCCTTTCCTCTAGCATTGGTGTGCCAAGAAAAATTACTTGATCTGCCACAAAAAGTCGAGTATCATGCAGTTTTTCTAAAAAAGGTGCTTCTAAGTCAGGGTCATACTCAGATCTAGAATTCTTAATACTCACCCATAAATTTCTTTCGTATCCGTTATTACGTGGATCACCCGGACCAACATAATAGCCTAAATACTTGCCATCCAGTACTCCTATACTTGCTGACTGCCTACCATAGGTATTCAAATCCGATGGTATAGAATCCCAGTCAAGTGAGTAAAGATTGATCACTCTGGGTGGAGATGATATATCCTTTTCTGATGCTCTTTCTACCCGCTTGATTCTCTCAGAATACTCTCCTTCTCCATTAAAATGGTCTCGCAAGAGCGCATGTAATATTTCATCCGCTTTAACTGCCCTAAGTACCTCATCACCGATAAGCGCCAGAGAGTCGGGATCTGTCAAAAGAGGATTACTTAAATGCTCGTTTGTATGAGGAGTGGGGTGTCTCCCTTCTGTCAATTTCACTACTGGAGTATAACACGTGACTATTTCTTTTCAACCTTATGGCCTGCCTCGACTTTGCCGTGCAAGTCGTGGCCGCCGAATTCATGACGAAGAGCAGCTACCATACGTGCAGCAAATGAGGAGGCGACTTTGGGATCTGTTTTAGATCGACGCCTGAAATCCAGAGATTGATCTATGTTCTCAGCAAATACACCCTCTTCTTTAGCCTGATTTACTGTCCACTCTGCTTCCCCATTTGCATCAATTACTCCATCAAGTCCGACAAGTGTCTGATCTTTTGCAAGTGCATCCTTTGCACACTCGTTAAGAAAACTAGTTACGATAGTATTTTTCTGCCAAAGCTCACTAACCTTAATGAGATCAATTGGGTATGGTGCTTTTTCAAGTACTCCATAACCCTCACCAATCGCCTGCATCATACCATACTCTATTCCGTTATGAACCATTTTTACGAAATGCCCCGCCCCACCTTCGCCAAAATATTCATAGCCCCCGCCTAGACTCGTGCTAGTCGAGGCTGGCCCGCGTGGCTTTATTAATGTGTCCAAGATTGGTTTTATATGTTCAAAAGCAGCCTTGTCTCCTCCAATCATCATTGGATACCCTCTTTCCGCAGCTTTGATTCCGCCACTCACTCCTATCCCCAAAAATCCTACACCCCTTGCCCTGAACTCCTCGCTTCTCCTCTGTGTATCTTTATAAAAAGCATTGCCACCATCAATAACGATGTCTCCTTTTTCAACATATTTAACAATTTCATCCAGAGCTGATTGCGTAGCGTCCCCAGCCGGCAACATAGTCCAAATCACACGAGGTGTTTTTAATGCTTTTACTAAATCTTCAATTGTTTCCGAAGATTTAAAATTTTCAACAGACGATTTGTCATTTGAAATTTGATATTTGAAATTGGATATTATTTCTTTAGTCCGATTCCACGCCACGACCTCATGCCCGTCAGCAAGTAACTTCTCGACGATTCTACTCCCCATTTTTCCAAGCCCAATAAATCCAATCTGCATAATATTTAAAACCCTAATTTCTAATTTCTAATTTCTAATTTCTAATTTCTAAATAAATTCTAAGTTAACAAATTCAAAAAGACAAACCCTATTTTGATTTTTCTAAAATTGCTCCAAAAATTTTAGTCAATTCAATTGATTCACCTAGAAGAAAGGCTCTCTCTTTATCCAGTTCATCATCTGCTACAATTAATTTCAACCAGTATTGAGTCTCATTTGCTTCCTTCCGACAAATCTTAATTCTCATAATGAAATCCTTTTTACTAAGTGCCTCATTCGCTTCAATATAAATTTGCACCAATTGACCCGGAAGATCGTATGACCTGCTTAGCATCTTCTATGCTTGCAATAGTTCTTGGCAACTTCCCAACAAGAACACGAACCTTTTTAGCAAATTCCAACGTACGATCTTCTAAGTCGTATTGTTTTGTATTTGGCATTTATAAATTTGAATTTATTTAGAATTTAGTGCTTAGATATTAGAATTTACAACCAGTGACGTCCATCTCTCTCTATCAACTCATCAGCCTCCTTAGGTCCCCTAGAGTTATCATTATAGATATAGAGTGGCGGATTGAACTCTTTCCAGCCATTAAGGATATTGGTAATAAACTGCCACGAACTCTCAAGCTCATCTGTCCTATTAAAGAGCATCTGGTCTCCGCTCATAATATCAAGCAATACTTTTTCGTATGCATCTATGCCCTTACTCCCAAACCCTTCTTGATAGGTAAATTTCATTTCAACCGGTCCCAGAGACAATTTACTTCCTGGCTTTTTAGCAATAAATCGCATACTGATTCCTTCATCAGGCTGGATCCTGATGGTGATGACATTACCTATTTCTGGACAACCATACTCTTTAAATAATATGTGACATGTCTGAATAAAAACTATAGAGATCTCAACGACATCTTTTTCCATTTTTTTACCCGCCCTGGCATAAATAGGAACCCCCCTCATTCTTTCTGATTCCATAAAAAATTTCATTGCTACAAAAGTTTCTGTCTGAGAATTTTCTGCTACGTTTTTCTCAGCTGTAAACCCTTCATATTGTCCCCGCACTACAGTCTCTTCTACTTTCTCAGGTGAGATACAATCAATTGATTGAATAGCTTTTACACGTGCATCTCGTACGTCTTCTTTCATAAACGACTTAGGCTGCTCCATAGTCACTGCTGCGATAAGTTGTAAAAGATGATTTTGCGCTACGTCGCGGAGATTGCCCACACCATCATAAAATTTACCCCTCGTCCCTATGCCATTTTTTTCACTGATTGTGACCTGGATATGGTCTATAAATTTATTATTCCAGACTGGTTCAAAAATCCCATTTGCAAATCTAAAAGCTAACATGTTCTGGACATTTTCTTTCCCTAAATAGTGATCGACTCGAAAAATCTGGCGTTCTTCAAAAATTTCAGATAACTTTTTATCTAACTGCTTAGCTGTTTCTAAATCCTTCCCAAAAGGCTTCTCGACTACAATACGTGTCCAACGATTATCACTCCCCTGCTTGCCCTGCATAATCTCGTCTGGCGAGACGATGTGGGGCTTGCATCCTTCTGCTAGTTTAGTTGCATTCAAATTTTCAAGAATTGGTTCATAGTTATCCGGTGGTGTAGCCAGATAAAAAAGTCGAGTAATACATGCTCCCATTTCTGTATCAATCGTTTCTAAGTTTTTAATCAATTCTAAATACCCTTTTTCATCTTCAAAATTTCCCACCTGATATTTAATGTGCTTATTAAAATCTCCCCATAGGGGATCTGAGGCAAGTGACGGAAAAAGATCATGAAAGTCACCCTCTGTTATTTCTCTACGCGAAAATCCGAAGATAAAAAAATCTGATGGGAGAAGACCTTGCTTAAATAATCCAAAAAGTGAGGGCATTAACTTTGCGCGTGTCAAATCACCTGTCGCACCAAAGATGACCATGATAAAAGGGGAAATCATATACTAATTATATCCTAATTCTTGTAATGAATGCATGCAAGTCTTCGAGTAAATTCGCGAAAATATTCGTAATAATTCGCATCCTAAACTTTCTGATCAGTAATTAATAGCGTTCTACGTGCTATTTCAGACCGCTTAAAAAATCTCCCAGGAACATCTTCTTCAGCTCCCTCACTCAGCGCCTTTTGAAGTGCTTCTTTTTTATTCTCACCAAAGACGAGCACGATAAATATATCTATCATCGATAGCCCTAAAAATGTCATAGAGACACGCTCTTTAAAATTCCCTTGCAAATCACTATATGACGAGACCAATAAATTCTTTTGCTCATCATCAAACATTGTATTATGAAAGATGCTACCAGTTGGCCTCTCGCCAGCGATTCCTGCCGTGTGTCCATCCAGGCCAATTCCCAGTATGCCTACGCTTTTTGGAAACCCAGCGATAAGATAGCGTATAGTCATATCGTAGTTATCTGCTGTTTCTTTAAGATCAGGATGATCGTTCTGTAATATTGGGTAAAAAGGTACCCCTCCATCTTTTAAATACGGGAGGAGACCACTAGCTATGATCATTCGTTCATTACTCGTGTTATGCAGTTTTGTTCCATACCTCTCATCCACCAATGCGACTGCACCGGGATTAAGCTTTTTATCATTTGCCAGATTTTCGTACAGATCCTTTGGTGTTTGACCCCCCGACAGATAAAGCACCGTTTTACGATCTACCAGCTCATAGAGAATTTCACGCGCCATCTTAAAGCCATCATAAAGCGTTGAAACCTGCGCTACGTTGATACCTTCATGCTTATACGAATGAAATTGTTTTTGGTTAAGAAGTAGTGCTAAATCCATAAAAGAGGTGACTAATATATACCATATTTTTGATATTTATCCTAGAGGTATAAGTGGGATTTGGTATAGACATAGTTTTAGCTGCCGGATAGAATTTGGTTTTAGGCTTTCTCCTTAACCCAAAACCCCAACCTTCACTAGCCGCCACACCTTAACCTATTCTATGGATCAGAGGTCGAAATCTTTAGACTTTGATGTCACACATTTCTCAGGTGACACCAAAGTAGGAGTACAAAGCTTAAAGTCTTTACCACCAGTTGTTACTGTATACCTGTATGGGAGCCCTGAGATTGGATACACTGGCATCTCATCGAGTATTTCATCACTCACTAGCACATCGAGTTTTTCCGGATACTCCTGGTGAGCTGCATAATAAAGCACTATCCCAGTTACGATTTGAGTACCAGGCTTTATATTATCACCTTGCTTATTAAGTGTATTAAAATTAGTAAAAAGCGTTGAAAGCGAAGGCAAAGACTTACTGATAAGTGGCACTATGGTGACTAATCCAAGCACAAGCAGGATATAGCCAAGTGCAGGAACGATAATATAACTTAACGGTGTGTTAGTGGACTTATCCTTAAGCGATATTGTCGTTTTTCGAAGATGAAGAAAAAGAGTATACATATAGACTTGATAAAAAGGAAAGGTAAAAAGTGAAAAAATCTGCAAAATACCACTAACATCCCCACCTTCTTTACCGCCCCCGCCTGAAGAAAAGACTAGGCCAAGAACTATCTCAGGAAGATGCACCGCAACCATTAACCATAAAACCTGCCAAAATCTCCCCCGTATATATTCACGACTCGCAGTAAGCGCCGCTAATCCTGACTTCTTATCCAAAACGACGCTGTATTGGATAAAAGAAAACCATACGCTAAAGATTAGCGCAGGAATGATAAGTAATAATCCCGCTCCCAGTATAATTAGCCCAGATACTAATGAAGTAAGCAGAAGTGGGATAATAAATGGCCTAGCGAGTTGATAACTCTCCTTAATACCAACTCTCTTTTCCCAATGAGCGATATTGATAGTAACCGCTGCAGATATCCAATTGCCCAAAAGTGAGATACCAGCAATCGTCACAAGTATAAGCACGGCACCGATACCTATCAAGGGTTGAGACTTACCTCCTAAGAGAAAATAAGCCCCAACACCAAGAATTACTGCGAGTAAAAGTACAGCCATTACTCCCAAAAATCCTAGAGCTCCTATTCCTAAAACAGACCAAAATCTCGCTTTATAGACGAGCCATGACTCCTTAGCCAGTTCAATAGGATTTGGAAGAGGTTTAATTACTGTAACTTCTTTTTCAATAGCCATAATTCATAGTATATTAACTACTATCTAAAAATACAATGATTAGTCGCACTTTTCAAAAGTAAAAATGCGCATTTTAGAAACTGGTATTTTATAGTGATTTTCTATAATTGCTCTGGCATCATCAAAGACTGCATCTTCCCACTTAAGATTTAGCTTTGATGCCACCGCTTTAACACATTCTTCTGAATCCCCTTCAATCTCTACGTATGCGGGCAGCTGTGGCCAAATATCTATATCGACATGAACACCATCTACTATAAAAGTGTGCCGTAATTTCTCCTGCTCACGAAAAGCGATGAGTCCAGTTTTTTCAAGAATTTTTTTTGTGATAGTATAATCACTTACCAGTATTTCAAGCTCTTCTGTTCCATCAATAGCTGTTTCTCTACGATGTTTGTATGTGAGATAAACCTTACCCTTAACCATACGTAGCCTGACCATCTTTTGCCGATCCCTCCAGCTGAGTGACTTGTCATAAAAAATCGTTTCTTTTAAGAGCGACTTACCCAAATCCTGAGCACCAACTGCCACCAAGCATTCAATTAATTTCTTGACATCTATTTCAAGAAACCTTGCCTCTATTTCAATTGATTCTTTTTTTGCCATGATACTTGCAACCTAGAGGATAAATTGGAAGATGTCTTTGAATGTAACGAGCAATATCAAAAGGAGTAATACTGCCATGCCGATGGTGTGTGCGAGCGCTTCGTATTTAGGATTAACTTTTTTACGTGTTATTCCCTCAAAAAGTATGAAGAACAGCCTTCCTCCATCCAGAGCCGGTATTGGCAAGACATTAAAGAATGCAAGCGACACCGAGAGTATTCCAGCTAGATTAAGAATTTGCAAAACCCGCTCTTTCATATCCGGTATCTGAACTATAGTTCCTACGAGTGAATAAATTCCAACAGGTCCTGCGACGCCCTGGCTTATTGCCGTCGCATCTTTTTCTTTAATTGATGATGCAATTAATTTCCCCATCACATCGAAGTTATAACTGAGTAAATTGATAGGATGAATTACACCAGAAAATATCTTTTGAACAGGTGTGTCGTACGCGAGCGTAACACTACTCATGCCATAAAGACTGACCCCTAACGCTCCTTGTCCCTTTGGTGGATTAGCGCGTGGAGTAACTTTTTTTGTCACAGTTCTCTGTGACTGGGGATCAATCCATGTTAAAGATATTTCTTTTCCTTTTTCAAGAGATACTGCTTTAGTAAAATCACTGACCTTGGTAAATTTCTTTCCGTTTACTGCTACCATCTTTGCGTACGACGGGATACCGATCTGCCCAGCAGGGGAATTCTTCTCGATGCCGCTGACAATTACATCAGTTTTTATAACTTCATTTGCCATGAAGAATTTATGTTGAGTAAGAAGTGGCAGCTCGGCTTTAAATCCACCCACGAACATAAAAATATAAAATATCACTATCGCTAGCAGTGAATTCATGACCACCCCCGCCACCACTACGAGCGCACGCTGACTAACAGGACGCGAATAAAAAGCCCGTGCCTCATCCTTCGTCTTCTCGCTTTGCGCTAAGCGCTTTGCGTTAACCCGCCCCCCTCCCGCATCATCCTCTCCAAAAAGCTTTACAAATCCCCCAATTGGTAGCCAGTTGATAGAGTAAAGAGTCTCGCCCCTTTTTATGCCCCAAATTCTAGGTGGTAATCCAAAGCCAAATTCTTCAACCTTTATATTAAATTTACGAGCAACGAGGAAATGTCCTAATTCATGAATGAGCACCAAAGCGCTTAAAATAATGAGGAAAACTAAAGCGGTAAGTATCATTGAATGACTATTATAGCAGCATCCTCGCAAAGAGCAAAGGGCATAGCGCTACATATTTTTTTGTAGATAGTTTTTGAAGGCTCGTATCTTACGAACTAACTTATCTGCATCTTCATAAAGGGAAATTCTTTGCTCCTCAGTAATATAACCCTGTTGTCTAGCTACATGGAGATGAGAGACTGATTCATAGGCTGATTTTATAGCAATATCCAGGTAGTGAGAGAAATCTTTCCCAGAGGAACCCCCCTGATCCTTCAGCAATATTTGCCGCTATTGACGTAGAGCAGCGCTTGAGCTGGTCTTGGAGTGAAAAAAGTTCGTTCTTGGGAAATATCTTACAAGTTGTATAAACTCTATTTGTATAAGTAATAGCTAACTGCCAAATTTCTAGTTCTTCAAATCGAAATGCCATTTTGCTACGCTTTGCGCTAACCCCTATGCACTTTGCCAAGAATTGCTTAGAGACTAAGCAATTCTTGCTCCTTTTGACGCCCTAAGCTATCGATAGAATCAACTGCGTCATCAATTACTTTTTGAATATCTTTTTCAAGCCTACTTTGATCATCCTCAGACAGTGCCTCTGAATCTTTTTTCAATTCAGTCATGCTGTCGTGTCGAGCCTGCCTAATCATTACTTTTCCATTTTCTAATTTATGATGCATCATCTTAATCAGCTCTTCTCGTCGCTCTGTTGAAAGCGGTGGGATTGTGATTCTGAGCACGTTTCCATCATCTGATGGATTAAGCCCTGTATTAGCATCTACGATTCCCTTTCGGATATCCTCTCTGGTTGCTTGATCAAAAGGACTGATCATAATCGTCTGACTATCAGTAACTGAAATAGTAGCCAGCTCCATAACGCGAAGCTTAGTACTACCACCATACGTAACGATAGATATATTTTCTACCAGTGCTGGAGTTGCACGGCCTGTTCGGACACTTCCGAGATCATTCTTGATCAAATCCATGACTTTTTGAATCTGTCCTTTGAGACTATTTATCATTTCCATGACCCGATTATATACCCTTTCAACCCAAAATTACAAATCATTCCGAGTATATCAGGTAGAGACGAACGGATTGTCACCACCAAACACGAGTAGTGGCGTTTTATTATTTACTACCTCCTCTGTTACCCCATATTTCATATGATAAAGAGTTGCTACGCTACAAAATAGCGCCTTATCATATGCAAATCCCATTTTTTCACTCATCAACCTAACAGACTGCTCAGACTTACCCTCTATTTCTACAAAAGGCTCTAAGAATGGCCATTCATCTATCGTAATTTCTACATCATCCAAACTCCATAACTCTCTTTTACTTTCCTGGTATGCTTTTTCTTTACAACCCATTAATTGTAATAGTGATCGCGCATTTTCATAATTATCTACCGTCACGTTAATTTCTTTTTGATCCTCTATTTTATCCCCGTCAATTACTTTTAGACTCATGGTAATTTTATCCCCCTCATCACGAACCCGTAACCACCCTCCTTTTATCTCATGACCCTCAGGAAGAGCAAAAACAGTTCTTCGTTGCATGAATTCAGGCTTGATAAGTGTAGCTCCGATTTTTTTAAGAGTTTCTCTTATCTGATCCTTTTCTATGTTTGGAAATGTTGCCTCGAATTCAATAGTCATATGCTGTATAACAAATTCAAACCGGAATGAAATCAAATAATATACTATTTCTTACTTAATATTCTAATAAAATCATTCCTAAATTCAACTTTATCGATGAAATCCACAACAGTAACATTCTCTTTTTCTAGAGGTTTTGTACGAAAATCACCAACAGTCATACCCCTTGTTAACTCCCCCTTTGTCTCAATAGCTATATTGCACATATAACTCCTCGCTGCTTTAGGATTTATCAAATAATAAACAGTAAGAGGATCATACATCATTGCTGCTTGTATCCCCTCATTCTTTGCTATATTTCTAATATATGGCTTAACCATCTGCAATAGTGGCTTCTGTAAAATAGGATTTGAAATTTTCTTAAAATCTTCAAGGTGAAGCTGAACATGATTGCATGCATCAAGGGGTACAAGTGTTATTTTAACAGGAAATGAAAATACTTTTTCAGCTGCTTCAGGATCTACAAAGATATTAAATTCGGCGACACGATTTTTATTTCCAGCTACTCTTACTGCGCCACCCATTATTATTATTTCTTTGATCTTTGACATCGAGACAGGATCATTGATCATTGCCTGTGCTATATTTGTGAGGGGGCCAAGCGCAATGACTATGATCTCTCCAGGGTTCTTCCTAATAATTGAAATCATTTTTTCAACTGCATCACCGGTAAGTCTTGGCATATTAGTTGGATCTATACCATCCAGCCCACTCTTCCCATGGACAACAGCTTGTATGAGATCTCTCTGAAGAGGCCTACTTGCACCTGAATAAATAGGGGTGTCTTGTTTATCTAAAAGCTCTAAGATAAACCTCGCATTCCTTGTCGTATTCTCAATAGTGGAATTACCACATACTGTTGTGATTGCTTGGATGTCAAAAATGTTACTTTTTATAGCTAGCATTATCGCCATAACATCATCATGTCCTGGATCAGTATCAATTATTATTTTTCTCTTCATATCACACCCTCGCTTCTCAGCAACTCTATTGCATCAAATATATTATTTGCTTGATAATCAGCAACTGAATTCTCTAGTTTTCCAATGAGCATTGTCTTCATTCCGATACTTTTTGCAGGAGCAATATCACTGTATTCCTGATCTCCAATCGAAATAAATTCATCAGCGGGAATACCCGCATCATCTACAATTTTTTGAAAGATTAACGGATTCGGTTTTCTCAGCAATGATTCTCCTGTATAGATTTTCTCATCAAACATCTCAGTAATTTCTAAATGATCTAAGGCCTGAATAGCCCAAGCACTTGGTGCCGCTGTCAACAATGTAATTCTTCCTCTGTATACTGCGAGAAGCTTTGAAAGCGTATCATCTTTTATGATGTATTTTTTAGGATCTAAATTCCATGTATTTCCAAAGTAAGTTATGGTATCAATTCCATATTCATTTTCAACTCCAATACTTATTTCTCCATTATATTTAACATGTATTCTCTCTAACTCTTTCTCTGCAGCAAGCGTGTTTAATTTTTTACGCTCTTTAATAAAAGTAATAATACTTTTTCTTAAATCCTTATAAAATGTAGAGGAGTGGAACACACCACCCTCTTTTCCATCAAAATTATACAGGGTTCCATCTAAATCAAGTAATAAGTTATGTTTCATATTTTGCATAAAAAAAACCTCCCTTTTGAGGAGGTCTGGGTTACCGAATCTTCTCTCTAGATTACGACAATACAGCCTCCCGAAGAGATACTGTATGATACCAATTTGTTGAGATAAATTTCATAATCTATATTTATTATAGTACTTTAAAATAATTTTGCAAATACCCTCATCTTACTTAGATTTATTTCTTCATTTGAAGATAGAACACTTAGGTTTGAAGAGGTTTAATACTGAAGCTAGATTGCAAATCTTTTGAATTCACGAAGCTTGATATTTTCTCCGAGTTTTCCAATCACACTCTTGATCAAATCCATGACTTTTTGAATCTGTTCCCTTAAATCGCTAACGATATCCGAATTCATAATACGAATATACCCGAATACTGCCAATAAATCAATCCGAAGTTATCATCTATAGTGAGAATTAATAATTCTTTTATATGTCAACTGTTTGGTTCTAAAGTTAGCCAAAATACCCAATGGCTTGTTGGTCGACTGTAAATAGCCTAATACTTGACGAATATTCTCCTTAGTAAATAAGGGAGCTGTTTTAATTTCAAGAATTATTTTATCTTGAACTAAAAAATCGAGAACATATTTTCCAACCTTTTTATCATGATAAAATAGGTCAACGCTTAGCTCTTTTTTATAAAGAATATTATTCTCAATAAATGCCTGCTCTATTGCTCGCTGATAATATTTCTCCTGATACTCATTTCCAAGCTCATTAGAAACATCAAATAAAAGACCCATAACTCTGTATGATAATTCTTTCTCGATAATATTAGGCACATCTTGAGAATAATAAACAAAAACCAAAAAATCAATGAAGCATTAGGGGGTATTCGGTTTTATTCGAATGGATTCGTGATTAAATCGCGAAGCGTTTGAATTCACGAAGCTTGATATTTTCACCTAGTTTTCCGATCACACTTTTAATTAAATCCTCGATAGTTTGGGATGCATCTCTGATATATTCTTGTTTAAGAAGTGCTTCTACGTTCTCAGGATCCATGGCACTTATTTGCATCCCGATCTCTCGAGCAAGTCCTTTAAATTCATCTGTTCGAGCAACGAAATCTGTTTCGCACTGAAGCACGATGAGTGTTCCAATCTTTCCTCCATTATGAATATATGCTTCTACTAATCCCTGACTTGCTTCACGATCTGATTTTTTATCTGCTTTTTCAAGACCTCTTTTTTTAAGCCATGCGAGAGCCTTATCATAATCATTATCTGTCTCTTCCAAGGCTTTACGACAATCAGCGATAGATGCTGATGTTTCTGCGCGGATTTTCTTAAGGAGTTCTATATTTGCTTGTACCATAATTGTTGCTGGGTTTTTCGCTAGGCGCTTAGCGCTATGCGTAGATTATTTACTTGCTACTTTCTTAGCTGGTGCTTTTTTTACTGTTGCCTTCGCCTCTGTTTTCTTTTCTGCCTTAGGCTCTACCTTTTTTTCTGGTTTAGGCTCCGCTTTCTTTTCTGCAACTTCTTTAGCTTTCTGAGCTGCCTTAGCTACATTTTCTGCCTCTTTGACACTTGCTGCTTCGGTCTTAGCTCTTAGCTCGTCGCCAGCCTTTCTTCCTTCTACCCATGCCTCGACGATATGATCCAAGATAAGCTGAACTGATCCTACAGCGTCATCATTTGCAGGGATAGGATAGTCAATCATGGTAGGGTCTGAGTTCGTGTCAGTGATCCCCACTCGTACTACCTTAGTAGAGATTGCCTCTCGTACTGCTAGATCTTCTAGATGAGTATCTATGATAAATACAGCATCAGGAATATGCTTCATGTCCTGTACACCCCAATAAAAACTGTCTAATTTCTGGCGCTCTTTATCCATGAGAGAAACCTCTTTCTTCGTAAAACGAGCTTTTTCTGAGGGAGTATCCATGAACTTATAAAGATCTTTAAGACGTCTAAAATTCTTAGATACTTCAGGATAATTAGTGAGGATTCCGCCGATCCAACGATTAGTTACGAAATAAAGCCCATCCACACCAGCTTCCTTAACTCTCTTTGCAGCTTCTTTAACTACTGGTTCAGCCTGACGCTTAGCACCAAGAATGATCATTGTTCCACCTCTTTTAGAAAGTTCTTTTACGAATAGTGCAGCTTCATCTAAGCCTTCTTTTGTCTTAGCTAAATCGATAATGTGGATATTGTCGCGTGCTTCGAAGACGAAGTCCCGAGCTTTGGGGTTTTGGCGGGTTACTTGATGCCCGAAATGAGCACCAGCCTCTAATAATTGTTCAAGTGTAACGTTTTTCATAGTTGTGTCCCTTGCCCCTAACGTAACCAAGTCTGACTTGGCGAAGTGGGGTTGCCCTCCATCTAACTTATTTATTAGGAACATCAGCTAGATGTGTATAATAGATAGATTATAACGTATTCTAGACACGCTTGCAACATAGATAATTCATCCCTTGTTGTAGGAAATCTCATATTTACGCTACAATAGAGATACATGGAGCCGTCTTCTCAGTATTTTACAATTACGAACCGACACCTCACGATTGTTTTTATCTTTTTTCTTTGCGTGAACGTAATTTTAGGAATTTTTCTCGCATCCACCTACATTCCAGCATTAAATACTCTTATTTCTTCAAAAAGTTCCGACCCAATTGATTCACTTATCCAACGAGTAAGTGCTCCAAACCAAAGTAAAGAAGATTATGCAGTTTTCTTAAGCGATGTGGCTAAATATGCTAAGAGTGCACCCTCAATTAATGTTGCAGCATGTGCCTTCTCTCCTAAAATCTATCGTGGGATAATCAATACCCAGGTGGTCTTTCAAAACTCAGGCAACCAAGTACGGTTCATAACAATCCCCAACCAAAAACCAATTAAGATTGAGGCTGGTAAATCTGCCACAGTCCCACTCACATTTATAGATAGAACTCCTTTTGTCATTGGCATTGGGTGTGATGGGTCTGAACAAGCCGCAGGAATTCTTTACATCACTCAATAGCTGAGGGCATGCCATACTTACCACAAAATGCAAATATGCACTCAAAGCGCCCTCTAACTCTTTACTTAATTTACAGTATCTTTGTTTTTATTCTCTTATCGGCTCTTGCTATAAACCTATTGCGTGCTAAAAATAACACATTAAATACTACTGTTACCGAGACTATACCCGTGTCCCCAGCAGATGAAATCACAGTCCATAAATCTCTCACTAATAAAAATGTAGGTATCTTTCTAGAGCAAAAAATGAAAATTTGTGCAAGCATGGGAACATCCCATGCTTGCTATAAAAACCTTGCCAACGAACTATCAGCATCCTTTTCACTTAAAGATAATCTAGCTATCATCGCTAAAAATGAAGATATTCCCCAAATATACAATAGGTGCCATGAGCTTACCCACTATTTAGGACGCAACGAATACCAGAAAACTAAAAACATCTCTGCATCATATGTCTCTTGTAACTCCACGTGCCAGGGAGGTTGTTACCATGGTGTCACAGAAGAATATCTTCATGAAAAAAATCTTTCTATTGATTCATCGCAATTTGAGACCTCTATCAAAGAGATGTGCGGTAAGTCGGCTGACTATCAAAGGCCATATATTTACTTTGAGTGCCTACATGGGACAGGACACGCAGCTATGTTTATAACCGACAACAATCTCTTCCAATCATTGCAAATATGCGATCTGCTTCAAAATAAATCCTACGAAGACACCTGCTATAGCGGTGTCTTTATGGAAAATTCCTCTAGCTCAACAGGCACAGATCACCCTTCTAAATTTATTAAAGCTGAAGACCCACTCTATCCATGCAACGCATTAGAGCAAAAGTATCAACAAGTTTGCTATAGATATCAGAGTTCCTATTTTGCCATCCTGACACATCAGGATTGGAAAAAGACCTCAGAGCTATGCCTCAAAACACCGAGGCAATACCAGAAGGACTGCTTCAGCACCATCGGATCTAGTCAAGTTGGTTTTACTCAGGATAAAAAAATCATGAATGCCAGCTGCATGAGCGTGCCAACAGAATTCCAACAGATATGTATTGAATCGGTTATTACTTCCATGGCCACCCGATTTGTAGACGATCTCATGCGGCTGAACTCATTTTGCTCACTAGTCTCTAAGGAGTATCAATCTGCCTGTTACCAGACAGTTAAAACAGCTACTGGCTCCTGGAAGATATCTAACTTCGTAGCCAAATAGCATATTCACATTCTGTATCCTTGATCAGTTGCTCGGGCAGTAGGTGGTTGAGCGATATTTTTCAGGGATCTGATTACAACCCTTAATTTTCTCTGCGAGTGTAGTACTATAGCTTCCTATCCGCTGCTGCAAGACTTCATAACATTTGCTCGTCCCACTATCAGGTATCATTTGGCAAAGGGTGAAGGATGTTTTACGGTCTCCGAGAGAAAAAAATGCGCTCACGTTTGAAGTCACACAGGCATTTTTCCAACCAACAGGCATTATGTTGCAAAGCGCAAATACTCGCTTCACTTCTCCCCCCGTTAGTGGATTTATCTGCCTAGCTATCGAGTCAAAACACGTATCTTGATACTGCTTAGCCTGTATATTCTCACACTCCTTAGCAATTTTACGTATGTCACCACTAAATAACTTATGCATAACCTGTGGCTGATTAGACCAACAGGCCCGTCTATACTTTTCAGCAATTTGATTATCGTAGCATGGATAGGTAGGATCATCTGCCTTCACCCACCGATCAGGCGATGGCTCTCCATTGTGCACAGCCCAATTGTTCTCCATAAATACCCCGTCATAACAGTTAAAGACAGGGAACTTGGGTGCTAGTCCAGCCACTGTGTCACAGTCCGCCAGAGCTTTTGGTAAATTAGCATAGTCCTCCCAAGCCAACAGACCGTGTCCTATTCCGTGCGCACACTGCACAGTAGTTGCTTGACCTACCGTCATGCATAGATCCATTACTTGCTTAAGATTTATAAAGCCTCCATCAGCGATCACGGGTATTAAAAAACCATGATAACAGGATGATAAAAAGTAATCTTTACAGTAGATAATTCCTTTTTCTTTATAATTGTCATAAAGCCAGTCCCCGACGGTATGATTAAGCAAATGCGTCTCTCCGTCAAAAGGTAGCCCTGAATAAAAGAGCTCTTCTTGTGCTTTTATGGGGCCCACACGCTTAATAAGCTTCGTATAAAGCGTAGTCCGGAGACGAATATTTTTCGTATCCTTGATTGCTGTTATTTCGTTGGAATAGGGTGAGTTCACTTTTTGCAACGACTGCTCGCCATTTGATACCATGAAACTACGCAGGATAAAGATGCTCAGAAATCCACCTAGGATAAAAATAAATAATAAGAGTCGATTATAACGATGCAAAAAAATAGCCAATCGCACTTTCATACTATAAATAGTATAGTACTTTGTATATAAAGATATGAAGATTAAAAAAACAACACTTCTCCTCATAATTATTCTCATACTTATCAGTAGCGCAATTGTTATCTATCTTAGTCGTGACAACGCGAAGCTAATTCCCAGTACGCCAAATGTAACGAGAGAACAGCCCCTAGTCCAAGGAGAGAGCATAGGCACTGATGAGGAATATTCTAAAATTAAGGCTCTAGCAGAAGATCAGAATGTCGTTAAGGCATGGGATTATGTCGTAGAAAACTATGCTCAAAATAACGCCAGTTCATCAGCAGGACACGACTATGCGCACTATGTTGGAAAACTCATATTCGAAAAAAATGGCCTTACTGGCATGAACATCTGCACGCCTATTCTCGCATTTGGCTGCTATCACGGGCTCCTTGATGTCGCCTTTAGAAAAGGCCTCTCAGACCTTCTTCCCGCTCAAATAGCGTGTGAAAAACTAGGCCCCAGGGGCTCAGGACCCACTACTAGCTGTACTCACGGGATAGGTCATGGCGTAGCCAGCTATTTTAAATCAAAGGACTTAAATAACGCGCTAAAGACATGCGATCTCTTGCCTGAAGGCTCACCGCAGTATTGTTACGATGGTGTCTTTATGGAGTTCTCTCGAGACGCTCTCGATGGGTTTTATAAAAAGGATGATCCTCTCTACCCTTGTAATGCAATTGATGCCAAATATACCTTCGCCTGTGGACGTAACCTACCGTCGGTTGCGCTTCATAGACTCGATAAATCCTATGAAGAAGTGGCTAAAAGCTGTCAAAAATCTCCGAACAGAAATCTGAGAACATCCTGCTACGTCGCGCTTGGTTTTCAGGCAGTCTACGCAGCTGAATCTGATCCTTTAAAGATTTCCTCTATCTGTGAGTCAATCGATGATAAAGAATTTGAGTACCAGTGTAAATCAGCAGCGGCAGGAGAGCTGGTATTTCAAAATATGCCTAACTGGCAGGTTAACTCTACTCAGATATGTGAATCAATTACTGTGACTAATCAGCGCCAGCTATGCACTGATCACGTCACCCAAATCCAGAGAAACTATGGGAGATAAAATTTGAGGGTAACTAGTAAGATCAGGCAGTGAAATGAACAGTAAGCTTGTATCCCATCACGTCTGCAATTTACTAACCTAGGCCACGTGGAGGGTGGTGATCACCACACTATAATCACTCCACCTAGCAGTCCTATAACTCCTCCTAAAAAAACTCTAACATAAATATGAGTAATTCTCGCATGTCAATAGTTTGACAAATCTAAAAACTAGGTGTATAAACGACTTAAGAGTAATTAATATAGGTTGTTATT
>Ga0105047_10005755_pt1 | contig 21162 bp, 13 predicted proteins | sample MAT04_FD_78384 | JGI IMG/M metagenome (GOLD analysis project Ga0105047, IMG submission 78384) | Freshwater microbial communities from Lake Fryxell liftoff mats and glacier meltwater in Antarctica - MAT-04 (megahit assembly) | ecosystem: Environmental > Aquatic > Freshwater > Ice > Liftoff... | reverse complement strand
TGATCGCCCAGGTGGCGTACGTGGAGAACTTGTTGCCCCGCGAGTAGTCGAACTTTTCGACCGCTCGGAAGAGCGACATATTGCCGTCGCTGACCATCTCGAAGAAGTTGGCCGCCGGGGTCATGTGCCGCTTGGCGATCGACACCACCAGACGCAGATTGCTGCGGATCAGAAAGTTCTTCACCTGCTGGGATTGCTCGATCAGCTGCTCAAGCAATTCGAGGTCGCTGGCCTTCGGGTGCTGGCGATCGATTCGCTCCCGCAGCTTGTTGGCCCGATACTTCAGGTAGTTGAACTTCCGGAAGTAATGGGCTTCCTGCTCCCGGTTGAGGAGCGGGATGGAATAGAGACTGGCGAGGTACGGGGGCAAGCCTGGAGGAGGCTTGACCTTGCCCGCTTTCTGGTCGTTCTCGGGAGCTTGGCTTAGGATCTCCCGATCGGCATTCGGCGACAGAAAGTCAGCGTTGTCCATGTAGTCGATCGACTGGTCGAACAGCAGGCGAGCCCGCTCTTCAGTGACGATCCGGTAGACCGAAGCCTTGGTCCGGCAGTATTCCCCCGCGAGAATGTCGACAGCTGTGCCGCGACGGAAGCGGTTGTAAATCTCCGTCCGCTGGTCGCCGCTCAGTTGCTCTTGGGCGTTGGGGAAGACGGCGTTCTCCGGATGGTCGGCGTCGTACCGCTTCAGGGTGTAGCGGATGGTTTCCGGCGAACGGCCAAACACGCGGGCCAGACGGTCGCTGACCTCGGAGGGGCAAGCTCCCAGGCGGGCAAACTTCCGCGCCCGCAGGACGATCTCCTGGCGGTCATCTTCGGAGAGCTGAGAGAAGCGCGACCCGCGCTGGATCTCTCCCTCGTGCTTGGTCACAAAGCGTTCGACCGACGAGTTCAGGAACCCGACGCGTGTCCGATTGCCGAACTTGAAGCGACGGCTGATAAGCCCGCGCTTTCGCCACCGATCAACTGTCTTCGTCGAGACGTTGTACTTCTTGCTGAGGTCCTCGACGGTCAGCACCTGCTCACCCGCCTGATCGACGGGGAGATTGGCACTGGCGGAGAGTTCTTCCACCAGCAAACGGATGTCGTGGACCGCAGTGGCCCCATCGATCCGCAGATCTGGGTAGGTATCGGGGCGATACCCAGTAATCTTCTCGACCAGTTCCGGGTACTTGTACTCAGTCGCTTCGTCGAGTTCGGTGGCCAGGAGTTCCGCACGGTCCATCTGCTGGACGCGGACATCCAAAGGGCTGAAACGGGTCAGCTGTTCGGAGAGTTGACGAATTGCGGGATGACTGTAAAGGGACATGGTTGGAATCCTCCCAACATCCGGGACTCGACTCTCGTCATGAGAGGAGTTGCTCGGTTGACAGCGACTTCCTGGTGTGTCGCAACCGCGACATGTCGCCACTTCTGGGTGCTTCAGAGTGGGCTTTCGCCATCTCTGAGATCATGTACGTGATCTTTGGATGCTTGGATCAGAAAAAAGTTCGCGTGCGAACCGATTTTTTCTGAATCTTGTTCTCCCGAGATCATGCCCCAAATGCATATGCACTTGGCGTGCCAAAAAATCGACTACACGTTCCGGTCTTGAAGTTGTCCGTTCGACACGCCTACAATCCCGACTGTAATCGAATTGGTCTCGCTGCACGGAAATATGGAGTCCGACATGCCAACTCGCTGGCTGAACTGGCAGGAACACCCCTTCCTGAACCACGCAAACCCTCAATTCGGATTGACCCAGCTGTGTGACCGATTGGCGGCGCTTTCCTGTTCTCATTCTGACTTCTCGCATTTCGCAGCAGTCGCCCTGCCGCAAATTGGAACATTCTTCAACGTCCAGTGGGCTGGGATTGCAACTCGCACGCCCCCGTGGTCAGTCATTTCCGAGCACGGAATTCGTCCCCGAGGCGGCCTCCCATCCCAGTTGATGGACGAGGCACTCGACCGAGATGCCGCTGGTTACTCTGATGCTTCCGGCGACACAGCTGTTGCAATCCCCTTTGCTCCGGGCGACCACCGGGTGCTCTGCCTGTCTGGCGGTCGGCTGTCAGAAGTGCAGTTGCCGGAGCTGCTGTTGGTCGGGCGGATTTTCTCCCATGTGTCGGGATTTCTCGGAACGACAGAGAAACTGTCGCGGCGACTTGATCGTTTGCGAGCCACTCTGGAAATTGCGAGGACATTCGCCTCGGCCCGCGAGCCACAGGAGTTGCTTGAGCTCATCGCGAAAGAGGCGATCCGGCTCCTCGACACTGATCGGGCCAGTATTTTCCTCTGGGACCGAGACCAGAAGCAGCTCGTCGCCTGCCCCGCGTTAGGGGTCGAGGGCGGCAAGCTCTGGCTACCGGACAATCGGGGAATCGTGGGCCAAGTCATCCAAACCGGAAAAACGGTCCGCGTGGATGACGCCTATGCCGATCCCCGGTTCGACAAGAGCGTCGACCACAAGGGAGGGTACCGCACCCGCACGCTGCTGTGCGTTCCACTGATTAATGCAGCTGGTCAGCGCATCGGAGCGTTCGAGCTGATCAATAAGAACGATGGGTTGTTCACCGACGACGATGAAGAATCCCTCTACCAGCTGGGGATTCAGGTGGCCGTCGCGGTCGAGAACGCTCAGGAACGTGACCTTCTCGTCCGCAGCAATCGCCAGTTGAAGGAGCAGGTTACGGGCAGCTCCAACATCATCGGGGAAAGCCCGGCGATCCTGGCACTGCGGGGCACGATCGAGCGTCTGGCTGCGACCGATCTGCCGGTCCTCATTACCGGCGAGAGCGGGACTGGCAAGGAAGTGGCCGCCCAGGCCTTACACTATCGTGGCCCGCGCTCCGGACACCCCTTCATCGCGGTGAACTGTGCCGCACTGACCGAGACACTTCTGGAGAGTGAACTCTTCGGCCATGAAAAGGGAGCCTTCACCGATGCGCACGCCACGCATATCGGGAAATTCGAGCTCGCCCAGGGGGGCACTTTGTTCCTCGACGAGATCGGCGACATGACTCCCGGAGGGCAGGCGAAGCTGTTGCGTGTCCTCGAAGAAAAAATCATCACCCGCGTCGGGGGGACCCAGGCAATTCCGGTCAACGTCCGCGTGATTGCCGCCACGAATGCCAATTTGACCGAAATGGTCCGCGAGAAGAAGTTCCGCCAAGACCTGTACTATCGGCTCAGCGTCGTTACCGTCGAGATCCCGCCGCTACGAGACCGAGCCGAAGACGTGTTACCACTGGCCGACCACTTCCTCACTCGTTTCTGCCGGCAGGCCAACCGTCCCAAGTTGATTCTCTCGGACGACGCTCGCAAGCGGGTGCAAGGGCACTCTTGGCCGGGGAATGTTCGCGAGCTGCGAAACCTGATGGAGCGGGTCGCCTTCTTGTCGGCGGGAAAGAACGTGGAGGTCAGCGACCTCGCCTTCATCCTCAGCCCGCAAAAAGACTCGTTCCAAGACCTCTCCGATGGTTACGGTCTGGCCGAGGCCAGCGACCGCTTCCAAGTCGAGTACATCAAGCGCGCCATCAAACGCGTCCAGAACAATATGAGCGAAGCCGCCCGCGTCCTCGGCCTGCACCGCTCCAACCTCTACCGCAAAATGCGCCAACTGGGGATGGAGGTCGACGAGTCCAAAGCCTGACTCCGAGCGAGGGCCGGCTGAAAAACGTAACTACTTTTCTGACCCACAGACACTGAACAGAACCGGCGGCCAGGGTTTAGCCCATTTCGAGACCGAGTCCACGGACGATTCATGGTGAAGCCGTTCCAGGAAACGATTGCCCCTCACTCCTGGGGCGGAAGCAGTTTCAGACCGCGCAGCCAATCGAGCGACTGGGTTTGCCAGGCATCCCATGACGGGCCTTGATACCCATTGAGGCCATGTCCTCCCGTCGGCAGCACAAGGTACTGGCTCGGAACTTTGTGAGCTCGGAGCGCGTCGTAGAACATCTGACTATTCGCCGGCACGACGACCGTATCGTCGAGAGCGTGAGCCAGGAAGGTCGGTGGTGTTTGATCGGTCACTTGCTTCTCGTTGGAATAGAGTTCAATTAACTCGGGACCGGGATCACTTCCCAGCAAGTTGTTTCGCGATCCCCCATGCGTGGTCCCTCCCATCGAGATTACGGGGTAGACCAGAATCGCAAAATCGGGACGACAGCTGACCTGTTCGACGCGGTCTGTGGACTTCGGGTTCCCCGAGTCGAAGTGCGTCGCCGCGGTCGAGGCGAGGTGACCACCCGCTGAAAATCCGATGATCCCCACGCGAGCGGGATCGATCTCCCAGGTCTTGGCATTCGCCCGCACTGTGCGGATGGCACGCTGCGCATCGAGGAGTGGAACCACATGACGACCGGCGGGCATCCGGTACTCCAGCACGACACCGGTGACGCCGAAGGTGTTCAGCCAAGTGGCAATGCCGTGTCCTTCGGGCTGAACAGCCAGTCCTCCATAACCTCCGCCGGGGCAGATCACGACAGCTGTGCCATTGGGTTTCGCGGGGCGATAGAGGGTGATCCAAACCTCAACGTCCTGCACCGCCCCCTGGCCAAGCGCCGCTCGCCCCTCCCACAGGCCGATCTTCTGCGGTTCGACCGCGACTTGTCCGACCGCGAGATTGGGCAGGCAGCCGATGAACACAAACAGTCCGGCGCACCACAGTTTCAATGAAGCCAGCATGCAAGGTCTTTACTCAGTGAGGTGTGATGAAAACAGCGTTGCCGTCCATGGACATCAGGGGCTGGGCGGCGGTGGCAACTTCGCCCGCATGACGGGGGCCAGGTACTTGGCTGTCTCGTCGCCGATGACGTGGTACCCGGCCAGATTGGGGTGTCGATCGCCGAACCATCCGGGCAGCTCAGCAAAGTGAGCGTCGAGGCGATTGTCGAGCACCTCGACGGTCTGCGTCCCCTCGGCCACGAACGGCTTCACGAACTCGCGCCGGTTCTCGGGAATGTTCGCCAGGGGGTAGCGGCGGTAATTCAGCATGTTCGGCCCCTGCTCCAACTCCTTCGCATAGCGGGGATAAATGTCGAACAGCGGGAGACCCTCGGCCTTCGCGACGGCTGCGTTGAGCTCGTTGAGTTGCAGGCAGGTCGCTTCACTCCCGTACGGAATGACTGTCATCACAATCAGCTCGGCCTGCGGATGGTCGGCCTTCAGTCGCGAGATCAACTCGTGATAGTCCTTCGGAAAGTTCTCCGTAAAGTTCTCTCGACGGACCGCATCATTCAGCCCGTAGCGAATCAGCACGTAGTCGATCCCCGGCAGCTTCGACGCCTCTTTCTCATAGCGTCCCGAATCGAGCAACCGCTGGATGTACTCACCGCTCAGTCCGAGATTGATGACGTTGGTGGGCGGCAAGTCCCTCTCCGCAGCCAACAATTCTCGGATCACATCTTCGAGATGCGGCCCCTGCGGGACGAGCCGACGCGGCACGCTCCCCTCCGTGGTGCTGTCACCGAGCAACAGAATCTGCACCTTGCCCTCATGCTCGGCACGGGCTGGAGTGCTGGCCAGAGTGAACGCGATGAGAGTGGCCAGGAGCAGATGATTGGCTCGATAACACATCATGTTTCCGATCGGTGAAAATGTCAGTGCCGCCGACATACAGGACGGGCAAATGTGCCCGTCCTGTGCACCGGTCAGGCAATGTCCCCCTGCGACCATCCGCCATCGATCATCCGCCACTGCTTCCCGGTGGGGTTCTTATTTTGAAGGCCCGGGGGCAAGCGGTGAGCCCGCACGTTGTCGTAACTTTGCAGCATCGCAAATCGCCAGATACTGGCCGGGAATCCGACAGCGGTGAAGCCGGGGTGTCCGGTGGCGGGGAAGGGGCCGCCGTGGTTCATGGAGGACACGACGGCGACTCCGGTCGGCATCTTGTCATTGAGCAGGCGACCGACCTTCTCGCGGACGCGCGGGGCGAGTTGGTCGTAGGCGTCATCGTCGCTGCCCTGGGTGTCGGTATACAGACCGCCCGTGAGGTTCCCCTCCAGCGCCTTCGCAATCGCGATCATCTGCGCCAAGTCCTTCGCCACCACCATCAGCGAGGCATTGCCGAACGCCTCGGCTTGCAGCCCGAGTGGATTCTTCAGGTAGGCCTCGCCGCTGACTCGCAACAGCGTATTCGCGTAACAGTAGCGCTTGTCATCGACCGGCTTATTCCCGCAGACCACGATCGCCCCCGCTTGTTGCAAAGCGACCAGACCCGCGCGGAAGTTCTGCTCGACTCCGCCGCTCAGCATGGTCCCCACGGGAGCTGCGTCGAACTTGGCCGCGACCCCGGCGATGAACTGCTCGCCAGTCGCCCCTTCTGGGACCACGACCACGCCGGGATTTGTGCAGAACTGCCCGGTCCCCATCAGGCAACTGCCCGTGAACTCATCGACGACAGATTGCAGCCGCTCCTGAAGCGCGCCCGGTAAAATGAAGACCGGATTCACGCTGGAGAGCTCGCAGTAGAACGGCTTCCCCCCCTTGTCAGCAGCTTCCTTCAGTGAGAGCCCGGTATGCCGCGCCCCCGTATAACCGCTGGCCCCGATCAGCGGATGCGACACCAGCTGGTACCCATCGGCGTGTGAGGTCCGGTAGATCAGCTGGACGAAGCCCGAGGGCATGCCGGTCGCCTGAGCGGACTCATGACAGAGCTGCGCGAGCAGCAGTGTCGTGCCGGGATGAGACGAATGCCCCTTGGCAATGACCGGGTTGCCGGCAGCCACCGCCGACGCGAAATCACCTCCGGCAATCCCGTTGTAGGCGTACGGAAAGTTATTCGGTCCGAAGACCACGACGGGGCCAATCGGGCCGAACTGCGCGCGGATGTTCGACTTGGTATCGATCGTGGCTGTGGCCCATGATCCGTCGCGGGCACAGGTCGCGGCTTGTCGGAGTTGATTCACAGTGCGAGGGAGTTCCGCAATCTTCAGCCGAGGCTCGACCGGCAGTCCTGTCTCCTGATGAGCGATGGCGATGATCTCGGAAGCTCGCCCCTCAATACGTGTCGCATAGTCTTCGAGGAATGCCGCGAACTTCTCGCCGGGCCAGCTGCGAACGACAGCTGCGGCGGCGGCGGCGTGACCGATGACCTCTTCGATCTCGGCCCAGGGGCTGATCGGGAACTGATCGGCGAGCGGCTGCTTCGTGGAGGGATCGACCGCCTGAAACGTTTCTTTTCCGGCGGAAGCCCGCCACTGACCATTGACGAGGATAGGTTGCACAGACATCGGACACTCGGAAAGAGGAAGCACGGGCTCGCAAGACGATAGCCTAACGCGCGGGGGTGAGATGGTCGAGGTTGCGACGCGGTGAGAGGGGTGGGGGCATTCGCCAAATGGGGGGCGAGGGTGGAATGACAATCGGCGAGCCGCCGGTTCCACCGACCGTTCGCGGAGACGAACCGGCGGCTGACGCCCTGCCGCTCACGGAGAGTGGTCGCCATCGCGGCGAGACCCGCTGGCAATCAGGCGTTGACTAAATACTTGTTGGATGTCCAATAGAGTAGCGATGGAGTTCGGCCCGGTGGTATTATGGCTCCGTGTGCTGAGGATTCCGATCCTGTGGGTGAACGACGTGATAGCGACCTTTGTGAACCTCTTGTTCCTCCGTCAGCCCGACGCTCCACGTGGAGTCTGGGCCGCGCTCCAGGCGGCTCCGGAATTAGTCATCAGGAAAGAAGCAGACAGGAATACCTGCTCGACTCACGTCGGACAGACATTTCCGTCTCTCAGGTCTGAAAATAGATGGGGAACCTGCTCTGGGATTTTCTTTCTCAGGGCCGTGGTCGGCGTCTGCTATCTGGCGGGGGGCATCTCTTTCTCTCATGCGAATGATGCGGCGTTCTATCAGTCCAAGATCAAGCCCGTTCTCCATGAGCGGTGCTATGCCTGTCATGGGGCGCTCAAGCAAGAGGGCGGCTTGCGGCTCGACACAGCTGTGGCGGCCATGCGCGGCGGCGAGAGTGGAGCGGCGGTCAAGCCGAGTGAGCCGGATGCGAGTGAGTTACTCGCTCGCATCACGTCGACTGACCTGAGCGTGCGTATGCCGCCGGAGGGGGAGCCGCTCAAGCCCGAGCAGATCGCAGCCATCCGGCAGTGGATTGCGGGTGGGGCGACGGGGCCCGCCGATGAGGTGCCCGAGATCGACCCGCGCGAGCATTGGGCATTCCAGACACCTGTGCGGCCTGTTGTCCCCGTGGTGGCCCACCCCGAGTGGAACGCGAATCCGATCGATGCCTTCATCGCGAAGAAGCACGAACAAAAAACCCTCACTCCCCAGCCGCTCGCCGACAAGCGAACCTGGCTGCGGCGAGTGTCGCTCGATCTGATCGGGTTGCCACCGACTCTGGCGGAGCAGGACGCCTTCCTCGCGGACACATCCCCCGAGGCAGACATCACTGTCGTGAATCGCCTGCTGGAGTCCCCGCAATACGGCGAACGCTGGGGCCGCCACTGGATGGACATCTGGCGGTATAGCGACTGGTGGGGACTGGGGGTCGAGGTCCGCAACTCACAGAAGCATATCTGGCACTGGCGTGACTGGATCGTCGAGTCGCTCAACGCCGACAAGGGGTACGACCAGATGCTCCGCGAGATGCTCGCAGCTGACGAGCTCTATCCGAACGACCTCGACAAGCTGAGGGGGAGTGGGTTCCTGGCCCGGCAGTATTTCAAGTTCAACCGTACCAGCTGGCTCGATGAGACGGTCGAGCATACGGCCAAGTCGATGCTGGGGCTGACGTTCAATTGTGCCAAGTGCCACGACCACAAGTACGACCCGTTTTCGCAGGTCAACTATTACGAAATGCGGGCGATCTTCGAGCCGTACCAAGTCCGCACCGAAGCCCTGCCCGGAACGACCGACTTCGAGCAGGGTGGTCTTCCGCGGGCGTTCGACTGCAACCTTGATGCGGAGACGTTCGTCCACATCCGAGGGGACGATCGCAACCCCGACAAGACCCGCTCGATTGTGCCCGCCTTCCCCGATTTTCTCTCACTGGGCGAGACGCAGATCGAACCAGTTTCGCTCCCAGCTGAGGCCTTCGTGCCTGGTCTGCGGCCGTTCGTCGTGGAGGCTCAAAGACGCGCAGCCGAGCAGAAGATCGCCACAGCCAAGACCGCTCTTGAAGCGGCTCGTACGAAACTGATCGAGGCCGAGAAGGCCGCTGCGTCGCCGCCGGCCGAGCCGCCGATGGAGTCGGAATCAACGGTCCTCGCCGAGGACAACTTCGCCGCTGCACGACCCGAGCAGTGGGAGTCACGCGACGGTCAGTGGAGCTATGCAAACGGTCGGTTGTCTCAGTCACTCGTCGGACCCACGCGAACGGCGATGCGACTCAAGACGACTCCGCCGGTCGACTTCGAAGTTCGACTGAAATACATCGCGACCGGGGGCGAGATGTGGAAGTCGGTCGGGATCACATTTGACGTCGGAGCCCAGGGGCAAGAGGTCTTGGCCTACCTCAGCAGCTATGCCGGTGGGCCGAAATCGCAGGTCGCGTACAAGCAGGGGGCGGGGGACTACGCTTACCCCGCGGACGGTGCCCAGTCTCGCGCGATCGACCTGCAACAGCCGCAAGAGATAGTCCTGCGAGTGCGTGGAACGCTCGTGAATCTCGCGATCAATGGAGAGCCTTCGGTCGCTTACCGACTGCCGATTCCACGTGCCCCCGGGCCGCTGGAACTGATTACCTATGACGCGTCGGCGGAGTTTCTCACCTTCGAGCTGCGTCACCTGCCCGCGTCGATCAAGCTGATCGACCCCAAGAATGCTCCGAACTCACCCGACGGCCCCAAGCCCCTCGATCAAGTTCAACTCGAACTCCAAATCGCCGAGAAGTCGCTCGCCGCCGTGGAAGGGGAGTTGGTCTCATTAAACAGCCGCGCCGCAGCTGACCAAGCTCGCTATCAAGTGCCGCCCGCCGAGAGTGCGACACCACTGGCTCACACTGCGGCGCTCGCCGAGAAGCAAGCCGCTGCGTCGCAAGCGGACATCGAAGTCACTCTGGCGGAACTGGCCCTCAAGCAGGCGACGACCGAGCAACTGGCCGACCGCGAGGCGAAGCTCACAGCTGCGAAGACAGCGCTTGAGGCGGCTCGTAAGGCGGTCGAAATGCCGGGCGAAACGTACACCTCTCTGGTCGGGGCACTGAAGACACTGGAGAACAATCTGGAGACCGAAGAGTCCCGCCGGAAGCCGTTTCCGCAGACCAGCACGGGTCGCCGCTCGGCCCTGGCGAAGTGGATCACAGACCCGCGTCATCCGCTCCCCGCCCGCGTGGCGGTTAACCATATCTGGGCGCGGCACATGGGCCAACCCTTGGTGCCCACCGTGTTTGATTTTGGTCGCAAAGCGACGCGACCAGTGCATCCGGAGCTGCTCGATTGGCTGGCTGTGGAGTTGATCGAACACGGGTGGAGTATGAAGTATCTGCACCGGTTGATCGTCACTTCGCGGACGTATCGGATGTCGTCGTCGAATCTGGGAGCCAGTGAGACGAACCTCGTCCGTGATCCCGAGAACAAGTTCTTCTGGCGGGCGAACCCGATCCGCATGGAGGCTCAAACCATCCGTGACAGTTTGCTGCACTTGGCCGAGGAACTCGATCTCACCTTGGGAGGCCCCTCGATCCCGGTCAGTGACGAAGCCTCGCGCCGCCGGAGCCTCTACTTCGTTCATTCTCACAACGAGCACCAAAAGTTCCTCTCCATGTTCGACGACGCGAGCGTCCTCGACTGCTACCGCCGGACGGAGAGCATCGTCCCGCAACAAGCCCTGGCCCTCGAGAACAGTTCACTCACCAACGAGATCGCCGAGAAGATCGCCGCCCGCATTCATACGGCCCATCCGGACCTCAGCGAGTCCGACTGGATTCGCGAGGCGTTCCGGACGATCCTCTCCTGTGAGCCGACAGCGGGGGAACTGAACATCTCGGCGGCTGCTCTGACGCAACTGACTCAACTCGGAGCCGCCGCGAGTCACCCGAACCCTGCGGGAGTGGCACGGTCGCAGTTCTTGCAAGCACTCCTCAACCACAACGACTTCGTGACTGTGCGGTGAACTCACAGACATACGATCCTCAACACAGGCCGTGTCATGTACGTGAATCTCAAGGACTCAAAATTGTTTCTTCGCCAGTGTTTCCTGGCCAGTGCTGCCATCGCGGCATGTTTCAGCGTGGCGCGAGTCTACGCCGAGGCACCGGGTGAGTCGCCGCGGGAATTGGCGAAGCTGGCGATCGCAGCTGCGGGAGGAGTGGATCACCTTCCGGTGGTGTTGCATTGGAAAGAGACGTGGTCGCTCGGGGAGACTGGTTCCCTGAATCCCCGAGAGGCGTACATCGTCCCCCCCCACGCTTGGTATCAGGACGGTCGCAACATCGCGGAAGGGAATCCCGACCGAACCGAAAAGGCATATCTCGTGTGGGTCTGGACGTTGGCCCCTTTAGCGGATGCAGACACGAAACTCACATGGCTACCCGAAGTGGAGTTTTCCGGAAAGACTCTCCAAGGCTTACGAGTTCAACGCGACAAGCAGCCAGACATCGACCTCTACTTCGATCGAACGACTCATCGCCTTTCGGCTCTCGATTGGCGCGCCTTTCGCGTCGATTTCTCCGACTGGAAGGAGACCGATGGTTACCACTATGCCTCGAAAGCTAACGTCCGGTTTAAGAGCGATGGCAGGCTCCATCTGAAGACGGAATTCCAGACGTTCGAAAAGCGAGAGAAGCTGCCGCCGGGTGTTATCGCTTCCCCATGAACCGCACTGCCTGTCGCCACGTTCTGACGAACGTGGCGACGATGATTCTGCCCTGTCGCTCAACCCTCAACCCTCGATCTCCCATGCACACAGCCTGCCGACAACACCGACGGTCGTTCCTCGCCGATATGGGGATGGGGTTCACGGGGCTGGCTCTGGGGGCGATGCTCTCGCGCGACGGGGTCGTGCGCGCGAACGATGACCCGACCTGGCACCCGCCCAACGGTCAGCCGCACTTTGCCCCCCAGGCCAAGAGCGTGATCTGGCTCTTCATGAACGGCGGCATGTCGCACATGGAGAGCTTCGACCCCAAACCCGAGCTGACGAAGTACGCTGGGAAGTCGATCCACGAGACCCCCCACGCCGAGACGCAGAACCCCGAGAAGCTGAAGCTGGCCCGCGTGACGGTCGTCAACGATGCCAATGGGCAACAGCGGAACAAGCTTTACCCTCTTCAAGTTGGGTATCAGAAATATGGGGAAGCCGGGATTGAACTCAGCGATTGGGTACCGCACATGGGCAGCTGTGTCGATGATCTGGCGATCGTGCGCTCGATGTGGACCACTGACGACAACCACGGGGCCCAGACGCAGTTCCACTCGGGACGGCACATGCTCGATGGGGAGTACCCGACGCTGGGGGCGTGGGTCGATTACGGCTTGGGATCGCTCAACGACAACCTGCCGCAGTTCGTCTCGATGGGGAACCGCGAGTATTGGAACGCCAAGGACGGGCACTACCTCGGTCCCGCGCATGATGCGGTCCCGATCCGCGTCGACCCGAGCAACCCGCTCGACTTTGGAAAGCCCGCTCGCAACCTGACTCAAGAGCAGCAGCGGGTGGCCTTCGATCTCGTCGGTCAACTCAATCGTCAGCGAGGTGTCGAGTACCCGAACGACCCAGCTCTCGCAGCTCGAATCAAGGCGTACGAGCTGGCCTTCCGCATGCAGACCTCCGTGCCCGAGACCTTGGACTTTGCCACCGAGACCCAGGCGACGCAGCAGCTCTATGGCCTCGATGATCCCGCGACGAAGGACTTCGGGATGCAGATGCTGGCCAGTCGGCGGTTGGTCGAGCGGGGCGTCCGGTTCATTCAGGTGCAACACGGAGCCGGGGGAGCTGGCGTGTGGGATGCTCACGGAGGATTGAAGGCGAACCACACGGCGAACTTCAAGGCGGTCGACAAGCCGGTCGCGGGACTAATCAAGGACCTCAAGCAACGAGGTCTGCTCGAGTCGACGATCGTGATCTTCGCCAGCGAGTTCGGTCGTACGCCCGGCACGCAGGGGGCCGATGGCCGCGACCACCACATCTTCGGGTTCAGCGTCTGGATGGCTGGCGGCGGGATCAAAGGCGGCATCGCCCACGGCAGCACCGATGAGATCGGTTTCCACGCCGTCGAGAACCGCCACTACGTCACCGACATCCACGCCACGATCCTGCACCAGATGGGGCTCGATTCGCGGAAGCTGGAAGTCCCCGGACGTAAGCGTCTCGACATCGATCATGGGCAGTTGATCCAAGAGATCATTGCGTAAGCTCGCGATGCCGGTGTGGTCGAGGTGCGAGCGTCGAGGCACCCAACCCGGAGAGTCCGGTGACTCGGCAAACAGCGCCATACACTCGACGATACAGCCGGCAATCAGCGTCCTTTTCCCGGAGAGTTTCAGTATGCTCAATCGACTTTGGCGGCTCGTGGCGATCGGTCTTGTTTCCGGGATGCCGCTGTATGCGGAGGAAACGAAGCCCCAGCCAGAACCGCTTTCGGGAGCCGCGTCGCTGGCTGGCAAGCGAGTGATGGCCCTCGGGGATAGCGTCACCCAGGATGGGCGTTACTTGAGCTTCGTCGAGTACTACCTGCAGAAGCAGAATCCGAAACTCAACTTCGATTTCATCAACGCCGGGCTGGCTAGTGAGACGACCTCGGGGCTGACCGAAGACGGGCATCCCGGACCGCGCCCGTGCATTCATGAGCGGCTCGATCTTGCGCTCGCCGATGTGAAACCCCAACTGGTCATCGCGTGTTACGGGATGAATGACGGGATCTACAAACCGCTGAGCGAAGAACGTCAGAAGGCCTTTCAGGACGGCGTCACACGCCTGGTCGAGAAATGCCAGGCGGCCGGAGCCCCGGTGATTCTCGTGACGCCACCCGCTTTCGATGTCGATTGCCAGGGGGGCATCGCAGCTGCGGGGTTTGACTACAACACAGTACTCGATGTCTACTCCGAGTGGGAGCTAAAGACTCGGCCCGCAGGAGCGACGGTCATCGACTTGCACGTCCCGATGAGCCAGCAAGTCAAACCGTGTCGCGCGGCGAACCACCCGCTGCACAACCAGGGCGACGGCGTCCACCCCGCTGAGATGGGGCATTTCGTGATCGCGAAGGCGATCATGCAGGGGCTTAAGCTGCCGCTCCCCGAGGGTGACCTCGCGCAGCAACTGGCCGAAGCTCAGGCCGATCCGTTATATCAAGCGGTTCGACAGCGCCAGTCCGCCCGAGGCCACGGCTGGCTCCAGTACATCGGTTACACGCGAGTCAACCAGACGACAAAACCGCACGAGAACGATATCCAAGCCATCGAAGTTCAGGCGGCTGACTCCCTGAAAGCCATCGATCAGCTGCGCCGGGCCGGGGGCTGAGTCGGCCTGGCCGACGGGTGACCTATTGCCCCTTGGTCATCTCGTGGAACTGCTTCCAGGTGATGACTTCGACTCCCTGCTTCTTGATCTCCTCGGCCATCTTCGGATCGGTGAAAATCCGGCGGTCTCCATCGCGGCGTTCCCAGCTGTTGGTGATGGCTTCGAGTTCATCATTCGCGACTCCGCAGTGGATGATCAATTCGGTGACGCCCGGCTTCAGCTCGCGAATCACGCGGAGGTAGCTGGCTTCTCGCTCTTCGTGGGAGTCACCGCCGTAAAACTGGGCGAGCTCGTCGAGGATGGGAAATCCCTTCTTGCGGAGAGCCGCAGCCAGGGGGGCACCGACTTCTTGAAAGGCTGCGTACTCTTTGCGAGCCCGTTCATTGTCAAGAAACAGAATCGGCAGACCGGCTTCTAAGCCCACGCGGACGTAGACCTCGAGGATGTCGGCCCGGCTCACGAGGGCTCCCATGTGGGTATCGAGGTGAGTCACGGGAATGCCCAGCCGCTTCGCCTTGGCGATCTGGGCCTTGAGTTCGATCTCGACTTCCGCAGCTTTGGCATTGCCCGCGACCTGTTCCACGCTATCCCACAGAAATCCATTCTTATCGACCAGACTCGGCACCTGATCGATAGAGGCCACCGGCCCCCAGCGGTATTTCTCCCACTCGGAATTGAGTGTGAGATGCAGACCAAAATCCTTCTCCGGATGGGCACGGGCATACTCCGCGATCTCGATGACCCACGGGCAGGGCATCATGATGCTCGCGGAGGAGACGACCCCCTTCTCCATCGACTCAATCGTCCCAACATTCACCGAATGGGACATCCCCGCGTCATCAGCGTGGATAATGAGGTACTTTTTTGTGGGGTCGAGTTTCCGGTCTTCGGCCTGCGACTCACACGTCGCGAACAGGACACTGGTCAGAGCCAGCAGGGACAGCAGAGCAGGGCGAAACATGGCAGCGCTTTCTCGTTGGAAACACGAAATCAGAGAGTGAAACAGTATCATGTCTTATGGAAAACACTACACACTTGTCTCTCCTGCGGGTCGACGACCAAGTGCATGCGTTTCCACATTTTCCGGAGTTCTGTCACCATATGGTGATCGGGGCTGTGAGCGGCACGACTTGAGAGCGGCTTTCGATGAATGCTACTGCCCATCGACAACTTGATATTGCCCCGTCGTGCCTTTAGGTCGGGTCAGTTCCAGCTTCAGACCGGGCTCTGTTCGTGCAGTCGTATCGACTCGAATTGTGATCGACTGCCGTCCCTGTTTCAGTTCGATCTGGGCGCCCTGCGGAGCGTCGAGAATCTCCTTTCCGTGCCAGACAGTGAGGCCACGCATCGAGTCGAAGTTTAGCATGGCCATGCCCGCTTGGACGACTTCGATCTCTCCCTGTAGGTAAAAGATCGGTGACTTCTGAGACTGCACAATCTCAGCCAGCGGCAGTATTCCATTGACGAGTGAGTAGGCCGAAGTCCACACTCCCTGGTCGAGTATCTCCGTCTCGAAGATCACCAGATTCGGGATCTCCTGCAACAGTTCGGCTCTCGGTTTGTGCAAGACCCGCCAGCGCTGAAACCGCTGGGTCGAGCGGATCTCGTAGTCGCCGGGCTTTCCCATCACCGACAGAAACTTCAGCAGGTCGAGAGTCTCATTCTCGGTTAGCAACGTCGGCAGCCCCTTGGGCATCAGCGACTTTCCCTCGACCTCTTCATCGATCTCGGTCATCGGAATTTCAATCAGCTGGCTATCGGTGTTCCTCAGTACCAGCTTCTGGTCGGTGCGGTCGACGGTAATTCCTTGAAAGACTCGCCCTTCCAGAGTCGTGACCGTGCGGGTGATGAAGGCTTCCTTGATCTGGGCATCGGGGTCGAACAAGGCTGTAACCAGATACTCCATCGGCGAGTTGGCCCCCACCGGAGTCAGGTCGGGACCGATCTGGCCACCGGCCTTGTTGACCGCGTGGCACTTGGTGCAGCTCAGATCGCTTCGCCGGAAGACCTGTTCTCCGCGAGCCGGGTCGCCCTTCTCTGCTGCCGCTGTCGCGAGAGCGGCGACCTGTTCGGGAGTCAGCTTGACCGGCTTGGCACTGACTCCGGCTTGAGGAGCCAGGACATCCAGCAACGCGGCGTCACTGCGTCCGGCGGAGTAAACTCGCCGCAGGCAGAGCTTGGCGACATCTTCCGGGAGAGGCATCGCCTTGAGGGCCACTCCCAGTTGGTCAGCCCCTCCCTCGCGAGCCAGTAGCGTGTCGATCAGCGGGGCCGGGTCATCGTCCGGAGTTGTCGATTTGAGCACTACAGCTGCGGCTTGAGCACTGGCGGCGAGGTCCAACCCCGCCAGCGTTGTGACGCCAAGTGTTCGATGCAGGTACGACTGCCCGTCGGCCAGTAACTCACCGGCGATCACCTTCGCAGCTTGAGCGTCCACCACGACCAGAGCCGACACAGCTGCGGCCCGAATGGCGTCGGTGCTTCGCGTTGAGCGGGCGATTTGAACCAACAGAGCCGACGAACTCGGCTCCCTCCAAGCCTGCGCGAGTTCCACCGCCCGCAGCTGAAGCGTGGCGTCTTTCGATGTCGCGGGATCGAGAAGCTGGACGAGTCCCGCGCGGTCTGCGGGAAGGGTCTTGCGATTCAGTGCAGCCTGTTTCAGCCACACGAGCGACTGCTGCCGCAACTCGGGGGCGTATATCTGCTCCTCAAGAGCCTGTTGAAACACGAAGGCGAGATCATGCTCATTCCCCCGTGTGCAGACCATCTCCACAACGCTGCCCAGTCGAGCGGGCGGCACCTTCCCGCTTTTGAGCAGCTTCATCACCGCCCCAACAGCGGAAGGAGGATCTTCGGCCCGGAGAGCTGTCGTGCTCGCCCAGAGAATGCCCAAGAGACCTGCGATGCACAGTCCACGCACAAGAATTCTGTTCAACCGACCGCTCGCTCAATGACCTCGAAACTGATATCGCTGAGTATAGACTGGTCACTGTCATCGGTCGATATTCTCATCTGCTGTCGCAGGTCTCGCAGGGTGGGCCCGCGGCAGGGCAGCGCGGCGAATGCGTTTGGGCTCGGAACCCACGTGACACGCCCGCTCTTGCAGGCTTTCCGCAAAAGCCCTCAGACCGGGCCACCCAACTGACTTTCGGGAAACAACTTACGCTGTTGAAACAATTCTTTTCAAATCTCCTGGGATTCTTGCCAAGATTTCCTTGCGCCCGGCGAATCACTTGTTGTCCACCGATGCACTTCGCATCGTTAGCTCACAACTCAGGGGGAAATCCCATGTTCGTCAAGAAATCAGTCAAAGCGAGTCTCGCGGTCCTCGGAGTTGCCGGGGTCGTCTTTGGAACCCAGGCGTGGAGCTACATCCGCACCGGGGTCAACAACGTCCAGAACGCGGTGCAAGCGGAAGTCCCCATTGCCTTCGAACTCGACCGGGCTCGCAACGAAGTGCAACAGCTGATCCCCGAAATCCGCAAGTCGCTGCATGTGGTGGCTGAGGAGCAGGTCGAGGTGGAGCACCTCAAGGCGGCTCTGGAAGCCAAGGGAGCAGCCCTCGCCGAGCAACAGCAGTCGCTGGTCACGCTGACCTCGGATTTGAAGTCGGATCGCCAGCACTTCGTCTACGCAGGCAGCAACTACGACCGTTCCGAACTCGAACGCGATCTGGCCGAGCGGTTCAACCGCTTCAAGATCGCCGAAGAGTCGCTGAAGAAGGAGCGCGAGATGCTCGTCATAAAGACGCGGGCTCTGAAGACTCATCACGACACCCTCGAAAGCATGCTCTCCCAGAAGAAGACGATGGAACTCGAACTCGACCGGCTAACGGCTCGCCTGCGAACGGTCGAGTCCCGCAAGTCGATCACCAGCCTGTCGATCGATGACTCGAAGCTGGCTCAGGTGAAGATGATGATCGGGACCATCGACAAGAAGCTCGACATCGAGGATCGTATCCTCGACACCGAGGGGAACTTCTCTGATCTCATCCCCGTTTCCAAGCCCCCGATCTCGACCGTCGACATCGTGGCTCAAGTCGAGGCCCACCTGACCTCTCAGCCCACTGTGCCAGCCGCCGAGGTGGCGGTGACCGACACCGCAGTCTCGAACGATTAAGTGTGGTGAAACACGATCCTTCAGGGCGAGTCGCCAGACTCGCCCTGAAGGCGTTTGAGCATTACGCGACCTTATGAGCGGACTGGAAGCGAACCCATGCGACTCCCGTCGAGAGCCAGGTCGGGAAGAACTGCTTGGTCGACTTTCGCCGCGATGCCCTCGGCATGGCGGCCGATGTCCTTGGTTCAGCGACAACGGGCAGCCTCAACGGAGCAGAGGTCGCTCAAGCGGGCCAACTCATGAAGATCGGAGCTGACTGGATCGTCATCAAGTACCGCGGACGAGAGTTCCACATCCCTCAAGCCTCGATCCTGATGATCGAGTTTGGAAACAACATCGGCCAAGACAAGAACGTGGCCAATCCGGAGGAGGTCCATGCGGGAGACCACGGAGGCCATGAGCACCATTGAGGGGCGCCGATTTCGGGGAAGTCGATGACTGTGTGAGCGGACTGGCGCTCGCCACCGGCTCTGCACCACGCGAAAGCAGCAGAGCCGGTGGCGAGCGCCAGTCCGCTCGCCGAGAGAATTCATTTCCCCATGATCCAGTTGGCCATCACTTCCGTTCTCTCCTTCGCGGACGCTTCCCAAGCGAGCCTCGTTGAGCCACGATGGGACTCACCTGAAGGAGCCACTTGCCATGTCCATTCTCTTTTTTGGGGGAGCAATCTTGGTCGGAGCGCTCTTCTCGATCCTGTCGCTCGTGTTCTACATCTTCGTGATCGTCGACTGTGCCAAGTACGAGTCGGACGAGGGGAACACGAAGATCATCTGGATTCTCGTGATTCTCTTTGCAGCTCCTCCCCTCGGCGGGATCATCTACTACCTGGTCCGGCGACCGGAGCGGATCTCGATGTTGGGCAGGTGAGCATGACCCATACACAATCCAGTTCATCCGGAATCCTCGGAGGACGCATCCCCCACTGGTTGTCTCTTCGTCCCGCGAGGGACGGTTGAAAATAGCCCACCGTTTCAACGGTGGGCCATGACACGGACCCACGTTGGCAGTCCCGACAGGGACGAAAGATACCTCTCGCAAATTCGCCATGATCGCCACCAAACCAAACTCGAAGAGTTCTGTCGCCCCTCGCGGGGCTGGGCGAGTTTTGCTCACGCACAACCCACCGATAAATCGGTGGGCTATTGTCGGGTGTCCCTACCGGGACAAGAAGTTCTGTTTCGGAAACGTCGATCTCATAGCCCTCCCCCTGCTTGGCTGACTGCTGATCGCTGAAAGCTGAAACCTATGTCCAAATTCACCCACACTGCTGAATCCCGCCCACTCGACGGGTACACCATCAAGCGTCCGCTGCATCGCGGAGGTTTTGGTGAGGTGTACTTTGCCGTCACCGATGGGGGCCGCGATGTGGCGATGAAGCTGCTCCAGCACAACGTGGAAGTCGAGCTGCGCGGGGTGCAGCAGTGCTTGAATCTGAGCCATCCCAATCTCGTGACGATCTTTGATGTGAAGCAGGACGGCGACGGCGACCACTGGATCATTATGGAGTTCGTACCGGGCGAAACGCTCGATGAAGTCCTCCGTCGCGAGAACCGGCCGCTCCCGATGCAAGAGGTTCTGCGCTGGATGCGGGGGCTCTGTGCCGGAGTCGGGCACATGCATGATCGCGGGATCGTCCATCGCGATCTCAAGCCGAGCAATATCTTCGGAGCCGAAGGAGTCGTGAAGGTCGGCGACATCGGCCTCTCCAAATTCATCACAGCCAGCCGCCGCAGTGCCCACACCGAAAGCGTCGGCACCGTCTACTACATGGCCCCCGAAATCTCGCGCGGCCGGTACGGCAAACAGGTCGACATCTACGCTCTGGGGATCATCGCCTACGAAATGCTGACCGGGAACGTCCCCTTCGATGGCGAATCCGCCGGCGAAATCCTCATGAAGCACCTCACCCAGCCGCCGAATCTGAGTGCCCTCCCCGAACGCCTGCGCCCCGTGATCCACCACGCCCTCGCCAAAGACCCGCACAACCGACCGCAATCGGTCTCGGCGTTCTTGAAGGAGTTCGAAGCCGCTGTCGTCGGACGCGGGGCGAATGCCAGAATGCAGCCTGTGGCTGATGTGGTGGGGCGAGTCCCCCGCTCTTCAGATCCCGAAGTCACTTATGGTTCGCTTCACTGGTTAGAACACCGTATTGTGAAAAGTACACTGCTAGTGGGCGGCATATTGCTGGCGATCACCACATTCGGGGGCATACCCCTGGGAGTGCCTGTCATGTTTTTGGTTGTCATGGGAGCCGCGTACCTCTGGCATCCATTCAATTCGAATGCATCCCCGCAGGGAGCGAAAACGCCTGGTAATACCGGTCGAAATGGTGACGCCTCAGGGGTGTACACGCAAGTGGCTCAAGTGCGAAACCAGTGCGAAGAGATCGCCTCGCCAGATGTCTGGCTGCGCGACCCGGTGCGCCCGGCTCCGACTCCGTACACGCCATCGCCGTGGTATCTGAGTTACTGGGTGCTCATCGGTGTGGGGGGCTTGGCTTTGTACCTCGTTCGGAGGGGAGTCGCACTTCCCGGTGTCGCGATTCTGGGGGCGGCCATACTCGCTGCGGCCGCACTCACGACGAAGACCTTTCAGTTCGGAGCCGAGGTCATTCGCGGGCTCGCGGGGTCTTCACAGCGCCCGGCACAGCTGCGC
>Ga0105047_10005753_pt1 | contig 21164 bp, 22 predicted proteins | sample MAT04_FD_78384 | JGI IMG/M metagenome (GOLD analysis project Ga0105047, IMG submission 78384) | Freshwater microbial communities from Lake Fryxell liftoff mats and glacier meltwater in Antarctica - MAT-04 (megahit assembly) | ecosystem: Environmental > Aquatic > Freshwater > Ice > Liftoff... | reverse complement strand
TTGGACGCCAGACTAGGCCGCTTCGCCGCAGGGGCAAGAGCACTGTCCGACGGCCGCCTGGCTAGAGCCTGATCGGTTGGGGAGGAATCGCTTCGCGATTCCGTCGATGCCGTGAATCAGGCACCAGCCTGTTGCTGGAGCGAATTCCGGGCTCGGGCGCGATCGCGTCCGACCGATGTCTCTCCAAGGCCGGCCGGCCCGTCCCGGGAACCCCGAAAACAACCAGGTCGGCCCGGTATCCCGAGCCGGTGCCGCCGATCCGGGAGCCCTTGAAGAGAAATCGAAGCGGTCGTTCATGCCGATGCCGGGCGCATCCGGCTCCGTCTCGTCATTGCGGCGCATCACGACCGTTCCGCCGGTGTTCAGGGCGAAGCGGGCTCCGGATACGACAAGGCCGCCGAACTTGCGTCCGGCGGCCTGCTTGGGATCGGCACCTGGGAGGGGGAGGGTTGGCACCGATCTGTCCACCGCAGCCTTGGGGGGAGGGGAAGGGGCTGCGGCAACACGAGAGAAATAGGTGCCGGTTGTGACCAATCAAGGGCGGCCGCGGGCCGTCAGTCCTTGGCAGACTGCGGCGGGTTGACGCGGCCACGCTTTGTCCGCGGGGGCCTTGAAGGGTTCTCGTCGGCATAAGGTTCGCCGTCGCCGGACAGCAGGATCGCCATCCATCGCGATCCACGGAACTCCGCCAGGATGGCCATGGCCATGACCGCCAGCGGCGTGGACAGGAACATGCCCACCACGCCCCACAACTTGCCCCAGAAGGCCAGGGCCAGCAGCACCACCACCGGGTCGATGTTCTGGTTGTCGCCCTGCATGCGCGGTTGGATCAGGTTGCCGCTGATGAACAGGATCGACTGAAGACCGATCAGGAGAACCGCCGCCTGCCAATAGGTGTCGAACTGAACCAGGGCGAACAGCGGCGGCGCCAGACCGGCCACCGCGCCCCCCAGAACCGGGATGAAGGCGACGATGAAGATGACGAAGGTCCAGAACTCGGCGTTCTGAAGCCCGACGGCGCGCATCAGCAGCCAGGCGGCGGCGCTGATCATCGCCCCGGTCACGGTCTGGACCCAGATATAGCCCTCGACCCCGCCGCGAACCCGGTGGAATACCTCCAGCGCCTCGTCCCGCAGTTTGTTGTCCGGGAACATGTTGACCATCTTGCGCCGGAAGCCGCCCTGCGATGCCAGCAGAAAGCCGAGATAGATCAGAACGAAGAAGGCGCCGGTGACCACGCCCTGGGCCTGGCGCGCGACCACGGCGATGTAGCTGCTCACATCCAGTTGGGCGATCAGCTGCTGGGCGTTCGGAGGGTTGGAGACGTTGAACATGCGCGCGACGTCGATCAGGATCTGGTCGATGCGCGGGCCGATATTGCTGGTGACGCCGTTGGCCTCCTGAAAGAAGCCCGCCGCACCGTTGATGATGATCCAGATCGAGGCTCCGAAGGCGGCGATGACCACCAGAAGCGCCGCGATCCCGGCCCAGCGCGGGGAAATCGAGGTGCGCCGTTCGATAAAACGTTTCACCCCGTCGATCATGATCATCAGGAAGATGGCCATGGCCAGAGGGGTCAGAATATCGGCGAGCCAATAGATCGCGGCCCCCGAGGCGACGATGGCCAGGGTCACCACGGCGTTGCGCGAGACGGTGGGGCTGGGAATGATGGCGGGGGCTTTCATGCCCATATCGTCGGCGGCGTCGCGGGTTCGGTCAATCATCCTCGACAAGGCGCTTGACGCGCACGCCGCAACCCCGCCTAGCCCCTTGGAATCAGCCGCCACATCCTGAGCGGATGTCGCACGGCTCCGGCCTCGACCCCCGCAGCCTCACCCCGACCCATATAGAGATCCGCCCGCACCGGCCCGCGGATGGCCGAGCCGGTGTCCAGCGCCATCACCAGCCCCTGATAGCTGCCACGCGCCCCGGCCAGATTGCCGCCGTCGGCCGAAATCCAGACCGCGTCGCCGTAGCGCCAGCTGGCTGGATCGACAGCGATCGCACGCCGCGCCGGCAGGGGAATACCTGCCGCTCCGGCCGGGTCGCCGCCGTCGTCGGGGTCCAGCTTGAAGAAGATGTAGCGGGCGTTCAGCGCCATCACCTCGGCCGCCTCGGGGCCCCGATGCGCCGCCAGCCAGCCCCGGATCGCGTCACCCGAGGTTCCATTCGGTGGCAACAGGCCGCGCTCGGCCATCGGCCGGGCAATGCCGGTGAAGGGCCGGCCGTTGTCGGCGGCATAGCCGGCACGCACCCGCGAGCCGTCCTCCAGCGTCAGATAGCCCGAGCCCTGGATCTGCATGAAGAACAGTTCCTCGGCCCTCATCCAGGCCAAGGGCGGCGCGCCCGACGCGGCCTCCGGGGCGCCCTCGATCTCGGTTCGAACCGGCAGGGTCTGGCCCCTCGTCCAGCCGGACGGTTTGGCCAGCACGGGCGCATCGAACTCGGCGTCCGCGACCATACGGGCGGAATATTCCGGCGCAAAATATGAGGTCAGCAGGCCGTGCCCGCCGTCCGTCGTCTCGGCCGCCACGACGGTAAAGCCGCTCTCGAAGAAGACCCGCGCCACCAAGGATGTTACCGGCTTCGACGTCTGTTTGATCTGCATGGCTCGGGCGCACTGGACCCGGGCGGCGGCTTCGCGAGCGGCGGTGCAGCCCGTCGCATAGGCCTCGAACGCCGCCAGGTGATCTTCGCGGTCCCAGCCGGGCAGGGCGGTCGGGCTCAACGCCTCGACCGGAGCCGGACGCGGCACGTCGGGTCGGGAAGGAGCGTTCTCGGGAACTGAGGCGGACGGGTTCGCCAGCGGAACGGCGGGCACCGTGGCGCAGGCCGTCAGCGCCAGCGTCAGGATCGGGGCGATGACCCGGGCCGCGCCCCGGGGCAATCGCCGGTGGCGCGCGCCGCCGCCGATCATGCGGCGGCGGGTTCGGTGCGGGCCAAGACCCAGTTGGGATCGCTGGCACCGAGCGTCCGTTCGAAGGTCCACAGTTCGGCGACGCGCCGTTCCTCGATCTGAGGCTGCACATCGGCGTCAGCCGAGGTCACCGTGTTGCGAAGCTCTGCCAGGAAGCGGACCTTGGCGGTGGCGCGGTTGTCTTCCGCAGAGGCCTGTTCCAGATCGGCGCGAGCCGGATGGAGGAATTCGGCGACCTCGGTCTCGGTCCGGCTTTCGCGCGCGGCGATGCCGGCCTCGAACGACACCATCACGGTCGGGGTCAGCAACGGCTTCAGCGTTTCGCGATCCCCGGCGGCATAGGCGCGAACGATGGTCTCATGGGCCTGGCGGGCACCCTCGAGGAAGCGGACAGGGTCGAAATTGGGATCGCGCGCCTTGAGACTGGCGATTGAGGCGAGAGTCACGGCGTCCAGCACCCCGGGACGGTCGGCCGCCAGGGCGACCGCTGCGGCCGCAGGGGCGGCGAGGGGCTTGGCACGCGCATCCTCCTCAGGCTGGCGGCCGACCTTCTTGCCCAGCACATTGTAGAGCATGAACAGGACGACCGCGGCGAGCACGGCGAAGATGACGATCTGGATCTGGACCGGCGGCACTGGAAATCCTTGATTGGCGTCCGCGAGGCGGCGGACGCGACGACAGACGATTAGGGGCTGATATAGGGGCGCGCAACCTGAACCGCCCATGAGGTTGGGCGAGCGTCGTTGCCGCACCCGGCGCCTCGTGCTAGTCGCCGCGCCTTCCGGGGTGCCCCAAAGGGTGCCATTCACCCTATTCAGACAGACCCGACCAATGACCGACGCCGCTCCTCCTTCAGATCCGCTGGCCACCGACGCCGCCCCCCAGGGGCCGCAAGGCCCGGGCTTCCGCATCGTCGCCCAGTTCGTCAAGGACCTGTCCTTCGAGAACCCCAAGGCCCCCGACAGCCTGCGCATCGACGGCAAGCCCGCCATCGACATGGGTGTCGAGATGAACGCGCAGGGCCGGCCGGACGGCCTGTTCGAGGTCGAATTGCGGCTGACCATCAAGGCGACGACCGACGCCATGACCGTGTTCAACGTCGAACTGCTGTACGGTGGCCTGTTCGCCCTGCAGGGCGTTCCCGAACAGGACATCGAGCCGTTGCTGCTGATTGAATGCCCGCGCTATCTGTTCCCGTTCGCCCGGGAAATCATCGCCCGCGCCACCTCGGACGGCGGCTTCTACCCGCCCTTCATGCTGGACCCGATCGATTTCGCCGGCATCTATGTCGCCCGCCAGCAGTCCATCGCCCGTGGACCTGCGGACGCCGGCCAAGCGTAGGAAGAATTCTCCGTCCCCCGAAGTGGGGGGGGGCGGCGAGGCGTAGGCCGGGCCCGGGTGGTAAGGTGTGAACCGGCCACCGTCCCGGCTTGCCGCTGCATTTCCCCACCCTGATCGCTTCGCGATCATCCCTCCCCACTTCGGGGGAGGGAGAGTTTACCTCGCCTCGACCTCCACCCCATAACCCTCCCACAGCGACCCGTCCTTCAGGGTCGCCCGCAGGAAGGCCACATGCGCCGCGTGTTCGCCCTCACCGCGTGGCTCCAGCGGACGCGGACGGGGCGGATAGCCGGACGCTGTATGGGCGGCGGCGGCGGCGGTGATCGTGCGTGAGGCCGACAGGTCCAGCCGCCGCTCCTTGCCGCCCTTCAGCTCCAGATAGACTTCGGCCAGCAGCCGGGCGTCGATCAAAGCGCCGTGCAGGCTGCGCTCGACCAGGCTGATCTTGTAGCGTTTGCACAGGGCGTCCAGCGAATTCGCCATGCCCGGAAACCGCGTCTGGGCCAGCTTCAGCGTGTCGATCCAGCGATCTTCATGGAACAGGGCGCGGCCACAGCGGCCAAACTCATGATCGATGAAATTGCGGTCGAACTGGGCGTTGTGGGCGATGATCGGCGCGTCGCCGATGAAGTCGCACAGGTCGATGACGATCTCGGCGAATTTCGGCGCGTCCCTGACCTTGTCGTCGGTGATGCCGTGCACCCGGATCGCGTCGGCTGGAATCAACCGCTCAGGATCGATGAGCCGGTGAAACGTCCGCCCCGTGGGCAGCAGATCCTCGATCTCGATACAGCCGACCTCGATCATCCGGTCGCCCGTTTTCGGGTCAAAGCCGGTGGTTTCGGTGTCGAGAACGATTTCGCGGGACATGCCCCTTCATGGGGCGGTTCGTCTGCTTACGGAAGACCACGCCGGGGCGGTGACCATCCCTCGGCCAGAACCATCCCCACGATTTCGTTGACCCGGGCCCGGGCCGGCTCCAGCCCCTCGCCGGTGTCGATAACGAAGTCGGCCCGGCGGCGCTTTTCCGCATCGGGCATCTGCCGCGCCAGGATGGCGTCTAGCCGTTCGCGAGTCATGCCCCGCCGCGCCATGACCCGCGCGACCTGCGCCTCGGCCGGTGCCGTCACCACAACCACCGCATCGACGGTCGCGTCGCCGCCGGTCTCGAACAGCAGCGGAATGTCCAGCACGGCCAGTTTGACGCCGCGCGCCTCCGACGCACTCAGATCCTCCGCCCGACCACGCAGCACCAACGGATGAACGATGGCCTCCAGCCGCCGAAAGGCCTGATCGTCGCGGCCCAGCGCCTCGGCCAACAGCGCCCGGTCCACTGCGCCGTCGACCACCACGCCGGGGAAGGCCTCGCCCACCGCCCGGACCGCCGCCCCGCCCTGGGCGTACAGCCGGTGCACGGCCTCGTCGGCGTTCCAGACCAAGGCACCGGCTGCGGCGAACATCGCCGTCGTCGTCGACTTGCCCATGCCGATGGAACCGGTCAGACCGAGAACGATCATTGCGCCTCTCCCACTGCCGTCAGCGCCGCGGCGCGCACGTCCACCTCGGGCGGCGCGATACCGAACAGGGCCCGGAAAGACGGTCGCGCCTGGCCGATCAACATGGCCAGCCCATCCACGGTGGTCAGGCCACGGGCCCGTCCCTCGACCAGAAACGGCGTCATCAGCGGCCGGTAAGTCATATCCATCAGCACCGCGTCGCGCCGCAGCATCCCCAAATCGATCTCCGGGCGCACGCTCAGGGCATTGACCACAAGCGCCGCCTCGCCCACCGCCCCGGCGTCGCTCGTGTCTACACCCAGATCATCCGCCAACGCCCGCGCCCGCTGCGCCGTCCGGTTCAATATCCCGACCTCCGCTCCCGCCGCCTTCAGCGCCGCCGCCGCCGCCCGGGCCGCGCCGCCTGCACCGAGCACGACCACCGGACGGCCTTTGACGTCCAGCGTCGGGGCCTGTTCGGCCAGGGCCGCCATCAGGCCCGCGCCGTCGGTACTGTCGGCCCGGACCCGGCCGGCCTCAAACACCAGCAGATTTGCCGAGCCACAAGCTCGCGCGGTGGCGCTGACCTCATCCGCCAGCGCCAGCGCCTGTTCCTTGAACGGCGCGGTGACATTCAGGCCACGCAAGACACCTCGGCCTCCCTCATTGACCAGATCGGCGAAGGCGTCCGCATCCGCAGGGCCGAAGGCGCGATAGACGGCGTCCAGACCCGCCGCCGTGATCCATATCCCGTGGATGACGGGGCTCAGCGAGTGCGTGATGGGCTGTCCAGCCACGCCCGCAACCACGGTCACGACCGAAGTACCCCGGCCCGCCTCAGCTCTGCCAGCACCGGCCACAACGGCAGGCCCAGGACGGTGAAATAGTCGCCGTCCACTGCTTCGAACAGCTGCGACCCCATCCCTTCCAGCCGATATGATCCGACGCAGGCCAGCAACCCCTCTCCCTCGGCCTTCAGATAGGCCTCGAGGAAGGCATCCGAAAAATTCCGCACCCGCATCCTCGCCGTATCGACGCCGGACCAGACGACCTGACCGTTGCGGGCCAGGGCGGCCGCGGAATACAGCTGATGGTCCTTGCCGCGCATCGCCGCCAGCCGCGCCCGCGCCTCGTCCAGCGAGGCCGCTTTCGACACCAGTCCGCCTTGGAATGACAGGGTCTGGTCTGCGCCCAGAACCCAGGCCTCGGCGTCATGCCGCGACACCGCCAGCGCCTTGACCCGGGCCAGCTCGAGCGCCAGCCCCGCGGCATCGGCCGGATCATGCGTGGTCTTGACCGCCTCCTCATCCACGTCGGCGACCTGCACCGCGAACGACACGTTGGCGCTCTTCAGCATGGCTCGTCGGGCCGCGCTCTTCGACGCCAGGATCAGCCGCTCACCATACTCAGGCAACCCGAGGGGCGGTCGCGTACCGGACAGGCTCACCACGCAGCTCCCAGCCGCCGGGTCCGGCGTTCGTTCAGGACGTTGATGATCGCCGCCGCTGTCTCCTCCACCGAGCGCCGGGTCACGTCGATGACCGGCCAGCCCCGTCGCTCGAAGGCCCGCCGGGCCTTGACCGTCTCGTCGCGCACGGCGTCGTGGTCGACATAGGACGAAGCCCGCGTGGCATTCAGTCCGTCCAGCCGGTTCTTGCGGATCTGAACCAGCCGGTCCGGCGACACGGTCAGGCCCACGATCAGCGGGTTCTTCAGCCCGACCAGCCGCTCGCCGTCTTCCTGACCCGGCACCAGCGGCACATTGGCCGCGCGGATGCCGCGGTGGGCGAGATAGATGCAGGTCGGGGTCTTGGACGTTCGGCTGACCCCGCACAACACCACGTCGGCACCCTCGAGCTGGGCCGTGGTGCCTTGGCCATCATCATGGGCCATGGCAAAATCCAGAGCCGCGATGCGGTTGAAATAGTCGGTGTCGAGGGCATGCTGCGCCCCCACTCGCGTCGACAGGGCCGCGCCCAGATAGCGCGACAGCGCCCCGACCAGCGGATCCAATGCCGCGATCTGAGGCACGTCCAGCTTGCGACACCCGACTTCCAGCTGTTCTCGCAGCTCGCGGTCGACCAAGGTGTGCAGCACCACCCCGGGTGAGGAAGCGATCTCCTCAAGCACCCGCTCCATCTGCTTTTCGTTCCGCACAAGGGCATAGATGTGTTCGATCGGAATGACGCCGTCGAAGCGCGCCACCACGGCCTTGGCCATGGCGTTCAGGGTCTCGCCGGTCGAATCCGACACCAGATGAACGTGGAAATAGGTTGCCAGCCGCGTCGGGCCCGCCGCGCGGCCTGCGCCCGCTTCACCCGGCGTCATCGGCGGCTGTCCATATGTTTGAGACTCCTGTGGACGGGGCGGGGCGCCGTTGGCCTGCGGCTGTCAGCCCTTTCCTATAGCCGGGCCCGACGAGGGCGGCGAGCGGGGATAGGGGTGGACAGGACACCCACGGCCGGTCCAGTTCATCCCAAGGGGTCGGCCCCTGCCAGGTTCGCCTGTGGAAGTCGTTAACAAGACGTTAACGACCCCCAGGTCGGAACGCGCGAGCCGGGCCGCAAAACCTACCGTTCAGGCCTCGTCAGGATTTATCCCCGCTTTCACCAGCCCGGTGCAAGAGGTGGTACCATCTGTGACCGTTTGCGGAAAACTCGTCCGCCCGCACCCCAAACATCCGGCTTATCCCCGCCGTCCCCCGCCCTGTCTGCTACCTCCCAATTCCTTGAATCTTTTCTTGAGAAGGATTGGAGGGTGCGACACGGGCCGGGCTTGAGCCTGACCCGGGCCACCGGTAGGACCGGATCAAATGACTGTTTCACCCCCCACGCCGTTATTGCTCAGGGTTCTTGCCGGAGAGACGTCCTCGCGTCCGCCCGTCTGGTTCATGCGTCAAGCCGGGCGCTACCTGCCGGAATACCGGGCGCTCAGGGCGACCACGCCGGACTTCATCTCCTTTTGTCTGGATCCCGAAAGGGCCGCCGAGGCGACGTTGCAGCCGATGCGGCGCTTCGGCTTCGACGCCGCCATTGTCTTCGCTGACATCCTGCTGATCCCTCGCGCCCTCGGCCAGGAAGTCTGGTTCGAGGCCGGTGAAGGACCGCGACTGGGGACTCTGCCCTCCGTTGAGGCCATGCGCGATCTGTCCGCGGGGGCAGGCGAGGCGCTGAAACAGGTCGGCCAGACCCTGTCGATCGTGCGGTCTCAGCTGGAGCCTGAACGGGCCCTGATCGGTTTCGCCGGCGCGCCGTGGACCGTCGCCACCTATATGCTGGACGGCGAGGCCCGCAGCATCGGCAAGGGCGAGCGGGCCCAGGCCCGTACTTACGCCTATGGCGAACCAGAAAAGGTCGCCGCCCTGCTGAACGTGCTGGTCGAGGCGACAGCCCACTATCTGAAGATGCAGGCCGACAGCGGGGCCCAAGTACTTAAGATTTTCGAGAGCTGGGCCGAGGGGTTGCCCGAAGACCTGTTCGAGAGCCTGGTCCTCCGGCCTCACCAGAAACTGGTGCGTCGCGTTCGTGAATTGGGGGTGTCCGTCCCCCTGATCGGCTTCCCTCGTGGCTCCGCCGCCCTGGCCGAGCGCTACGCTGCCGAGGTGGACGTCCAGGCAGTGGCCCTGGACACGGCCTGCACGCTCGAAATCGGCTGTCGGGTTCAGGCGATCAAGCCGATTCAGGGTGCGCTCGACCCCCTGCTGTTGCGCGCCGGCGGGCCAATGCTGGACCGCCGGGTCGATCGGTTGCTCGAGGCATGGGGTCAGGGGCCGTGGATCTTCAACCTCGGCCACGGCATTCTGCCGGACGTGCCGATCGCCCATGTCGAACAGGTTCTGAAGCGGATCGGTGCCCAATGACGACGGTGATGGACAGGCAGGCAGCGGACGGCCGCAGGATTGCGGTGGTGCTTTTCAACCTCGGGGGGCCGGACGACCAGGCCTCGGTCAAACCTTTCCTGTTCAACCTGTTCGACGACCCGGCGATCATCGGTCTGCCCAACCCGTTCCGCACGCTTCTGGCCCGGCTGATCTCCAGCCGTCGCGAAAAGAGTGCCCAGGCCAATTACGCCCTGATGGGAGGCGGTTCACCGCTGCTGCCGGAAACCCGAAGGCAGGCCGACGCCCTGGTCCGCAACCTCGTGAGCCGCATGCCCGGCGACGAAATCCGCGCCTTCATCGCCATGCGTTACTGGTCGCCCATGACCGAAGAGACGGCAATTGATGTCGCTGCCTTCGGCCCGGACGAGGTCATTCTGCTGCCCCTCTATCCGCAGTTCTCGACGACCACGACCCAGTCCTCGATAAAACGCTGGGCGGAAGTCTATGCCGGTTCCGGTGCAAGCCGGACGGTCTGTTGCTATCCCGAAGCTGCCGGCTGGATCGAGGCCCAGGCCGTGGGCGTGCAGGCGAAACTGGCCGAGGCCGGTGACCGGCCCGTCCGCGTGCTGTTTTCGGCCCATGGCATTCCCGAAAGCCTGATCGCCAGGAAAGGCGACCCCTATCAGGAACAAATCGAATCAACCTGTGCCGCGATCGCCGCGCGGGCGAGGCTGACGGACTGGTCGATCTGCTACCAGAGCCGGGTCGGGCCCATGAAATGGCTGGGGCCTTCCACGCCGGAAGCGATCGCTCAGGCCGCCCGCGACGGCGTTGGGGTCGTGGTCGCGCCGGTGGCCTTTGTATCGGAGCATATCGAGACCCTGGTTGAACTGGATATCGAATACGCCGAACTGGCCCACGAGCTGGGGGTAGCGCCCTATCTGCGCAGCCCGGCGGTGGGCGTGGCGGCGCCCTTCATCGAGACTCTCGCCGAAGCGGTGGCCGAAGCCCTGTCCCGGACAGGCACGGCACCCTTCGGTCCCGGCTGCCGCGGAGACTGGAGGGCCTGTCCCAGGACCTGCGAGCGGGCGGCGGCATGACGTTCGAGATCGTGCGGGGCCTGCATATCCTCGCCGCCATCGCCTGGATGGCCGGAATGCTCTTCCTGCCGCGCCTTTATGCCTATGACTCTGAACAGGCGGACAAGACCGACCCGCTCCGGTCCGAGATGCGGGGCCTGCTGCGGAGCTGGCAGACGCGTCTGCTGAAGATCATTGTCAACCCCGCCATGATCGTCACCTGGGTGTTCGGAGTATGGATGATCGGCATTCATGTGTATGAATACGGTGAGGGCTGGGGCTTCCTCGCCCAGCCATGGATGATCGCCAAACAGGCCGGGGTTGTCGCCTTGTCGGGATGGCATGGTTTTCTGGCCGTCGAGCGAAAGCGCATTCACGCCGGGACCTCGGTCCGGACGGGCCGGTTCTGGCGGATGACCAATGAAATCCCGTTCGTCATCGCCATCGTTATGGTCCTGTCAGTGACGACCCAATGGACGTTCGGATGAGCCCCTCCGCTTGACCTCAAGGGCCCCGCGTGGTTTCGCTGGCCGCGATCCGCCCTGCAGGAGTCTGGGGCGGCCCCACTCTTTTAGCGACGCCCGTCGATCTCGCCGGGACGACCCGTCGTCTTTCCACCCGGCCGCAAGGCCAGACATCGCCAGATTTTCCCGCTCGCGCGACGCACCGTCACGCGGCGACGCTTTTGATTGCGCACCATGACCGACTCCACCGACACCCCCGAGACCGAAGTCACGCCCGCGGCGGAAACGCCCGGGATTGGCCCCGAGATTGGTAATGAGCTGGCGGCGGCTGATCTGCCGATGGTCGACCAGGAGTCCGGCGACGACGAGGACGACGGCGAGCCCATTGTTCCCAATGGCCGCATCACCTTGCAGGAGCTCAACGACAAGACGCCGGAGGAACTGGTCGCCTTCGCGGAAAGCGTTGAGATCGAGAACGCCGGTAATCTGCGCAAGCAGGACCTGCTGTTCGCCATCCTGAAGACCCTGGCGGACGAAGAGGTCGAGATCATCGCCTCCGGTACGCTGGAGATCCTGCCTGACGGCTTCGGTTTCCTGCGCAGCCCTGACGTCAATTATCTTCCGGGACCGGACGATGTTTACGTTTCGCCGTCGCAGATTCGCCGCTTCGGCCTGCGCTCGGGCGACACCATTCACGGCGCCGTCCGCGGGCCGCGCGAGGGCGAGCGCTATTTCGCCCTGCTCAAGGTCGACACGATCAATTTCGAGGACCCGGAGACGGTCAAGACCAAGGTCCTGTTCGACAACCTGACCCCGCTCTATCCGGAAGAGCGGCTGCACATGGAAATACAGGATCCGACGCTGAAGGATCGCTCGGGCCGGGTTATCGACATCGTCGCCCCGCTGGGCAAGGGCCAGCGCTGCCTGATCGTTGCCCCGCCGCGCGTCGGCAAGACGGTGATGCTGCAGAATATCGCCAAGTCGATCGAGAAGAACCACCCGGAAGTCTATTTGATCGTCCTGCTGATCGATGAACGGCCTGAAGAGGTCACCGACATGCAGCGCACGGTGAAGGGCGAGGTCATCGCTTCGACCTTCGACGAACCGGCGACCCGCCACGTCGCCGTCGCCGAGATGGTGATTGAAAAGGCCAAGCGGCTGGTCGAGCACAAGCGCGACGTCGTCATCCTGCTCGACTCCATCACCCGCCTGGGCCGGGCCTACAACGCCACCGTGCCGTCGTCAGGCAAGGTCCTGACCGGCGGCGTCGACGCCAACGCCCTGCAGCGGCCCAAACGCTTCTTCGGCGCGGCGCGAAACGTGGAACAGGGCGGCTCGCTGACCATCATCGCCACCGCCCTGATCGACACCGGCAGCCGGATGGACGAGGTGATCTTTGAAGAGTTCAAGGGCACGGGTAACTCGGAAATCGTGCTCGACCGCAAGGTCGCCGACAAGCGCATCTTCCCGGCCATCGACGTGCTCAAGTCCGGCACTCGCAAGGAAGAACTGACCACGCCCAAGGATCAACTGGCCAAGACCTATGTGCTGCGCCGCATTCTGAACCCGATGGGCCCACAGGACGCGATCGAATTCCTGATCGACAAGCTGCGTCAGTCCAAGAACAATGCAGACTTCTTCCAGTCGATGAACACCTGATGCGTTGTCGGCTGTTTCACGTGAAACATGGAGCGGCGGCATGAAGGTCAATATCGAGATCGAATGCGAACCAGCCGAGGCGCGAGCCTTTCTCGGCCTGCCCAACGTCGAGCCACTGAACGATCATCTTGTCGCCGAGATGAAGCGCCGTATGGACGAGAACATCAGTGCCATGCAGCCCGACGAGCTGATGAAATCCTGGACCAGCTTCGGCATGCAGGCCCAGGACCAGTTCCGCCGCCTGATGGAAACCGCCGCCGGCGGCGTGACCAAGCCGTGATCCATAGACTCCTCCCCACGGAGGGGGGAGGGAACCCTCGGTGACCGACACCATCTTCGCCCTCGCCACCCCGCCCGGTCGGGGGGCGATCGCCATCCTCCGCCTGTCCGGCCAGGCGACTGATGCGGCCCTGACCAGCCTCGGTGCCGGCGGTCTGAAGCCGCGCATCGCCTCGCTGCGCAGGCTGACCCATGCCGGCCGGCCCATCGATCAGGCCCTCGTCCTCCGCTTTCCGGCCCCGAACAGCTACACCGGCGAGGATTGCGCCGAGTTCCATCTCCACGGCGGCCGTGCGGTCGTTGAAGCTACAAGCCAAGCCCTGATCGCGCTTGGCCTGCGCCCGGCCGATCCGGGCGAGTTCACCCGCCGGGCCTTCGAGAACGGGCGCATGGATCTGGCCCAGGCCGAGGCCGTCGCCGATCTGATCGATGCCGAGACCATGGCCCAGGCCGCCCAGGCCCTGGGCCAACTGGACGGGGCCCTGAGCCAGACTTACGCCGGCTTCCGCCACGACTTGCTCAAGGCCTTGGCCCTGGTCGAGGCCGAGATCGATTTCCCCGACGAGGAAATCCCCGACAATCTGGCGCGGACGGCCGGACTTGTTCTGGACGGCCTGATCGCCGACCTGCGGGCGTCGCTTGCCGACGCCCGGCGCGGCGAGCGGGTGCGCGAGGGCTATCGCATCGTTCTGATCGGTGAGACCAACGCCGGTAAATCCTCGCTGTTCAACGCCCTCCTCGCGCGCGAGGCGGCGATCGTCACGCCCATCGCCGGCACCACCCGCGACGTTCTCGACGCCGACCTGATCATCGGCGGTTATGCCGTCACCCTGTCCGACACGGCGGGGCTCAGGGAGTCAAAAGATCCCGTCGAGGCCGAAGGCGTGCGCCGCGCGCGGATGCGCGCCGAACGGGCCGACCTGCGGCTGTGGGTTCTGGCACCCGGTGATCCCGAGGGGGCCGCGGCGGGGTTCGTCCAGCCCGACGATCTGGTTATTCTGGCCAAGGCCGACGTCGGTGGGGTGAACGCCCCGCCCGGTCGGGTGTCTCTGATCGCCAGCGCCGCCACTGGGGAGGGGCTGGCGGCGCTGCACGACTGGATTGCCGCCCGATTGGCTCGCGACCTGTCTGGAGCGGATTTTCCGGCGGTGACCCGCGAAAGGCACCGACGGCGTCTTTCAGAGGCCCTGACCGCCGTTGAAGCCGGTCGTGGGGCCCTCGACGTCGCGCCGGAGATGGCCGCAGATGATCTTCGCCGCGCCGCCGAGGCTCTGGCTCGCGTCACCGGGGCCATCGGGGTCGAGGACATTCTGGGCGAGGTGTTCTCGACCTTCTGCATCGGCAAGTGAGGTGTTTCACGTGAAACATCGACCGGCCGCCGGTGGCGTTCGGTGCCCTTTTCCCCTATGTCCCCGGCGATGAAATCCTTCGACGTCATCGTTATCGGGGGCGGGCACGCCGGTTGCGAGGCTGCGGCCGCGTCGGCGCGCGCCGGTGCCCGGACGGTGCTTCTGACCCAGACGCTCGAGTCCATCGGCGAGATGTCGTGCAATCCGGCCATCGGCGGTCTGGGCAAGGGCCATCTGGTGCGCGAGATCGACGCCATGGACGGCGTCATGGGCCGGCTCGGCGACGTTTCGGGCATCCAGTTCCGTCTGCTCAATCGGTCAAAGGGCGCGGCGGTGCAGGGGCCACGCAGCCAGATCGACCGCCGCCTGTATCGCGAAGCCATGCAGGCCGAACTGGTGGCGACACCCAACCTGACCCTGATGGCGGGCACGGCCGAAAGCCTGATTCTCGCCGGGGACCGCGTCATCGGTGTGGTCACGGGCGAGGGAGACGAGGTCTGCGCCGGTGCCGTGGTTCTGACCACGGGCACCTTTCTGAACGGCGTGATCCACAAGGGCGACCAGCGCATTCCCGCCGGCCGCCATGGCGAGGCACCGTCGACCGGCCTCGCCGCCGACCTCTATGGCGCGGGCCTGCAGATGGGGCGGCTCAAGACCGGCACGCCCGCCCGCCTCGACGGTCGCACCATCGCTTGGGACGGGCTGGAGATGCAGCGGGCCGACGCCGAGCCCGTGCCGTTCAGCTTCCTGACCGAGCGGATCGACGTGCCCCAGATTGCCTGCGGCGTAACCCACACCACCGAGGCCACCCACCGGATCATCGCCGACAACCTCGGCGACAGCGCTGTCTATGGCGGACACCTGTCCGGTCGTGGCCCGCGCTACTGCCCGTCGATCGAGGACAAGGTGGTCCGTTTCGCGGACAAGACCTCGCACCAGATCTTCCTCGAGCCTGAGGGGCTGGACGATCCCACCGTCTATCCCAACGGCATCTCGACCTCGGTGTCCGACGCTACCCAGGCCGCCTTCCTGCGCACCATTCCCGGGTTGGAGACGGTCGAGGTGTTCCGCTTTGGCTATGCCATCGAGTATGACTATGTCGATCCGCGCGAACTCACCCCGGCGCTTGAGGTCAAGAAGCGGCCCGGTCTGTATCTGGCCGGCCAGATCAACGGCACAACGGGCTATGAGGAGGCGGGGGCTCAAGGGCTGATCGCCGGCCTGAACGCCGCCCGTGCCGCCGCCGGATCGGACCCGATCTTCCTGGGCCGCGACCAGGCCTATATCGGCGTCATGATCGACGATCTGGTCACACGCGGCGTGACCGAGCCCTACCGGATGTTCACCAGCCGCGCCGAATACAGATTGACGCTGCGGGCCGATAACGCCGATCAACGATTGACGCCGCTCGCGATCAACTGCGGGCTCGTCTCGGCCCGTCGTCAGACGGTCTTCACGGCCAAGGCAGCCCAGCTGGGCGAGGCTGCGGCGCTGGTTCGCGGTGCCGTCTTCACCCCGAAAGAGGCCGCAGCCTTCGGAATCACCGTCAATGCCGACGGCCAGCGTCGCTCGATCCGCGACCTGCTGGCCTTGCCGGGTGTGACTCTCGATGCCTTCCAGTCCGCCTGGCCGGCCATCAGCGAATGGTCGCCGCAGGTGCGTCAGCAGATCGAGATCGACGCGAGCTACGCCGGCTATCTGGACCGGCAGGCCTCTGACGCCGAGGCTCTGCGGCGCGAGGAGGCCCTGGCCCTGCCGGTCGATCTCGACTATGCCGCCATCGGCAGTCTGTCCAATGAGGTCCGCGAAAAGCTGACCCTGGTCCAGCCGGGCACCCTCGGTCAGGCCGGACGCATCGAGGGTATGACCCCCGGAGCCCTGACGGCCCTGCTGTCGCACGTGAAACGGGCCAAGGTGGCCGCGTGACAGGGCGCGCCATGCGTCTGAGCCCCCTTCGAGGGGAGGGGGGCTATCCGAAGTTTGGTGGAGGGGGTCGGGTCGTTCAGGTCCTTGCGGCAGTTCCCCATCCATCACGCCGGTGGCGCGGCGCGCCACCTCCCCCAGAGGGGGGAGAAGAAGCGTGACCCCCGACGAATTCCAGGCGCTGATCAAGGCCACCCCGGCGCAGATGGCGGACCTTGAGACCATCATCGAGCGGTTGACCGAAGCCAATGCGGTGATGAACCTGGTGGGGCCCAACAGCCTGCCTGACGTCTGGAACCGGCACATCTGGGACTCGGCCCAACTGCTGCAACTCAGGCCCGACGCGGCGTCATGGGCCGATCTCGGTGCCGGGGCCGGCTTTCCCGGCCTGGTCCTGGCTGTTCTGCTGAAAGACCGGTCCGACAGCCATGTCTGGCTGATCGACAGCCTCGGCAAACGCTGTCGCTTCCTGCAGGAGGTCGTCGATGCCCTGTCCCTGCGCGCTACGGTCATCAACGGTCGGGCCGAGGAGCAAGGGGTCAAGGTCGAGGTCGTCACCGCCCGCGCCCTCGCACCGATGGAGCGGCTGCTGGCCTATGCACAGCCTTATCTACAACGCGGCGCGCAGGGGCTGTTTCTCAAGGGGGAAAAGGCCGAGGCTGAGGTGGTCGAAGCCCGCAAGGTCTGGCAGTTCGACAGCGACCTCTCCGTCTCGCGCAGTGACCCGCGCGGCCGTATCGTTTCCGTTCGGAGCCTTCGACGTGTCCAGAACCGGTAAGACACGCGTCCTCGCGGTTTCCAACCAGAAGGGCGGCGTGGGCAAGACCACGACGGCGATCAACCTTGGCACTGCCCTGGCCGCGATCGGCGAACAGGTGCTGATCGTCGACATGGACCCGCAAGGCAATGCCTCCACGGGCCTCGGTGTTCCACGTGAAACACGACGCGTGACCATCTATGACGTCATCGTCGACGGCCGCTCGGTGGACGAGTCCGCCGTCCAGACCGCAGTGCCCGGCCTGCACATCCTTCCCGCCGATGCCGATATGTCAGGCGTTGAAATAGAGCTGAGCCAGGCGGATCGCCGCTCGTTCCGTCTGCGCGACGCGCTGGCCGGGCAGGGCGCGGAAGGCCAGACCCGGTATGACTATGTATTGATCGACTGCCCGCCGTCGCTGAACCTGCTGACCCTCAACGCCATGGCTGCGGCTGACGCCGTGCTGGTGCCGCTGCAATGCGAGTTCTTTGCGCTTGAGGGCCTGACCCAGCTGATGAAGACCATCGAAATGGTGCGCCAGAGCCTGAACCCGACGCTGGAGATCCAGGGTCTGGTCCTGACCATGTACGATCGGCGCAGCGCCCTGTCGGGTCAGGTCGCCGCCGATGTGCGCAGCCATTTCGGCGACAAGGTCTATGAGGCCGTGATCCCGCGCAATGTCCGGGTCGCCGAGGCCCCGTCGTTCGGCAAGCCGGTTCTGATCTACGACCTGAAATGTGCCGGCAGCCAGGCCTATCTGCGCCTTGCCCGCGAGGTGGTGGCGCGCGAAAAGTCTCGCCGTCTGCAGGCGGCCTGACGATGAATAGAAGAACGGAATCAGTCTCTTGAGCGAACGTCAAAGAGGTCTCGGGCGGGGTCTTTCCGCCCTGCTGGGAGAACAGGTGGCCGAAAGCGCCCCGGTCAATGGTGCGGCCGCGCCCACGGGCGTGACCATGGCCCCGATCGAGAGTCTGAAGCCCAATCCGGATCAGCCGCGCAAGACCTTCAACAAGGACGACCTCGACGAACTGGCGGCCTCGATCCGCGACAAGGGGGTGCTCCAGCCGATCCTGGTTCGGACGCAGCCCGGCGAGGACGGTGTCTGGCAAATCATCGCCGGCGAACGCCGCTGGCGCGCGGCCCAGGCGGCGCGGCTGACCGAGGTGCCGGTCATCATCAAGGAGATGGACGACGTCGCCGTGTTCGAGGTGGCGATCATCGAGAACGTCCAGCGCAGCGACCTCAATCCGCTGGAAGAGGCCGAGGCCTTCCGCGTTCTGATGGAGCGGTTTGGCCGGACACAGGATGCGGTCGCGGGCGTGGTCGGCAAGAGTCGCAGCCATGTGGCCAATACCCTGCGCCTGTTGCAGCTGCCGGAACGGGTGCTGTTCTATGTGCGCGAGGGCAAGCTGTCTGCGGGCCACGCCCGGGCCCTGATCACCGCGCCCGATCCCGCCGACCTGGCCGACCGGGCCTATATGGACGGCCTCAGCGTGCGCCAGACCGAGGCCCTGGCTCGCCGCGCCGCCGAAGGACCCAGGGCCCGGTCCGCCAGGCGCGCGCCCAGGGACCGTGACGGCTCGGCCGACATCGCCGCGCTGGAGCAGGATCTGGCCGACGCCCTCGGCCTCAAGGTCCAGCTGGCCGACAAGGGCGGCAAGGGCGAACTGGTGCTGACCTATCGCTCGCTGGAACAGCTGGATGACCTGTGCCGACGGCTGATGCGGGGCTGACCGCAACCTGTGCTAGGCTGAAGTCATGACCGACAAGCCCAGTAATCCGACCGCTGAAGCCATGAAGAAGGCCCTCGCGGCCAAGAAGGCCGGGGGGGGGCCGACCCACGGCGGGCTCCACGGCTCGGCCCGGGCCGAGGAAAAGGCCCAGCAGGCGCGCAGCGCCGCCCTGGCCAAGCCCGCCTTCCGCAAGGCGTCCAAGCGGGGGTGACGTAGCCGCCACCTCCCCATTCGCTTCGCGAACAGGGAGGAGACGTCAGAGCCCCAGTCGTCTGGCCCGCGCCGAAATTTCCAGCAGTAGCCGCTCCGCGATTAACTGGTCAGGCGATCCGGTGGTCTTGGTGGCGATGTCGGCGGTGTTGACGCTGTCCAGCACCTTGTCGAGGTCGTCCAGCCGCCAGCTGCGCGCCTGGCGTAGCATTTCCGCCTCCTGCTTCCAGAACACGCCCGCCGCCCTGGCCGCCTCCTTGGCCCCGGAGCCATTGGCCTGCAGTAGATTGATGCGGCGCAGTTTGCCGAGGTGGATCGAGGCCTGTCTCACTGCCATGACAGGCGATTCCCCCTCCGCCAGAGCGCGGCGCAGGCCGGACTGGGCGGGGGCGGGGCGGCCGCCGAAGGCCTGGAGGGCGGCGTCCTGAAGCGAGGCGTCGGCCTCGACCCCCAAGTGCTGCTCCAGTTCGGCGACATCGATCGTCCTGCCCGAACCGGGGCCGATGTAGAGGGCCAGGCGCTCGATCTCCTGCCGCATCAGGCCACGCTCGCGGGGCAGGCGGCTGACGAACCGGTCGAGCGCGTCGCCCGTCAGGCCGACCTTGTCTTCCGCGAGGGCCTCGCGCGTCATCCGCGCGACGTCGCCGGTCTCGTCTTCATAGCAGGCGATGCCGACGGCTTCCTTCGCCGCCTCGGCGGCCTTGCGCAAGGCGGAGTCGCGGCCCAGCGCTCCGGCCTCGATGACCAGCATGGCGTCGGGGTTGTACAGGCCCTCGGCGTGGGCCTTGACGGCAGCGGCCAGCATCTTGTCGATCGAGGCCTTCTCGGAGCCCAGCCGAATGCGCACCAGACGACGGCCACCGATCATGCTGAGGGCGGTCAGGGCTTCCTCGAGCCGCCCCTCATCGCCGTCGATGTCGGTGTCGGTCAGGACGGTGACGTTAAAGGGGTCGTTCAGATCCGGTGTGATCGCCTTGCACAGGATCTCGGCCCGTTCGCCGACGCCAGAACGGTCCTTGCCGTGGATGACGGCGGCGCGGACGCCCCGGTCAGGCGACGTCAGGAACCGGTCGACCTCGGGCCGTTTGGTCAGGATCATGGCCCAACCCTCACGGTCGGGCCGAGAGCGCCCGCAGGATGTCCAGCCGGATCAGGCGCGCCAGTTCGGCGGCGGCGCGTTCCTCGCCATCCTGCTGGGCGGCGATGGCGGCATAGGGCTGGTCGGCGGCGGCATAGGTGGTGGTTACGGTCTCGACGCCCGCGATCGCAACGCCGCCGCCGGCCGGCGTCAGGGTCCAGGCACCGCGCACGGTCAGTTCATAACGGGTAGCGGTGTCGTCGATCCGGCGTCCGAGCGGTCGGCGTGATTGCTCGAGCGCCGTCTGCAGCCGCCACAGCGGTGACTCGGAGCCGTCGCGGCCCAGCGCGTCGTCCAGCTGCTCGCGGACCCGATAACCAAGCCGGTCATCCTGTGTCGTGACGGCGATGCGAGACAGGGACGATCCCGCGCCGGCGTCTCCGTACAGGGGCGTGAAGCCGCAGCCAGACAGTCCCGCCAGCGAGACAATGGCAAGGGCGAACGCGCGCATCATCCGACCACCAGATTGACGATGCGATCCTTGACCACCACGATCTTCCTCACCGTTTGTCCCTCCAGTCGCGCCTGCAGATCGGCGTCGGCCATGACGATGGCCTCGACTTCGGCCGGGTCAAGCCCTCGAGCGACGCGGATTTCGCCGCGGCGCTTGCCGTTGACCTGGATCGGCATCACCACCTCGTCGTCGGCCGCCATGGTTGGATCATACTCCGGCCAAGGCGCATTCAGCACCATCCCCCGTTCACCGAGGCGGGTCCAGCACTCCTCCGCCAGGTGCGGCGTGAACGGCGCGATCAGCCGGGTGAGGGCCGACAGGGCCTCTCGCCGCGCTGCGCCGCCGGCCGCGGGTGTGTCCCGTACCGTGGCGATGAAACCGTACAGCCTGGCGATGGCCGAGTTGAAGCGGAAGGCCGCGACACCCTCTGACACGGCCTTGACGACCTTGTGGGTCTCGCGGATCAGGGTGGCGTCGGCTTCGGCCTGGCCCGCAGCAGCCGGGTCAAGGGCGTCGACCTCGGCCCAGACGCGCTGGACGAAGCG
>Ga0105047_10005752_pt1 | contig 21169 bp, 13 predicted proteins | sample MAT04_FD_78384 | JGI IMG/M metagenome (GOLD analysis project Ga0105047, IMG submission 78384) | Freshwater microbial communities from Lake Fryxell liftoff mats and glacier meltwater in Antarctica - MAT-04 (megahit assembly) | ecosystem: Environmental > Aquatic > Freshwater > Ice > Liftoff... | reverse complement strand
GTGCTGTTCTGCGACGTCGACCGGTTCAAGGTGGTCAACGACTCCCTGGGTCACGCGGCGGGCGACGAGCTGCTGCGGCTCGTGGCCGAGCGGCTGTCGCGGGTCATCGAGCCCGGGGACACGGTCGCGCGCCTGGGCGGGGACGAGTTCGCGGTGCTGTGCTCCGACGTGGCCGACATCGATGCGGCGACGGCGGCAGGGGAACGGATCTGCGCCGTCCTGCGGGAGCCGATGCGGATCGCCGACCGGCTCGTCATCTCGACGATGTCGGTGGGCGTGACCGTCTGCGGACCCGGTGAGCAGGACGTCGTCGGTCTGCTGCGGGACGCCGACGTCGCTATGTACCAGGCCAAGGACGCCGGCCGCGACCAGGTGGCCGCCTTCGACACGGCGGTGCGCAGCCGCGCGGGCGATCGGCTCGAGTTCCAGGGCGCGCTGCGCCACGCCGTCGAGCGCGGCGAGATCTCGGTGGCCTACCAGCCGGTGGTTGCCCTGCGCGACGGCGCGGGCCCGATCCTGAGGCCGGGCCTTGCCGACGTCGTCGGTGTCGAGGCGCTGGCGCGCTGGCATCGCGAAGGGTCCGGGAACGTGCCGCCGGGGGTCTTCATCGCGACGGCGGAGGACCTCGGCCTCATCGGTGCGCTCGGCGAGCAGGTGCTGCGCACGGCCTGCGCGACGATCCTCGACTGGCGCCGGCACACCGGCCGTCCGTTGACGGTCGCCGTCAACCTGTCCGCGCGTCAGCTCGCGGCGCCGGACTGCGTCGAGCGGGTCGCCGCTGTGCTGGCAGAGACCGGGCTGCCCGCCGAGGCGCTCCAGCTGGAGATCACCGAGTCGATCCTCATGGTCGACGTCGAGCAGAGCCTGAGCCGGCTCACCGACCTTCGCGCGCTGGGGGTCCGGATCGCCGTGGACGACTTCGGCACGGGGTACAGCTCGCTGGCCTACCTGCGGGACCTGCCGGTCGACGTGCTGAAGATCGACCGCTCGTTCACCGCGCGCCTCCCCGCGGACGAGGCGATGTTCGGGTTCATCGTCGACCTCGCGCGGGCCGTCGGCGCGACCACCGTGGTCGAGGGCGTCGAGACCGCCGCCCAGCTCGACCTCGTCACCCGCGCGGGCTGCGACCTGGCCCAGGGCTACCACCTCAGCCGCCCGCTCACATCTGCGGCCGCCGCGTCGTATCTGGGGGTGGACCTACCTGACACTCCTGCCGCGGAACGACCCGCGAGCTAGCCGCCGGCCGACCATCGCAGGGCCGCCGCGACGCGGGGGTTGCTGGTCGGGTCCCCCCCGGCCAGGCCCAGCTTGGTGAAGACGTGCGAGACGTGGCACTCGACCGTGCGCCGGCTGAGCGACAGGGCCTCGGCGATCCCGGCGTTCGACAGCCCCCTGGCCAGCAGCTGGTAGACCTCGCGCTCCGTCCCGGTGAGCAGGCCGGATGACCGGCGGGGCATCGGCACCCTGGCCGGTCGTCGGGCCGCGAGCCAGGTCACCACCTCGGTGGGGTCGGCCGCGGCGGACAGGTCGAGCACCTCCATCCGGCGGACGCCCGGTCGGGCAACCGGCCAGTGGTCGCCCCCGTCGGCCTGACCGACCGCCTGACCGACCGCCTGACCGACCGCCTGACCGACTGCCTGACCGACTGCCTGACCGACTGCCTGACCGCCGGTCTGACCGCCGGCCTGACCGACCGCCTGACCGACCGCCCTCCGCAGCCCGTCGGCGGTGGCGGCCCACGCGTCCGGATCGTCGGTGAGGACGAGCACGTCCGTACCGCGGGCCATTGCCAGTGCGAGTCGGGGGACGGCCGGGACCGCCGCGCGGTCGCGCCCCGTCGAGAGCAGGACGAGGGCGCCGGGAACCGGCTCCAGCGGCAGCTGGCTCACCGCAGCGTGCTCGGCATCGACCGCCTGACCGGCGCTGCGCAGGAGCAGGACCAGCCCGCGCCGGAGCAACGGCATCGCACCGATGATCGCCAAGCGCACGAGAGGACCCCCGCCCTGCGGACCGAGCGACTCCATGGTGCCCCCGGCCGCAGCATCTGGCGACCCCAGCATCCGATGACCCCAGCATCCGATGCCCCAGCACCTGGCGACCCCCGCACCTGGCGACCGCAGCGCACCCGAAATCTCAGTGATCCCACCGATGCTCCGTCCGTGCGGGGCGGCCTAGCCTCGGAGCGTCCAGCGCCCAACCGAGGAGGCGCACCATGCCACCACGTCCGCGCCGCGATGCCCCTGCCCACGGGCGTCCCGACAGCCCGGCGATCGACGGCGACGGGAGCTTGGACGCACGCCTGGTCCGGCCGACCGACCTGCTCGACGCGCGGCTGCTCGCCCCGGGCTGCACGCTGGACGACGGCCCGGACGGCCCGGTGCTCACGGCGCACGGCGGCGATGCCTCGCTCGTGCTCGTCCTGCCACCGCAGCACCTCGGCGAGCGCACCTGGCAGGAGGGCAGCGCCCCGGGCGCCGTCTCGGCCCACCGCGCCGCTGCCTCGACCCGGGTGGTCTTCGCCCTGACCGATGGAGCGAGCGTCCCGTTCAACCTGGCCGGCGTGCTCGAGGCGCTACCCCGGCTGGCGTTGCGGGTGGCGCCGCACGCGACCCCGGCCGCGCCCCCTCGGCCCGGCGGCCCGGCAACCCCGGGCTGGGCCGACGACCTGCTCGTCGCCGGGTGGCGGGACCGGCTCGTGGGCGGGGTGAGCCTGACCGACCTCGTCGTCGGCGACGGGCAGGCCGCCGCCCTCGCGTCCTCGCGGCTGACCGACGCGGTCGTCGCCGTCCTGGGGCACGCACAGGCGGCCCGGCTCGTCCGCGGCCACGCCGGGACGGTCTTCGGGCCGGTGGCTGCATCGCCGTCGCCGGCCGGCGTCCTCGCCCGGCTGGTGCCGGCGCGGATCATCGGTCCCCGGCCGCGCCCCCGCCGCGGCCCGCGCCCGCCCACCGAGGCCGAGACGTCCATCGAGGCGCCGTACCGCCTGACGGTCTCCCCGAGCGCCCACGGTGCGTTCCGTCACCCCGTCGACCCGGTCACGGCCGAGAGCGACGCCGACCGGGTCGAGCTGTGGCGCACCCACCTGACGGTGCGCGCGACCGACGAGGACGGGGGGTTCGCCGGTCACGACGACACTGACGAGGCCCAGCGGATCGTTCGGGCCATCTGGTCGCGCGACATGGATCCGATGGACGCCACTGCGCTCGACGACCCGGCACCGCTGCACCCGCAGTCACTCGTGCCGGGCTGGCGCCGGTCCCTGGTCCGGCAGAGCTCCGACGTGCGCACGGGCGTGCCGCCGGAGCCGTTCGAGGTGCGTCGGTTCGCGCTGTCGAGCCTCGGCGCGTGGATCGACTGGACCGGCGCGTGGGACCCGTTGGCGATCGGCCCCGCGCCGCAGCCGCTGCTCGCCCCCCCGATCGAGTCCTACCGGCACCAGGCGGTCATGGGCCGCGACTCCTACGTCCGGGTCACCGAGCCCGGCTTCCTCTACCCGTTCGGCCATCGTGCGGTCTGGGTGACCGTCTCGGAGCGCAAGGTGCTCGACAGGTCCCAGGGCGTCGCCTACCTGTGGCGCCGCAACTTCATCATCGTGCGTCAGCCGAGCCGCAGCTACGCCGGGCACGACACGCCGCTCGGTCAGGTCACCCTCGAGCCGCTCGTCACCCCGAACCTCGACCCGGCGAGCCTCGCCACGCCGTTCGTGCCGACCCAGGACGGCACGCCCTACCGGTTCACCCTCGTCGGGGTCGACCAGGCCGGCCGGGCCGTGACGTTCTCGGCGCCGCTCGTCTTCGTCTCGCTGCTCTCGGTCCAGCAGACCGTCGGCTCCGCGATCGACACCGCCGCGGACGGCGCCTACGCGCCGGTCCGTCGGGTGCCGGGCCGGGGGCAGAGCGTGACGATGGCACGCTCGGCCACCCCGGGGGACACCACCCTGGAGGTCAACGACCTGCAGTTCCGCGGCGTGGTCGACCGCGAGCAGCTGACCTCGCGACCGTTCCTCGCGCAGACCAACGCCGTGGTGCCGAGCATGCGCCACCTCGCACCGCAGTCGCCGGGGGTCGAGCTCGGCTACGCCGCACCGTTCCTCGCCGCCGACACCGGCGGGTTCGGGGCGACCAACCCCGGCCAGCTCTTCCTCGCCCTGCTCGGAGCGCCGCCGGCGGTCGACTTCTCCGGCGGCTCGGACCGCTCCGGCGGGTTCCTCACCCCCAACCTGGCGGTGCGCGCGCTGTCCCGCACGCTCGGGGCGGTCGGCGAGGACGGGACCGGACCCACCTCCGGCCTGGCCCAGGGCAGGTTCGACCCGGCCCGGTTCCTCGAGGGGGCCCTGCCCAAGCTCTTCGGGCTGTTCTCGCTGCTCGACCTGCTCGACGCGCTCGGGGTCGGCCTGGACGACGCCCCGGAATTCGTCACCGAGGCGCTGGACACCGTCAGCGCGATCGTCACCGAGGCCGACCGCCTGCGGACTGCGGCGAGTGACGTCGGGCCGCGGCTGGCGCACGAGGCCGCGGCCGCGGCGCACGACGGTGCCCGGGCCGGCATCGAGGCGGCCATGGCCCAGCTCGACGCCGCTGTCGGACCGCTGCTCACCGCGCTGGACACCCTCGTCGACACCGTCACGGCCCTACCGGGCGCGACGGACCCCGTCGCGGCGGTCGGGGGCGTCGTCGCCGCGCTCGGTGTGGTAGCCGACCGCGTCGACGACGTGCTCGCCCGGCTCGGCGCGCCCCAGCTGCCGGCCTTCGTGCGCGCCGGCCTCGAGCGGCCGGCGGTCGCGCTGGCCGCCCTGGCCAGGGCGGCGGACACGTTGGCCGCGCTGCAGTCCTTCGTCGAGGACCTGCTCAGCCCCGAGACGTCCGTCACCGCGCGGTTCGTCTGGAACCCGCAGATCGCCAGCTGGCCCGCCGGCAGCCCGGTCTTCGACGCACGCGACCCCCGGGGCCTGCGGCTGGCGATCGAGGTCCGGGCATCGGCGGGCTCGCCGCCGAGCGTCGACGTCGCCGCGGAGCTCGCGGACTTCGCCCTGGTCCTGCTGCCCGGCGCCCCGCTGATGGCGATGACCTTCCAGCGGATCGGCTTCCGGGTGGGCTCGGGGGGCAAGCCGGAGGTCGACGTCGTCTTCGGCGGGATGGAGTTCCTCGGGGTGCTGTCCTTCGTCGACACCCTGCGGCGGATGATCCCGTTCGACGGGTTCGCCGACCCGCCGTTCGTCGACGTGTCCCCCGAGGGGGTCACCGCGGGGTTCGACCTGGCGCTGCCGAACGTCTCGGTCGGCGTGTTCAGCCTGGAGAACATCGCGCTGGGCGCCGACGCCCGGGTACCCTTCCTCGGCGACGCCGTGACGATCGGGTTCGGGTTCTGCTCCAAGGAGTCCCCGTTCCGGCTCACCGTGATGATGGTCGGCGGTGGGGGCTGGGTGGCCCTGCGGGCCTCGCCCAAGGGCCTCGTCCTGCTCGAGGTCGGGCTCGAGGCGACCGCCTGCCTGTCCATCGACCTGGGTGTCGCGTCCGGGTCGCTGTCGGTCGCTGTCGGGGTCTACCTGCGGCTCGAGGGCGACGAGGGGTCGCTGACCGCGTACTTCCGGCTGCGGGGCGAGGTCGACGTGCTCGGCCTCATCTCCGCCTCGATCACCCTCGAGCTGTCCCTGGAGTACGAGTTCTCGACCGGCAAGCTCGTCGGGCGTGCCTCGCTGGTCATCGAGGTGGAGGTGCTCTTCTTCTCGGCCTCGGTCGAGGTGAGCGTCGAGCGCCGGCTGGCCGGCTCGAAGGGCGACCCGGTGCTCGCCGACATCCTGCCGCCCGCCCCGGACGGCGCCAACGCCGACTGGTCGGCCTACTGCGAGGCCTTCGCGGCCTGAGGGGAGAGGACCATGACGACATCCCACGTCCTGGTCACGGCACTGCCGTTCACACGTGCCACGGACGCGCCGTGGCACCTCACGGCCTTCGTCACCCACAAGCTCGACCCCGGCGCCTCCGCCGGCACCCTTGCCGACTTCCCCGCCGCCCTGGACTGGGTGGGCACGCTGGCCGGCGGCTCGTTCGTGCTGGTGGCCCCGCACCTGCCGGGCCCGGTGCCGCTCGAGGTGGTGCCGGGGGCCGATGCGCCGTCGTGGCATGCGGTCTTCGGCCCGCAGGTGCCGGTCGCCGTGTTCCCGACGCCGTCGCTGTCGGGCGCACCGTGGCGGTCGTTCCCCGCCCACCGGGTCGGGGACGGCGCGGTCGACCTGCACCTGGCGACGCTCACCGCGGCGCCGACCGTGCGTCCCGCAGTGGCATCCAGCCCGGTCATGGGCGGTCTGCTTCGGCGGCTCGAGCCGTTCCGGGCGGTCGGGACCCTGCTGGAGATCGCCGAGAGCCGGACCCACCGGGCAGATGACCTGCTCGCCCGGCGCACGCTCGAGGCCCAGGCGACCCTCGGCCTGCTCGGCGCGCGCCAGCGGTACCCGAGCAAGGACCTTTCCTCGACCTCGCCGATCGAGGCGCTGCTGGACGACACCGAGGGCGATGCCAGGGTGACGGCCTGGCTCGACTCGCTGCTGGGCACCGACCTCAGCGGCGACCCCGAGCTGCGCCTGCTGGTCGACGCGCACGCTGCACGACGGTTCTACCAGCGGCCCGAGGCGCAGACGCCCTATGCCGAGCGACCGACCCCCGGGGCCACGACACCACGTCCCGAGCCACCGGTGCCCGACTTCCATGCCCGGGTCGCCGGCTTCGGCTCCACCCCGACGCTGCTGCGCAGGCTCGGCCTCGCGGTGGACCTGCGGATCCCGGACGCCGCCGTGCTCGCCGGGCTGGACGGCGCCGCGTGGGTGGCCGTGCGGTTCGTCCCGCCGCAGGGGGCCGAGGTGACCCTGCTCGCCCCGCCCCGCACGCGCGTGATCGTCCGGGGTGACGCCTTCGCCGCGCGCTCCTCCGACCAGTGGGTGGGCGGTGCGGTGCCGTTGGGGGAGGATTCCTACGTCGTGCTCGACGTCGACCCGGACGCCGCCGGCCTCAAGCTCGAACAGCACCTGCGGGACCTGCCGCGGACCCTGGCGGCCGAGATCAACGGCGACCCGGCCACCTCCGCCCCCGGCACGCTGCGGTCGACCGGGTTCGCCATCGCCCGGACCGACCGGGTCGAGGCCTCGCGCGCCCGGATCGCCGCTGCGGAGCAGGTGTCGGCTCCGCTCGACGGGCCCGGCGTCGCGGGACCCGAGCTGGGCTACGACGACGTCGTGCGCGGCGTTCGCCTCGAGGTCTGGGACGACGTCACTCGCGCCTGGCACAGCCTGCACGAGCGGCGGGTGGACGTCGTCGCCGACCCGGGCGACGGGACCGGCCCGGTGCCGGTGCTCACCGACGTCCCGGACATCGGCTTCCTCCAGCAGTCCGGCCTCAACCGGGTGCCGGGTGACCCGAGCCACCCCTACCACCTGCACGAGGTCGTGGCCGGCTGGGACGGGTGGAGCCTGTCTGCGCCACGGCCGGGCAAGGTCGTCGTGCACGAGGACGGGGTCGAGCGCGTCCTGGACGCCCCGCCGGACGAGCCCGCCACCGGCGTGCAGGTGCGGACCCGGGTCGAGCCGGGCTCCCTGCCGCCGCTGAGGTACGGGCGCTCGTACTCGTTCCGGATGGTGGGTGTCGACCTGGCAGGCAACTCCGTGCCACGTCGCGCCGCAGGTCGGGGACGGGCCGGACCCTCGCCCGAGGCGGTCGAGCTCGCCGCGGCACACCTGGACCGGCTGCGTCGCGTCTACGCCGCGCGCGACGGCGGGCTGCTGGCCGCGGTCCGGGCACCGGTCCTCGACGCGCTGCCCGTCGCCGGTGCCCTCCCGGACTGGCGCGGCCCGGTCGAGCGGCTCACCTCGCACGGGCCTGCGCCGGTCGAGCTCTCACCCCGGACGGCCGCGGAGCGGATCGAGGCTCTCGTCCCCGAGCTCGTGCGGACCGGTGCGACGGAGGTCGACGCCGCCGTGGCCGACCGCCTCGCCGCGGTGGTCGAGGAGCGTGCGCGGTCCGGCGCGGGCATCGCCGCCGGACGGGGACGCACAGCGACACCAACCGGCGCGGCGCGGGTGGTCGGCGGCCGGGACGTGCGCGACGCGGTCCGCCAGACCGCCGAGGCCAGCCGCGTGCTGGCCGCCGCCGCGAGCTCCTGGCGGGTGCGTCCACAGCTGGCGGTCGACCCGGCCGTGCTCGCGGGGATCGCTGCGGTGGACGACCTCGTCCTGGCACCGGGCGGGTCCCCGGGCGGTCTGCTCCCGGGGCGCGCCGTCGTCACCACCCCGCGGCCCTACCTGAGGTGGGACCCGGTCCCGCCGCCGACTCTGGTGGCCAGGGCGCCGCTGGCCACCGGGGAGCAGCTCTCGCGGCTCGTCGTGCGGACCGGGCTGCCTGCCGGCGCGCCGGACGCCGTCGAGGCCACCGAGCGGCACGTCGTCCCCGCCAAGACCACCCAGGTCGAGGCCGAGACGGCGGGACGGTTCGACGCGGCGATCGGCTCGCCCGACCCGGCCGTGCAGCGCGCCGCCTACGGCTGGGCGCTGCGGGAGCGCGGCACGCTGCTCGACCGCTGGATCCCGGACCTGGACGAGCCCGGGGGCCTCGTCGAGCAGCCGGGGATCGCCCTGCACCAGCGGCCGGGGGCCGACCCGGCGACCCTCGTCACGCTCGACGCGATCACCGCCGTGCGCGACACCCCGCTGGGCGAGGGCCAGTACGTCGTGCACGACGTCGACCAGTTGACGGTGCCGTACCTGCCCGACCCGTACGCCGCGGGCGTCGCGCTGGTCTTCTACGACGCGGGGGCGCCGCACCTGCTGCCCGAGCCCCGCGTGCTGCAGGCGGTCGTGCTGCCGTTCCCCGGCGACTGGCCGCGGGTCCGACCGCTGCGCCTCGTCGTCGAGGCCACTGCGGCCGGGACGGAGCTGGCGGCCCGGCTGGAGGGGACGACCGTGCTGATCGGCGTGCCCGCGGGCGAGCAGGTCAGGGTGGCGATGTCGTCGTCGCTGCGTCGCGAGGACCTCGACCACTTCGGCCTGTGGCGCTCGCACCTGGCGAGCACGATCGACCCCGACGGGGACGGCTCGGCCTCCGAGGCGGAGGTCGTCGCGGCGGCCGCGCTGCTGCGGGCCGCCGTCTCGGGCTGGACGTGGTGGCTGACGCCGTCGGTCGACCTGCGACTCGTCCACGCGGTACCCGCCCCGGTGCGCCCCCCGCAGCTGGCCGCACTGCGCTGCCTGCTGCGGCCGCCGGGCCTGACCGTTGCCCAGCTGGCCGGGCTGGTCGACCTGCACGGGGCCAGCACCGAGCGCGTCGTCGTGCGGGGCGCCTGGACCGAGCAGGTGGACGACGTCGCCACGCCGGCGCCGACGACCGTGGCGCGCGAGGACGTCGTCGTCAGCTCGCCGGTGGGCGGCGACGAGCGGTTCGGCCTGCTGACCTTCGTCGACTTCCTGCCGTTCGGGCCGAGCGCCGCGATGGTCGCGCTCGCCGAGGGCGGACTGGGCCTGCACAAGGCCGTGCACACCTTCGCCGACACCCACCATCGCCGGGTCACCTACACCCCGAGCGGCGTCACCCGGTACAGCGAGTTCTTCGCCGCGCAGGACCTCCCCGCCCCCCAGGACCCGGCGCTCGCCGGCGATCCCGTGGTCCTCGACATCCCTAGCTCGGCCCGCCCGGCCGCGCCGGTGCTGGTCGACGCCGTCCCGCTGCTGCGCTGGGAGGAGGCGACCGAGCCCGACCAGCCGTTCGCCCTGCGACGGGTCCGCCGATCGGGGGTGCGGCTGTGGCTGGACCGACCGTGGTTCTCCTCCGGGGACGACGAGCTGCTCGGCGTGGTGCTGTCCACCACCGGCGCGGAGCCCGACTCGTCGATCAGCCTGTGGGGGCGCGACCCGACGGTCCTGGGCGCCGCGACGGGTCAGGCCACCCGTCCGCCGCTGCTCGGGCTGGGCCACCTGCTCCTCCAGGTCGTCGGCGGGGCCATGCCCACCCTGCCGGCCCGTCCGGTGCGCCCGGCCGCGACGGTCGCCCTCGTCGACCTCCCGCAGGAGCCGGCGGCCACCGTCCTGCCCTACGCCCCCGAGTTCCACCCGGCCACCGGCCGCTGGCACGTCGACGTCGCGATCGACGACGGCCCGGCCCTGTGGCCGTTCGTCCGGCTGGCCGTCGCCAGGTACCAGGAGCGCTCGATCTCGGGCTGCGCCCTGTCGCCGATCGGCCTGACCAGCTGGGTCCAGCCGCTGCCGACCCGCACGGCGACGGTGAGCCGGCCCGATGCCGACCACGTGCGGGTCACCCTCACCGGGGCGGTGGCCTTCCTGCGGGTGCGGGCCCGGCACGAGGACGCGGTCGACGAGGACCTCGACGCCGACACCCCCACTGGCGGCGGTGCGGCCTTCGACCGCCTGCTGCGGTTGACCCGGGCCGTGCACGCGACCGTCCAGGTGCTGCCGGACGGCGCCAGCGACCTGGAGTGGCGGACGGTCGCCCGGCGCCGGCTGCCGGCCGTCGGGGTGGGCGATGAGACGACCTTCACCGTGACCTGGACCGGTGAGCTCGCACTGCCGCCGGCCGGTGCCCGCGACGTGCCGCTCGCGCTCGCGACCCCCGGCGGCCAGGAGCGCTGGCGGGTTCTCGTCGAGGAGCGCGAGCTGCTCGACGCCGACCCCGTCGACGAGCCCAACATCTCGGGCACCCCGACCAGGGCGCCACGGGTGGTCTACGCCGACGCGATCATGCTCTGAACGTCCGCCGGCGGGCCGCGTGCAGCCGGCGGGCCGCGAGGCGAGGACACTGGTGCGGGTGACCTCCCTCGACATTTCCGAGACCCGCCGGCTGCGGTGCGCCCTGTTCGTCGACTTCGACAACGTCTACATCGGCCTGCGCCGTCTCGACCCGGCCGCGGCCGAGGCGTTCGCGAGCTCCCCGGCGCACTGGCTCAGCGCGCTCGAGACGGGCAGCGACGACGAGGGGGAGTTCACGCGGCGGTTCCTCATCCGGGCCTGCTACCTCAACCCGTCGGCGTTCTCCGAGTTCCGGCCGTACTTCACACGGGCCGGGTTCAGCGTCGTCGACTGCCCGTCGCTGACCCAGCAGGGCAAGTCCAGCGCCGACATCAACCTCGTCCTGGACGCGGTCGACGCGCTGAGCGCCGAGACCCGGTACGACGAGTTCGTCATCTTGTCCGCGGACGCCGACTTCACGCCGCTGGCCCTGCGCTTCCGGGCGGCGGATCGTCGGGTGACCATCGTCACCGCGGGCCCGGCGGCCAGCGCGTACCGGGCCGTCGCCGACACCGTCGTCACGGCCGACCAGCTCGCCGAGCTCGTCAAGCCGACCGTGCTGGAGGAGCCCGTGGGGCGCGAGGACGCCCCGGCCCCCGCGGCGCCGGCCACCCCGCCCGACGACGCCGCACCGCAGGTCGCCACATCGCGGGAGAGCGTGCCCGACGACGGTCCGGTCACTCCACCGGCCCGTGCGACCCGACGTCGGCGCGCGACCGCCCCGGCCGCGACGCTGACCGCCCCGGTCGAGCCGTCGCCGCCGGTCAAGGCCGTGCTGCGCCTGGTCCGGACCGCCGACCGCCCGCTCACCGGCTCGGACGTCGCGCAGGCGGCGCAGAAGGCCGACCCGACCGTGACGGCGTCCAACTGGGGTGGACCGGGCGGGTTCTTCGCGTGGCTGGCCCGGACCGTGCCCGAGCTCGGGGCCGCGTCCAAGCCCGCACCGGGGTTCGTCTGGGACCCCCTGCGGTTCAGCGAGGCCGACCTGCCGAGCCCCGGCGGGGTGGACCTGCCGCCGCTGCAGCGCCAGGTGGTCGAGGTCACCGACATCCCGAACCTGCCGACCGAGCGCTACAAGGTGCTGCTCACGGCGCTCGCCGAGGACGTGCGCGCCGTCCCGTTCGACCGGCCGGAGACCGCGCGTCGGGTGCGCGACGCGTGCCAGGCCGCCGGTCAGGCCATCGGCCGGGCCTCGGTCAACACCGTCATCTCCGGTGTGCTCTTCGCCGGGCTCGACCTGACGACCCAGCCGACAGCCAAGCAGCTGGCCGAGACGTGGGCCGGCAACGTGGTCGGGCTGTGCCGTGGCGCGCGGATGGAACTGAGCCCCCAGGACGTCTCGGCGATCCGTTCGTGGGTCAGCGGCGGGCTGGCCCGGGGGTAGCCCGCCGGAGACCCACGAACGGGCCGCGAACGGGCCGCGAACGGGCCACGAACGGGTGCCGCTCAGCCTCGCTCGAGGCGGAACGACCGACCGGTGATCTCCTCGACCTCGATCGAGACGAACTCGTACTTCTCGGTCGCCACCCACGGATAGAGCGCGATGTCCGCCAGAGCGTCGGCCTCGACGTCGCGCAGGTGGCGCGCCGTGCCGCGCACGATGACGCTCGTCGCCCGGATCCGGTCGAACTCGTCGACCTCGAGGGCGACGTTCTTGTGCATCATGACCCCGAGCAGCTTGCTGCCCTCGGCGGTCCGGAACACCAGCCTGCCGTCGACGACGGCGAAGTTCACCGGGGTGATGTGCACCTCGTCGGCGAGGCGGTAGGCGAGCCGGCCGATCTCCTCACCGGCGAGGAACGCCCAGGACTCCTCGGTCGAGAGGGTGGTGACCAGGTCATCGGACGGGTTCATGGTCAGCCTCCGCGCTGTGGGCTCGATCCATCGAGCCTAGCCACGCGCCGCTCCGCCCGTGTGGGACATCGTGCCCTGCCGGCCACCTCGCCGACCGACCCCGTTCAGCCGGTGGTCAGCGCGTGCGCGAACTCGTCGAAGCAGGCGACGTAGGCGTCGACCGAATCGTCGGTGTGGGTGACCGACAGTGTCCACTCCTCCTCGCGGCCGGGGGTCATGAAGATCCCGCGGTTGAGGTTGAACAGCCACGCGAGGGTGGACAGCTCGGCGTCCTGGTTCGCCTTGAACGACTCGTAGTCGACGATCGGGACCGGCGAGAAGGTCACGCAGCCCTTGGCGGCGAGGCCCACGGCGTAGCCCGGCAACCCGTGGCGTTCCACGACGTCGGTGCAGCCGGCGAGGATCCGGGCGTTGAGGTGGTCAAGGTGCGCGTAGGCCTGCGGGGTGAGGACCTCGAGCAGGTTGGCGCGGGCCGCAGCCATGCCCAGCGGGTTCCCGTTGTAGGTGCCCACCTGGTAGACCGTGCCGTTCTCGACAACGGACATGATCTCCTCCGTGCCACCGATCGCGCCGGTCGGCAGGCCGCCGCCGAGCGCCTTGGCCAGGGTCACCAGGTCGGGGGTGACCCCGAAGTGCTCGGTCGCCCCGCCGGCGGCGATCGTCAGGCCGGTCTTGACCTCGTCGAAGATGAGGACGACGCCGTGCCGCGCCGTGATCTCGCGGACGGCCTCGAGGTAGCCGCGCTCCGGCAGCACGACGCCGAGGTTCATCATCGCGGGCTCCATGATGACGCAAGCGGGCTTGCGCCCCTCGGCGGTGAGCCGGACGATCCGGCGCTCCATCGCGCCCGCGTCGTTGAACGGCACGGGGATCGTCATCCGCACCGTGGCGTCGGGGATGCCGGCGCCGTAGGCCAGCGAGGCGAGGTCCTCGCGGTCGCCGATCTGGTCGTACTCGACGCCGATCGAGACCATCACCGTGTCGTGGTGCCCGTGGTAGGAGCCGAAGATCTTCATCACGGTGTCCCGGCCGGTGTACGCGCGTGCGATCCGGATCGCATCCATCGTCGACTCGGAGCCGGAGTTCGTGTACCGCCACTTCGGCAGGCCCCAGCGGCGGGCCAGCTCGTCGCCGACGACGACGGCGTCCTGCGTCGGTGCAGCGAAGTGGGTCCCCAGGGGGTAGCGCTCGGCGATGGCGCGGCCGATCGCCGGGTGCGCGTGACCCTGGACCATCGAGCCGAACCCGTTGTGGAAGTCCCACATCCGGTTGCCGTCGACGTCCCAGACGACCGGGCCGTCCCCGCGCTCGAGGTAGATCGGCCACGGGTCGCGCAGCTGGTAGGACGAGGCGACCCCGCCGGACAGGTGCCGGCGCGCGCGCTCGTAGGTGTCACGTGACCCCTGGGTCCGCTCGTCGAGGCGTGCAGCCTCGCGGGCGGTGAGCTCGCGGACGCGCTGGCGGTCGATCCGGACGGTCTGGTATGTCCCCATGACACTCCCAGCCCGGCCGACCTGGCGCCTGGGCATGCTGCTGGTGATCCTCGACCGGCCTGGCGTCGAGGGTGCTCTCGGTGGGGCCAGCGTAGGGGACCGGAGCCCGGGAAGGGAGAGCAGGCAGGCTCCGGTAGCACACGTAGACCGTGGCGAGTCCGTCGGTCGTCGGCCGACCGGCCTGCGGTGCGAGCCCCGCCGGCTTGTGCCGGTCGATCCGGCCCACGGCCAGGACGGCACCGGGCGCGTCGGGCAGCAGTGCGGTGCGCACCAGGGCGCGGGTGGCCGGGTCGTCGGGCCGCCCGACGACGGCGACCTCCCGCGGCCCGTCGAGGAGCGCCTCGGTCGACGACGGCGCCCTCCCCGCCGCGCGGGGGTGGCGCTCCGCGATCCGCAGCGCCTCGGCGAGCGCACGTTCGGCCGCTGCCCGGTGGCGGTGCGAGCCGGCCAGCCCGGCGTAGGTCAGAAGCGCGGCGCGGGCCATCGCCTCGAGGGTCCCATCGGCCATCGCCAGGGCCTCGGCGGCGTCCGGTCCGCGTCGTGCCGCTTGCCTCAGCAGCCACTCCAGCGCCCTCGAGGCAGAGAACTTCGGTGCGCCGCCGAAGCCCCCGGCCCGTGAGTCGTGCGGGCGCGCCAGTGCCCTCGAGGCCCGGGCCGTGCGGCAGTCGTCCAGCACGTCGTGCGGGTGCGCGTCGAGCGGGTCGACGGCGGTCAGCGCCGCCTTGACGGCGTCGGCCCCGAGCGTCACCTCGGCCCGGCGGGTGGTCCACGCGTCGTGCACCGCCTCGGTCCAGGTTCAGGGTGATCCCGTCGGCTGGTCGGAGAACGAGGTCTCCGAGGAGTTCGTCGGCCTCTCGCAGGACGGGGGGCCGTCTCGCTCGTTGCGGAGAACGGCTGCACCACGCGGGTGCTCGCGCCACCCGGCCCGCTCGTGGCCGAGCCCACGGCGGGGACGATGACCAGATCGGGCACCTCGGCTGACCCGCTCACCGGCCTGGCCCATCGCACCCTGCTCGGCCCCCGGCTGCAACGGCTGTGCACGGTGTGCCTCGAGCCGATGGTCGACCGCGACGACGACCTGCCGGTGGCCTCCGGGGTGTCGTGAGCCGCGGGCGGCCCGTCGGTCGACGAGCGGTTCAGCCCTGCGTGGCGGTTCCCTCGATGCTGATCATCCAGTGGATGCCGAACCGGTCGGTGAGCATCCCGAAGATGTCACCCCATGGGGCCTCCTCCAGCGGTGCGGTGATGGTCGCGCCCTCGCACAACCCGTCCCAGAGACCCCGGAGCTCGCCGGGGTCCTGACCGAACAGGGCGAGGGAGTGGGCGGAGGTCTCGGGACCGTCCATCGACCCGGGTGTGTCCGATGCCATGAGGACCAGGCCGCTCCGGGTGGTGAGCTGGGCGTGCATGACCTTGTCGTTGTCCGCGGGGTCCTGGCCCATGTCGAACTCGGCGAAAGTGGTGACTGTCAGCTCGCCGCCGAGCACTGTGCGATAGAACTCCATCGCCTCCCGAGCCGTGTCGCGGAAGGCGAGGTAGGGGGTCAGGGTGGTGGCCATGAGGGCTCCTCCGTGGTCGCGGACGGTGACCAGACCACAGTGCTATCCGGCGCCGGGTCCCGCAAGCGGATCGGTCGGCCGGTCCCGGCGGCCCCCGCGCAGCGCGACGGTGGCCAGTCGGACGGCTGCGACGACGAGGAGCGCGGCGAAGACGACAGCCGCCGTGCGCGCCGGCAGGACGAACGCGACGGCCACCCCGACGAAGGACATCATGGTGGCCGGCAGGCCGACGGCGACCCCCTCGCGAAGGTCCACCTGGCCGGCTCGCGCGTTGACGACCGTGCCAAGGGCGGCGGTGGGCAGCATGACGAGCAGCGAGGTGCCCTTGGCGAGCAGGTCGTCGACGCCGAACAGCAGGATGAGGGCCGGGACGACGATCACCCCACCGCCGATCCCGAACAGCCCCGAGGCGATCCCTATGAACACCCCGACGCCGAGGAGCGCGAGCACGAGCAGCGGTGTGAGTTCAAGGGAGGTGCCGCGGGCCGGGACCGAGAGCGCCATCCGCACCGCGACCAGCACGAGCAGCCCGACGAACATCCAGCGCAGCGTCGGCAGCGGGATCCGGTGCAGCAGCCGCGTGCCGATGAGGGACCCCGCCATGCCGCCGACCGCCAGGGCGGCTGCGAGGGAGAGGTCGGCCTGCCCGCGGGCGAGGTAGCTCGCCGAGCCCACCAGCGCGGCCGGCACGATCGCGGCCAGCGACGTGGTCGCCGCACGCCGCTCGTCCATCCGGGCCAGGGCGAGCAGCAGCGGCACCATGAGGATCCCGCCGCCGACGCCCATGGCCCCGGACAGCACGCCGCCGACGGCGCCGATCGCAGCGAGGGTCGTCCACCGTTGCCACCCGGGGGCGGGCGTCGGGGGCGTCGTCACCCGGCGATGCTACGGCGCCTGGAGGGCTGCAGCCGCCTCGCGTGGCCCACCCGTCAGCCGGCCAGGCGGAGTCGGCCAGGGCCGTCCGGGTCGGGCAAGGCCTCGACGAGGTAGTCGTACCAGGGGATGGCGTCGGGGTCCTGGGCAACGTCGACGACCTCCACGGCGAGGATCTCGCCGGGGACGTGGGCGTCGCTCGAGGTGATCGCCTGGCCGGCGAGCGGGCCGTTGACGAAGAGGTACTCCGGCATGGTGACCTCCGAGGGGAAGGGCGCCCGGCGCTCGGCCGGTACGGGGGATGGCTCGTCCGACGGTCGTCGTCGGGACCCTGGCGGCGACTGCGGCTGATTCTGCGGCAGCACCGCCTGGTGGCTCACGGTCGAACCTAGCCGCGGTGTGTGAACGTCGGGTGACGTCAGAGGAACGATCCGGTGCGGGTTCGGCGCTCACCGCCCGCGCCCGGCGGGCGGCCCGGTGCGGCGCAGGATCAGGGCGGAGACCCGCTGCGCCGGACCGACGTCGCCGCCACCCCTCGGCTACGACACGGTCTGCTGGATCACCCGACGCGGTGACTGGGGCCGCCCGTCGCGGACGCGGCACCGGTGCCGCCAGACCGCTCGAGCAGCACGAGCGCCTCGTAGTGCGGAGTCTGCGGGAACATGTCGAGCACCTGGGCCCGGCGCGGTACGAGCGAGGGCATCGCGGCCAGGTCGCGCGCCAGCGAGGTGGCGTTGCAGCTGGAGTAGACGAGGTGGCGCACCGACGAGGTCTCGAGCCAGCCGCTGAGATCGGCCCCCAGACCGCGCCGCGGCGGGTTGACCACCACGAGCTCTGGCGCGATCCCAGCGCCCAGCGCGAAGACCGTCGCATCACCGACGTGGAATCGCACGCTGTCCAGACCCGCCTCGCGGGCGCTGCGCCGGGCGCCCTCGACCGCCTCGGTGCTGGTCTCGATCCCGGTGACCTCGCGATCCCCGTCCGCGCAGTGCAGGGCGAAGCCCCCCACGCCGCAGTACAGGTCCCAGACCGACCTCGGCGCGAGCTCACCGGCCCAGGCGCGCGCCTGGCGGTACAGGGCCGCCGCGACCTCGGTGTTCGTCTGGAAGAACCCCTGTGGGCGCAGGTGCAGGGTGATGCCGTTGACTCGCATCAGTAGCGAGGCCGCCTCGGTGAGCAGGATCTCGCGATCGCCCTCGAGGACTGCCTTGTGCTCGGGCAGGAGGTTGACCGAGGCGACGACCAGCCGCGGCAGTGCCCGGCGCAGCCAGGGCAGGTGGGCACGGAGCCGGTCGAGCAGCTCGGTGGAGCGCAGCACGAACCGGACCATCAGCTCGCCGTCGGGTGACTGCGTCACGAGCAGGTACTTGAGCTCCCCGGTGCGCCGGGCGACGTCGTATGGGACGAGGTCGGCGCGCCTGACGAGCTCGGAAAGGACGGGGAAGGCGGCCCGCAGGTCCGGCGGGTACAGGCCGCAGTCGCTCAGGTCCACCCCGGCGCCGTCCGGGTCGAGGATTCCCAGCGTGGGCCGGGCGGCCGTCCCCGCGACGACCATCTTCGCCTTGGTCCGGAACCCCGACTCCGGGCCGATGACCGGGTCGAGCCAGTGCAGACCGGGCCGGTCGACCAGCCCGCGGCAGTGCTCCTCCTTCGCCGCGACCTGCTCGGCGTGCGGCGTGCCCATGAGCGTGCAGGAGCGGCACCGCGCGCTGTCGAAGTAGAGGCACTGCACCCGACGAGCGTAGGCGGCCGGGTCCCACGGGGTTCCGTTCACCCGTTCGCCGTAGCGCGATTGCCCCAATTGTCCGATTCGGCAAGAGTGGATCCCGCCGGCCGTGGCGCCCACCGGTGCCCGTCTGCGGAAAGGACCCCCATGCCGCCGTCCCCCCTGACACCGCTGCGCGGCTCGATGCACGACATCGCCATCGAGCGGGACCGGATGCGTCGGCGGCGGGTCTACCGGCTCGCGGCGACCGTCATCCTGCTCGAGGCCTACCTCATTGCCACGCCGCTGCTGGGCCGCTCGCCGATCCCCCGGCTCCCGGCGATGGACCCGCTCGTCGCGGTCCCCGTGGTGTTCTTCGCGGTCCTGCTGCTCACCCTGGTGGGCTCGCAGGTGGTCACCGGGCGCTCGCCGCACCTGACCTACCGTCCCGAGCAGGTGGACGTCACGCTGGACGACGTCGTAGGGATCGACCCGGTGCTGGAGGACGTGCGGCGCTCGATCGACCTGTTCCAGACCCACCGCCGGTTCGCGGCCCAGATGGGCGGGACCCCGCGCCGCGGCCTGCTCTTCGAGGGGCTGCCGGGGACGGGCAAGACCATGACGGCCAAGGCCATGGCCGCTGAGGCCGGCGTGCCGTTCCTCTTCGTCTCGGCGACCTCGTTCCAGTCGATGTACTACGGTGCGACGGCCAAGAAGATCCGGGCGTACTTCACGGCCCTGCGCAAGGCCGCGCGCGCCGAGGGCGGGGCGATCGGCTTTATCGAGGAGATCGACGCGATCGCGATGGCGCGCGGTGGCCTGGTCGCGGACACGACGTCGGGCGAGGCGTTCGACGGCCGGTCGCACGGCGTCATCCGGCAGGCCGTGGTCAGCGAAGGCACCGGCGGTGTGGTCAACGAGCTGCTCGTCCAGATGCAGTCCTTCGACCAGCCGACCGGCTCCGCACGGCTGCTCAACCGTCTCATCGCCGCGATCAACCTGCTGCTCGCGGCCGACCGTCAGATCCAGCAGATCAAGCCGGTCCGCGCCCCCATCCTGCTCATCGCTGCGACCAACCGCGCCGACTCGCTCGACCCCGCGTTGCTGCGCCCTGGGCGGTTCGACCGCCGACTGACCTTCCAGCCGCCGGACGTGCACGGCCGGCGTGCGCTGGTCGACCACTTCCTCGCCCGCCGCTCGCACGAGTCGGGACTCGACGACCCGCTGGTCCGCGACAAGGTGGCCGCTGCCACCAACGGCTGGACCCCGGTGATGATCGAGCACCTGCTCGACGAGGGTCTTGTCAACGCCCTGCGTCGCGGGTCGGACGCGATGTCTTTCGCCGACATCGAGCACGCCCGGATCACCGAGATGGTGGGCATCGGCCAGCCGGTCGCCTACACCGAGCCCGAGCAGAGGCTCATCGCCACCCACGAGGCCGGCCATGCGGTCGTCGCATGGCTGGTGGCTCCCAACCGCACGCTCGAGGTGCTGACGATCGTCAAGCGCGGGGATGCGCTGGGCCTGCTCGCCCACGGTGACACCGAGGAGGTCTACACGCGGACCTCGGGCGACCTGCGGGCGCTGGTGCAGATCGCGATGGGTGGCCTTGTCGCCGAGGAGCTGTTCTTCGGCGAGACTACGACCGGCCCGGCCAGCGACCTCGCGGCGGCCACCAAGGTCGCCGCGCAGATGGTCGGCGCCGCCGGGATGACCGGCTCGCTCGTCTCCTTCGCGGCGACCGGCAAGCCCCTGGTCGGTGCGGTCCTGGCCGACCAGGCCGCCCGGGCCCAGCTCGAGGAGGTGCTCGACGAGGCGCGTCGGCGCGTCCAGTGGCTGCTGACTCGCAACCGGCACCTCGTCGAGGCGCTGCGTGACGCCCTGCTCGAGCGGTACGAGCTCATCGGGCCGGAGATCACCGCCGTGCTGATCGGCGCCTCGCGGACGCACGCCGCCGTGCTGCCCGACGACGCGTCGGCGGCGCAGCATGGCGCCGTGGGCGCCGAGGTGATCACCAAGCCAGCCGACGACACGGGGCGGACCTCGGTCGCCTGAGGTTCGGCGCGCGCGTGTCGGGTGCGGCGAGTACCTTCACCGCCATGGTGAGGATCGACGAGCAGGGCCGGCCCGAGGCTCCGAGCGACGCCGACGAGGCGACGACGTTGCTCGGGTTCCTCGACTTCCAGCGCGCGACCCTGGAGTGGAAGACCCGCGGACTGGATGCCGCGGGGCTGGGCGCGACGATCCAGCCGACGACGATGACCCTCGGTGGCCTGCTCAAGCACCTGGCCTACGTCGAAGACCTGTGGTTGGTGCGTGTGCTGCACCACGTCATGCCGACGCCCCCGTTCGACACGGTCAACTGGGACGCCGACCCGGACTGGGACTGGCATTCGGCAGCCGACGACACCCCCGATCAGCTGCGTGCGCTGTGGTCGGCGGCCGTCGAACGCTCGCGGGGGTCGGTGGCCCGGGCGCTCGCGACCGGTGGCGTGGACCAGGCGGCCCAGCACGTCTTCGAGGACGGCCAGGCACCCAGCCTGCGCTGGATGCTCGTGCACATGATCGAGGAGTATGCGCGGCACAACGGCCACGCCGACCTGCTGCGCGAGGCCGTGGACGGTCAGACCGGGGAGTAGCCGTCGGGCGGCAGGCGCGGCGGGGTGGTCGGGCGGCGGCGCGCAGGCTCGGCGGCGCGGCCGGGTGGCGGCGCGCAGGCTCGGCAGCGCGGCCGGGCGGCGGCGCGGTCGGGCGGGTGGGCTCGGTGGGGTCAGGGTCGACCCGCCGGCGCGGCCAGCGTGGCCAGGGCCCGCCCGACGGCTGCTGCGAGCTCGGCGGCCTCGGGGACGACCTCCGGGTCGGTGATCACGGTGACCCCCAACCGGCCGGCGTAGGACAGCGC
>Ga0105047_10005751_pt1 | contig 21172 bp, 6 predicted proteins | sample MAT04_FD_78384 | JGI IMG/M metagenome (GOLD analysis project Ga0105047, IMG submission 78384) | Freshwater microbial communities from Lake Fryxell liftoff mats and glacier meltwater in Antarctica - MAT-04 (megahit assembly) | ecosystem: Environmental > Aquatic > Freshwater > Ice > Liftoff... | reverse complement strand
TTGAAGTCAATGCCACTGCAAATGATATTAAATCCAATTTTATAGCTGGTGAATCAAGTTATCAGGAAGTGTCACTTGCAGGAAGACTAATGTCCAAACGAATCATGGGAAAAGCTTCGTTTGCAGAATTACAGGATGCAACTGGTAGAATTCAGATGTATATTTCAAGAGATGAAATTTGTCCCGAGGAAGATAAAACACTGTATAATGATGCTTTTAAAAAGTGGTTTGATCTAGGTGATTTTATTGGCATAAAAGGATATGCTTTTTATACTCAGGTAGGAGAATGCTCCGTACATGTCACTGAATTGACCCTTCTTTCTAAATCACTCAAGCCACTGCCGGTAGTAAAAAAGGATGACGAAGGCAATGTATTTGACGCCTTTACTGATCCCGAACAAAGATACAGGCAGCGGTACGTAGATCTTGTAGTGAATGGGCATATAAAGGATGTTTTTGTAAAAAGATCCAAAATGTACAATTCTATGAGAGAATATCTGAATGATAAAGGTTATCTTGAAGTGGAAACACCAGTTTTGCAGCCATTGTATGGTGGTGCTGCGGCAAGGCCGTTTACCACACACCACAATACGCTTGATATGAAGCTTTATCTCAGGATAGCCAATGAGCTGTATCTCAAGCGATTAATAGTAGGTGGATTTGATGGTGTTTATGAATTCAGCAAAGACTTCCGAAATGAAGGAATGAGCCGTTTTCACAATCCAGAATTCACTCAAATAGAACTTTATGTAGCCTACAAAGACTACGAATGGATGATGAATCTGGTAGAAGAAATGGTAGAAAAAGTAGCCATTGACCTTCATGGGACAACAAAAGTTCAGGTTGGTGAAAATATCATTGATTTTCAACGTCCCTGGAAAAGATATACCATGTATGAAGCAATACAGCATTTCACTGGCATCGACATCAGCGAGATGAATGAAGATCAACTTAGAGAAACTGCCAGATCACTTCATGTACCTGTAGATAAAACAATGGGAATAGGAAAGTTAATAGATGAAATCTTTGGCGAGAAATGTGAAGGTCACCTTATACAGCCTACATTTATCACAGATTATCCGGTTGAAATGTCACCATTAGCTAAAAAACACGCCACAAAACCAGGACTAGTAGAAAGATTTGAAGCTATATGCAATAAAAAAGAGATATGTAATGCTTTCTCTGAGCTCAATGATCCTATAGATCAACGACAACGCTTTGAAGCTCAATTGGAATTGGGCAAAAGAGGAGATGAAGAAGCGATGATGCTAGATGAAGATTTCCTGAGAGCACTGGAGTATGGTATGCCACCTACGGCTGGGTTAGGTATAGGGATGGATAGGTTAGCTATGATTATGACAAATCAGAGTTCTATTCAAGATGTATTGTTTTTCCCACAGATGAAGGCGGAAAAGGAATAATCAGGATATTTTTAACTTTTCAATATTTTAATCTGTCTTTATACTTCAAATCGGCAGATAATCCTACATTTGCATAAAAGATAAAAATATGACTTTATTAAACAGACGACAATGGTTAAGATCAGCAGGCATTGCTACCGGGGCAATGACGTTATTAAATCACAATTTGTTTAGCCTGAATAATATAAAACCTTATGATGATCAAGCGGGTGATTTTGTATTTGCAGAAAATGGTATCATAAGGTTAAGTTCTAATGAGAATCCTTATGGACCTTCACCGTTTGTCAGGGAAAAAATGATAGCCGCTTTTGACAAAGCCTGCAGATATCCTGGCGCAGATATAGATTCACTGACTAAAAAAATAGCCCAAAAAGAAGGGTTGACCACGGAACATATTTTAGTTACGGTAGGGTCAACAGAAGGATTAAAAATAGCTGCCCTTGCCTATCTTCACAATGGTGGAGAATTAGTGGCCCCTGAGCCAACTTTTGAAGCTATGTTAAACTACGCAGAAGCTTGTGGTGCATATGTACACAGAGTACCCGTAAATTTAGATCTTGGTATAAACCTAGAAGCCATGGAGAAGAGATGCAACGCAGATACAAAAATGGTTTTTATATGTAACCCAAATAATCCGACCGGAACCATCCTGCCTGCTGATGAGATGTCACATTTTTGTACAAAAATAGCTCAGCGAACCATGGTATTTAGTGATGAAGCGTATTTCGATTATATCAATGAAAAAAATTATCCATCCATGACTTCATTGATCAAAAATGACCTGAATGTTATTGTGTCACGTACTTTTTCAAAAGTGTATGGTATTGCCGGGTTAAGAATCGGCTACCTAATAGCCAGACCTGATATCATCAAAAGATTAGAAATATTCCAAGTAGATAATCCCAATATGCTGGCATTGGCTGCTGCACATGCAGCCATGGACGAAAATGAATTTTATAATTTTAGTATTCAAAAGAATAATGAATCTAAAAAAATGGTTACCAGCACTCTGGATCAATTTAATCTAGTTTACACACAAAGTCACGCAAATTTTGTTTTCTTCAGATCAGGTATTGATATATCCGAGTTTGGCAAGAAAATGCTACAACACAACATCAAAGTAGGTAGACCATTCAGACCACTTTTGAATTGGTGCAGGATTAGTACAGGCAAAACAGAAGAAATGCAAAGTGTGGTCAGCGCATTAAAAAAAATATATGCTTAAGATTATCCTTATCAATCCTTCATTTTGAAAGTAGTGCTCTATTTTTTAGCTCTGATTCGTGCAATTCTTGTTTTTGGTGGAATGATTGTGTACATGTTGGTATATGGAATTTCATGTCTATTTATCCCTCATTCAAAATCCAGGGCTTTAAACTTAAGAAAACACTATCTAACCTATTATTGTATCCCCATACTAAATATTAAAATTGAAATAAAAGGAGCACCAATTGCTGATGCTGCATTATATGTCAGCAATCACAGGTCATTTACTGATCCGATTGTTTTATGTAAATATTTAAATGCCTTTGTTATCGCTAAAGCTGAGGTCATGAACTACCCCATCATCAATAAAGGGGCCGAACTAACAGGTGTTATCTGGGTCAACAGGCAGGATCAGGATTCCAGAAATCACACCAGGAGCAAGATGGTGGAAACTGTTAAGTCTGGGTTTAACATTCTGGTTTATCCTGAAGGAACAGTAGGCAAAGAAAAACACACCCTACCCTTCCGCAAAGGGACATTTATTGAAGCTGCCCAAAATAACATAACAGTAGTGCCTGTTGCCATCGAATTTAAGTCAAAAAAAGATCTCTGGGTGATTGAAAAATTTCTTCCGCAATATTTTTACCAATTCTCAAAATGGCAAACTAACGTAAAGCTAACTTTTGGATCGCCCTGTAGCGGGACTTCGGGGGAAGAACTTCATAATGAAGCATATCATTGGATAAACCAAGAAATAAGAACCATGCAGGCCGGATGGAGTGAGTTTGAGTAGTGCTCTGTTAAGATAATGATCTAAATTATACGCAGTTATATTTTTTAAAGATCAAGGTAAAAAACATATTTATGCGATTTGAGTTTTCGCTTAATGAATGCCCGTCTGTAGCATTCAAGTATAAATACCGCTGGCGGATGGGTAGCACAGTAGATACGTCGAGGCTTTTTAACGAAGAGATTTTCAAAAAGAGCCACATTCAATTAGTTTCTTTTTCTGGACTGAGTACTAGTTCATAGTGATTGGCCAATGTTTCTTCAAAAACTACATTTGTTTGCAAATTTTGTTTATTTGGCCAATTTTTTTAATAATTCTGATTTCGACATTCTAGAATATCTGGAAGTAATATTGCCTGCCAACATAATTTCTGAATTTTCCACATTTATTATTTTGATTTTATTTCTATTGATCAAACTAGAGTGATGGATTCTAACAAGATCTGGGTGATTTAATTTTGTTTCCCAATATTTCAGCGTTTTTGAAGTTAAAATTTTGCTGCCATCATCCAGATAAAAAGTGGAATAATTATTATTGGATTGAATCTGGATGATCTCATTTACTGAGATACGTCGATAATCTCCTGAAGTATAGACCATGACATGCTCCCAAGTTGGTTGCTTTAATAATTCAGATAGTTGCGATTGGACACTAAGAAGCTGATGCCGGAGTTGTTGTATTTCCATTTTTAGCAAGGTCTCATTGGATGAAATATTTACAATTTGGGCCGAGTTCATGATGATTAGTTTTGAATAATGATCTGATTGGATGAAGAAATATTTACGTTACTACCTGAGTTGTTTAGCATAGTACTACCACTACCACTTAAGTTTTGACTTCTTTCTTGTATATTGACATTGGAAATTTGCAAGTTTCCATTATTTAAAATGGCCCTACCAAGTATGTTGGGATTGGGACTTATAAAAAGATTAGCATAGGTTAATGCCAAAGTTTTTCCGGCTTGAACATTGAAAATAGGATGCGGTCCAGTGGATTTAATTTTTACAATTGTAGAAAGTGTCTGATTGATACTTATACTCTTGTTGATATCAAGCGATGCGGATGTAATCTTTATGGTGTCGCTAATACCCAAAACTAAAGGATCAAAAGCTATCGTACCACCATCACTTGCACATGTGATCGCAGCACGCAGAGATCCTGCGCCTGAATCATTTGTATTGATTACAATAGGTGTAGCAATATTTATTGTAATAGATGAGCATAAGGATTCTAAAGTACATCCTCCTTCACCACGTACAAAATATGTTGTGGTAGCCTGAGGCATAACAGCAATTGTCGTACCCATACCTACTAATGTACCTCCACAGCTTGAAGTGTACCATTTCCAATCAGTGGCATCATTGAGTAATCCAATTACTGTTAAATTACTGGTGTTGCTACTACAGCTTATCGGATTGATATCTGCACTTACTGATGCAATAGAAGGATTTCTACACCCAGCAGGAGACAGTGAGCCAAAAGGTGATTGCCCTGAAATATCGTCAAAGTGTTTTAAAACTATATAGTTCATTCCATTTATGTCGCATTTGAAAACAACCCCACCCCCAAACATGCCGCCTTGTTTAGTCATGCCATAAAAATTGTTACCAATAACAATAAGACTACCTTCGGGATTTGCACCATTTGTATTATTTAATTTAAGCAAAACTGAGTAAGTACCACTTCCAGCTGGATCATATTTAAAAATGATACCTTGATTAAGGTTAACATCGCCACCATCTCTAGTCATACCATATAAACTTCCATTATGGATCACTAAGGAACCGTAAGGTGCAGCACCGTCGTTGTTCCCACCTGTAAAATAATGAAGTACCCCATATCCCTGATCAGTGGGATCTAACTGGAACAATACACCCGGTTGAGTATTGGATGTAGTGGTCATTCCATAAAGCAGTCCATTAAATTGAATTAAATTTCCAAATGGGAATGCCCCAAAAGCACCATTGAAGGCGTGAAGTGAAGTGTATGTATTGGTCATTGGATCAAATTGGAATATTTCTCCGGAACCGGTTCCTCCATTTGATGTTAACCCATAGAACATCCCGTTCCATTCAAGCAGGCTGCCTTTTGGTGTACTTCCTATGGCAAAATTGTGCTTCACATTGTATGTTTCTGTTGCCACATTGTATTCTAGTATAACGCCTCCGCTGTTCGTACCACCTTGGGATGTCATACCATATAGATTTCCATTGAATAAAATCAAGCTTCCTGTGGGGATTTCTCCATCTGTGCCGGAAAAATGATGTAAAGCACTCAATGTTCCCTGTCCGGTAGGATCATATTTGAAAATGGTACCTTTGTTGTTATTTCCTCCACTCATGGCCATTCCATACCAGTTCATCCCTGAACTGATAAGGTCGCCTTGAGGCGATGAACCAATGGATGCATTTTCAAAAATCACTTTTACATTAAACGGTCCTCCTCCAATGCTGTACTCAAACATGGTACCAAAACCCGCTGTACCACCACTAGAAGTCAGCCCATACAATTTACCGTCCGATACGATCGGGCTACCGAAAGGAGATGCTCCCCCTCCAATTATTACAGGATCAAATTGGTGCAAGATGTTGTAATTACTATTCGAAAGTGTGTATTCAAATAATACCCCTGAAAAATTACTCCCACCACCATTGGTCATACCATACAACTTTCCGCCAGATTCAACCAAACTGCCAAATGGATAACTGCCATAGACATGATTATCGAAAGAGAATAGCTCACTGTATATATCAGTCGAAGGTGCATATTCGAATATAGAACCTTCAAAATTAGTACCACCAGCCAAAGTCATGCCGTAAAATTTTCCACTGTATGCTATCAAGCTGCCAGAAGGAATATCGTCGTCAAAATTATATAGGACGTTTATAGAAGCGGCTAATAAATTGAATTCGAACAATACGCCGGAAGAAAAAGTGCCCCCTGACGAAGTGACACCCCATAAAGTTTGGCCCGATACAATCAGACTACCTAATGGATTGCTCCCATTATTGGTATCGTCGAATGAATGTATTACCGTATGAGTGTCAGATCCCGGATCATATTCGAATATAGTACCAAATCCGAAACTACCACCACCATAGGTCATTCCATAAAAATTTCCACCCAATAGGACCAAACTACCTTCTGGAGATGTACCATCACCTACTGAAGTTCCAAAATCATATAACACAGTATAGACACTTGTTGCCAGATTGTACTCGAAGATGACACCAAAAGTAAAACTACCACCACCTGATGTCGTGCCATAAAATTTTCCACCTGTTTCAATCAGACTCCCCTTAGGAATACTTCCTACCTCAAAATGATGTAAGACAAGGTAACTATTAGTGGCAATATCATATTCAAAGATGACACCGCCATCGTTGTCACCACCTGCCGTTGTCATACCATAAAATTTTCCATTGGTGGCTTTTAGCAAATCTTCGGAAGGAGATTTACCCTTGATGACTGGTAAAGCTACCGCAGAAAAGTTAGCACCATTATCGTCCATTCTAACAATGGTTCCAGCTCCTTGACCACCTCCAGAGGTAAGGCCCCACAAAGGACTTTGAGCAGCCACTGGCACTACAGAGCATCCAATTATCAACATAAGTGAGAATATATGGCTAAAATAGGAGCCTAAAGCTTTCATATTTTGATTTTTTATTAATTTAAATATTCGATTTTATTCTATTAATATCAGTGGTTTGCTAATATGTTCTGTTGCAGTTTCCATCCGAACAAGATATACACCCCGAGACCAAGTGGAAATATCCAAATTCATTATCTGATTCTTCGGAGCGGCTTGCTGCCAAATGAGTCGTCCTTGTATATCAAAAATGGTCAACTTTACATTGTCATCATCTTCCATCCCAAAGACTTTGGGAAGCAACTTTACTTCTCTAATCGCAGGGTTGGGTGCTATCTCCAGATCAACAGAACCTAGCTGACCGCTACTTCTTTCTACTAAATTCACGTCTGGTCTTGCTGATACACAATTGACCGTAACTGTAAAAGTACAAGTAGCCGTATTTCCTGATATATCTGTAGCAAGCCAAGTGACTATTGTGGCTCCTTGTGGGAAAGTACTTCCACTAGCAAGACCACTGAACAGACTTACCGTCGGAGTAGTGCAGTTGCTTGTAGCTATTGGAGTATCATAAGTAACCGAAGCATTACATCCGGAAGTGGCTGTCACTGTCTGGTTGCCCGGGCAAAAAGTAAAGGTCGGCGGTTGTGGTTCCCTAACGGTGACATTAAAAGTACAAGTATTTGTATTTCCTGCAGCATCCACTGCGGTAGCTGTTACTATAGTAGTACCAACATCGAACAAAGAACCCGAAGGAGGGCTCAAGCTTACACTATTTAAAGTGCAGTTGTCTGATACACCTTGGACATTGTATGTAACATTAGCACCACAAACGGGTATTATAGGTTCAAAGGCTATGTAAACAGGATTATTTCCAGTATTGTAAGTAGCTAGTACTACATTACTCGGAGAAACCTTTTTAATCTGCTTAGTGCTGTATAACGAGACATAGACATTACCTACTCCATCTTTGGAAATACCATGCGGTAAGCCGCCCAGATTCACCAATAAAGTACGTTCACCTGTGGTCAGGTTCACGCGAGATAAAGCTCCCCCATTTTCAGCCACTAAAATATTACCATTCCCTTCGTTGAAAATATCTGTAGGATTTTTATGGCCGACAGAGAGTACTGATTGGGTATTAGTATTTAAATTGTACCGTATGATCCTATTCAGGTTGTACAAAGAAATAAGTAAAGTATTAGGGTTCTCAAAGACGACATCGTTGGGTCTGTTCAGTCCGGTCGCAACATTCGTAACAACGCCGGTAGAAAGGTTGACTTTTTGAATTCTACCCAACGATTCATTCACTACAAAAACATTTCCCAAACCATCCAGACTCATACCCTGACAATTACCACCCAAAGAAGCTATCGGAGTTTGCGCTCCAGTAGTTCTATTCACCCGAATAATGGTGGTGCCGGAGTTAGCAAATCTGGAAACCAGGACATTGGTGCTGTTTTCAATTACGATTCCATCTGCTTGGGGTATACTTGCTATTACAGTACGGGTATTTGTAGTCAGGTTGATTCTGCTCAAAGCACCAGAACCTCTCTCCGCCACCAAAATAGCGTCGCTACTTCCTCCTGACGGTAAATTGACGGTCATATCGGCAGGGCAAGATAAGGTTGGAGGTTGATTGTCTATAACAGTTACTGTAAATGTGCAGGTAGCAGAAGCGGCACTGCAAATACTGGCATTGATAGTTACCGTGGTATTTCCCAATTCAAAAGTAGAACCATTTCCAGAGCCGCTACCAGCCCCAACCGTTGCACCACTAAAGCTATAGGCAAGTGTAGGAGCAGGACTACCCATAGGGCTTACAATGTAGTCCACCATGGCATCACATCCTATGGCTGACGTACCGACCACAACAGGTGAAGTCGGACAAGTCGTGAACCCAGGGGCAACTGTCACTAAACAACATGCGTTGAAATTCGGATCTTGAGATGCATTTGAAGGTCCAGCGTATCCACCCTGGCCTATCACCAATCCATTCGCAGTAACTGTTACAGGGGTAGTACCCAAAATCCCATTATTATCAGGATCGCTATAGCCGGCTTCTATCACATCATAACAGCCGTCGCCGTCAGCATCTAAGTCCATACTATTCACAAAACCATCACCATCAACATTACAATTTTGTGGTGTGGAACGACGGATAAATATGTCATCTATGGTAAAATCATTGCCACCACCACCACCACTTACATTGTAGAACTCAATAGAAAACTGAGTTTGTGCCCCACTATTGAAAGTACCTTTTTGTTCCACCCAAGCAATACCAACATTATGCAGGGAAGTACCACTCTGAATGCCATGGATTATTGTATTGGCCTCATTACGAATTCGAACACCAATAGTGGGAGCTCCACCACCAAAGCGATTAGCGTTGGCAGCCCATGCACCATATTCATACTGCGTGTTTGCTGAAAGGGTAACGGTTCTTTTAAAAAATATTCCCGAGATAGTTCTGCCATTGATAGCCATAAAAGCATCTTGAGCCGTTGCCGTTGTATGACCTTTCAACTCTGCAGGCCACAAATTCACATTACTGTGTACACGATTGGCTGCATTCCCTGCCTGACTACTTACGGCATATTTTCCTTCACCTAATTGACCAGATGTTTGATAAAAATAACCTGTTAAACCAGCGGTACTTTCTAAGTTCCTTCGCCTGTTTGCAGTCGATATTGCTCCGAATGTGCCTTGGCTTTCAAAATTAGTTTCTGAAGGAGTAAGACATTCATCGGTATCTGTTATGCCGTCATTATCGTCATCTAGGTCATAACAATCAGGTACTCCGTCCGTGTCAAAGTCTGGCGCATTACCCGCTGTGAGTGTTACCAATGTGGAACAAGTAGCTGTATTTCCTGATACATCCGTTACTTTGAGGCTTACTGTGTGGGGTACGCCAAAGTTAGAGCAGTTGAAACTTGTCAGTCCGGAGTGTATTGAAAGAGTTACAGAACCGCATTGGTCGCTACTATTGTTGTTCAACATGGTAGCACTAACGGTAGCTGTAGCGTCGCTGGCCAGTCCTAATGAAAGCGTAGGTAAACAAACGGCAAGCGGTGCTTGATTGTCAACAACTGTCACTGTCGCCGTACAACTTGCTGTTAAACCTGATGCATCCGTAGCTACATAAGTTATCGTTGTCGTACCTACATCGAACATTGCAGGGGCATCATCTGAAATATCCACACCACCACAATTATCTGTCGCAGTTGCATCAATATTTGCGACAACTGAACATACTTGTAACCCCGGGACACTACCTGCTGTAGGCACTCCATTAATAGATATATTTCTTATACAACCTTCTAATATAGAGTTTGTTGTCGTATTTGTAGTTGTCAAAATAGGCTGAACATTTCCAAATCCTATACTAGACAATTGAACCCCTTGATCAACTATTAATACACCGTCATATTTTAATCTTACTCTATTGGATGTTGAGTAACTCAATTCCAAATTATGCCATTCGTTCAAAGGCAAAACAGTGGATGAAGTTAAAGAAAAAGCTAAACACCCTTGACAGAAATAGTCAATGTAAATGTCTAATATGCCATTTGATCTTGTACTTACAGAAACGAACCCAATATTGTTTTGAATACTAAACAATGGAGTTCGAGAAGAATTTGATGTTTGGTAATTTGCAACTTTTACATCAAAACTAACTCTGAATTGTGTGCTGACAAAGTTAACTCCTTGGATGGTTACATTATTGCCAGTGCCAGAAGGTAAACAGATTCCATTTTCATTTTGGGTAAAAGTTCCTGATACCACAGCATCTGGGCCTAAACCTTTATAATCTAACATGTTATTAGTCAGAGGATAAAATTGATTCCCATCTACATACGTAAACGAATTTCCACTACTTGCCGAACTTGTATTTATAGTGATTGATGCAGGGCATGTAATTACTGGTACTTGATTATCCACCACCGTCACAGTAAAGGTAACTGTTGTTGCTACATTTGTTCCATCTGTTCCACTTAATGTAACTGTCGTCACTCCTGCATTAAAAGATAATGCACCACTGCCCGTTCCTTCTGCAATGGTAATGCCCGATGAACTCAACGTAGTGGCTCCTATGGTAGAATAGCCCCACATAGATCCGGGACAAATATCAGTAATGGGTGATATTATCGTATAATTGGCTGCACAGGTATTTGCTATTACATTCAATGATTGGTTACCAGGGCTTGTAAGGGTTGGTGCCTCGACATCAGTTACACTCACCGTGAAACTACATGTAGACATATTGCCTGCTGCGTCAGTGGCTGAATAGATATTCAATGTTGTTCCAACGGGAAATATAGCACCTGAGGCTAAACCTGACAATTGTGTAACATTAACACTACCGCCACCAGCAGAACCTCCAACCGCATTAACGAATAATTGTAGGGCATTCTGATCTAACATCAAGGTGTTTCCACCCTCTGAACCTGCGTGTTGGAAGTTGACAATCTTGCCTCCATTGTTTAAGTCACGTACTGCTACTGCGGCACCATTTGACGAAGTCATTATTTCCTGGACCGGATTCATGGCAAATGTTTTTACTGGTCCGAAATTAGCACCGCTACTTGGCAAAGTAAAGGATGTGGGGAGGTCTGCCATCATAGGATGACTTTCCATGCCTGGCAAGACTGTATAGGTCATCGTCCCATAAGTAAACCCATTATACTCAAAAAGGATTAAAGGATCAAAAAGGGCCAAAGTATTTTGGGTCGCTCTATTATAGGTATTCCACTCGATGCCCACGTAAGTACCTCCTTGAGTGTAAACGTAGTCCACAAGAGCCTGCTGGCCTGGGGTCGGCATATCTTGAAACCAAGCTAAGCCATTGAGGTGTATAATAGCATCAAAGCCATTGGGAGAAGGGTTAGTGCCGTCATAGCTATTCCAATTGGCGGGGCTCAAAGTAACTGTGTGGCCCGCTGCCTCAAGTGCTGCGACCAAATTTGGGGTACCAGTAGTAAGGTTGTCCCAAAGCAACAGAATACTGCTACTGCTACTGCCACCCAGACAATTATCCGATGCTGTAACATCAAAATTCACTGGTGCGCCGCATGTTCCACTGCTATTATTGACAGTAATGTTTGTCGGGCAAGCTATTATTGGGGCTTCATTGTCCACGACAGTTACCGTAAAAGTACACTGGTCACTGCCAACCGCATTGGTAGCTATTGCTGTTACCGATGTGACACCTACCGGGAAAACCGTATTCGGGTTTTGCGAGTAGGTAATGGTAGAAGTTGGGTCGCCTGTTGCGTCAGAAGCGGTAAAATTCACAACCACACTGCACAGCCCTGAATCGTTATTGACAGTTATATTATCCGGGCAAATCACATTTGGCACCACTCCTACTGTTACAGTAAAGGTGCATGTTGCTGTATTGTTTGCGGCATCTGTTGCAGTAAACTCTACTAGGCTGATTCCAATTGGGAAAGTAGAGCCACTAGCTAAGCCCAAGGTTTGGGCTACTGTCACGGTATTGCAAATATCAGTAGCAGTAGCATCGATAAAGGTTACCAGAGCACCTGCTGCGCTGGTGGCGGCGGCACCAATATTTGTTGGGCATTGTACTACTGGATTGACAGTGTCGGGATCCACCGTAATTATTGTCTGCGCTGTTCCTATACAGCCATTGCTGTTGGTATAAGTGTATGTCAAAGTATGCATACCCACACCCGCAGTAGCAGGGTTGAATGAATAAGTATCACAGTTTGAGTTATTACTTCCGCTTATTGACTGGCCTACATTCAAGTTATGGACTGAAGGCGTTGCGTTGCCGATCCACGTAAACGATGCGTAATCGCTACCTGTACCCGTAAGTTGCACGGATTGGGTTGCTGGCGCAGTCACTCCTATGTCCTGACTGTCGCCGCCTAATGGATTATCTGTATAAGGGTTTATTGCGCCTGTTATCGTGCCGCCATAACTAAGAAACTGGATCAAACTATTATCTGTATTGCTGACGATAGCAATACCACCTGAGGTATTGGGCAAGTCGAAGAATCCTTGGAAAGCTAACGCACCATATCCGTTAACTTCATCATCCAGTGTCCATGCAGGATTTGCAGGAAACAAAGAATTGAAGACTGTACCGGAGCCTGTATAAATTATGAATCTGTAATCTCCCAAATAAGTACCTGCGGTACCGGCTATTTCGAAGAAGTCATCATTCTGGCCATCGCCGTATCTGATTTCATTGATCCAAACTTGAGCGCAAGGTAGAGGTGTAGTTACCACGCCAGGGCCGCTGAATACGCCACCCGATGGTGTTGCATCTAATGCTACGGGGTCGCTGTTCTCACATGCAATAGGAGAGACAGGGCTAATTATTGGTGTATTATCCACGCCAGCATTGATGATATTTCCACCTTGTGATGCAGTACATCCTGTATTATTGACATCCCGCACATACACTGTATACGTGCCATCAGCCAAACCAGTGAATATCCCTGTCGTATTGATAAAGTCAGTATTATTTATTGAATATCTTATGTCTGCTGCACCATTGGTACATGAAGCGCATGTGGCTACAACTGTAAGTACACCATCATTGGCGTTAGGGCAGCTTTCGTGTGAAGGTGTGATACTTGTTATAGATATATTGCATCCAAGATTGCAATTATTTCCACTTGTGACCCCACCGGGAGCAATCCAGTTTGATGTGGTACCCGTGAGAGCAAAAGCATTTAATGTTGCATTATTGCCATTGCCGCTGGCATCTTGCAAGGAAGTTATTCCTGAGTTATTGCAACCAGCAATTCCATGATTAAAATGAAAATTTCCAATTAAATTTGGACTAGTACCTAAAATTTCGCAATTTCTGCTCTCCTGAATTTCGGTATTTGTGAGCGCTTTTGTCCAAATACGAACTTCGTCTAATTCTCCTTTGAACCAATCAGCAAAAGTGCCGGAACAGGCATCCCTGCCAAAACGTACCGTAGTTGTATTAGAAGAATGATTATTTACAGGAGCAGTACTTGTTGAGCCTGAAAGTACACCATTAATATATATAGATTTATTTGCTAATTGTCGAACAACTGCAATGTGGTTCCAAGTATTCAATGCTAATGCAGCAGTAGACACTAGTTTGTGATAATCACTGCCTTCTTCAAACTCGACAAAATTGTTGGTATTAATGCTAACTTCCCAAAATACCTCATTGTTACAGGTTGTTCGTTTAGAAAGTACCGGAAACTGTCCAGATGCAGTTTTTTTAACCCAGAATTCAATTGAGAAATCAACTGTCCCAAAATTTCCAACTGTTGAGTTGTTTAGAGATATGAAGTCATCTATGCCATCAAAATTAAGCGCTGCTCCAGCACTATTACCAGTAACTGTGATCGTTCCAGATGCATTTATTATGCCGCAGCCACCAGCAAGTGGAATGCTGTAATTAAAAGTACCACCACCCGACGGCGTACCGCTGATGGTGATCATATTGCTTGCCCATGCTGCATTTACACCTGTTGGTAAGCCGGTAGGAGTTCCAATTCCACTTGCACCTGTTGTTGTATGCGTAATATTGGTTAAGGCTGTATTGCTACACAAAGTTGGGATTGAAGATTGTGCTCCTACTGTATTATTCGGAGTAACTGTGATCGACCCTGTAGCATTCACACTTCCGCATCCGCCTGTCAATGGAATACTGTAATTGAATGTGCCTGAAACTGATGGTGTACCGCTGATGGTGATCGTATTACTTGCCCATGCTGCTGAAACTCCGGCTGGCATACCTGTGGCTGTGCCAATACCTGTAGCGCCTGTTGTGGTATGCGTGATATTAGTTAAGGCTGTATTGATACACAAAGTTGGCATGGAAGATGGTGCTCCTACCGTATTATTCGGAGTAACTGTGATCGACCCTGTAGCATTCACACTTCCGCATCCTCCTGACAATGGAATACTGTAATTGAATGTGCCTGAAACCGATGGTGTACCGCTGATGGTGATCGCATTGCTTGCCCATACTGCATTTACACCTGTTGGTAAGCCGGTAGGCGTTCCAATTCCACTTGCACCTGTCGTATTGTGTGTAATTGCGGTTATTGATGTATTTATACATAACATAGGCGTTGAACTTGCCTCTGAAACACTGCAATTACAGCCTTCATCAATCATATTATTACAATTGTCATCGATATTGTTTCCACAAATTTCAGTGGCGCCAGGATGAATATTCATATTATTATCATTACAATCAGTGTTGTTGGTCACATAACCCATTGGAGTGGCACAAGCAGTTATAGTCATTGCGGGGTCTCCATATCCGTCACTGTCTGCATCCAAATAAAATGTTGTGGTTGTACCGGGGTTGCCATTCCAGTTACTTGTCGCACCTGTTAAAGCGAAATTGACAAGTGTACCTAGATTTCCATTACCAGTGCGGTCTGCAAGGACTGTGAGCCCAGTGTTTGTTCCTGCAGGTATAGCATTAAGGTTGTTGAAATCGTAGTAGATTTGTAATCCTGATTCTTGTCCAGTGAGGCTCGAGTTTTTGAAGGTGTTGATTTCGGCAGCTGTTCTAGCAAGAGTCCAGATTCTGACCTCGTCCATCTGGCCGCTAAAATCAATAGAGTTGCATGGGCCATTTCCAAGCGTAAGATTGGCTGTGTTGCTGAAATTTTGAGGGGACCAACCGTTAGAAATATCCAAAATCCCGTCAATATATATTTTCAGGTTGGTGCCATCTCTGACCACTGCAACCTGATGCCAGTTGTTATCGATAATTACTGCATTTGTGGTAGCCAAGGTGGAATTGGCACAACCTTCCTCTCTCATTTCCATTTCCAAATTTCCAATACTATTTACAGAAAGACTCCAAAAATTGGCACAATCGCAAACCAGACGTTTTGAAATCAGCACTTTTGAAGTAGCTGTTGTTCTAAAACGCATTTCGACGGTAAAATTACCAGTGCCGAAATTGCCGACTGTGTTGCCGCAGCTTACTTCGTCGTTGACCCCATCAAAACTAAGCGACAGGGTATTTTCGTCAATGACACTGTTACAGTTATCATCCACTGCGTTGCCGCAAACTTCGGCAGCACCTGGGTGGATTGATGCATTGTTGTCGTTGCAGTCGATGTTAGTGTTTAAATAACCGGTCATCGAGCCACAATTCCAAGTAGTAGAACCACCAAAACCATCCATATCTGAATCCGCATATAAAGTTGGATACTCCCAAGAGGCTACCCAGTTAGAAGTAGCACCATTCAATGTAAAACCAGAAAGCGTTCCATGAGCAGCATTGGCAGTGCGGTCTTTAACTACATCTAGGCCAAAATTGTTCAATCCAGGTTTTCCGTGATCGAAGGGATAATAGCGAGTTAAATTTGCCTCGTTTCCGTCGAGTCGTATATTTATTCGTGCCTGTATTTGAGAAGGAGTCAGGGCTGTGCTCCAATAGCGGAATTCGTCCATCACTCCATCGAAATTGGTACCAATTTTTGCACTTGTATTGGTGATTTGATCATTGATACTGGTTGTCCAGTGGAGAACACCGTTTACATATGCTTTCAAATTGTTTGGACCATAACCATCGTGGACTAACGCGATATGTGCCCACTGTCCGATTGTAAAGATAGGGCTCGCATTCCAAGCACTTCCTCCTCCGTTGTAGTGAAAACGCCCATTCACCGCAATGTTGATATTTGTGGGGTGTGCTCCTCCCAACCATTCGAGGATTACATTACCCTCCAAATCGTTCGGTTTTACCCATGCTTCAAGGGTAAAGACTGATTGGTGTGATAAATTGGGGATGTTAATACTATGATCATTGCCTCCAATATGTATTCCACGATTCACCTCCACATCTGTATTTCCATCGCAATCGTCATCCACCAAGTTGCCACAAATTTCAGTGGCGTAGGGATTGATCGCTGGGTTGTTGTCATTGCAATCGAGATTGTTTGTTACGGCTGCTACACAGGAAACGGGAGCACTCGGGCTACCAAATCCATCGCCATCCGCATCTGGATACAAGCCAACAACTGTCCCTCCATTTATTGTTACAGTTGTTGGCTCACTAAAGTAACTATTGCAACTTCCAGTGATTTGGAGATACCTGGCCTTATAAATCCCTGTTACTGTAACGGAAAGTGTAATTGAAGTTTGTCCAGATAGAATATTGCCGTCTTTGTCCCAAACGATTGAATAACCAGAAGGTGCAGCTCCTATTTCAAGTGATGCGCCGTTTGAACAAACTTTCGTTTGAACAATTGGTTGATCAGGGAAAACGCAAACGTTGATGGAGTTTTCATAAGTGGGACTTTCCCATGCTCCACGACCCCAAGTACCAACACGAATTTTATTGACATGAGGGAGTACATCAATTTCTGTTACCCAAACATTCGGAAGTCCATTTTCAAACATGACATAATCTCCTGTGATGTCGTCTCTATACCAAAGCGTGCCAAGTCTACCGCTTACATAAATACCATTTGCGGTACCTTCTTGATAGGCGATGCTATAAAGTTGTGTGCCGGCTGGCAATGTCCCTGGAACATCTGTCCATGTCATTCCTCCATCATTTGTCTTTTTTACTTTTTCATAGCCGCACACCCACATTATATTTGCATTAGCTGGGTGAAAGGCAAGCGTAGTAAATGTTCCATCTAAAAGTCCGCCAGGTGGATATGTAATAGTAGTCCAGGTGCTACCACCGTCTGTGGTACGTTTCATAGTATTAGGCGCCCCATACCAACCAGCAACCAAGACGTTTGGGTCAGACTTTGCCTGATAAATGAATTCAATTGGCTTAGTCCCATTGCCCAACGTACCATTGGTTAGGTTTATCCAAGAATCACCCTTGTTTGTACTTTTGAAAATGTCTCTATAATTGGTGTAAATCGTATTGTGGTCGGCAGCATCAATGATAACTTTTTGCCGCCAAGTCGCAGGAAATCCTGCAATGTTTTGGTTCATGATATTTTTAGTGGCGTAATTTTGTGTGGCAGGGTTGTAAATCACCCGTTGAATTTCCAAACCATTTTGAACAGAACCATAAACGGTGAAACTGTCTACTGGGTCAACAGCAACTTCCAATCCGTCACCACCAAGCGGTTGAAACCAATGGCCACCCATCTTGATCTGAATACCAGCATCTTGTAAACCAGCGAGAAAGTTTGTGCCATATCTTGAAGACCTGATACTTGATAATTGGGTCACTTGAATTTTTTTCATGGCAGTCCATGTAGCTCCTATATCTGTTGAATAACTCAATCCTCCATCATCCGCGAACCACAACCTATTGGTTCCAGCCTGCCATTTAAAATCGTGCTGATCTGAATGTGGAGATGGTATTATTTGCCAGGTCATTCCTCCGTCAAAGGATTGATGGACATTTACGCAACCATAAATGATGTGATTCTCATCTGCAGGATTCACCTCAAATCTGAAATCCCATGCTCCACTCAAATTGCCAGAAGGGAAGTTGAAAGTAGGCGATACAATGGTTGTGATTGTTTGTGTAGTGTGTGTATATTTCATGACCATGCCACCCTGATTCGCAGGAATTCCGCCTTCATCATCAGGATAAACAGAGATATAAACAATATTCGGGTTATTGGGTGTTACACTAACTTGGGCTGGCCTACCTTTGCTATCAATTGGACAGGTTTGTACAGTGAAAGTGTTGCCACCGTTTGTGGAAACATAAAAATAAGAAAAGTTAACACCACCAATGGGGTGTTGGTCATTTCCTCCTCGAGTGGTAACATAAATAACTTGAGGATTTGTAGGGTGAAATTCGATGTCGTTAATTTTATCGGTGGCAGGCAAAGACGTGTTTTTTACCCAAGTCACGCCGTGGTCGCTGGATTTAAACAAACCTTCATTCGTACAAGCGAACAAAGTACGACCATCTGGTGCCATGTCCAATTTGAATACTTGACTGCAAGTACTGTTGAGCAAACCTACTATGTTCCATGTGTTGCCACCATCGACAGAACGCAACACTCCTCTATTTTGGTTGAACCAACTATCATGATCATCGGTAGCGACATACATCGTATCAGTGTCATTTAGGTTATATACCAAATCACCCACACTTTGATGGTCCCAAAAGTCATTCACAACTGTCCAGTTAATACCAGCGTCAATCGATTTCCACAAGCCTCCATCAGGGGCAGAAGCCCAGATAATATTGATATCGGTAGGATGAAAATTCACCCGTTCGATACGCCCATTATTGGTGTTGAATACGGAGTTAGTTTGACTAATGTAGGAGAAATTTGAACTGGGCATGCTTCGCGCAGCGGATGTATTTCGAGCAGATTTAATGGCACTGAGCATCTCATCCTGCCAAATGTATTGATAATCTGGAGTCTCAACATAATCAAAAGTTTGTAGGTACAATTGGAATTTTTTTAAAACTTTCCTGTTGACATTTGCTCTACCAACTTCTGCAAGTTTTTGCTCAAAAATCCGCTTTACTTCTGAAGGTCTCATTTTAGAATCATTGAATATCTCCATCCAAGGTATATCATTAAATTTGGATTGCTCCAAATTCAGAATGACTTGATTTTCATATGCTTGCCTATTCAGTTCTCTTCTGCTTTGGCCAGAAAGTACATCACTGGATCCCAAAACCAACAAAAAGATCAGCACATAAATTGAGCTTAGGCGGCAAAAAACAGGGGCTACCAAATTCGACATTGTGTGATCTGTTGTTGTAAACCGTGAGAACCGTGATATTTTGCACATTCTCCAAAAATAAAAAACTGAAGAAAAGAGAAGAGTTAAAACTTGTTGCATGGTAAGAATGATTTAAACTAAAATTTTTTAACTAATGAAGTTATTGAAAAGCATTTTTTAAACTTATTTTATTTAAGTTCAAAATAAAAGTTTTTAATTGTCATAAATGAAAGATTTGCTGGATCTAACAATAAATTAGGTTAATAAATAAAGTATGCACAAATTTAACTCCATTCCACCTGCAAAAAAACGTCAATGACGAAAATTAAATCGTCAAATTATTGCAAAAAAACGTCAAATAGGCATATGAACTCTTTTTAAGGAAAGTAATTCCATATGAACTATCCAAATAAGTTGGATATAAATATTTGTTTTAATTTGGGAACAGAGATTAGTTAATTTGGTAGATAATCTTCAGGCGATTTACCGTACATCTCGATAAAATTCCGTTTTAGTGATCTGACATCACTATAACCAATGGCGCCGGCTACCTTAGTAATATTATCATACTTCCTAGTTTGTAGTAATTCATAGGCTTTTTGAATACGGACTTGTGTTATATATTTTGCAGGAGTCAGTCCTGTCAATTTTTTAGTTTGACGCAGGAATGTGGATGGGCTAATCTCCATTTGCTCTGCCAAGAAATCGATAGAGAGCTGATTATTTCTAATATTGCCTATTACTAAAGTTTCAAAATTTTTCAACCATTCTTGATCTGCTTCATTATATAAACCATCTTCATGTGTAAGTTCTTCATCGATATATTTCTTCCTAGCTGTTTTGTTTTTTAGGGTATTATAAATCACAGCCAATAATTCTTCTTCTCCAAATGGTTTGGTCAAATAACCATCCACGCCTATACGCAAAGCCTTCATTTTGTCATCCTGAGCTACTCTAGCTGTTAACATTAGGAATGGAATAGATTGAAAATCAGAACTTTGTTTGACTTTTTCCAACAATTGAAATCCGTCCATTACAGGCATCATTACATCACTCAGTATCATGTCTGGAATATTGCCAGTATTTAACTGGTCCCAAGCCTCCAAACCATTTGATGCAGAAGAAACATGGTAAGCCGGCTCCAATAGCATCTTCAGAAAAGTATGGACATCTTCGTTGTCTTCTACGACCAGAATATGTGCTTTATTTTCCGATAAAGTATGCTGATGGGGTTTTATGATTATAGATTTAACTTCTGGTTCATTCGTAATTAATTCTAATTTTACATCAGTAATAGTGATTGGAATTTTTACTATAAAAACTGTATTTAAATCTGAAGAAAAACGTGGCGTATCGCTACTTACTGATATACTTCCGCCCATGGCTTCAGCATATTCATGGCATATGGCTAATCCGATGCCCGTACCTGCTACTGAAGTGTGATTTTGAGAAGATTGAAAATATCTATCAAATAGATATGCCAGGTCTGATGGTGGAATTTGATCACCACTATTT
>Ga0105047_10005750_pt1 | contig 21175 bp, 16 predicted proteins | sample MAT04_FD_78384 | JGI IMG/M metagenome (GOLD analysis project Ga0105047, IMG submission 78384) | Freshwater microbial communities from Lake Fryxell liftoff mats and glacier meltwater in Antarctica - MAT-04 (megahit assembly) | ecosystem: Environmental > Aquatic > Freshwater > Ice > Liftoff... | reverse complement strand
GTAGAGCTCCATCGACGAGTCGGCGATCATCCACTGAACGCCCTGCTTCTCGGCCAGCATCGACCCGTGGCTGTAACGGTTGAGGGAGCGGTCCACCATCATGTCGAGCGCCGTTTCGGCCTGGGCGATCCAGCGCATGCAGTGCGCGAGGCGCGCCGGTCCGAGGCGGTACTGGCCGAGCAGGTGACCCTGGCCCCGCCCGCCCAGCATGTTGGCGTCGCTCACCCGCAGGTCCTCGATGACGATCTCGGAGTGGCCCGACCCGCCGTGCATCGTCTCGACCTCGCGGACCCGGTTCCAGCCGTCCGACGGGAGGTCGATGATGAAGGCCGTGTTGGCCGCCTGGGGCAGGTCGGGGTTGTCCTCGGTGCGGCACACCAGGATGGCGAACTTGGCCCGCTGAGCGTTGGAGATGAACCACTTATGGCCGTTGATGACCCACTCGTCGCCGTCCTTGACCGCCGTGGTGCGAATGAGGGTGGGGTCGGACCCGGCCACCTCGGGTTCGGTCATGGCGAAGCAGCTCATAGCGAACCCGTCGCACAACGGCTTGAGGTACTTCTGCTTCTGCTCGTCGGTGGCCCAGTGCAACAACGTGTGCATGTTGCCCTCATCGGGAGCCTGACAGTTGAGCACGAACGGCCCGTAGTAGCTCTTGGCGGCCTCGGCCTGCACCATCGCCAGCTCGACGTGGCCGAGTCCCATACCGCCCCACTCGGTCGGCATGTGCGGCAGCCAGAGACCCGCATCGCGGGCCTGCTTGCGCATGCCGAACAGGATGTTGATGTACTCGTCGCGGTCGAGGTCGTCGCGGTCGACGAGCTTGGCCTCGCCGGGCTTGACCACCTCCTCGACGAACGTGCGGACCCGGATTCGGATCTCCTCGAGCTCGGGTGTCAGCGTGAAGTCGATGGCCATCGGCTCACCCTAGGCAGTGGCGGCCACCGATGCAGGGGCGTGCGAGGCCCGATCGCGCCTCCGGTCGAACGGCTGGTGGCGTAGCGTTTCGCTGATGGATGAGACCCGTGTCGACTCGTGGCTCTGGGCGGTGCGGCTCTACAAGACCCGCTCGCTCGCCACCGACGCATGCCGCGGCGGCCACGTCGAGATCAACGGGCGACCGGCCAAGGCCGCGACCAAGGTGAAGGTCGGCGACCGCGTCGACGCCCGCGCCCAGGGCCGACCATGGAACCTCGAGGTGGTCCGCGTCATCGACAAACGGGTCGGCGCCCCGGTTGCGGCCGAGTGCCTCATCGACCACTCGCCGCCCCTGCCGCCCGTCGAACACCGCGCCGCTCCCGTCGCCGAACGAGAGCGCGGCGCCGGCCGACCCACCAAGCGCGACCGCCGCATGCTCGACCGATTCCGCGGCAGCGGCGGATAATGCGGGCGCCGCTCGACAAGATGGAGAAGACTGTCGGAGCGGCCGCCAAAGGGGCCGAAACCCGGCTTCCCGTCTACCCTGAAGGTCCCCCCACAATCGATCGCGTAGATATGACAGAAACAGAAGACCTCTCGTCGGACCCCGTGGAGACCTCCGGGTTCGCCGGACTTGGGCTCAACGACAACATTCTCCGGGCCCTCACCGCCCTCGGCTACGAAGAGCCGACCCCCATCCAGACCGAGGCCATCCCGCCCGTGCTGGAAGGGCGAGACCTGCTCGGCCAGGCGGCCACCGGCACCGGCAAGACCGCGGCGTTCGCCCTGCCCATCCTCGAGCAGCTGTCGCGTGGACAGCGCAGCGACGATCCCATCGCCCTCGTGCTGGTGCCCACCCGCGAGCTCGCCATGCAGGTGTCCGAAGCCATCCACAAGTACGGCCGCGAGTTCGGCGCCCGCGTGGTGCCCATCTATGGCGGCCAGCCCATCGTGCGCCAGCTGCAGGCCCTCAAGCGCGGCGTCGACGTGGTCGTCGCCACCCCGGGCCGGGCCATCGACCACATCAAACGCCAGACGCTCCCCCTCGACAACATCAAGATCGTGGTGCTCGACGAGGCCGACGAGATGCTCGACATGGGCTTCGCCGAAGACCTCGAGGCCATCCTCGAGGCCACCCCGAACGAACGCCAGACGGTGCTGTTCTCGGCCACCATGCCGCCCCGCATCAGCGGCCTGGCCCGTCGCCACCTCAACGACCCGATCACCATTCAGATCGCCCGCGAGACCACCAGCGCTGGCGAGGCGCCCCGCGTCCGCCAGACCGCATATGTGGTTCCACGCAACCACAAGGCCGCGGCGCTCGGTCGCATCCTTGACGTCGAGGCCCCCGAAGCCGCCATCGTGTTCTGCCGTACCCGCATCGAGGTCGACCAGCTCACCGAGACGCTCAACGGTCGCGGCTATCGCGCCGAAGGGCTCCACGGCGGTATGAGCCAAGAGCAGCGCGACCGGGTCATGGGCCGGGTGCGCAACACCACCGCCGAGCTGCTCATCGCCACCGACGTGGCCGCTCGCGGCCTCGACATCGATCACCTCACCCACGTCGTCAACTACGACGTTCCCGCCGCCCCCGAGTCCTACGTGCACCGCATCGGTCGCGTCGGGCGCGCCGGGCGCGAGGGCGTGGCCATCACGCTGGCCGAGCCCCGCGAGCACCGCCTGCTCAAGAACATCGAGCGCGTCATCAAGATGCAGATCCCGGTGGAGAAGGTGCCCACGGTCGCCGACCTGCGCAACCGTCGCATGGAGATGACGCTGTCCACGCTGCGCGAGAGCATCCTCGTGGACAACTTCAGCAAGTACCAGGTGGTCGTCGAGACCCTCGCGGATGAGTTCGACATCATGGAGGTCGCCCTCGCCGCCGTGAAAATGGCCCACGAGGCCGGCGGCGCGTCCCAGGACGAGCAGGAGCACGAGATCCCCGACGTCTCGCTCAAGCCCGATCGCAATTCCGGCGACAAGAAGGGCCCCCACGACAAGAAGCCCTACGACAAGAAGGGTCGCGACGATCGTGGTCCCGCCGCCAAGGGCAAGGGCAAGGTCAGCGGCCGCAGTGTCGAGGAGGGCTTCACCCGCCTGTTCGTCGGCGCCGGACGCAACGGTGGCATCCGTCCCCAAGACCTGGTGGGCGCCATCGCCGGCGAGACCCGCCTGAGCGGTCGCGAGATCGGCGCCATCGAGATCGCCGACAACTTCTCGCTCGTCGAGGTCCCCGAGGGCGCCGTCGACGAGGTCATCACCGCGCTGGGTCGCACCACCATCAAGGGCAAGAAGACCTCCGTGCGCCGCGAGCGCTTCTAGCCGCTCGTGGATCGGCGCATCTTGTACGTCGAGCTGAAGACGGGCCACGATGACGACGGCCCGGGCACCATTGGCTGGGTCGGCCGCTCGAAGACGGGCCACACGCTGTACTTCGGCGACGTGGTGTTGCGTCGCCTCAAGGGCGAGGAGCTCACCGGGTTCCACGTCGACGACGCGACCGGTGACGAGTACTGGGTGTCGAGCGTCAAGCGCGGCCGCCACGAACGTCACCCCGGCGGCAGCGGTCCGGTCACCATCGCCGACGATGCCCGCGACGCCTACGAGCGCATCGTCGCTCGCGACCGCTGAGGCTGAGGCTGGATGTGACCGTCGCGGTCGCTGCTGGCCTCACCTTCGCCCAGTGATGAAGCGGGCGCTGAACATCGGGCTGTGAGCACCGTTTTCCGTGCGTGATAGCCCGATGTTCGGCCGCCGGCCCCTGCGGTACACCGAAGGGAAACCGAAGCGAAACAGTGTGGCGGCATACTGAATGCCAGCGCCCGTTGCCCTCCTTGGAGCAACGACCTTCTTCGGCGCTGGGAGGAATGACATGGACGTCGAGCCCACGGTGCACCACAACGAACCGATCGAGCCGACCGCGACCCGCCTCAAGCCGCGGGCGCCCCACGTCATCGTCCTGTTCGGCGCCACCGGCGACCTGGCCAAGCGCAAGCTCCTCCCGGGCCTGCTGCGCCTCAGCCAGGTGGGCCTGCTCCCCCAGGTGCGCATCATCGGCACCTCGCTCGAGGACCTCACTGACAGCGAGTTCGAACGAATCGCCCGTAAGGCCTGCGGCGAGTTCGTGCGCCACACCATCTCGCTCGACGACTGGGAGAACTTCAGCGCCCAGCTGCGCTACGTCTCGACCTCGACCGGACCCGACGGCCTGGCCAAGGCGGTCGCCACTGCCGAGGAGGAACTCGGCGGTGAACCGCAACGGTTGCACTACCTGAGCGTTCCGCCCAAGGCGGCCCAGATCGTGGTGAGAACCCTGGGAGAGGCCGGTCTCGCCGAGCGCGCCCGCATCATCATGGAGAAGCCCTTCGGCACCGACCTCGAGAGCGCCAAGGAACTCAACGCCGTGGTGCAGGAGGTCTTCGACGAGTCCCAGGTGTTCCGCATCGATCACTTCCTCGGCAAGGAAGCGGCCCAGAACATCCTGGCGTTCCGCTTCGCCAACGGCCTGTTCGAGCCCATCTGGAACCGCCAGCACATCGCCCACATCCAGATCGACGTCCCCGAGACGCTCGAGGTGGGATCGCGCGCCGCCTTCTACGAGTCAGCCGGAGCGTTCCGCGACATGGTGGTCACCCACCTCTTCCAGATCCTGGCGTTCGTGGCCATGGAGCCCCCTACGGCGCTCGAGCCCCGGGCCATCAACGAGGAGAAGAACAAGGTCTTCCGCTCCATGCAGCCCCTCGAGATCGACAATGTGGTGCGGGGCCAATACGAGGGCTACCGCAACTACAAGGGCGTGGCCGACGAGTCCGACACCGAGACGTTCGTGGCGTTGAAGTGCGAGATCGACAACTGGCGTTGGGCCGGGGTCCCGTTCTACCTGCGCACCGGCAAGCAGATGGCCGAGGGTGCCCGCATCGTGTCGATCGCCTTCCACGAGCCACCGAAGAGCATGTTCCCCGACGAGTCCGGTATCGGCAAAAAGGGCCCGGATCATCTCACGTTCGACCTCGCCGACTCGTCCAAGATGTCGCTGTCGTTCTACGGCAAGCGCCCCGGGCCCGGCATGGTGCTCGACAAGCTCAGCCTGCAGTTCGCCCTGCACGAAACCGAAGACGAAGCCAACGTGCTCGAGGCCTACGAGCGGTTGATCCTCGACGCCATGAGCGGCGATCAGACGCTGTTCACCAGCGCCGAAGGGATCGAGCGCCTGTGGGAGGTCTCCCAGCCCCTGTTGGAGAACCCGCCGCCGGTGAGGTTCTACAAGCCCGATACCTGGGGTCCCGAGGAGATGAACCGGTTGACCGAACCCCACGGGTGGCGCCTGCCGTTTGCGCGGGCCTGGCGGCAGAAGACCTGACGGGGGGGCTGCGTGGTGGAGCGGACCGCTCAGCGGCGGGCGAGCGTGACCGTGACGGTGGCGCCCGAGCCGTCGCCGACCACCGTGAGTCGCCCGCTCTGCGGGTTCGACGTGACCGTGGCGGCGGCGACCACCACGTCGTAGCCGTTCGGGTACTGGCGCGGCGGCACCACGATGCTGGTGGGGGCGTCGATCGAGGAATCGGGCGTGAACCGGAACTCGAACGCGCCAGTCACCGGATCGAACCGCAGCGAGCGCGGCGTGCCGGCGGTGGCCTGCGGGTAGGGCCGAACGATCTGGGACTCCACCACATCGGGCAACGGCGAGTCGTCAACGGTTCCGCCGCCGGCGTGGTGCCAGTACATCCACGACACCAACTGCTCATCGGCGAGGCGGGTGACCAGCGTGGCGTCGAGCGGATTCTGCGAGGCACCGAACTCGTTGAGGATGCGGGGCCCGCCGTCCGGTCCGCCCAGTGACGCCGCCAACGACGCGCCGTTGGCGAAGCCACCCACGAATCGTTGCTGACAGAACAGCTTGAGCAGATCGGCGGACTCGACCGGTCGTCCGCCGTCGGTGTCGGCACAGTAGAGGTGCCAGGCCAACCCGAGCTGAGCGCCATCGGAGGTAGCCGGCACCGCAGGCATCGGCAGCGTCGATGGGGCGACATAGCCGGTGGGAGCGAACGGCTCGACCCACACGGGCATCTGCGGGGCGACGGCGCGGATCTTCGCCGTCATCTCGGCGTACCGGGCGCCGAGGAGGGCATCAATGTCGGGGCACCCCTCGAGGATGCATGCCAGGAACGACGATCCCGAGAACGGCTCGTTGAGCAGCTCGATGCCGATGACGTGGTCCTTGGCAGCCACCCGATCGGCGAGCGCGGCGGCGGCATCACCCAAGAGCGACGCGGTCGAGGCACCACCGGCACCCTCGACCGGCTCGGCGTGCAGAAAGGCGTCCCACTGCCGCAGCGAGCGCGGGCTGGTGTAGGCAGCAGCCCAACCGATGAAGGACAGGATCTCGGGCGGCGTGTCCGACAGCGCCAACGCGTCGGGCGGGGTGGCCCAAGCGGGCATCATGTGGAACACGTCCTGGTGGAAGTCGAGCTGCACCCAGAACCCGTCGCCGGACAAGGTGTCGACCACCGCCACGACCTGATCGAGATAGTCGTCGTCGATGACCCCGGGCTGCGGCATCAGCGCGGCGTAGGAAACGCCGAGCCGGATGGCGTTGAGCCCCGCGGTGCGCAGGTAAGCCCGGTCGGCAGGACCGAGGTTGCCGTCGCTCAACAGCGAGATGAACGGCGCCGACTTGTTCACCGAGTTCATGCCGTGGAGCAGCACAACCCGGCCGGCGCCGTCGACGAGCTCGCTGCCCCGCATCCGCAGCGGGCCGACGGTGTCGGGCCCCTCGACCGACACCACCCGCTCGCCGGTCGGCGTCGGGAAGTTGGTGAGCGGCACCGACGGCGGAGCGCACGCCGCCGCAATGGTGACCGTCAAGAGCACCGCGGCAATCGCCGTCAATCGTGCGCGAAATACCCTGATCGCCATCTTCTTCGCCCCTACTGTGATCGTCCTGCCGTGGAATCGGCACCCGCGACGAGGTAGCAGGAAGGTATACGCGATGGGACAACACATCTACCGGGTCGTGGTTCGCGGCCAGTTCGACGACCTCGCTCCCGACCGCCGCATCATGGCCGAAGAGCAGGCCACCTCCTTCCTGCAGCAGGCCGGCTTCGGCTACAAACGGCTGCGCTTCGAGCCCACGAGCATGGCTGATGTCTGGACCTGACGGAGCACTGCCGGCTGCTACCTGCGGTGTCCATCGCGCTAGTCAAATCTCGCACCCCCCAGGAATTGACCGGTCGGTCCAGAGACTTCCTATGCTGCCGGACGAACCCCACCGCGTATGTCAGGGAGAACACCATGGAGACCGAAGCAGCCATCCTCTGGGAGACCGGCGGACAGTGGAGCGTCGAGAAGATCGAGCTGGATCCGCCCAAGGCCGGCGAGGTCCTCGTCGAGATGGTGGCGTCGGGCATGTGCCACTCCGATGACCACGGCCGCACCGGCGATCTCCCGGTCATCACTCCGCTCATCGGCGGCCACGAGGGTGCCGGCATCGTCATGGAGGTCGGCCCCGGCGTGACCAGCGTGGCCCCCGGCGACCACGTCGTGTTCTCGTTCGTTCCCGCCTGCGGCCGCTGCCAGTCGTGCGCCGATGGCCACTCGAACCTGTGTGACAACGGCGCTGCGCTCCTCGTGGGTGCCCAGCTCGACGGCACCACCCGTCACCACGCCCAGGGCAAGGACATCTGGACGATGGTCTGTCTCGGCACCTTTGGCCGCCACACCGTGGTCAACGAGATGTCGTGCGTGAAGATCGAGGACGACATCCCGCTCGAGCTCGCATGCCTCGTCGGCTGCGGCGTCACCACCGGTTGGGGCTCATCGGTCTACGCCGCCGAGGTCAAGCCTGGCGACAACGTTGCCATCATCGGCATCGGAGGCATCGGCGCTGCGGCGGTGCAGGGCGCCCGCCTCGCCGGAGCGCGCAACATCATCGCCATCGACCCCGTCGAGTTCAAGCGGGAGCAGGCCACCAAGTTCGGCGCAACGCACACGGCCTCCAGCATCGGCGAGGCCTTCGCACTCATCCAGGAGGTCACCTGGGGCCGCATGTGCGACAAGGTCATCTGCTGCATCGGCGTCGGCGACGGCAAGCAGATCAGCTCGATTATGCAGCTCACCGCCAAGCGCGGCCGCGTCGTCGTCACCAACATCCACCCCGCCGATGAGGGCGAGATCAGCATCTCGCTTTGTGACCTGACCCTCATGGAGAAGCAGCTCGTCGGCACAATCTTCGGCTCGGCCAACCCGCAGTCCGACATCCCGCGCCTCATGCACCTCTACCGCTCGGGTCAGCTCGACCTGGCCGGCATGGTGACCAAGGAATACCCCCTCGAGGAGATCAACGAGGGCTTCGCCGACATGCTCGCCGGCAAGAACATCCGCGGCGTCATCCGCTACAAGTAGGCGACGCCCGTCACACGACTCGAGCAGCGAGACAGTTTTGTCCCGTCAGACGACCGGGTATCCGGTCGTCTGACGGGGCAAAACGTTCGTCGTGGAGGTCGAGCCCGGTGCGGCGCTGCCGCTTTGAACGAGCTACTGCGAGAGGCGGGCACGCTCTTCCTCGGCGGCGGCAAGCTTGATCTGCAGCGCCGACGGCGCCCGATCGGCGATCGGGGTGTTGCCCACGACCGTGTTCCACGACAACGGTAGCCGGCCGACCGCAGCAGTGTCGGCGCCAATGAACGAATCGATGTCGCCGAGCCGCGACAGGAAGTCCTCGGACGGATCCACATCGGGTCGAACCCACGGCTCGTCGTCAGCGTCGAGCGGCACGAACGGGTCGCTCACCAAGGTGGCCGCCGGACCTGGGTCCCAGCCCTCCACCTGGCCGCCGGCGTCGCCCCCAATGAAGGCGTCGAGACCGCCGAGCCGCTCCATGAAGTCGTCGCCGGCAACGGTGGCTGCTGGGTCGAATGCCGACGGACCCGGGGTGAATGCCGCCGAACCCTGATCGAAGGTCGGCGGGCCCGAGGGTGAGCCGACGGGTTGTGATGCAGTCACATCATCCCTGGCACTCTCGCGCTTGCGGAGAAACTTCATGGCTGGTTCCAGCTCCTGATTGGCGGACGCCGCACACTGGCGACCCCCCATCCATCGGTCGTCGACGCGCAGTTCTTGATCACTTCATAGGGTCGGCTCGCTCAACTGATGGGCCATTCGTGCCGATGAGTGGGTAACAGTTCTCGTGGAGATGCGCCCACCCTCACCCTGGAGAAGTTCCCGATGTACGAAGAGCCGACGACCTACCGCCTTTTGACACGAAGCGACATGGACGGCCTCGTGTGCGCCGTCCTGTTCAAGGAACTGGGCATCCTGGGCGAGATCGAGTTCCACCATCCCAAGGATGTGCAGGACGGCAAGGTCGCCGTGACCCGCAACGACATCCTCACCAACCTGCCCTACGTCGACGGCTGTGGGCTGTGCTTCGATCACCACGCCAGCGAGGCGTCACGCAATGACGGCAAGCCCACCCCGGGTTACATCCTCGAGCCCGAGGCCAAGTCGGCGGCCCGGGTGGTCTACGACTACTACGGCGGCAAGGAACGCTTTGCCACCATCAGCGACGAGATGATGGAGGCCGTCGACAAGGCGGACTCCGCTGAGTTCAGCATGCAGGACGTGCTGGAGCCTCGGGGCTGGGAACTGCTGTCGTTCCTCATGGACGCCCGTACCGGCCTGGGTCGCTTTCGCGAATTCCGCGTCTCGAACTATCAGCTGATGATGATGCTCATCGACTGCTGCCGCGACCTCAGCATCGATCAGATCCTCGAGCTCCCCGACGTCAAGGAACGCGTCGACCTCTTCTTCGCCCAGCACGAGCTGTTCCGGGCCCAGGTCGCCCGCGTCGCCGAGGTGCACGACAACCTGGTGGTACTCGATCTGCGCAACGAGGAGACGATCTTCGCCGGCAACCGCTTCGTGGTCTACGCCATGTTTCCGCAGTGCGACATCTCGATGCATGTGATGTGGGGTCGCGAGAAGATGAACACCGTGTACACCGTTGGCAAGTCGATCTTCGATCGCCGCAACCCCGTCACCGTCGGCGAGCTGATGCTGGGCTATGGCGGCGGCGGACACGACGCGGCCGGCACCTGCCAGGGACCCAACTCGACGGCGGAAGGCCTCAAGGCCGAGCTCATCGAACGCATCGTCACGGCGTCGCATCAACACTCGGCGTTGGTCTAGCCAGCTCGCTGGGCGGCGGCACCTGAACAGGGCTGTTCAGCCCTGTTCAGCCGGTATCGAAATCTCGAACCACACGTCCTTGCTGTCGTGGCGGGGCCCCACGTGCTCGACGGTCGTGATTCCGAAGTCGGCGGCGATCGCCTGCACGATGGCCACACCTCGTCCGCCGGTCGCGTAGCGGTCGGGGAGCCCGGACCGGGTCGGCATCTCGCTGCTGTCGTCGCGCACGGCCACTCGCAGTCGGTCGCCCAGGTGAGTGACGTGCAACTCGATCGGCTCCTCGCCATGCATGATGGCGTTGGTCACGGTCTCGCTCGTGAGGAGCTCGGCCTCGGACACCAGGCTGTCGAGCTGCCAGTCGACGAGGGTGGCGGCCACGAACTGGCGGGCGTGGGGGATCTCAAACGGTTCGGCCCGAAGCTTTACCGCCGCCCGCTTGTGCGCGTTGCCCATGTTCACTCCTCGACTATTGCATGTGCTCGCGATGGTACCCAGCCTGCAAGCACCACAGACGTGATGGCGGCGGTGTCACCCGACCGGCTCTACCCACTTGTCGAGCGCAGTGGTGGAACCCGCCCGCTGGGTTGGCTGGGGGCGGGATAGCTGGGCGGCGGCGGGTTGTCGCGAGCGACGATGTCGCCGGCGACCTCGAGGGCTTCACCGTGGTGGGTGATCGTCAGCGGATCGCCGCTCAGAACGAGGTACTCGGTCTGCTCGCGACCCATCGCCACCCGTAAGTGCGAGCCCCGGTAGGTGATGCCGAAAGCGATGCCGTCGAGCCTCGGTGGCAGGTACGGCCGAAACGACAGCCACCCAGCGTCAAAACGCATGCCACCGAAGCCGTTGGTGATGGTGATCCACGAGCCTGCTGCCGCGGCCAGGTGGAGCCCATCGGAGGTGTTGTCGTGGAGGTCGCGAAGGTCGGCGAGCGCCCCTTCGGCCAAGTACGACATGGCGAGGTCGAGGTGGCCGAGCTGGGCGGCCACCGCCGACTGGGTAGTCGAGGACAGCGACGAATCGCGTACGGTCAGGGCCTCGTAGTAGGCGAAGTTGCGAGCCGTCTGCTCCTCGTCGAAGGAGTCGGGGAACCGCTGCATCGCCATGACCAGGTCGGCCTGCTTGGCCACCTGTTTGCGGTACAGATCGAAGTAGGGAAACGATCGGAACAAGGGGTACTTGTCGTCGGTGGTCCCTTCGAAGTCCCACATTTCGTGCGCCGTGAAGCCGTTGGCCTGTGGATGCACCCGGAGCCGCTCGTCATACGGAACGAACATGTTGTTCGCCGCAGCCGTCCACTCCCCCAGCTCGTCGGCGGTCACGGACAATCGCTCTGCCACCGTGCGGTATCGGGTGGCGGCGTCAACAGCGGCCCGCAGATTACGCGCCGCCATGAGGTTCGTGTACACGTTGTCGTCGGCAATGGCGCTGTACTCGTCGGGCCCGGTGACACCATCGATGTGGAAGCAGCCGTCGGCTGCGGTGTGGCCGAGGCTCACCCAGAGCCGAGCGGTCTCCACGAGCAGTTCGGTCGCGATCCCCTCCTCGAACGCCTCGTCGCCGGTGGCCAGCACGTGGTCGACCGCGGCGATGGCCACGGCCGAGTTCACGTGGAAGGCACCGGTACCTGCCGGCCAGTATCCCGAGCACTCGTCGCCCGAGATGGTCCGCCAGGGAAAGGCGGCCCCCTTCAGGCGCAGCGCAGCGGCCCGCTCGCGAGCCTGCGGCAGCGTCGAGTGACGCCACCACAAGGCATCGGCGGCGGCGTGCGGCACGGTGGCCGACAGGAACGGCAACACGAACGCCTCGGTGTCCCAGAACGAGTGACCGTCATAGCCGGAGCCTGTGAGCCCCTTCGACGCAATGGCCTGGCCCTCGGCGCGGGCCCCGGCTTGCACTAGCTGGAACATGTTGAAGCGGATGGCCTGCTGCAGCTCTGGGTCTCCATCCACGACCACATCGGCACGCTCCCAATAGTCGTCGAGGTACCGGCGCTGCTCATCGACCAAGCCGTCCCAGCCGGTGGCGCGCGCCGCATGGATGGCCGCGCTGGCTTGATCGCGCAGCGCCGCCGACGACCGCACCGATGACCAGCCATACCCGAGCCATTTCACGACGCATAGCTTCTGGCCAGGTTCGAGCACGGTCGAGATGGTCGTTCGAGCCAGATCCGTCGAGCAGTCATGCTCCACATCAACGGCGCCCTCGGCCTCGATGAAGTGGTCCATCGCCGCCGCGACCTGCAGACCGCTCCTCGTCGTGCGATGCACCAGAACGATCTCGCCCCGATGTTCGGAGTGGTCGACCCCAACGAGGGGGGCCTCGAGCGAGGCCGCGACCCGGGGATCGGCGGCGCGGGGCACGTTCTGCGGCTCGTTCACGATCAGCTCGGACTGCACGACGACCCGGGCGGCGTCGCCAACCGCTTCGACCTCGTAATGGATGGCGGCCACAGCCCGCTGGGTCAGCGACACCAGGCGCGTCGTGGTCAGTCGGATGGTCTGACCGGCCGGGGACAACCACTCCACCTCACGGCGTAGGGTGCCGGCGCGCATGTCGAGTACGCGCTCGTGGTGCAGCAACACGCCGTAGCGGACGTCGAAGGGCTCATCGTCGACCAGAAGCCGGATGAGTTTGCCGTTGGTGACGTTGATGACGGTCTGGCCCGATTCAGGAAACCCGTAGCCCGCCTCGGCGTACGGCAGCGGCCGCAGCTCGTGTACTCCGCTGAGGTAGGTGCCGGGCTCACCGAACGGCTCACCCTCGTCGAGGTTGCCGCGAAGCCCGAGATGACCGTTGGACAGGGCGAAGATTGACTCGGTACGACCGATGTGGTCGAGGTCGAGCGACTCCTCGCGTACCGTCCACGGTTCGATCGGAAACTGTGGCGACGTAGCCGCCCGGGGATTGATCATGGCAGAGACAACTCTCCCAGATCAGCCACCACGACATCGGCACCGGCGACGAGGAGGGACTGGGCGTGGGCTCCCGCGCCGATGCCGACCACGAACCCGAACCCACCGGCACGGCCGGCCTGGACGCCGGCGACGGCATCCTCGAAGACCGCGGCGTCGGCGGGGTCGACGCCCAGCAGTCGGGCGCCGTAGACGAACGTGTCAGGGGCGGGCTTGCCGGCCAGGTGCTCGCGTTTGGCTACCACGCCGTCGACCTGCAGTTCGAATAACCCGGCCATGTCGGCGCGCTCGACGACCACGGCGGCGTTGGTGCTGGAGGAGACGATGGCGCAGGGAATGCCCGCGTCGTGCATCTGCGTGACAAACGCTCGCGATGGTTCGATGACCTGCACGCCGTCGCGCTCTAGGTGCCCGTTGAACAAGTCATTCTTGCGGCGAGCCAGCCCAGCGATGGTCATCGGTGCGGGATCGGCGGAGCTGTCACCGTCGGAGCTGTCACCGTCGGAGCCGCCGCCGTCGGAGCCTGCGGGGAGGTCGATGTTGCGGGCGGCGAGGAACGCGTGGATGCCGTCGAGGCGCGGCAGCCCGTCGACGTAGCGCAGGTAGTCCGCCGAGGCGTCGAAGGGAACGAACTCGGTGCCCCGCTGCTCTGCGATCGCCTGGAGCACCTCATCGAAGGACTCCTTCCACGCCGCGGCATGCAGCAATGCGGTGTGGGTCAGTACGCCATCGAGGTCGAAGAGCCCCGCTCGCACCGATGGAGGCAGACGGGCCTCGACGGTCCGGGTGCTGTCGGTTCGGCTGTCGCTCACTCGGGCTCCTCACATCGGTGAGGGGGACTACCCCAATCCGGTGCGCTCCAGTCGGGCCGCCGCTCTCACCAGTGCGGTGGCCCCGACGGGTTCCGTAGCTCGGCGGGCGTGGCGGTTGGATTGCGGCGAGCCGACCGGGAGGTGGTCACGCAGACCTGGTTCGAATGGGACCGGCCTGAATCGGTCCCCCGTCACCGGGTCAACTCACCCTCCGGCCGGCTCGTCGCTCGGCAGGCGCCTTTCGGCTCGCCCATCTTGACCGCGCACTGTTGAGATCTGGTTGCAGGCCCGTAGCAACCTGATTTCTTTCACAGCAAACGCAGCTCGCCTGGCGGTTAGCTGGGACCAATTTCTGAGGGTTGCGCCAATGGGAAGGGCAACGAGTTCCGCGTTTGTCGGGTCGCCGAGTAGGCCGGGCGCCGCAGGGCATCACCCAGAGGGCGGGGTGCCGAACGGCCTCGATCGGCCTGCAGAAGTACACGAACCCATACGGAGTACGGCCCAGACGTCGATAGCAGGACATGATTCATGCTCTGCGGCGACGCGTTCGGCTCCTGTCGATCGCTGCGGTGACCGTGGCGACCGTCGGTCTCACGCTGCCCTGGATCCTCGTCAACCAGGCCAGCGCGGCGAACGCTTCTCCCTTGAACGCGACGATCGATCAGGCGCCTGCCCAGACCGATCCCACGAACGTGTTGCCGGTGATGTTCACCGTGGCCTTCACCAAGCCCGTCAATCCGGCGACGTTCGACGTGACCGATGTCGATACGAGCCTGTCGACTGCTTCGGGGGTGAGCGTGACGTCGGTCGCCGAGATCGCACCCTTCGACGGCACCACGTTCAACGTGGCGGTCACCGGGAGCGGCGAGGCGACCATCCGGGCGCGCCTGCTCGCCGAGGGCATCGCACCCGCAACGCTGCACGGGGTCACCGGCTCCAGCCCGTGGGGCATCGCCATCGACGCTGCCGGCAACGTCTTCACGGCCAACGGCACGAGCGACGTCACCAAGATCACGCCGGCCGGAGTGACCAGCACGCTGGGGCCCACCGGCTTGAACCCGCTGGGAATCGCGGCCGACCCATCCGGCAACGTTTTCACCGCGAACCTGAGCGACGACACCGTCACCAAGATCACGCCCGGAGGCACCGTGACGACGTTTGCGAGCACCGGAGCCGGCCCCGAGGCCATCACCGTCGACACCGCGGGCAACGTCTACACCGCCAACGGGTCCGCCAGCACCGTCACCAAGATCACGCCAGGTGGCACTCCGAGCAACCTCGGCAGTACCGGCGTGTCGCCGCAGTCCATCGCCGTCGATGCCGCCGGCAACGTGTACACCGCCAACTATGACAGCGACACCGTGACCCGATTCGCTGCCGGTGGTGGCATCTCGACGCTCGGACCCACCGGCGCCAAACCCCAGGCCATCGCCGTCGATGCCGACGGCAACGTCTTCACCGCCAACCGCGTCGACGACACCGTCACGCGGATCAGTGCCGGGGGTGCCGTCACGACCAACTTCGCCAGCACCGGCGCCAGCCCCCGCAGCATCACGGTGGACGCCGCGGGCAACGTCTACACCGCCAACTACGTCGGCGAATCCGTCACCAAGATCACACCGGGAGGGGTTGCGACGACGCTGGGCTCGACGGGCACCACGCCGCAGGGCATCGTGCTCGGACCGGCCGGGCAGGTCTACGTCTCGAACACCGCCAACAGCCGAGTCACCAAGCTCAACCGGACTGGCGTGTTCGACCTCACCGGCAGCCCCAACTTGGCATCCACCTCGACCGACGACACCGTCACGATCGACACCACACCGCCCGCTGCGCCTGCGACCTCGCCCGACCTGACCGCAGCGACCGACAGCGGAGCGTCCAGCACCGATGACATCACCATGGTCACCTCCCCGCAGTTCACGTTTGTCTGCGGGAGCGGCAACACGGTGACCCTGCGGGTGGATGGCGTTGCCTCGGGAACGGCACTGTGCGCTGGTGGGACCGCAACGATCACCGTCCCCGCGCCGTTGAGCGATGGGGTCAAGGCAATCACGTTCACCGAATCCGACGCTGCCGGGAACGCTTCCGCCCCGTCGCCGAGCCGTGCGGTCACCATCGACACCTCAGCGCCGGTCCTGGCGGTTGCGCCCGACCTCGTCGCTGCATCCGACAGCGGTTCGTCGAACAGCGACGACCTCACCGCGGACACCACGCCATCGGTCGACGTTTCGTGCACAACGGGCGACACCGTCGAACTGCTCGTCGACGCGGTCGCGACGGGTATCACCACACCCTGCTCCGGCGGTAGTGCGTCGCTCACGGCCGCCGCAGCGCTGAGCGATGGGGTGCACACGCTTGCGGTCATGGCCACCGACCTGGCCGGCAACACTTCGGCGCCGTCACCGGGCCTGTCGATCACCGTCGACACCACCGCGCCGGTCGTTGCCGTGGTCGCCCCCGACCTGGTGGCAGCGTCGGATACTGGAGCCTCGAGCACCGACGACCTCACCTCGCAAACGCTGCCGACCTTCACCATGGGGTGCACCACCGGTCTGATCGTCAGCCTGCTGATCGATGGCAGCGGCGCAGGGACAACCACCTGTGTCGGCGGCTTCGCGACCATCACCGTGGGGACCGCGCTCCTCGATGGTGTTCACTCCGCGACGTTCACCCAGACCGACGCCGCCGGCAACACCTCGCTGGCGTCGCCCGGGCTGGCGGTGACGGTCGACACAGCGCCCCCGGCCACGCCGGTGGCGGCGCCCGACCTCGACGCCGCATCCGACAGCGGGGTATCGAGCAGCGACAACATCACCTCCGATACGACGCCGACGATTGCCGTCGCCTGCACCACGGGAACTGCGGTCACGCTGCTCGTCGATGCAGCCGTCGCTGGTTCGACCACCTGTGCGGCCGGAACCGCACTCATCACGATCTCGCCGGCGCTCACCAACGGCGGCCACATCGTCACGGCGACCCAGACCGATGCCGCGGGCAACACGTCCGCATCGTCGCCGAGTCTGGCGATCACCATCGACACGATCGGTCCGGCCGCACCGACCTTCGCTCCCGACCTCGACGCCGCCTCCGATAGTGGGGCTTCCAGCAATGACGACCTCACGTCGGATACCACGCCCTCGATCACCGTGGCCTGCACCCCCGGCGACCTGGTCACGCTGCTGGTCAACGCCTCGCCATCCGGAACGGCGAGCTGCGTGGGCGGTACGGCCACGATCACCGTGTCGTCGGTACTGAGCGACGGGCTCAGGTCCGTCACGTTCGCCGAGACCGACCTTGCCGGCAACGTCTCGAACCCATCGCCGGCGCTGTCGATCACGATCGATACGGCACCGCCGGCGGCGCCGGGGGCAGCGCCCGACCTCGACGCCGCCTCCGATAGCGGAGCTTCCAGCACCGACGACCTCACCGGTGACACCACCCCGACGTTCACCGTGGTGTGCACCACAGGCAATGTGGTCACGCTCTACACCAATGCGATCGCCGGGCCCACGGCCAGCTGTGCGGGCGGTGCGTCGACGATCACGGTCACTGGCGCTCTCGCCGACGGACCCACCTCGATCACATTCACCGAGACCGACCTTGCCGGCAACGAATCGTTGCCATCGCCGGGGCTGACAATCACCATCGATTCCGCTGCCCCGGTCGCCCCATCGGCACCCGACCTCGATGCCGCGTCGGACAGCGGCATGTCCGACAGCGACGACATCACATCCAACTCCACACCGACGATCACCGTTGGTTGCACCACCGGCGACTCCATCGCGCTCAGCATCGACGCCGCCGTCGTGGCAACGACGAGTTGCGTGGCAGGTGTCGCGACGTTCACCGCCGCTCCCCCACTGGTCGATGGCGCCCATACGGTCGCCGCTACCGCCACCGACGCCGCTGGCAACACGTCCACGCCGTCGCCCACCCTCATCATCACCGTTGACGGCGCCCCGCCCATTCCCGCCACGTTGACCCAGCCGCTGGCGGGAACCGCAGCCACCGGGACGGGCGCCGCCGGAACGACACTGACCGTGACCGACAGCGCAGCGACGGTGTTGTGCACGGCGGTCATCGCCGGGGGCGGGACATGGTCGTGCACGCTGGGCCGCACCATTGCTGGCGAGACCGTCACGCTCACCACTGTCGACGTGGCCGGCAACTCGAGCGTTGCGACCGTCGCCATCGGGGCCGACACCGATGGCGATGGCACCCCCGACAGCACCGACGGCGACGACGACAACGACGGGGTGTCCGATGCCGATGAGGTGGCTGCGATCGGGGGCGACGGCAACGGCGACGGCACTCCCGATTCGTTGCAGGCCAACGTGGCGTCGTTCCCGAACGCGGTGAGCGGCCATCCATCGACCATCGTCGTGGCCGGTTCGGTCTGCCGCTTCGAGTCGGCTGGCGTCGTCGATGCGGCATCGCTAGCGGCGGATCCGGGTTTCACGTATCCGGTGGGACTATTCGACTACCAACTTCGTTGCTCGATTCCGGGAGCGGCCGCCAACGTGACCGTGCACCTCGGTGGCTCCTTCGCCACTGGGTCCTGGACGACGCGCAAGCTCCTGAATGGCATATACGGAAGCTATACCGCTTCGTTTGCTGCAGTGACGACCGGCGGCCAGCCCGATACGACCTTCGCCTTCACCGTGACCGATGGTGGGCCGGGAGATGATGATCTCGCGTCCAACAACGTGATCGTCGACCCGATCGGCCCCGCCCTCGGCTCCGGGCCCCTCCCGACCACCACGACCACGACGACGACCACCAGCCCAGCGACAACCACGACGACGACCACTAGTCCAGCGACAACCACGACCGCGGTCGCTCCGACCACGACCACGACGCCAATGCCTGGAGCGACGACCACTACCACCACCACCACGACTCCTGCGGCCGGCGCCACGACCTCAACGTCGCTGCCCTTGACGCCCGCCACGACCATCCCGGTATCGAACAATCAGGTGGGCGGCGTCGGGCAAGAGACCGGTCCGGCCGTGGCGCCAGCCGAGGCGGCAAGCCCACTGGCAATCACAGGGTCGAACCCGCTGGTGCTCGTCATCGCCGGATTGTTACTGATGTTGGCGGGAGCGGTGGCGCTTCGCCGACACCGTGCCCGCCAGTGGGCGTAGGCCACGGCGGGTCGGGCGCTGGTGCCTGAATTCGCCCATGCCGACCAGGCCCACTCACGTCGTCATCCTCGGGTGCGGCCGAAGCGGCACCTCCATTCTCGGTGAGCTCTTCGACGCGCTACCCGGCTACACGTACCACTCCGAACCGGCCTTCGACGCACTTCGACAGCTCGACTACTCGACACCCCAGGCGATCAAGGTGCCCCGGGCCGATCCGGAGCGCACGCCGACTCCGGGCCTGTCGGTAGACCTCCATGACCTCCTCGAGATCGTGGGGCCGACTGTTCGAATCGTGTGGCAGATCCGACATCCGCTCGACGCGATCTGCTCGCTACGGGTCGGCATCTCACAGAAGTGGGGGCATCATCCCCGGCCGCCGGACTGGACCGAGTGGCTCGATCGTCCGCTGCTCGATCGGTGCGCCCACCATTGGCGGTACATCAACACTGACGGGTTCGATGCCGTACAGCACTTGGCCACGCTGGCGCGTTTCGAGGACATGATCGCCTCACCGCTCGCCACCGCCGAGCAGATGTGCGGCGTGGTCGGGGTAGACGCCGAGTCTCTGTTGGTAAGCACGGCGATCACGGCGTGGGCGCAACGGGTCCAGGAAACCAACAACGCTGACTTCGTCGAGGCAGTGACGTCGCGTCGGCACTCACGACCCGATCACGTCCACCGAGTCGGGCGCTGGCGGGAGAATCTGACGGCCGACGAGGCCGCCGCCCTCTGGCACGATGTCGGTCCGGTGGCCGAGCGATTCGGTTATCGACTGTCGATGTGAGAGGACCATTGACATGGAGTCCACGGAGCGGCGTCGATTCGTCACCATCGCCACCGGCAACCTGACGATGATTCTGGTGAGCGTGCAGTTGCTCGTCCTCGCCGCAGTGTGGATGTCACGTAGCCCGACCGTCGCGTGTACCGCCCTCGTTGCAGTTGCGCTGATGGCCTGGCGCCTGTTCGTCAGCGGCGTCTTCCTCGAGGGACCCATCGTGCGGGTCGTGAACGTCTTCTCCTCCCGCACCATTCAACGAAGCGACATCGTGCGGGTCTCGAGCAAACGCACTTTCCCCAGCAGCAGGAACTCGTCGGCAGCGCAGTTCTGACGCTCCGTGACTTCCTACTGACCCTCAGCTCCAGAGGGTGAGTCCGATCCAGTCCGCGGCATGTGCGAAATCTCGATCGACAGTCAGGAGGGGAAGGCCCCGTTCGACGCAGATTGCAGCGATCAGCGCATCAACAGTCGCGAATTGAACCCCTTGCTTGCGGCATACGGTGAAGAACTCCGCGGCGAGTACGTGGTCGTTACGCGTGGGGACGATCAGCGACAGCTTCCCGAGCTCTCCGACAAGCCGATCCTTCGTCGGGCCCGGCGCGAGCCCTTGCAGGAGCTCTTGCAGTACAACACCCGTGAGCACTACGTCGCCGTCGGCGAGAGCCTGCCGAAAGTGCGCCGTGTGAGCGCTCTCGACTGGTTGGTTGCGACGAAGCGCCAGGGACCACACCGATGTATCGACGAGGATCAACGGTCAGCGCCGAGCCGTCTTGTAGTCGTAGCCGTCGTCCCAGTCCAGAAGCCCGAAAAACGTGATGACCTCCTGTTGCGCCCGGCGATCAAGGAACTCCCGCAAGGCAAGGGTGACGGCGTCTTTTTTCGTCTTGGCTCCGCTCGCGGCGAGCACCTGGTCGAGCAGTTCGGGATCCAGCGCAAGGTTCGTTGCCATGTGTGAAACTCTACACATGGCAACGGCCCGACCTCGGTCAAACTCCGGCCATGACTGACTACTCGGCACGGTTGCCATTGGCCGTCTCGCGTTCGTGGCGTTGGCTGTGGCAGCGCGAGCATCGCAGCTGGGTCGCCCACCGGCTCGACCACTCATCGTGGGTTTGACGCGCCACGGACGCGTCAAACCCACTCTGGGTGGCGTCGCGGCGCTGGTCGAGGTTGGACGGCCGGTCGGGGTGGGTGGTCATGACCTTGGCGTCGACCGGTGTCGTGAAGGCTGCTGCTTGTTCGGGTGGTAGGCGCAGGGTGGCGACGACCATGCCGTCGGGTTGGGTGCCCCACGTGAGGGAACGGTCGCGGTGGTGGCGCCGGTCGCGTTCGTTGGGGTCTTCGTGGCGTGAGGACCACACGGCGAGCGCCATGGCGAGTTTGCCGGCCGAGGTTCGCAGGGCGATGTCGCAGAGTTCTGTTTCG
>Ga0105047_10005749_pt1 | contig 21176 bp, 18 predicted proteins | sample MAT04_FD_78384 | JGI IMG/M metagenome (GOLD analysis project Ga0105047, IMG submission 78384) | Freshwater microbial communities from Lake Fryxell liftoff mats and glacier meltwater in Antarctica - MAT-04 (megahit assembly) | ecosystem: Environmental > Aquatic > Freshwater > Ice > Liftoff... | reverse complement strand
GGCTCAACTGAGCGAGAATCTGGTCGCGGCATCCGTGGCGCTGAGCCCGACGCAGCTCGAGCGGCTGAGCGCGGTCAGCGCCCCCGTCGTCTCGGACTACCCCTACGGCGCCGCGGCGCTCGCGCAGCGCGACCGCCAACTGCCCGGCGGACGCTGACCCCGGAGCGGATCGCTGGGCGCGATCACCCCGCAGGTGGGAAGTGCGAGCGTCCGCCGCGCCCTCGCGGTAATCGACATCTTCGACAACGTCGAGGATCGTTTAATCGTTCCTGCACGACACCAACGCTGGGTCCGCACAAGCCGCCGCGAGCGTGGGCCATCGTGCACCCGAGAAGAAGCACCGCTCCGTGGTCGTAATGAAAGAGCAGCCTGCGCGGCGGGCCAGAAATCCTTCCGTGCTTGTTGTTGTTCGGCCCATACCCGCGACGGTAGGGGCTATCACCATTCGACCAAGTCAGGGTGAGGAGAACCGAATCGGGCGCTCCCTGCCGGATCGCTTGGGCTGGATGCGCTCCCAAGAAAATTAGTGTCAGGGGCCAACGAATCTTTGCCGAACCCAGTCGACCTGCCGCAGCCAGTGCGCCGTCATGCCGCCCTCGTGGCCGTTGAATTCGTAGACCTCAATGTCGCGGTCGGGACTTTTGTAGGCGTTGTATGCGGCGAAGATGCTCGAGGGAAGCACGGTGTCATCCATGAGGCCCACCGAGAACAGCGCGGGAATGCGTGCTCGCCGTGCGAAGTTGACGCCGTCAAAGTACGACAGGGTGCGGAAGGTACGATCGACCGCATCGCGATGCACCGAGAGATAGCGGGCGATTTCGGTGAAGGGCTCGAGCGGCGTTCGGCCGACTGAGTTGCGAAAGTCGCACAAGAACGGAACGTCAGGCATGACGCCGACGGGAATATCTGAGAGTGCCGCGGCGGCAAGAGCAATTCCCCCGCCCTGGCTGGCGCCGGCGAGAACGATCTGACTGCTGACGACACCCTCGAGCGAGGCCACATCGTCGATGAGTCGGACAGCATCAGCGTACACGCGACGAAAATAGTAGGTGTCAGGGTGAGCGATGCCGCGGGTCATGTAACCGGGGGTTGCCGGGCCAGATCCGTGGGGGTCGGGGGTCGCGCCACCAGTACCCCAGACGCTTCCTTGCCCACGTGTGTCCATGATGACGTGCACGAACCCCGCAGCAGCCCACTTCAGGTGGTCGCCGGGCAGTCCGCGGCCCCCGCCGTACCCCTGAAACTCGACGATCGCGGCACGCGGAACAGTGTCGCGCGGGCGAACGATCCACGCGCGCACCGGCTCGCCGTCAAACCCGCTGAAGGTCGCGTCGATGATCTCGAGTTCGGTGATCGGGCTGTCGATGAAATCGAGTCGCAGAGGCACGGCGGCAGCGCGTGTTGACCTCAGCGTGCCCGCCCAGAACAGATCAAAGTCGTCGGGCTCGTGCACCGACGGTCGGTATTCGCGCAGGTCGTCGAGATCCCGATCAGTGTAGGGCATCGGTGAGGACTCTCGACTCTGGAGCGGGGCACCGGCCATCGCTCCCATGCGCGTGAATACCCGAATCTACTCCGGTCATCCATGAAGCTGGGCGTTCCACGGGGGCGTCCCAGTTCGACACATTCGCCGACGCACGACGCAGGACCTCGTTCTGCTGCTCCAGCAGCCGGATCGGTTTCCGCGCCTCGCGCAGCTCGGCGGACTCTGCGATTATGACACCGAGGCGGTTGCCAACTTCGACATCGACTTGACCGGGCAAGTTCTGCAGGCTCGCCTCGCTGATGCCAAAGTCAACGGCGATCTGCTTGATCGTCACTCTCGAATCACGACGCCGCGCAACAGCGATCACGTCGTCTCGGAACCCTTTCGGACAGGTACCCACGATGGTCAACATCCCTCCAGCAGCACCATCCGGCACTACACGTCATTTGGCGCTAATCCGTTCTTCAGTTTCGACTCATCGGATGCCCTTCTGGCTCTGAGTTATCTCCTTTTTCTGATTTCAGGTGAGCTGCGAGTTCATGCTTGATGTGGGGTAGGCGCCATGGCGCCCCTGCCTTCGGGCGACTGGCTCGACATCGCGCGCCGCCATCCAACTAGCGCTGAGCGCGTGCGCCGCGCGCTACGGAACGCGGTAGCCCGCCGCGCGAAAGAGTTCGTACCATTCGGCGCGGGTGAGAGGGATGTCCGATCCCTGCGCAGCATCCGCGACCCGCTGCGGCGTGGTCGTGCCGAGGACGACCTGGATCTGCGCGGGGTGACGTGTGATCCACGCGGTGGCGATCGCGATCGGGGGCACGTCGTAGTGTGCCGCGAGTCGGTCGATCGCGGCGTTGAGTTCCGCGTACTCTGGCGAGCCGAGGAACACGCCGGTGAAGAAGCCGGCCTGAAACGGCGACCAGGCCTGCACCGTGATGCGGTTGATGCGGCAGTAGTCGAGGATGCCGCCGCCATCCAGGGTCACGGACTGGTCCAGCCCGTGCATATTGGCCGCCACGCCCTGGGCAATGGTCGGCGCATGGGTGACCGACAGTTGGAGTTGGTTCGCGACAATTGGTTGTTTCACCGCGGTCTTGAGCAAATCGATCTGACGTGGGGTGTGGTTGGATACTCCGAACGCACGTACTTTGCCGGCAGCCTCGAGCTCATCGAATGCTCGAGCGACCTCTTCCGGCTCGACCAGGGCATCGGGCCGGTGAAGCAGGAGGATGTCAAGGTAGTCGGTCTGGAGCGCGCGCAGCGACCCCTCGACGCTCGACACGATGCGCTCGTAGGAGAAGTCGAAGTACGGGCCCTCCCGCACGATGCCTGCCTTTGTTTGGATCGTGAGCTCAGCGCGCTCCGCGGCTGAGATACGCACCGCGTTGGCGAAGCGCTCCTCGCATTCGTGCATTCGTGTGCCGTAGACATCGGCGTGGTCGAAGAAGTTGATGCCGGCGTCGCGTGCCGTGGAGACGAGTGTGCGGATCTCGTCATCGCTCTTGTCAGCGATCCGCATCAGGCCGAGGACGACGTTGGGGGCGGTCAGTCCCGCAGGGCCGACAGGAATAGATTTCATGGGATGTTCTTTCTGTGTGGGAGGGTGGGGTGCTTAGGGCTTAGGTGTCGTTTGATAGGGCAGTCAGTTCATCGTCGTCGAGGACGAGTTCCACTGCCTGGATCGAGTCGAGGATGCTCTCTGGTCGGGAGGCGCCGGGGATCGGGATGACGACGGGCGCGAGCGCCAACTCCCACGCGAGCGCGACCTGCTGCGGACTCACGCCGCGCGCATCCGCGATTTGCTGAAATGCCCCGTGTCGGGCACCGATCTGCCCCGCACGGGTGATGCCGCCCAGCGGTGACCACGGCAGGAATGCGATGCCGAGGTTGGCGCAGTGCTCGAGCTCGGTGAAGCTCGAGCGGAATGCTGGCGAGAACTGATTCTGGACGGAAGACAGCCTGCCGTCCAGGATCTCGTTCGCCTGGTCGATCTGCGCGACGTTGGCGTTGGAGATCCCTGCGAGTTGGATGACGCCCTCGTCGAGGAGGTCCCGGATCGCGCCGATCGAGTCAGCGTAGGGCACGAGGGGGTCGGGACGGTGGAACTGGTAGAGACGATCGCCTCGACTCCAAGCCGGTGCGCGGAGGCCTTTGCGGCCTGCTTCAAGTACTCGGGGCGGCCGTCTTGTGTCCAGGAGCCGTCACCGGGGCGCAGATGCCCGCCCTTAGTCGCCACGAGGACATCAGATGTGTCGCCACCGTACGCGCGCAGGGCGTGTGCGATGGGCTCCTCGTTGTGGCCGACTTCGTCTGCGTCGCGATGGTACGCATCGGCGGTGTCGATGAGCGTGATGCCCGCATCGAGAGCGGCGTGGATCGTCGCGATCGAGCGATTCGCGTCCGGGCGGCCCTCGATCGATATGGGCATGCCGCCGAGTCCGATCGCTGAGACGGAACGGGGGCCAAGTTTTCGCTGCTGCATAAGTGTGGTCCTTCCTGCTGGGGTTGCGTTTGCGGGGTGAGCGAGGCCCGGCAGCGCCGGGCGGTCAGACCGTCCTTGTGGTCCGTTCTCGTTAACGCTCGTGCTGCTCTCGCCCGCGAGTCCCGTACGGGTAGTCGGCCGCCGCTGGCTCGCTCACGGCGCTTAGCACCGCGAGTACGTCCGGTGATATTGTGCTTCGCACAGCCTTGAGGCTCTCGGCCAACTGTTTCCGGTCACGAGCACCGACGATGACGCTGCTGACCCCGGGCTGATTCAGGAGCCACGCCAGCGCGACGGAGGCGATCGGGATGCCAGACTCCAACGAGGTTGCGCGCACGGCATCGAGAATCTTCCACGATTGCTCGGCAACAGTTGCCGACATTGTGACGGTTGAGTTTGAGGTGAGGTGTCCGAGACGCCCGGCCGGGGGGATGGGCGAGTCTCGGTCGTATTTACCGGTCAGTAGCCCTCCGCCCAGCGGGCTCCAGGGCAGAATGCCGAGCCCTGAATCCCTCGCAGCTGGGAGGATCTCCCATTCAACCTCCCGGGCCACAAGGCTGTACTGAGGCTGAATGCTGACGGGCGGAGGTCCGCCTTGGAGTAGGGAAGTGAGCACCGCTTTGGAGATCTGCCACCCGTCGAAGTTTGAGAGCCCGTAATACTGGATCTTCCCGGAGTCGGTGGCGCGCTCGAGAGCCGACAGTGTCTCGTCTAGTTCGGTGCGAGGATCCCAGGCATGTAGTTGGAAGAGGTCGATCGTCTCCACCTCCAGTCTTTGCAGGGAAGCCTCGATCGCTCGGGTCAGATGCCTGCGTGATGCGCCCCTGTCGTTGACATCCGAACTCATTGGGAAGCGCGCTTTTGTGGCGATGATCATTCGATCAGCCAGTGCTCCACGATGGCTGCGCAGCCACGACCCTATGATCTCCTCACTGACCCCCGAACGGTAGGCGTTTGCGGTGTCGATGAAGTTCCCGCCGGCCTCCACGAACGAGTCCATCATTGAGTGCGCTTCCCGCTGAGCTGTCTCGGCCCCAAAGGTCATGGTCCCGAGGCACAACTCGCTGACGAAAAGCCCGGATCGACCAAGCCGTCGGTGCTGCATATGTCTCACTCGCTCATGGCGCTGGGGCGGGTCACAGCCGTGCCCTCAGCAGCTCGGCGCGCCTCGCGACTTCATCCTCACGAGAGTCGATCCGTTCCGCGGCATGGTCCGACAGGTAAGCGGGACCGCCAGCAGCGAGTGTCCCGATCGTGATTTGGGCGACCTTGCGAGCCATCACAGTGATATTGAACGCCTCATTCGCACTTTGTCCAAGTGCGAACATCCCGTGGTTCTGGAGGTAGATTGCTTTGGGATTTTGGCGATGCGTCGTGACATGATCTTTAATGAGTTGGCGAGCGATCCTAGCCAGTGGGAGGCCCGGATCGGCGTACGGCACCAAAAGCTGATGGCGGCCGAGCACCACCACTTGATCGGGGAACAGCGCGCCGTCGACAAGGGCGGTCGGCCGGACTGAGCACAACAGGGCATTCACTTCGACGGGGTGGGTGTGGGCGACAAAGCGTACGTTGTCGAGTTGCTGGCAGACGAGGTGCAAGAGGGTTTCCACTGAGGGCACCGGAGCGTCAGGTTTCGTCCTGGCCTCCGCGAGCGTAGCCGCCACCGTCGCGTCATCGGCGTTCGCGTCGTCGAGCAGCGCGAGCAGTGGGTCCATGTTCAGCTCGACCATGTCGCTTTCTTCCGCGTTGGCCATGCTGCGACCTGATGCCTTGACTGCGAACGTCGACTCACTCGTCCGTTCCGACACGTTGCCTTCCGCGAGCATCACGAGATTGAGAGAACTATCTCCGAGGGCTCGCGCGAGTTCGACGAGTGCAGGGTAATTTTGTGGCATGAGCGCCTCCGCGCAAATAAGATAACTTCTGTGAAAAGTAGCATTCATTCGCAAATTGGGCAATCGACTTGCGTGCGGGAGAAATGAACCGGAGTAGGTTGTAGGCTGCCCGACGACGGCAGCGCGAAGCATGGAGGCCATGAAATTGACTGCGACATTGTCGGTCGAAGTACGTCGAAAGCATTTGACTGAGCTACTTCGCGATACGGGATTTCTCACCTATGACCACGCATCGGAACTGCTCGAGGTGCATCCGATGACGATCAGGCGTGACCTTCTCGTGCTCGAGAGCGACGGAGTCGCGCGTCGAGTGCGTGGCGGGGTGGTGTTCGTTGGCGCAGAGGACTTCCGACAGCGTCAGGGCAGGAATCTCCAAGCGAAGAGGAAAATCGCGCAGAAACTATTGTCGCTGGTGCGGGAGTCCACATCGATCGCGATAGACGGTTCCACCACTATCTTTCAGTTCGCAGAAATTCTGCGAGATGTCGAACGTCTATCCGTGGTGACAAATGGCCTCGCCGCTTTTGAAGAAATCAAGGGCCGTCAGGGAATCCGGGCGTTCTTGTCGGGAGGCGAGTCGGAGGAGCAGAACGTGAGCCTGGTGGGGCCTATCGCTGTGGCGGCGATCCGGGGCTTCGCCTACGATACGTGCTTCATGTCAGCGATGAGCCTCGATGTTGTGGGCGGCTCGAGTGAATCCACGGTCGCCGAAGTCGAGATCAAGAGAGCGATGGCCGGTGCATCTAGAAAGGTCGTGCTAGCGGTGGACTCGACGAAGGTTGGCGCGAAAGCGATGGTTAGAGCACTGCCGCTCTCGTCGATAGACGTGATCGTGACCGAGCTTGATCCTGATGATCCTCGACTCGCGGAACTTCGTGCCCACGCGGAGGTGCTGTAGCGGGGACTTGTCAAACTGATCATAATCCGTTATTTTTCACAGAAGATAACAAAGGGGTGCAGTCGCCCCGCGCAGAATATAACGGAAGGACAAGAATGTCTCGAGTCGCGGTGACCGGAGGAAGTGGCGGACTGGGCAGGTTCTGCGTGGAGGCGCTGCTCGATGCCGGATGGGACGTCGTCGCCATCGATCGAGTGCGTGGTCACGATCCCCGCGCCCATTATGTCGACATCGACGTCACTGCCTTCGGCCCAACCCTTGAGGCTCTCAGCGGCGCGACGGCCTTTACGATGGCGTTGATGCAATCGTGCACCTCGCGGCCATTCCCGCGCCGGGGATCACGACCAGTAGCCGTACTTTCGAGAACAACATTGTGGCGACCCACAACGTGTTCCTCGCCGCCAAGGTTCTCGGCATTGATCGCGTCGTGTTCGCCTCGAGCGAGACCGTGCTGGGCCTCCCTTTCACCACTCCTCCGCTCGGAATCCCAGTGACGGAGGAGTTCCCGCCCCGCCCGGAGTCGACGTATGCGATGGTGAAGGTCCTGGAAGAGACTATGGCGACGATATTCTGCCAGTGGGATCCAGCGCTGACGATGACGGCGCTGCGCTTATCCAATGTCATCAATCCTGATTGGTACCCGGAGTTTCCTAAATATGACGATGACCCTCAGCTTCGTCGATGGAACCTCTGGGGCTATGTTGACGCGCGAGACGCGGCCTCGGCTGTGGTCCTTGCGCTCGGTCGGACAGATCCTGGATTCGACGTGTTCATTGTGGCAGCGTCTGACACGGTCATGAGTCGACCTAACTCCGAGCTCATCGCCGCGGAGTTCCCCGATACCCCCGTCGCCGAGGGGCTCGGCGACCACGACACGCTCCTCTCGATTGACAAGGCTCGCAGAGTTCTCGACTACCGCCCCCAGCATTCGTGGAGAGACCTTCAAAGTGAAGCCACCGACACGGAAAAAGAGGGATCGGAATGAGTGACTCCAAGCTACCTGCGGACTACGACGAGCGAGTTTACGCAGGAGTGCTGGGCAAAATCATCGGGGTCTATCTCGGACGCCCAGTGGAGGGCTGGCTCAACGAAAGAATCGAGCGCGAGCTCGGTGACATCGAGTACTACGTCCATGATCGTGTCGGAGTGCCGCTCATCGTTGTTGATGATGACATCTCGGGAACGTTCGCCTTCCTTGAGGCGCTGCCCGACAACGGGAACACACCGGCACTCACATCGGCGATGGTGGCCGAGACGTGGATGAACTGTCTCGTCGAGGAGAAGAACATCCTCTGGTGGGGTGGCATGGGCAACTCGACCGAACACACCGCCTTCCGCCGGCTGAAAGACGGAGTCCCGGCACCGCTGAGCGGATCGATCGAACTCAACGGACCCGTCGTGGCGGAGCAGATCGGTGCGCAGATCTTCATCGACGGTTGGGCGATGGTGTTGCCCGGCCAGCCGGGCAAAGCCGCCGAACTGGCAGCCCAGGCGGCACGCGTGAGCCACGACGGCGAAGCCGTCATCGCGGCCCAGGCACTCGCCGCCATGGAAGCTCAGGCGTTCCTCACGGCGGACATCGGCGAGCTTCTGGACACGGCGCTCGCGGTTATCCCCGAAGACTCAACGATCGCTCAGTTGATCCGAGACATTCGCGCGTGGCACGCGGCTGAGCCGGATTGGAGGCGCGGATTTGCGCTTCTCGAAGAGAAGTATGGCTACCACACCTACGGCGGAAACGTTCACGTGGTTCCGAATCACGGCCTCATCATCCTTGCGCTCTTGTACGGAGCCGGGTCCTGGCACACGTCGATGATGATCGTGAACACAGCTGGCTGGGATACGGACTGCAACTCAGGCAATCTCGGATGCCTGCTGGGGATCATGCTCGGCCTCGGCGCCTTCGCCAGCGCCCACGATTGGCGCGGCCCAATTGCTGATCGGATGTTCGTCCCCACAGCCGAGGGTGGTCGCTGCGTCACTGACGCAGCTAGGGAGGCGGTCATCGTCGCCAACATCGGCCGCGCGATGGCGGGTCAGTCTGCGTGGCATCCGAAGGGTGGGGCACGGTTCCACTTCAGCTTCCCTGGGGCCGTCCAGGGGTTTGAGATCCGACGGGGTACAGGAGAACTAAGAAATGTGGCCGACGAGCACTCTGGGTCGTCCCGGATGCTGCGCCTCTCTTTCTCTCCAGAGGGAGGCGAGATGATCGTCACCACGCCCACCTTCATTCCCCCTGAGCTCTTGGATCAGCCCGGGTATGGACTCATTGCCTCCCCGACGCTCTACTCCGGTCAGGCGATCACGGCATCCCTCGTGGCACCGTCGACTAATCCTGTTTCCGTTCGCGCCAAGATCGTGATCGCGCGATACGGACCCGACGACGAGCTTGTCATGGTCGAGGGCCCGAGCGTGTCGATCGAACCGGGCCGCACGGTGTCGTCGAGTTGGGTGGTGCCCGGACCAGGGAGCGAGCCGATCGCCTATGTCGGTGTCGCGATTAACGCGGACGGGCCGACAGAGCTCGAAGTTGACTCCCTGGGGTGGAGCGGCGATCCGCTACTCGAACTCACGCGCCTGTCGCCAGCCGCGACTGTCTGGCGACGCGCGTGGGTCAGTTCGATGGATGAATTCACCGAGGGATGGGGTCCCGGCTGGCCAGAGCCAATGCGCCTCATTCAGAACACAGGCCGGGGGTACATTTCGCAGGGCACTCGCGAGTGGACCGATATCGAGGTCACTGCCACACTCACCCCGCACCTGGCCCGGTCGACCGGTCTTGCGATTCGATACCAGGGACTTCGGCGGCACTACCTGTTGCGGTGGGCAGATGACGGCACCGTGAGCCTAATCCGCGTCAAGAACGGCGAAACGGTACTTGGCACGGCATCGCTTCCGTGGAAGCTGTACGAGTCTCAGACCTTGGCGATTCGCGCAGTCGGATCGACGATCACCGCGACTGCGGGGGACCGGGTACTGCTGTCCATCGATGACGTTGGTGGGGGTCTCGATAACGGTGGTGTAGCAGTGATGTGCGAGGACGGACGAATCGGACTGGACAGTGTTCGAGTTGTCGGCGGTCCGTATCTCGTCGGCGCAGAATCACAACCGTAGAAGACCGTCGGAGGCGAGGTGCTGGACCGGTGAGAGTCGCATACGGGGCGGTGGACCTTGGGGCGGGTTCGGGTCGCGTCATCCGAGTGGAGGTTTCTCCACAGTCGATCTCGACAACCGAGTGCCGACGGTTCGTCAACGAGCCCATCACCACTGCCACCGGGCTCCACTGGAACTCGCGCGTCCTGTTCAACGAAGTCCGGGCCGGTTTGCGGCATCTAGCAGCCGTCGATCCTGAGGTGAGGAGCGTGGGGATCGACACCTGGGGGGCAGACTACGGTCTGCTGGGCGATGGCGAGCTGCTCGAGCTTCCTTTCTGCTACCGCGACCCGAGGACAGTCGAGGCACAGGCCGAGGTTCATGCCGCCATCACCCCGGCAGACCTCTACGCACGCAACGGCCTCCAAGCACTCCCGTTCAACACCGTCTACCAATTGGTCGCGGATCGTCAGTCCGGTCTGCTCGAGCGGGCGGATCGCCTCCTCTTTACTCCGGATCTCATCGGATACTGGCTCACCGGCCAGATCGGCACCGAGCGCACTATCGCATCAACGAGCGGCCTGCTCGACGCGAACAGTGGGGAGTGGAGTTCCTCGATCATCGGAGAGCTCGGCCTCCCACCGGAAATACTCCCGCCGCTCAAGAGCGCTGGCGATGAACTCGGCCTGCTCGATCCGTCAGCGGGAGCGTTCACCCGCCCAACGCCTGTGCGGATGGTCGCGTCGCATGACACCGCTTCCGCGGTGGTCGCGACGCCCCTGCGGGAGACCGGGTCGGTCTACATCTCCTGCGGCACGTGGGCACTGACCGGTACCGAACTCGAGCGGCCCGTGCTGACCGAGGCGGCACGAAAAGCGGGGTTCACAAACGAGCGGGGAGTGGACGATCGCGTGCGGTTTCAAACCAATGTGATGGGACTCGGAATCCTCACGGCGGTGCTGCGCGATTGGAGTTCGGAGGGGCAGCACGTTTCGATTGAGGACGCGCTTGCGATGGCACAGGCAGTCACACTGCCAGCGGCGGCGGTCTTCGACGTCGAAGACCCCGTCTTTCTGCGCGCCGGCGGTGAGCGTCGCGCCATTCAAGAGTGGTTCACGAGCCGAGGTCGACCCGCCCCTCACGGCCTTGCTGCCCTCGTGCGGTGTGTGCTCGAGAGCCTCGCTGAGTCGTTCGCCCGTAGCGTCCGTTCGCTTGCGGATCTTGGCGGAATCCAGCCCACAACGATCCATCTTGTCGGCGGCGGCGCGCGCAACAGGCTCCTTTGCCAACTGACAGCCGATCGGGCAGGACTCCCGGTATTGGCGGGCCCAGTCGAGGCCGCGGCGATCGGGAACGCACTCCTGCAGTACCGCTTAGACCGCGGAGAGCACGACTCGCTCCCTGCCCTTCGTCGGCGGGTCGAATCCTCATCCCCTCCGACTCTGTACCGGCCATCCCTGGGCCAGAGAAGCGGGAAGATGTGACCATTGCAGTTGAATGTTAAATCATGCGATAATTCACCCAATGTGTCATTTACCTACGTTCGTCGCCAAGTACAGCTAGGAGAGTCGCCTTGACGCACCCCACTGCCGCCGAATTAATCGCTCGTTCGAACCGCCTCGGCTCCGATGCGCGGGTCACCAACTACGCGGGCGGTAACACCTCCGCGAAGGGCACCGAGATCGACCCGGTGACGGGCGAGCCCGTCGAGCTGATGTGGGTGAAGGGCTCCGGGGGAGACCTCGGAACCCTCACGGAAGACGGCCTCGCTGTGCTGCGGGTCGACCGCCTGCGCGCGCTCGTCGACGTCTACCCCGGCCTCGACCGCGAAGACGAGATGGTGGGCGCGTTCGACTACACCCTGCACGGCAAGGGGGGCGCTGTCCCCTCGATTGACACTGCCATGCACGGACTCGTGGACGCCGCGCACGTAGACCACTTGCACCCCGACTCGGGCATCGCATTCGCGACTGCCAAAGACGGCGAGAAGCTGACCAAAAAGGCTTTCGGCGACAAGGTCGTCTGGGTGGACTGGCGTCGTCCAGGTTTCCACCTCGGGCTCGATATTTCCGCGATCAAGGAAGCGAACCCGAACGCGATCGGCTGCATCCTCGGTGGCCACGGCATCACCGCGTGGGGCAACACGTCTGAGGAGTCGGAGAAGAATAGCCTCTGGATCATCACGACCGCGGAAGACTACATCGCTTCCCGAGGCAAGAAGGCACCGTTCGGTCGCACGGTCGCGAAGAACGCGGCGATGCCGGTCGCTGAACGTCGCGCCAAGGCCGCGGCGCTCGCAGCGACGATCCGCGGCATCGCGTCACATGACTGCCCCATGGTCGGCCATTTCACGGATTCTGATGTCGTGCTCGACTTTCTGGCATCCGCCAACGCCCCCAGGCTGGCGGAGCTCGGAACGAGCTGCCCTGACCACTTTTTGCGCACCAAGGTCAAGCCTCTGCTGCTTGACCTGCCCGCGAACGCGACCGTCGAGAAGTCGATCGAGCGGCTCAAGCAGCTGCACGAGGAGTACCGCGCGGACTACACGAAGTACTACGACAAGCACGCGAAGCTCGCTTCGAGTGCTTCAGAGAGCGTTCCCGCGATGCGCGGCGCCGACCCGCTCATCGTGCTCGTGCCCGGCGTGGGCATGTTCAGCTACGGCGCCAACAAGCAGACCGCGCGTGTCGCTGGCGAGTTCTACGTCAACGCGATCAACGTTATGCGCGGCGCCGAAGCCATCTCGAGCTACGCCCCCATCAGTGATGCCGAGAAGTTCCGCATCGAATACTGGGCGCTCGAAGAAGCCAAACTGGCTCGGATGCCTAAACCGAAGTCTCACGCAACGCGCATCGCCCTCGTCACCGGCGCGGCATCAGGAATAGGTAAGGCGATCGCTACCCGGCTGGCCGCGGACGGCGCCTGCGTCGTCATCGCCGACCTCGACCTCGCCAAGGCGCAAGAAGCGGCAGCCGAGATCGGCAACTCCGACGTCGCGATCGGTCTGCAGGTTAACGTGACCGACGCGGCCGCGATCGAAAGGGCCGTGCGGGATGCCGTGCTCGCGTTCGGCGGCATTGACATCGTCGTCAATAACGCCGGCGTCAGTGTCTCGAAACCGCTGCTGGAGACCACCGAGAAAGACTGGGACTTCCAGCACGACATCATGGCCAAAGGCTCCTTCCTGGTCTCGAAAGCGACCGCGCCCGTGCTCATCGAGCAGGGCATGGGCGGCGACGTGATCTACATCGCGTCGAAGAACTCCGTGTTCGCCGGACCCAACAACATCGCCTACTCCGCCACCAAAGCCGACCAAGCCCACCAGGTACGACTGCTCGCCGTCGAACTCGGCGAACACGGCATCAAGGTGAACGGCATCAACCCCGACGGGGTGGTGCGCGGCTCCGGCATCTTCGCCGCAGGCTGGGGCGCCAACCGCGCCAAAACCTACGGCATCGATGAACAGGAGCTCGGCAAGTTCTACGCGCAGCGCACCATCCTCAAGCGTGAGGTGCTGCCCGAGAACGTCGCGAACGCAGTGTCGGTACTGACTGGCCCCGACCTCTCCCACACGACCGGGCTGCACATCCCGGTGGACGCGGGCGTCGCCGCCGCGTTCCTGCGGTGACGCCATGACGTGTTTCGTCGCGGCGGTCGACCTGGGAGCCACAGGCATGTGGCGAGCCCCGGCGAATCTGCTCACTGTCCTTGCGCTCGAATCCCTCACTGGCGGGAAGGCTTCGCGGTGAAACGGTCGGCGCTCGTCGTTCGAGGAGGATGGGACGGCCATAATCCGATCGAGGCTACCGAGTTGTTCATTCCGTTCCTCGAGGAACACGAGTACGCCGTTCGGGTTGAGGAGTCACCGCAGGTCTACGCCGACTTGACGGTAATGAGATCCACCGATCTCATCGTGCAATCAACGACGATGTCCGAGATCACCCGCGAGGCCCTTGAGGGACTCCGCGCGGCGATCGCGGCGGGCACAGGTCTCGTAGGGTGGCACGGCGGCATCGCCGATTCGTACCGAAACTCCTCGGACTACCTCCAGCTTGTGGGGGGGCAATTCGCCGCACACCCCGCGGCTTCTCCGGAGCTCGCCGTTGACGGAGAAGCCAACACCTTCCTCGACTACACGGTGGAGTTCACCGATCTCGGCCGCTCGCATCCGATGACGATCGACCTCGACGACTTCGAACTTCACACCGAGCAGTATTGGGTGCTGCACGACAACCTCAACAACGTGCTCGCCACGACATCCCACCCCGCGCCGGCGTGGCACCCGTGGCATCGACCGATCGTGTCTCCCGTCGTCTGGACGCGACAGTGGGGCAAGGGGAATATCGCTGTTGTGACTCCGGGCCACAGTCTCGACGTACTCGAGCACCCAACCATTCGCACCATCATTGAGAGGGGGATGTTGTGGGCGACTCGCACCGCATCGGAATCGTCGGGCTCGGAGTAATCTCGAGCCAGTACCTTGAGACATTGCTTCCCCGCGACGACGTGCGGGTCACCGCGGTCTCCGACCTAGACCATGCGAGGGCCATCGCCGCCGCGGATTCGCTGCCTCCTGCGCGAGCGATGACGGTGGCCGAATTACTCACGAGCGACGAAGTCGACATCGTCCTCAATTTGACCAACCCGGGCGCACACGCGGGGATCGCTCTGGACGCTATCGCGGCGGGCAAGGACGTGTACGGCGAGAAGCCGCTTGCCGCGGTGTTTGCGGATGCGAAGCGCGTTGTGGCCGAGGCGGAGGCCGCGGGAGTGCGCCTGGGATGCGCGCCAGATACCGTGCTCGGTACCGGCGTCCAGACCGCTCGCGCCGTGGTCGATGGCGGAGGGATCGGGAGACCGCTCGCCGCCTCCGCCGTGATGGCCTCGCCCGGCCATGAGCGCTGGCATCCTAATCCGGACTTCTACTACCAACCGGGCGGAGGACCTCTTCTTGATATGGGGCCATATTACGTTGCGGCACTCGTTCACTTGCTCGGACCAGTGACAGCGGTCGTGGGCGCTGGCAGCAGATTGCGGGGTGAGCGCATGATTGCCACCGGCCCGCGCGCCGGGGAACGTGTTGCCGTTGAGGTCGACACCCATGTGACCGGGGTCCTCGAGCACGAGGGTGGAGTGCTGTCCACCATGACGACAAGTTTCGATTCGGTGTCAACCTTCGCGGGGAGCATCGAGGTTCATGGGGAGCTCGCAAGCCTCTCCGTTCCGGACCCCAATCACTTTGCCGGGGGCGTAGAGGTCTATCGCCTAGGTGCTTCGGCATGGGAGATGGTCGCACCCTCGGCTGGTTTGATCGACGGCTCCCGGGGCGCTGGGCTCCTCGACCTAGTCGCGACGCCCCGCGGTCAGGACTCCCGGGCCTCGGGGCGCTTTGCCCTTCACACGCTCGAGGTAATCACGGCGCTTCTGGAGTCGGCGCAGACCGGGCACCGTGTCACACTCGAAACGACGACAACCCGGCCCCAGATGACGCCGCTGTCAAAAATGTAATGCGTGATTGCAGAAAAGTTAGAATTTGTCTAGATTCACAAGAAGTATCACAGATGGAGGAATGATGAAGACCGCCCAGGATAAGCACGTCGTTGTCGGCGCGGATTTCGCGGGGTTTCCGCTCAAGGAGGCGGTGAAGCACCACCTTGAGCAGCGCGGTTGGACCGTGTCTGACCTCACGCCATCGAGCATCGACCTGCCGATGTATCACCGAGTCGGATTCTTGGTTGGCTCGCAGATCTCGGAGCGACTCTTTGAGAAGGCACTCATATTCTGTGGTTCCGGGATGGGGATCCACATAGCGGCGAGCAAGTGCCCGCATGTTCATGCCGCGGTGTGTGAGAGCGTGCCGACTGCTCGACGGGCGGCGACGGCGAACAATGCCAATGTTCTGGCGATCGGGGCGTTCTTCACTGCTCCACGATTGGCGATGGCGATGGCAGACGCGTTCCTCGAGCACTCACTCGGTGATGGTTACGAGGATTGGGATGGCTTCTACGACTATCACAGGATCGGCTATGACGAGTGCGAGGCATTCGACTATGAGGAGTACAAGGCAAACAACTTTGCGCTGGTCGACCCGCACGAGGCCCCGCTCGGCAAGGAGCCGCGCGGCCTCGCGTTCTGACCCCATCACAGCCGCAGCATCGGTCACAGGCGGAGCAGTTACGGCAGCACCTTCGACATTAGGAGATCACCGCATGCAAAAGACATTGCGTATTGGAATGGTCGGGTACGGCTTCATGGGTGCCGCGCACTCTCAAGGTTGGAGAACGGCACCCAGGGCCTTCAGTCTTCCAATGGCACCGGAACTGGTCGCGATCGCGGGCAGGAATCCTGAGCAGGTATTGGCGGCGCAGCACAGATTCGGCTTCGTGGATTCGACCACCAGATGGCAGGACCTGATCGATCGAGACGACATCGATCTCATCGATATTTGCGCTCCGGGGAATGTTCACGCGGAGATCGCGATCGCTGCGCTGGATGCAGGAAAGCACGTACTCTGCGAGAAACCGCTCGCGAACGGACTCGACGAGGCCGAGGCCATGGCCGAAGCAGCCGCCCGAGCCTCAGAACGTGGCACGTTCAGCATGGTGGGGTTCAACTACCGCCGCGTACCGGCAGTGCGCTTAGCTCAGGAGATGGTTCAGAGTGGGAAGATAGGGAACATTCGTCATGTTCGTGCAGTCTATCTGCAGGATTGGCTCAACGACGAGGAATCACCGCTCACCTGGCGGCTGGATAGGAGCATCGCGGGCTCTGGAGCACTCGGAGATATCGGAGCCCACATTATTGATTTGGCTCAGTTCGTCACAGGATCAAGAATTGAGTACTTGCAGGGCCACCTCAGGACGCTCGTTAGTGAACGCCCCAAACTTGGTGAGAGCAAGGGTCTGAGCGGCCGCGCATCTGGGGACCGCGGCGCAGTAACCGTTGACGATGCGGCTCTCTTCACCGCTCAGTTCTCGAACGGGGTAATTGGCTCGTTCGAGGCCACACGTATGGCTGCTGGGCGCAAGAATGCCATGACAATCGAGGTAAATGGCAGCCGCGGGTCGCTGTCCTTCGATCTGGAACGAATGAACGAGCTCCGCTTCTTCGATGCAACGACCGATCCGCGCACGGCGGGCTTCAGCACAATCCTGGTCACTGATCCGGAGCATCCATACCTTGAAGGTTGGTGGCCGCCGGGTCACATGCTCGGGTATGAGAACAGCTTCAGCAATCAAGCGAGGGATCTCGTGTTCGCCATCTCCGAGCAACGGATGCCATCGCCCTCATTCGACGATGGACTGCAGATTCAACGCGTTCTTCATGCAATCGAGACGAGCTCTGGTTCGAATGGAACTTGGTCAGCAGTTACCTTCCCGCCCGCGAGCAAGGAGTTGTAATGAGTCGTCCAATCACTTTGTTCACCGGGCAGTGGGCCGATCTGCCATTTGAGAAAGTAGCCACACTCGCGAGCGAGTGGGGCTATGACGGACTAGAAATTGCTTGCTGGGGGGATCATCTCGATGTCTCACGGGCGGCCGTTGACGATGATTATGTCGCTGAAAAGCTCAGGTTGCTCGACCGACTCAACCTGCAGGTCTTCGCGATTTCGAATCACCTCGCTACGCAAGCCGTTTGTGATGACCCGATCGACGATCGGCACAAGGCGATACTTCCCTCCAGGGTGTGGGGCGATGGCCAGGCTGAGTCCGTCCGACAACGCGCGGCTGAGGAAACGGTCCTTACGGCGCGGGCTGCAAGCCGACTCGGCGTTAGTACGGTTGTCGGTTTCACCGGGTCCTCAATATGGAAGTACGTCGCGATGTTCCCGCCGGTATCGCAAGAGGCGGTAGATCGGGGATACTCCGACTTTGCCGAACGCTGGAACCCCATCCTCGACGAATTCGACAAGCTCGGAGTGCGGTACGCCCACGAAGTACACCCCGGCGAGATTGCCTACGACTACTGGACCACACAGCGAACGCTGGAGGCGATTGAGAACAGAGAGGCATTCGGGTTGAACTGGGATCCGAGTCACTTCGTCTGGCAGGACCTTGACCCTGTCGGCTTCCTTTGGGATTTCAAGGACCGCATCTATCACGTCGACTGCAAGGATGCCATCCGTCAGGTGGGCAACGGGAGAAATGGTCGGATGGGCTCACATCTGGCGTGGGCGGACCCCCGTCGCGGCTGGGATTTCGTCTCAACGGGGCATGGTGATGTTCCATGGGAGGCATCCTTCAGAATGCTCAACACAATTCGGTATCAAGGACCGATTTCAGTCGAGTGGGAAGACGCCGGCATGGATCGCCTGATTGGCGCACCTGAAGCTCTGGAGTTTGTCAGGCGGCTTGCGTTCGACCCACCCGGCGCCTCATTCGACGCCGCGTTCTCAAGGCAGTAGTGCTGCAAAGCTGGGTAGTGGAAGTCTGCCTGCAGCCACCTCCTGTCGGATCATTCGAAGTGCTGGATGATCCGGCGCAGTTCCTGACCTGGAGCGATGCCGAATCCGAAACAGATAGTCGACGGTGACCATTGGGGGTCTCATGAACGGCACGACAACCGCCAACGTCTGGGTCTCGCGGGGCGTGATCGAGCAGCAGGTGCTCGAGATTCCCGACATACCCGATGACGGCCTGCTCATCGAGATCACCGCGAACGGCATCTGCGGCACTGACCTTCACCTCATCAGCACGCAGCCCACCAGTCCCCTCGTGTTCGGTCACGAGATTGTCGGGCGCATCGTCGCGTTCGGGGCGGCGCACTCACGAACGGACGCTGCGAACGCTTCGCTCAACGAGGGCGACGGCATCGCGCTGTTCCCTTGGCTCCCTTGCCTGGTCTGCTGGGGATGCCGTCGGTTCGGGCCGGCGGCCACGACCTGTTCAAATCCGTTCGTGTACGGCATTCCGCCGGAGGCCCTCGGCCTACCGCCTCTCGCGCGCCCAACGGACTCTGCGGAACTGACCGGCGGGTTTGGTCGCCACCTCGTCGTCAAGCCGGGTACCTACTTCTGGAAGGTACCAGAGGACATGCCGCACGAGATCGCGGCCCTGCTGGATCCGCTCGCCGTCGCCGTGCGCAGCGTAGACATCATGAAGACCGCGCCGGGAACCTGGGACGAAGTAATCCGCCCCGACTCGACCGCTGTCATCTTGGGAGCCGGAGCGATCGGCCTGCTTGCGGCGATGGTGCTGAGGTCGGCCGGCGTCACCGACATCATCATGTCCGGCTCCCGGCAGTCCCGCCTGTCCCTTGCGAAAGACATCGCTGCGGAACATGTTCTCGACATTCACGAGACCACGGTCGACGACCGCCGCCGATACGTGCTGGATCGCACCAACGGCCGTGGCGCGGACCTCGTCATCGACGCGACCAACCAACCATCTGCCCTCGGCGAGGCGCTCGGCCTGGTGTGCCGACTCGGCACCGTCGTCGAGGTCGGCAACATCGTTGGCACGGGGGAGAAGCTTGCCATCGATCCCGCGGAAGACATCTGCCAGAAGAACGTGCGACTGCTCGGCGTCGCCGCTAATCCCCCGCAGTCATATTCTGAGGCGATGGCTCTGCTCGCGCGTCATGGTGAGCTGCCCTTCGATCGGCTCATCACGGGGCGTTATGCATTCTCCGAACTGCCCGAGGCGCTCGCCGACCTCGCGGGGGACGCGGTAAAGGTCACGCTCCTCGCTGAGAGAACATAACGCATGCCAGAGTGGAACTGGGCGCGAACCCATGAGTTCGCGGCATCGGCCCTGCACAACCCGGCGAGCATAGACGAGGCGCGGGAGCTGGTCGCCGGCACTGAGCGCATCAGGCCGCTCGGCACGCGCCACTCGTTCAACGACATCGCCGATGGTGTCGAGCTTATCTCGCTCGTGAATGTGCCGCCGGAGCTGATTACGGACGGCTCGACCGTCACCGTCACGGGTGGCACAAAGTACGCGGTGGTGGCTACCTGGCTACAGGAGAACGGGCTCGCCCTGCACAACCTGGGTTCGCTGCCGCACATCTCGATTGCAGGCGCGACGTCGACTGGGACGCATGGATCTGGCATCACCCTCGGCAACCTGTTCACCGCGATCCGTGCCCTTCAGTTCATCAACCCCGACGGCTCGCTCGAAACGATCAGCGCCGGCGACGATGACTTCGCTGGCGCGGCGGTCGCTCTGGGAGTCCTTGGCCCGATCGCCCGTGTCACCCTCGCCGTGCAGCCGACATTCCAGATGCGCCAAGATGTGTTCAGCGGCCTCGAGTTCTCGGCCTTGCTCGACGACGTGCGCGGGGTGTTCGATGCCGGGTACAGCGTCAGCGTATTCACTGACTGGGTGAGTGAGACCGGCGGCATATGGGTCAAGACGCGCATGGATGTAAGCGAGACCGTGCCCGATGAACTCTTCGGCGCGAGGCGAGAGAGGGAGCGCCGCGACATTCTGGAGGGCAACGACAACATGACCGTGCAGGGCGGCGTTCCCGGGCCGTGGTCCGAACGCCTGCCGCATTTCCGTTCCGACGCGACTCCGAGCAATGGCGACGAGATCCAGACCGAATACATGGTTCCAATCATGGATGCCGCGGCGGCGCTGTCGGCGGTGCGGCAAATCTCTGCCCAAATAGTCCCGGTCCTTCTGGTCACCGAGTTACGCACCGTCGCAGCGGACGACCTGTGGCTATCGACCGCGTACGGCCGCGACACGCTCTGCATCCACTTCACTTGGAAGAACCTGCCCGAGGCCGTGCACGCCATTCTTCCGCTCATCGAGTCCGCGCTCGCACCGTTCGCCGCGCGGCCCCACTGGGGCAAGGTTAATCACGTCGATGCCTCCACTATCGCGACCCTCTATGAAAAGCTGCCCGACTTCCGCCGCCTGGTCGCGCGCCGCGATCCCGAATTCAAGTTCGGAAACGACTACTTGACGGGGCTGCTTGGACTAGGGTGTGTCTGATGAATGGGCTGACCGGATGATGACCTGGTTGAGGACGGCGGCGGCGCGGTAGGTGATGGCAAGTTTGTCCTAGCGGTATGGTCCGAGAGGCGTAGGCCTTGTCGCCTCGGACGATACTGAGGTGGGCGCGTGGTCCCCCCAGTCCCGCCGGGCTGACGCGCAGCAGAATGACCAAGGGTCGGCCAGCACCGTCGATAAGTTGATCGATTTTGGTGCTCAACCCGCCGCGGGAGCGGCCAATCGCATGATCAGGAGGGTCGCCGGGAAGATTCGTGTAGACGGGGGGTCCCACTTCGCAGTTAAGGTCGTTGCCGGCGCGGGTGAAGGCGTATTTCTCGATTGGGATGGCGTTGTATTCGGAGGGCTCCTACGAGGATGT
>Ga0105047_10005745_pt1 | contig 21184 bp, 20 predicted proteins | sample MAT04_FD_78384 | JGI IMG/M metagenome (GOLD analysis project Ga0105047, IMG submission 78384) | Freshwater microbial communities from Lake Fryxell liftoff mats and glacier meltwater in Antarctica - MAT-04 (megahit assembly) | ecosystem: Environmental > Aquatic > Freshwater > Ice > Liftoff... | reverse complement strand
GTGCCGCAGGGCTCCGCCGGGCTCGTACAGTACTTCGCCCAGTGGCATGGCCACCCGTTCGAGGTGCGGGGCCAGACGCTCAAAATCCTCCGCTGGCAAGGCGGCAAGAAGATGATTCTGGTTGGAAGGGTTGTGCAATGACATCGGTGGCTCCACGTGCGTTTCAGTACGCGGTTATCCACTCTCTGCGCATGCGTTTCAGCCTTTTTTTGCGGCATCCTTGACCGCGTCTCTGGCATCCTTGACGACTTCTTTGACATCGCCCAGCCGCTTCTCGGCTTTACCCTCGACCTGTTTCTGCACGCCCTTGGCCTGTTGTTCCTTGTTTCCCACTAATTTCGCGGCTTCTTCTTGCACTTTGCCGACGGCATCTTTGACAACACCCTGGACTTGATTTTTGTTTGGACTCATCGTTTTCTCCTGAAGTGAATGATTGCTGAACCTGCCCCGGAAACCCTGTCCCGAGATGGTGATTACATTCAATACACAGAAATTGCAGATTGAGAAAACGCAAGGCCCGTCCAGACTGGTGCGAAGAAAGCCACGGAATGCGAAGGCGTCTGCGCTGCGGCTTGAACACCCCCGCCGCAGCCGTGGTCGCGGTTTTGAACAAACCCCTCAGGTGCTGATGTCTGCGCCACGTGTTCTCGCAGCACCCGTGCGTGCCACAGGACGCTTGCGGGCCACAGAGGTAATCTTCTTCACCATCTTGTCGAATTCGTCGTTGAAAGCTTCAGTGATGACTTCGGGATCGGGCAACAAATGGGCGTCGCAGATGACAGTGAGCGTCGCCATGCCGTGGTAGCTCAGAATGCTGACCGCCATGCCGAGCTGCTTGCCGGGATGGGGCGCCCAAGCCAGCATGCGCTCAATGGGCGCGCCGGCAAAGTGCAATTCATCGCGTGGACCGGTCACATTGGTCATGACCAGGCTGGCCTTTCGGCCAAACAGTTCGTTGGAGAAATCTTCCAGCACCTTGGGGCCATTGCCCAGCAACTCCAGAAGGGCGCGCGTAGCGAGCGGCTCCGGCGAACGCTTGAGTGCGTCCATGCGTGTCTTGGTCAGTGCCAGCCGGCGGTCTGCGCGTGCTTCGTTTACCGCCAGGTCCAGCAGCACGAGCCCAAACTCGTTGCCCAATTGACCGATGCGTTCGGGCGGACGCAGGTCCACCGGAACCATGGCGCACACCGTGGTGCGGTTCACATCAATACCGCGTCCTTTGAGATAAGTGCGCAGGGCTCCGGTCATGGCGGCTACCAGCACGTCGTTGACCTTGGCGCCGTGCCGCAAGCCAATCGCCTTGACGTCCGCGATCGCGACCGGCCGGGACCACGCCACATGCTTGCCAAGCGCGAATTCGCCTTTCAGGGGTGACTGTGGGTCGTCTGGTCGCAGCAACTCGCCTGCCAGCATGCCCGCACCGCTGGCAAGGGCCAGCGCCCCGCGCGCAGCGGCCGTGATGGCATTGAAGGCGGATGCCAGCACACCATCGCCGTCCGCCTGAACAATGCTTTTGCCGCGCGCACGCGGGTCGGGCAGGGGCGGTGCGCCAGGCGCCGTGTCAAAGAGCGTCTGGGCCACCCGCATCATGGCGGTTCCGTCGCCCATGCAGTGGTGGCAGCGCAGGACCATGGCACTGCCGCTGCCGACGTTGTCCACCACATGCATCTGCCATAGCGGTTGGGTGTGGTCCAGCGGCGTGCTGGCGATGTCGTTGATCAGGGTGATCAATGCGGCCTGGTCGTGTGGCGCGGCCAGCGCAATGTGGTGCACGTGCTGGTCGATGCTGAAGTGCGGCATGTCCTCCCAGTGCGGCGTGGCCAAGGGAAAGCCCGTCTCGACGACGCGCTGGCTGAAGCGCTCCAGCTTCAGCAGCCGGTCACTGCAGATTTTGCGCACTTTTTTGAAGTCCAAGGGGCTGCGGGTGAGCGCGACGCCCATGACAACCGCCAGGTTGGCTGGTCCGTCGTTGTGAAACCAGGACGCATCAGCCGCAGACATGGGGTGGATAGCCATTTCAGTCTCCTCTTTTGATTTGCGTCCATGCTAGACCTCGCAGGAGGATTTTTATTGACCGGAATCAACCTTCCTGCGGTAAATGGGCGCACTCAGGTTGGACGACCCGCGATGACGTCTACCGCCAGGCCACCGAGTTCCGCCGACCGCTCCACCTGCAGCTCCAGCCGGTGCACCGCCGCAATGCGTTTGACGATCGACCAGCCCAAGCCACTGCCGTCCTCGTTGCTTCCTGTGACGCGAAAGAACCGTTCGCCCAGCCGATTGCGGTCTGCATCCAGCAGCCCCGGCCCGCTGTCTTCCACCCGCAAGACCACGCGCCCGTCCCGCTGCTGCTGCACCGAGACCTTGATTCGCGCCAGGCGGGGGCTGTAGCGCACGGCGTTGTCCACCAGATTACGCACCAGCACCGCCAGCAGCACTTCAACGCCGGGAAGGCGGCAGGGCTGTGGGGCGTCCAGCTCCAGTGTCTGGCTCTTGCCAATGGCTTTGGGCGCGAGATCGGCGACCACCTGCCGGGTGAGCGCGCTGAGGTCGATGTCCACCATTTCCGGCACAGCCGCGGCTTCCAGTCTTGAAAGGGTCAGCAACTGGTCAACCAGCCGGATGGCGCGGTCGCAGCCGGCCAGGGTGTTGTGCAGCGCGTGGCGGCGCAGGGCATCGTCGGTTTCACCGAGCGCAACCTGTGCCTGGGTGCGAATGGCGGCGATAGGGGTGCGCAACTCATGCGAGGCATCGGCGGTAAACCGCCGCTCGGACTCCATCAGCGCGCCAATGCGTTCAAACAGAATGTTCAGCGCGTCGATCATGGGCACCATCTCGGCGGGCGCACCGTGCAGCGCCAGCGGTTGGAGCGAATCCGGTCGGCGCTGGGCCAGCAAGTGGCCCATCTGGCGCATGGGTCGCAGGCCGCGCGACACCGCCCACCACAGCGCAAGCGCCAACAGAGGCAGTGCCACGGTCATGGGCCACAGCGTGCTGCGCAGCACCGCCCACAGAATATGGGTACGTGAGTCGACCTCCTCACCGACATAGACCTGCACATCGTGCTCGGCGCCGTAGGCGGCAAAAATTCGCCAGGGCGCGCCTGCGATTTGCACAGTCTCAAAGCCCTCGCGAAAGTCTTTTCCCGGTGTGGTCATGGGGGTAGTCGGCGCGCTTGCGGACCGCAAGGCCAGGCGTCCCTCGTGGAAAACCTGGAACGCGACTTTGGGCGCGTAGCGGTGCAGCGAGGGGGCGTCCACACCCTTGCCGTCCTCATCGACCTCCTGCGTCTGCTGCACCACCAGAATGGCGGCAGCCTGCGCCAGATGGCCGTCCAGCAGCTCATCGAGTTCGTGGCGTGCGTCAAACCACGTCATGGCCGCGGTGGCCAGCCAGACGTTCACCACCACACCCAGCACCCACACCAGAAGCCGGCGTTGCAGGGACCGGGGCCGGGGCGTCATGGCCGGGGTGCTTCGCGTTGCAGCATGTAACCGACGCCACGCACGGTGTGGACCAGACCGGTGCCGAGTTTGCGGCGCAGATTGTGGATGTGCACTTCAATGGCGTTGCTGTCGACCTCCTGACCCCAGCTGTAAAGGTGTTGTTCCAGCTGCTCCCGCGACAGCACGCGGTCGGGGTTGAGCAGGAACGCGTGCAGGAGATCGAATTCACGGGTGGACAAGGCAACCGGTTCCCCTGCCTGCTGCACGGAGCGTGATGCGGGGTCGAGCGTTACGTCCTGCGCGCTCAGGCATTCCTGTGGCTGGCCGTGCGAGCGACGCACCAGCGCACGCAGGCGCGCGCCCAATTCGTGCAGGTCTACCGGTTTGATGACGTAGTCGTCCGCGCCCAGATCGAGACCGCGGATGCGGTCGGGCACGGTGTCGCGTGCGGTCAGTACCAGGATCGGTGCCGATACGCCGCAGCGGCGCACAGCAGTCAGCACGTCCAGACCGTCCTTGCGCGGCAGCCCGAGATCCAGCACGGCGGCGGCGTAGGGTTGCGCACGCAACTCCCGCTCGGCGGCTTCGCCATCTCGCACCCAGTCGACCTGAAAGCCCATCTGGCGCAGACCTGCCCGCAGGCCGTCACCTAACAGGGGGTCGTCTTCAGCGAGCAGGATGCGCATGGTGGGGATTGTCTCGTGGATTGACTTACACCGGCACACTTTGCCATTGAAGGTACCAAAAGCCCAGCACAGCGGCCAGCATCACGATGGCCAGCATGCGCCACGCGCTGCGGATGCCGTCTTCAGTGCTGCCGAGTTTGCGGCCCGTGACCATGGCGCGCACCAGATTTTCCTGGTGCAGCCAGCTCGCCACCACCACACCGGCGACGTGAATGCCAACCACTAGCAGCATCGCATTGGCGACCAGCTCATGCAGTTCGGCAACCCATTCACCAGTGATGTCGTTGTAGGTCGCCCAGCCCGTGGCACCAATGGCCGCCGCCAGGCCCAGCATGGCCACGATGGCGATGGCACCCGCCGGGTTGTGGCCGGTGGTGTGCTCGGGTTGGCCGCGCAGCAGCGCGCGCAGGTAACCGGCCACCGCTTCGGGGCCGCGCACAAAGGCGGCGAAGCGCGCGTATCGCGTGCCTGTCAGACCCCAGGCAAGGCGAAAGGCCACCAGTCCGGCCATGGTGTAGCCCAGCGTAACGTGCACCAGCCGCCAGCTCTCGCTCTCCGCGGTGAGGTAGGCGCCAGCAAAGCTGAGCACCATCAGCCAGTGGAAGATGCGTACCGGGGCATCCCAGACCAGAATGTTGGTGGGGCTCTTAACGGGGGATGCGGACATTGTGCTCATTGAAGTCTCCTTTGTCAGCAGTGGTGTGGCAGGCGGAACAGTTGGACGCGCTCTTCACCGATGCGCGCTTCCAGGTGGCAGCCGGCACTTCGTCGTGCTTGCGCACAAACCAGGCGGTGCGGGTGATCCGGTCTTGCGGTGGCTCTTCACTGACGCGCTTGTAGGTGCCGGCATGGGCGTTGATCCAGCCCGCGAGTTCCTTGACGGTTGCCGGGTCCAGCGAGGCGTCGGTGCCAAAGTGATGGGGCAGGTTGTTCATGATGCGACTCCATGACGCCGCAGGCATCATGGTGGGCGGGTACGCGGTGTGGCAAGCGGCGCATTCCTGCTGGTATTGGGGCAGCAGGGGCACCGTGCGGCCATTGCCGTCGGCAATGGCCGATTGCGCCAATCCAATGACCGCAATCAGGCCGAGAGCAAACGGGTGAAGGGCGAAGCGGGAATACAGGGGCATGGGTGTTCTCCAGATAAGGGGTGTAAGGTGCGAAACATCAAGGCTTGAGCGTCATCAGCCAGCTCAGTACATCGGCCTTTTCCGCGACGGTGCATTCGCGTCCCACCACGTCATTGCAGTTGCGTCGAAACCATTTCTCGGTCTTGGTGGCATCGGTGAATCGCTCGGGGTTGAAGGCGGGGGCCATCGCGCCAATGGGTTTGCCGGTGGATGCATGCTTGCCCGTCTGTGTGGGCACTGCACCATGGCACGACGAACAGCTCCACTCCTTGCCGTGGGTGGTTGTGAAGAACTTTTGTCCCCGGGCGGGAGCAGCGGGCGAGCCTGCCTGGGCGGTGTAGCCGGACAGCTGCTCAGCCGGGGTGGCAGCGTGGACGGCGGGTGCGAGTGCGGTACCGGCCAGGCTGAAAGCGGCTACCAGTCTGTGAAGCGCCGATGGCGAAGGGGGGTAAGTGGTTGACGGCTGCATGGTGACTCCTTGGCCGCAAGAATGCCCGTGCGTTCTTAGGGCTTTCTTAAGAGTGGGTGGCTACCTGAAGGTGCCTTAAGCCGCTCCGGCTAGGATAGGGTCATCCCCTCTTACGAATCTGCCATGAATTTCCCTGAACTCGCCGATGACCCGGAAGACACGCAACACACAGCCGCTGAGCGTTCTGCTGCCGCGTCACGCAGTACCTGGGTCAGCGTGGGCGTCAACCTGGTTTTGACGATTACGCAAATTGCGGTCGGTATTTTCGCCAAGTCGCAGGGTTTGATTGCAGACGGTATCCATTCGCTGTCCGATCTGGTGGGCGACTTTGTGGTGCTGTTTGCCAGTCACCACAGTAAAAAAGACGCAGACGAGGATCATCCCTACGGTCACCAACGTTTCGAGACCGCAGCGTCGCTGGCACTGGGTTTGCTGCTGCTAGTCGTGGGCGTGGGCATGTTGTGGTCGGCTTTCCGCAAGCTCGAAGCGCCTGAAACGGTGCAGCAGGTGCACGTGATTGCGCTGTGGGCGGCCGCTGGTGCACTGGTTGCCAAAGAGCTGCTGTTTCGCTACATGCTGTCGGTGGCCAAGCGGGTGAAGTCCAGCATGCTGGTGGCCAATGCCTGGCATGCACGGTCGGACGCAGCCTCGTCGCTGGTAGTAGGCATCGGCATCATTGGCAATCTGGCGGGGTACCCGATCCTGGATCCGATAGCGGCGCTCATCGTGGGCTTTATGGTGACCAAAATGGGTTGGGGTTTTGGCTGGGATGCCATGCATGATCTGATGGACCGAGCCGTAGATGAGCAAGAGGTTGAAGCCATCCGCCAGACACTGGTGCAGACGCCGGGCGTGAGCGGTGTGCACGACGTGCGAACCCGCAAGATGGGTGACATGATTGTGGTGGATGCGCACTTGGAGGTCGATTCCTCCATCACCGTGGAAGAGGGCCACGACATCGCCGTGGAAGCCCGCCAGCGGGTATTGCAACGCCACCGTGTGCTCAACCTGATGACGCACGTGGATCCGTGGAAACGCCCCGATCTGGATCATGCCTCGCCTACCTGATGACCTCGTCGGTGGGTTGAGTGCGCTGGAGGCGCGCCAGCGCCTGGAGCAGGACGGTCCGAACGAACTGCCCACCTCCAAACCCCGCGGCGTACTGCGCCTTTTGGCCGATGTCGTGTCAGAGCCCATGTTTTTATTGCTGGTGGCCTGCGGTGCCATCTATATGGTGCTGGGGGACCGAAATGAAGCCTTGATGCTGCTCGGTTTTGTGTTTGTCGTGATGGGCATCACATTCTTTCAGCAGCAGCGTACTGAGCGCTCGCTGGACGCTTTGCGCGACCTTTCCAGCCCGCGCGCGCTGGTTGTCCGCGGCGGCCAGGTGGTCCGTGTCGCCGGGCGTGAACTGGTATGTGGGGACCTGGTCTTGCTGGCCGAGGGTGACCGCGTTCCGGCGGACCTGGAATTGGTGGAATCGTCCAACCTCACAGTGGATGAGTCGCTCCTCACTGGTGAATCGGTACCTGTGGACAAGCAGGCCGATGCAGATCAGGTGTTTGCTGGAACGCTCGTGACCCAAGGCACCGCGCGGGGCCGCGTGATGGCTACGGGTTCCCGCAGCGCGTTGGGCCGTATTGGCCAGTCGCTGGCCGCGCTGGGCGGCGAGAGCACACCCATCCAGCAAGAGACACACCGCATTGTTCGGCGCATTGCGGTTGTCGGATTGGTTCTCGCCGGTGGTTTGGCCGTGGCCTATGGGGTGAGTACGGGTGACTGGTTGCGTGGTCTGCTGGCCGGTCTCACGCTGGCCATGGCGATTCTTCCTGAAGAACTGCCCGTGGTGTTGACGATCTTCTTGGGTCTGGGGGCGTGGCGTCTTGCGCGGGAGAATGTGTTGGCCCGCAGCATTCCTGCGATTGAATTGCTGGGTGCCACCACCGTGCTGTGTGTGGACAAGACCGGTACACTGACCGCCAATCGCATGGCGGTGCGGCGACTGTGGTCCGAAACGGCGCAGTACGACACCGTGCAGCAACTCGCCGATCCCTTGCAGGAAGACCTGCATGGCGTACTGGAGTTTGCCGTGCTGGCCAGCCACCGTCGGGCGTTTGACCCGATGGAAACCGCCATCAGCGGTGCGGGTCAGCGCTTGCTGGCCGACACCGAGCATCTGCACTCCGACTGGACGTTGGTCGATGACTACCCGCTCTCGCGCGAAATGCTGGCCATGTCCAGGGTCTGGCAATCGCCCGACCGGCGCGAACGGATGATTGCAGCCAAAGGTGCGCCCGAGGCCATCGTTGATTTGTGCCATATGGGCACCGTTCGCGGCGCAGCCATTGCCCATCAGGTGACCCTGATGGCCAGCGCAGGCTTGCGCGTACTGGGCGTCGCACAGGCGACCTTTGGTGCCGATGTGTTACCGGGCAATCAGCATGACTTTGAGTTTGAGTTCCTGGGCCTGGTTGCGCTGGAAGACCCGGTGCGGGCGGACGTTCCGCAAGCCATTGCCGAGTGCCATGCAGCGGGCATTCGGGTGGTGATGATTACCGGTGACCATCCTGCCACGGCTATATCCATTGCGCGCCAAGCGGGTTTGAGCGCGGACGGTGCGGTGATGACGGGACCTGAGCTGGCCGCCATGAGTGACGAAGATTTGCGCTTGCGGTTGTCCGATACCCAGGTGTTCTGCAGGGTGCAGCCGGAGCAAAAATTGCGACTGGTGCAGGCCTTTCGTGCCCGGGGCGATGTGGTGGCCATGACGGGCGATGGCGTCAACGACGCCCCTGCACTCAAGGCCGCACACATCGGTGTGGCCATGGGCGCGCGGGGTACCGATGTGGCGCGCGAGGCGGCGGCGCTGGTGCTGCTCAACGACGATTTTTCGTCGCTCGTCACCGCGGTGCGCTATGGCCGCCGCGTATTTTCCAACTTGCGCAAAGCCATTGTTTTCGTCATTGCGGTGCATATACCCATCATCGGTCTGTCGATCGTGCCGGTACTGCTGGGCTGGCCCCTGTTGCTGATGCCGGTGCACATTCTGTTCCTGCAGCTCATCATTGATCCGGCTTGCTCGGTCGTCTTTGAGGCGGAGCCGCTGGAGGCCGACGCGATGAAAGCCAAGCCGCGCGATCCAGGGCTGCGTCTGTTTGATGCAGCGGTGCTGGTGCGCGGGTTCTGGCAAGGTATGGGGCTCTTGGTGATTCTTGTAGCCGTGTATGCCGGTACCCGTCTCAAGTACCAATCGGACGACCTGGCGCGGGCCATGACGTTCACCGTTCTGGTGTTGTCCAACCTGGGGCTGATACACGCCAACCGGTCCTGGAGCCGTACATCCTGGCGCGGCCCGGATGCAGCGAACCATTACTTTGGCTGGATCAGTGGCCTCACACTGGCCTTGCTTGCTGGTGTGCTTGGCATTGCGCCTATCCGCACGCTGTTTGCTTTCGCGGAGCCCACACCCGCACTGTTGCTGGCGGGAGTAGGTGTCGCGTTGTTGGGTGTACTGTGGTTTGAGATGGTCAAATGGGCACTGGGCCGCAACGAGAAACGCGTGGAATATCAGCCTTTGCGCTGCGGATGAAAACGGATCACTTGCGTTTCTGGCGTGGGTTGATGGTCCACAGCCTTGTCGCACCCGCTGCAGTCGCAACCGGATGATCGGGTAGTCGTGCGCTGGAGCATGGCCAACCACGCGTTGGGCACAGGAAATCGCAGCAACCGGGAGGCGAGAAAACGGCGCGCCACAGCGGGCATCAACACCCACGCCGCATAGACGCTGCAGGTCAGCACGATGAGAATGACGATGAAAGGCTGTGCTGTCATGGTTAGCTGGCCCCCAGCCACAACGTGAGACGGTAGGTCACAAATGACGCCAGGTAAGCCAGCGCAAACATATAGGCAGCCATCAAAATGGGGTAGCGCCAGGAGTTGGTTTCGCGTTTGACGACGGCCAGGGTCGAGATGCATTGCGGTGCAAATACATACCAGGCCAGCAATGAAAAAGCAGTCGCCAAAGACCAGCCTTGTGCGATGACCGGTGCCAACGAATCGGCCACCGAGTCGCCCGCTGCAGACAATGAATACACCGTCCCCAGCGCTCCCACTGCCACTTCACGCGCCGCCAGACCGGGTACCAGTGCGACGGAAATTTGCCAGTTGAAACCTATGGGCGCAAAGATTGGCTGCAGTGCATGGCCCAGCATGCCGGCCATGCTGTATTGAATGGCCGGACCGGTAGCACCCTCGGGAGGGCCGGGGTAGGTGGATAGAAACCACAAGACCACCATCAGGGAAAAAATGATGGTGCCCACGCGACGCAGGAAAATGCGCGCACGCTCCCACAAGCCGAGCACCAGGTTGCGCATGCCTGGCACGCGGTAGGGCGGCAGCTCCAGCATCAGGGGCTGATAGCGGTTTTTCATCCACACCCGTTTGAACACCCAGGCTACGCCCATGGCTGATGCCACGCCGGCCACATACAGCGCAAACAGCGTAAGCCCGCGCAGGTTGAAAAAGCCCACGCTGCGGTCGGGCACAAAGGCGCCGATTAGCAAGGCATACACCGGCAGCCGCGCTGAGCAGGTCATCAGCGGCGCGACCATGATGGTGGCCAGCCGGTCTTGCCAGTTGGCGATGGTGCGGGTCGCCATGATGCCGGGAATGGCACAGGCAAAACTCGACAACAAGGGAATAAAGGCGCGCCCGGACAAACCGACCTTGCCCATCAGCGTGTCCAGCAGAAACGCCGCGCGCGGCAGGTAGCCCGAGTCTTCCAGAAGCAGGATGAAGAAAAACAGAATCAAGATCTGCGGCAAGAAGACCACCACGCCCCCCGCGCCGGCAATCACCCCGTCCACCAGCAGGCTGCGCAGAGGCCCATCGGCCATGTGGGAAGTGGTCCATTCCGCCAAAAATGCCATTCCGGATTTGATGGCATCCATGGGTACATTGGCCCAGGAAAAAACCGCCTGAAACACCATGAACAGGATGGCCGCCAAAATGACCAAGCCCCATACCGGGTGCATGGCCAGTGCGTCGATCCGGTGGTGAAAGCGCTGAAACTGGGTGGCGTTCGGGGCGGCAATGGCCAGAATGCGCCGCACTTCCCGCTGTACTTCTGCGCTGCCGAGGGGCACGGGTCTTTCTGAGTTCACAGCGGACGACGGAGCCGTCACGGCAGCAAGCGATTGCTCGATTTGCGTCAAAAGCTTCTGGTGGCCGTTGTGCCGCACGGCCACAGTTTCGACCACGGGGCAGCCGAGTTCAGTCGACAGCTTGGAGACGTCAATGTCCAGACCGCGTGTTCGTGCCACATCCGTCATATTGAGGGCGACGATTACGGGTTGCTCCAGGCGCCGCAACGCCAGTACCAGGCGCAGGTTCATGCGCAGGTTGGTGGCATCGACCACTGCAACGATGGCATCTACCGGGGCTTCGCCCGCGCGGCGCCCGCCAATCACCTCCATGGTGACCTCTTCATCGGGCGTCGCCGCGTTCAGGCTGTAAACGCCTGGCAGGTCGATGATCGATACGGTTTTGCCGTTGTTGAGTCGGGTGAGCCCGATCTTGCGTTCAACGGTGACGCCGGCATAGTTGGCGACCTTCTGGCGGGCACCGGTCAGCAGGTTGAACAGTGCGGTCTTGCCACAGTTGGGGTTGCCAACCAAGGCCACATTCCAGACGGTAAGCTGGGGTATCGCCGACGCGGCGCTCATGCTGAAGTGACCTCAATGCAGTGGGCCTCTATCCAGCGCAAAGCAAACATCGTCTCGCCGATCACAACCGCGAGCGGTTCACGGCCACCTGGGCCGCGTCGTAGCAGTTGAACGGGCTCTCCCGGAATGAAGCCGAGTTCGCCCAGTCGGTTCAGTGTGGCGGTGTTCGTGTCGGTGGAGCTGCCCGTTACGTTCAACACGGTGGCGTGTGCTCCGGTGGAAAGATCTGTCAATCGCATAATGGTTCGGCGCCAAGCTTGGACTTTGGCCGTTTTAAATCAATCTAAATGAGAGTTTATCTCATTTAGATTGGTCAAGCTATTGCGACTAACCGTAGACTGGTGTGAATCATCAAGGCCACCATGACACAAATGAAACCCAATCCAGCCGCGTCCAGGCAGGACCCGGCTGCAGTCGATCATCTCCGCTTTCACCGCACCCATGCGCACTTGGCGCCCACGTTTGGTACCGACCGCTTTGCACTCAGGGCGGAAGCGTTCGCCCGATTCTTTGGAACCCCGGTTTTTCTGGGTGCACAAACACTGGTTGTGGCCATCTGGATTGGCTTTAACGTTGTGGGGTTCACCCGGTTCGACGTGTATCCCTTCATACTGTTGAACCTGGCTTTCAGTCTGCAGGCGGCGTACGCGGCGCCACTGATCTTGCTGGCACAAACGCGCCAGGCTGCGCGTGACAAGGCGCACGCCGACGCCGACGCGCAGCACCGTGAAGCACTGGCCGTTGCCAATGATCAGCGACAAGCCATCGCAGCCCAGACTACTGCGCAGATGCTGGAGTTGCTAGAGCAAAACACAAAACTGACCGAGCTCACCAAAGAGCTGACCGAACGTATTGAACACCTGACGGTTGAGATGCATGCCCGATTTCTAGCGGGGTAGGCGTGCGCGTGCAAGCAGTGTGGCCACCTCAGCCGAGGAGCGCACCCCCAGTTCGCCAAACGCCCGCGCGCGATGAACCTCCGCCGCCCGCACGGAAACGTACAGCGCATCGGCGATCACTTTATTGAGCTTGCCGGCGGGTCGGGCTTCATTCAAAAATATTGAACCATTGCGACAAGCAATTTGAAATCTGTAGAGAATCCAGTCTTATAGACTACGATTCTCTTCTAGTAATTCACCGGTTTTCCTGTGAGATTTATTCAAATTTTTGCAATGAAGTCCAAGGTCACCATTTCCCGATACAACGGGATTTCTATCGCGCTGCACTGGATCCTGGCGATTGCTTTGGTGGCAATTTTTGTGGTCGGCCTTTACATGGCCGATTTGCCGTTTTCGCCCCAACGCCTCAAGCTCTATAACTGGCACAAATGGGCGGGTATATCGATACTCTTCCTGTCGATCGTGCGACTGGCCTGGCGTCTGACGCACCGTCCGCCGGTTCTACCCCAGTCCATAGAGTTGGGCATGCCGCGCTGGCAACTGCAGGCTTATCACGCCACGCATCTCCTGCTCTACGTACTTTTCTTTGTTGTGCCTTTGGTTGGCTGGGCGTACAGTTCTGCGGCTGGTTTTCCTGTGGTGGTGTTTGGCGTTCTGCCGCTGCCTGATTTTGTGGAAGCGAACAAAGCACTTGCCGAACTGATCAAACCATGGCACCAGATTTCTGCCTTTGCATTGGCTGGATTAGTGGTGTTGCATGTCGCAGCAGCCCTTAAGCACCACTGGATTGACCGAGATGGTTTGCTCCAGCGCATGCTGCCAGGACGCAGCTGAATCCCCGACCTTTTCGATGTTGAAAACAAGGAATCATTCCATGCAATCTTTCATTCCCGTCGCTCGCGCAACCGGTGTCATGCTGTTGGTCCTCGCCAGTGCGGTGTCGGCGCATGCAGACCAGAAGCTGGTGCCAGCGCAAAGTGAAATCACGTTTGTGAGCAAACAGATGGGTGTGCCGGTTGAGGGGCGCTTCAAGAAGTTCGACGCACAAATCGCATTTGATCCGGCCAAGCCGGAAGCGGGCAAGATTGCCTTTACGGTGGACATCGCCAGCGCAACGCTGGGCTCACCCGAGCCCGATGCCGAGTTGCCCAAAGCGACCTGGTTCAACACGGCCAAATTCCCGCAAGCCACCTTTCAGTCCGGTGCCATCAAAGGCCTGGGTGGTGGAAAGTTCGAGGTGGCAGGAAAATTGGCCATCAAGGGGAATGTGCGCGAGGTGGTGGTTCCTGTGGCGCTGACCCAAAGTGGCGCCTCCACCGTGGCCAATGGAGTTTTCACGATCAAGCGACTGGCGTTCAAAATCGGTGAAAACGATTGGGCTGACACGTCCATGGTGGCCGACGACGTTCAGGTCAAGTTCAAGCTGGCTTTGACTGGCGTCGGCAAGTTCTGATTTTCTTAACCTTCTACTTTTTCTGGAGTAAACACAATGCGTAAATCCCTTCTTTGCCTGGCCGTTGCAAGCACTTTTTTTGCCGGCGTTGCCCAGGCTGAAACGTCTACCTACAACATCGACGGAACCCACACGTTTCCCCGTTTTTCGTACAGCCACTTTGGCATGTCCACCCAGCTGAGCCGCTTCAACAAGACGACAGGGGTTGTTCAGCTTGACAAGGCGGCAAAGACGGGCTCGGTCGATGTCGTGATCGACATGAAATCGGTCGACACCGGCTTTTCCGTCTTCAATGGCCACATTCAGGGTGAAGACTTTCTGGATACAGCCAAGTTTCCAACGGCGACGTTCAAGTCCACCAAAGTCGTTTTCGAAGGCGAGAAGCCTGTTGCGGTGGATGGCAATCTGACCATCAAGGGTGTGACCAAGCCTGTCACGTTGAAGGTGACCAGCTTTACGAACATGGCGCATCCGATGTTGAAGAAGGACGCCATCGGTGCCGATGCCAGCGTCGTCATCAAGCGCAGCGAATTCAATGCGGGTAAATATGCGCCCAACGTGGGAGACGATGTCACCATAACCCTCTCGCTCGAAGCGGTAAAAATCGACTGACCTGAATCGGTTTGCCACGGCAGTGTCGGTTGTATAGTGGCCCGATGCACACCAGTCGTCCTCACCACCGCGCGGACCTCATCCGCATTGCCACCAGCACCATGTCCGAGCGGGGGCTGGAGCCCGAGTTCTCGGCGCTGGTCGGGCAGCAACTCACGTCCATCACCGAACCCGGTCGCGAGCGTGGACCGCAGATTCAGGACCTGACCGGACTGCTGTGGTGTTCTATTGATAACGACGATTCCCTGGACCTGGACCAGCTCACCGTGAGCGAGGAACTGCCTCAGGGCGCCACCCGCCTGTGGGTGGCCATTGCCGATGTCGATTCGCTGGTTGCCAGGGGCTCGCCCATTGACGACCATGCCCGCACCAACACCACGTCGGTGTACACCTCGGCCCGCATCTTTCCGATGTTGCCTGAGCGCTTGTCTACCGACCTGACGTCGCTCAATGCGGGCGAAGACCGCTTGGCCCTGGTAACCGAGATGGTCTACAGCGCCACCGCCACGCTGACCGGATCCACGGTCTACCGTGCCTTGGTGCGCAACAAGGCGAAGCTGGCGTATGACGCCGTCAGCGCCTGGCTGGACGGTAGCGGCGCGTTGCCCGGTTCAGTCGCAGCCGTGCCTGGCATGGAGGCACAGTTGCGTACGCAAGATGCGGTTGCCCAGAAGCTGCGCTTGCGCAGGCATGCAACGGGCTCACTGGAATTCGAAACATTTCAACCCCGCGCCGTATTTGAGGGCGAAAAAGTGGTGGACATTCGCCTGCAGGTGCAAAACCGGGGGCGTCAGCTGATTGAGGAAGTCATGATCGCCACCAATAGCTGCACCGCACGCTATCTTTCCGCGGTGGGAGGTGCCAGTTTGCGGCGGGTGGTGCGTTCACCGGAGCGCTGGTTGCGCATTGTCGGTGTGGCTAAAGAATATGGTGAATCATTGCCAACCGAGCCTGACTCGCAGGCGTTGGCGGCCTTTCTCGCCAAGCGCCACCAAGCCGATCCGCTGCGTTTTCCAGACCTGTCGCTGGTCATCGTCAAGCTCATGGGTTCGGGTGAATATGTGGTCGAGGTACCCGGTGGCCCGCCGATCGGCCACTTCGGTTTGGCGGTGCGCGATTACACCCACTCGACCGCGCCCAACCGGCGTTTTCCAGACCTCATTACTTTGAGGCTGCTTAAGGCTGCGATTGCTGGAACACCGTCACCCTACTCCAATGCGGAGCTGGGTGAATTGGCGCTGCATTGCACCCGCCAGGAAGACGCTGCCCAAAAGGTGGAGCGCAAGATGCGCAAGTCGGAAGCGGCGCTGTTGCTCGAATCCCGTGTGGGTGAGCCATTTGATGCCATTGTGACCGGTAGCACCACGCGCGGCATCTGGGTTCGCGTGATCCATCCGCCAGCCGATGGCAAACTGGTTGTCGCCAACAGCCGGCTCCAGGTAGGCGACAAAGTGCGCGTCAAACTCGTCGCAACCGACGTAGAACACGGCTTTATCGACTTTGTTCCGTTGGGCGGTTCGCGCCATGTCTGACATTCCGCCAGACCCCGTGAAGTCGCGAAAGCTTCATCCGGATATTCTCAAATTGGGGCTGGTGAGCTTTCTCACGGATCTCAGCTCGGAGATGATCTTTTCGGTATTCGCGGTCTTCTTTACGACGGTAGCGGGGGCATCGGCCGCATTGCTGGGGCTTATTGAAGGCTTGGCCGACCTGTCATCCTCATCCCTGAACTACCTTGCGGGCTGGCTGTCGGACCGCAGTGGCAAACGCAAGGCTTTTGTCATTGCCGGCTATGGTTTCTCAACGCTTGCCAAGACCATTTTGCTGGTGGCAAACGGAATTGTGGGTCTGAGTCTGTTTCGCGTCATTGAGCGGCTGGGAAAAGGCTTTCGCGGGCCACCGCGTGATGCGTGGCTCTCCAGCATTGCTGACCCCAAGACGCGGGGTTACTCCTTTGGCGTGCACAAAGCGCTCGACAAGGCAGGTGCCGTCCTGGGGCCATTGGTCGCTTATGCATTGCTGTCTTCGCTGGGTGAGTCCGCCAGCACCTATCAAACGCTTTTTCTCGTGGCATTTGTTCCTGCTGTGCTCAGCGTTGTCGTACTGGCGTTCGTCAAGGACAAGCCCGGTGTCAGCCATGACCGCGAAAACATGGCCCAGAACTGGCGTGCCCTCAGCCCCGCCTTCAAGCGCTTTCTGCTCCCGGCGGGTATCTTCGCGCTGGCTTACTTCAGTCTGGGGTTTTTGTTGTTGAAGGCCCATGACGTGGGCTTCAGTGTGACCGATATCGTGTTGCTCTACGCCTTGTTCAACACCACCTGCGTGATCGTTGCGCCGCTGGTTGGCACACTGGGCGATCGGGTAGGCCGCAGCCGAATCGTGGTGCTGGGGTACGCACTTTACGGTGTGATCAATGTCGGGTTGGTATTTGCCAGCAGCCGGTGGGAACTGGTGGTGCTGTTTGCGTTCTACGGTTTTTTCTATGCCATCGAAGATTCGCAGAGCAAGGCCTTCATCGCCGATCTGGAGCCCGATCGCCGTGCCACAGCGGTCGGTGTCTACAACTTCGTAACCGGGGTGCTCTACCTTCCCGCTTCGCTGGTGGCGGGTGGGCTCTGGGCGTTTGCACCCGGCCTCGCCTTTTCCTTTGGCGCGGTTGTGTCGCTGGCTGCCATCGTGGCCTTCGTGGTGATCAAGCCAGCGGCTGTTCGCTGAACGGTTGCAGTTTGATACGTTATCGGAATGAATCAGCACAATAACCATCCACTCAATCTCGCACTGCAGGGTGGTGGCTCGCATGGTGCCTCCACCTGGGGCGTACTCGACGCCTTGCTGGAAGATCGCCGCATCGACATCGAGGGTATCAGCGGCACCAGTGCCGGGGCCATGAATGCGGTGGCGCTGGCCCACGGATTTGCGCAAGCCCTGGGCAAGCCAGAAATCGATCCGCGTGATGCGGCCCGAGAGCCGCTGCCCCCTTTGATTTGCTTTTTGGTCGCACTGGTGCCAACAGCTCACCCACTGCGCTCTGGGCGGACGCCATGACCCGGGTGTGGTCCAACACCCTGTCGCCCTACCAGAGCAATCCGTTTGATCTGAACCCATTTAAAGACTTCGTAGAGCGGCAAGTGGACTTCGAACGCCTGACACAACTCAAAAAACTGAAAGTATTTGTAGTGGCGACGCGTGTCAGCACGGGCAAGGCCGAAGTCTTCTCGGGCAAGCGCCTCACGTCAGACGCGGTGATGGCCTCCGCGTGCCTGCCCTTGGCGTTTCAAGCCGTGAAAATTGAAGGCGATCAATTCTGGGATGGCGGCTACTCCGGTAGCCCCGCTATTCACCCGTTGATCTATGAATGCGCAGGCTCCGACATCCTGCTCGTACAGATCAATCCCATTCGCCGTGACAAGCTGCCCACCAGTGCCAGCGACATCATGGACCGCCTCAACGAAATCACCTTCAATGCTGCGCTGATTGCGGAAATGCGCGCGATTGATTTTGTCAATCGGCTGCTCGCCGAGGGCAAGCTGGACCCAACGCATTACAAGAATGTCCTGATGCACCGCATTGATGGCGGCGAGACACTCGAGCAGTTCCACGCCGGGACCAAAGCGTCCACCGATGCGAAATTGATCAAAACACTGCACGATTTGGGTCGGGAGTCTGCACTCGCATGGCTAGAGCGGAACCATCACTCCCTTGGCGTGGTGTCGACCGTCAACATCGCGAGCGATTACCTGGATGACCTGCGCGTGCCTGTTGATGCGCCCTGAAACGGAGAGCATGCTGCCATGTCCGACACACTGACACTCACCTCGCTTCCGCTTTTCCCCCTGGGCTCCCTGCTCTACCCGGGTGGAACGCTGCCATTGCAAATTTTTGAGGTGCGCTACCTCGACATGATTGGCAAGTGCCACAAGTCGGGGGCACCCTTTGGCGTCGTCTCGCTGACGGAAGGAAACGAGGTGCGCCAGCGCAATGCCGGGTCATCACAAGAAGCGGCTTCCCCTGGGGACGGTTTTGTCAACGAGGTGTTCAACAACGTCGGCACGCTGGCCCACATTACCGAGTTTGCGGTACCCCAGCCCGGCCTGATGGTCATTACCTGCGTTGGCGCGCAGCGCTTTGAGATAGCGCGGCGCGAAAAACTCAAACACGGTTTGTGGATCGCAGATGTCACCTGCCTCGCATCCGACCAGACGATTCCCATTCCCGAGGATTTGCAGCGCACCGCGAACGCCTTGGGCAATGTAATCCAGAGTCTGCAACTGCGCGGCGTGACCGCAGCGCAAATGCCCATGCGCGCACCTTACCAGCTCGATGACTGCAGCTGGGTGGCCAACCGGTGGTGTGAATTGCTGCCCATTCCCCCCGATCTGAAACAGCGCCTGCTGGTGCTGGACAACCCGCTGCTGCGGCTGGAGCTGGTGAGCGATATTCTGGATCGCACGGGGATTGCGACCTGAATAGGCCCCATCGGCTGCGCCATTACTGTCGCATCAGCGCTTCAATCTCATCCGCCTTCACCGGCACACCACGCGAGATCAATTCACAGCCCTCTGCCGTGACGATTGCATCGTCCTCAATCCGAATGCCGATGTTGTGAAACTGGGCAGGCACGCCGTCCGCGGGGCGTACGTAGATGCCTGGCTCAACCGTTAGCACCATGCCGCTTTGCAGTATGCGTGCAGGGCGGTCCTTGATGGACTCGCCGGTGAGCGCATCTTTGCGTTCGCTGATCTGGCCGCGCTGGCTGGGCTCGGTGTAGGTGCCGCAGTCGTGCACGTCCATGCCCAGCCAGTGTCCCGTGCGGTGCATGTAGAACTGGAAATAGGCGCGCTTCTCGATCACGTCTTGCAGGGTACCGACCTTGTTCTTGTCCAGCAGGCCCAGATCCAGCATGCCTTGTGCCAGCACTTTGACCGTAGCATCGTGCGGGTCGGTAAAGCGCGCACCCGCTTTGGTGGCTGCCACTGCGGCATCTTGTGACGCCAGCACCAGCTCGTAGAGCGCGCGCTGGGGACCCGTGAATCGGCCATTGGCGGGGAAGGTGCGGGTGATGTCGCTGGCATAGCCGTCGAGCTCGCAGCCGGCGTCAATCAGCACCAGTTCGCCGTCGCGAATGGGTGCCGTATCGGCACGGTAGTGCAGCACGCAGGCATTGGCGCCGGCGGCGACGATGGAGCCGTAGGCCGGGTATTGGGAGCCGTGCATGCGGAATTCGTGCAGCAGCTCCGCATCCAGGTGGTATTCGCGCACATCCTTGCCGTCGCGCAGCATGCGGGCGCTGAGCTGCATGGCGCGGATATGGGCCCCCGCGCTGATCTGCGCGGCGCGGCGCATGGTGGCTTGCTCACTGGCGTCCTTGAAGAGGCGCATTTCATCCAGTGGACCGCACAAGTCGCGCTGCTGCTCGGGGCACAACGCCCCGTAGCGCACGCGGCCGCGCACCGGTTGCAGCCATCCGTCCAGGCGGGTTTCCAGGCCCTTGTGGGTCGCAAACGGGTACCACACCACGTCGCGGTTTTCCAGCATCTTTGGCAGGCGCGCGTCGAGCTCGGCTATGGAATACGCGGCGTCCACGCCCAGTGTGGCAGGCGCCGCATCCGGCCCCAGGCGGAAGCCATCCCAGATCTCGCGCTCCAGGTCTTTGGGCTGGCAAAACAGGGTGGTTTTGCCGTCACCGGTGATGACCAGCCAGGCGTGTGGTTCCGCAAAGCCGCACAGGTAAAAAAAGTAGCTGTCTGGACGAAACAAAAAATCGCTGTCGCGGTTGCGCTGTTGCTCTGGCGCGGTAGGGATGATGGCGATGCCGTCCTTGCCCAGTTGAGCTGCCAAAGCGGCGCGGCGCTGGGCATAAGGGGGAGCTGAGTGGGTTGTGTTCATATGCATTTTGAAAATGTTCAGGCGTTGATTTGTGCCAGCCTTTGGGGCGTGCCCACATCGGTCCAACTACCAGTGTAAATCTCGGCGCTCACTTGCTGGTGCGCCATGGCGGCACGCAGCAGTGGTGCCAGCGGTGCCTTGACGCCTTGTGGGTTGCCTGTGGGTATATCGCACCATGGTGGCGCAAACAGGGCGGCGCGGTACAGGCCGATGGTGCTGTAGGTGTATCGGGCTCGTGGGTCATTGGCGGGCAAGCTCAGGGCGAGGCCCACCCGGTTGAGGCCAGTCGGGCCCAAACCAAAGTCGCCCCGCAGGTTGTGCTCGGGGTTGGGCACCAGCCAGAGATGCGCCAGCTTGTCGCTGGCCACAAAGCGGTCTACCGCTGCCTGGCTGAACACAAAGTCGGGTGCATACACGTCACCGGCCAATACCCAGAATGCGTCGCCCAGCAGCGGCAGCGTGCGGGCTATGCCGCCCGCGGTTTCCAGAGCGCCGCCAAAATCATGCCCTTCGTGTGAGTAGGCAATCTGCACGCTATCAGGAATATGCTCCTGATTTGATAGCTGCTCGCGCATATTCGACGGGGGCTGGAGTGCGAAAACGTTCCCAAATTGCTCCGCAATCCGGTCCCCCAGCCAAGCCGTGTTGACCACCACACTGGCAAATCCGCCACGCGCCAGCGCCTCCATGGGCCACTGCATCAGCGGTTTGCCGTGCACGGTCAGCAGAGGCTTGGGCATGGTGTCTGTCAGCGGGCGCATGCGCTCGCCGCGGCCAGCGGCCAGAATCAGGGCGGCAATGCGCTCGGGTGAGGGGAGAGGGAGTGCGGAAGAGGGGGGCGAGGTCATTGACACCAATTTTGCCTTGTCCATGGAAAGCG
>Ga0105047_10005740_pt1 | contig 21188 bp, 17 predicted proteins | sample MAT04_FD_78384 | JGI IMG/M metagenome (GOLD analysis project Ga0105047, IMG submission 78384) | Freshwater microbial communities from Lake Fryxell liftoff mats and glacier meltwater in Antarctica - MAT-04 (megahit assembly) | ecosystem: Environmental > Aquatic > Freshwater > Ice > Liftoff... | reverse complement strand
GCGCCGCCAAGAGCGCGAGCAACGCGTGACCGAACTGCCGACGACCCCCCGAAGCCCCGCGTTTGCACGGTCTGGTCTCCTCTCGTCTCGACGTGCCCGTGCCCGTGCCCGTGCCCGTGCCCGATCTCACTCTCGAACCTCACGCGGGTCGAGCAGGCTGTCGTGCGACAACGACCTCGTTTGACACCAGTCTTCTAGAGCAGCCCCCCGACCCCGCCGTCGCCGCGCCTCTCGCTACGCCGACCGAGCCGCGTAGCGCTTCCTGATCGTCGGGATCAGGTACTCGGCGAACGCACGCTCCACATCGTACGCAGGCTTCCAGCCCCAGTCCGCTCGCGCCCGCGAGTCGTCCATGTCCTCCGGCCACGAGTCGACGATCTTCGAGCGCACTGCGTCCGGCGCGAACGAGATCTGAGCGCCCGGAAAGGCCGCGCGCACGCGGTCGGCGATCTGCCCCGCGCTCTCGCTGAACGCCGACACGTTGTAGACCGTCTCCGTGAGCTTCGCGCGATCGGCCTCGAGCAGATGCACCATCGCCATCACCGCGTCCGGCATCGCCATGAACGGGATCTTCGCCTCCGGACCGACGAAGCACTGATACGGCTGGTTCTGAGCCGCCGCGTGCAGCATCTCCGGTCCGAAGTCGCTCGTGCCGCCCGTCGGCACCGTCTCCGCCGAGATGAGCCCCGGGAAACGCAGCGAACGGAAGTCGAGGCGCGCCGCCGAGCTGAGCGCGCTCAGCTGCCGGAAGTACTGCGTGAAGTAGCGACCGAGATGCTCGCAGTACAGCTTGTTGCATCCGTACATCGTGATCGGGACGTTCCAGTCCTGCTCGCGAACCCGGCCCGCCTTCGTCTTCGCCTCGACCGACGGCATGCCGTAGACGGCAATCGAGCTCGGAAAGATGAACCGCACCGGACGACCGAGCCGCGCCGACTGGTTCTGCGCCATGCGCAACAGGTGGAGGGTGCCCTCGACGTTCACCTGGTGCGCGAGCTCCGGATCTCGCTCGCCACGCGTCGACAGCAACGCCGCGAGGTGGAACACCACCTCGATCTCGTGGTGCGCCGCAATCTGGTCGAGCAGATAGCGATCCATGATGTTGCCGGCATAGGTCTCGAGGCAGAAGCCTCGGTACTTCTCCGGCAGCGGGGTGAGGTCGACCGTCACGACGCGGTAGCGACCATCGGTATGCATCCGCTGCAGGAGCGTCCGGCCAATCTCGCCGTTCGCTCCCGTCACGAGGACCACAGGCTTGCTCATCGCGCGCCAAGCTAGGCGCCCGGGCGCGCGCGGGCAAGCACGTCACTCCGAGGTCACTCCCGGTCGCGGCGCCGCGACCCTTCTCGGCCCCCCCGGCGCCTCCGCGCCACCAGCGGCACCGCGATCATCGTCATCCCGATGAGCACCCACGTGCCCAGTCCCTCCCTGATCGGAGCCGTGCGGCAGGTGCAGCCATCGGCGCCGTCCCGCGGGGTGAAGGGCGCGGCCGGCGCCGTCGACCCCGACGAGCTCGTCGAGCGCGTGGTCGAGCACGGATCGAAGGTCGGATCGGTGAACTTCGACGTCTTGTGGGTAGGCGAGAGCTCGCTCTGGTCGGTCGCCGCGGCGAGCTGGAGATCGGTCGCCAGCGCGCTCACCGGAAGGTCCGCACGCAAGCGGGTCACCCAGACGTCGCCCGCATGCAGCGTCCGCGCGCCGACCTCGAGATCGTCGAAGCCTTCGCATCCAGACACGACCTTCGTGCACGCGACGCCGCCGGCGTCGGCACCGCCCTCCGCGCCGCCGTCACCCGGGTCGCCCGCGCCGCCGTCGTCGCCCGCCCCGGCGTCCGGATCGGTCGAACCGACGTCTCCCGGCTTCCCGTCCTCCGGCGGCAACGCCTTCTCGTCGCAAGGCACGACGCGCTTCGGGCGGACCAGGCACTGCTGCATGTACGCATCGAAGACGTTCGGCAGCCCCACGCCCACCTTCGACTCCGTGAGGCTCGTGCGCACGGCAGCCTCCGTGATCCAGCTACGCCCGCCGTTCGACGCGAGCGCAGTCGCCTCGAGCAGCGTCCGATTCGACCGCCGCTGCGTGACGTCCCACGCGAGCTGCGTCCAGTCGACCGGCGCATCGGGGAAGTTCTGCGTGTGATACCGGCCCTCGCCGATCACCCACAGCGTCAAGCCCACCTTCGCGCCCACGCCGGCCGCCACCATGCGAAGCGGCAGCGTCGTATCGGCGCCCGGGGTCACGATGCGGATCGGACGCATCGCCTGCACGCCCAGGTTGGGCCGCAGCCGAAGCGCGATGAAGTCGAGCTTCTGCGCCGTATAGCCGTCGATGACCGGCGCGATCGACGGCGGGATCGAGAAGCCGTTCGCCGTCAGCCAGTCCGCGATCCCGGTCGTCCCGGACGCGCGGATCGTCACCGCTTGATACGGACCGATCGACGACTGCGCGACGACCTCGACGTCCTCGTTCCCCGAGAACGTCGGGCGGGTATCGCCGCTCGGCGAGCTGTCGTCCGTCGTGCCGCCACCCACACCCGGCGCCGTCTCGCTGCTCGCCGTGTACGAGCCGCCGCCGCATCCACCACCGCCGCTCGTGCTCCCCGACGAGGACGAGGACGACGAAGACGACGAAGACGTGGTCCGCGATCCCCCGCTGCTCGCAGGCTTCGCCGGCGGGCACACCGGCCGCGGCCCTTCGACCGTGGTGAGCGTCGCGGCATCGAGCGCCGCGATCCACTCGCCGCGCGACAGCTCGACACGCGCACCCGCGCGAACCGGCAACACCCACGCGAACTCCTTCGGATCGCCGGCGTAGCGAACCTGATCCCAGAGGATCGTCTCCTGACTCGTGATCTCGAACACCATCCGGTGATCGGTCACCACACTGCCGCCGACGTCGTCCGCGGGATGAAAGCAGCCGCCGCATGCCGCGGCATCGCGGGTCTGCGTGAGCGTGAGCGCTATGGCCGCGAGGGTGGCTGCGGACGCACCACTCCTCACGGCACTTCCAAGGAAGGTCATTGAAGGCTCCGTGTGAAACGAAAGCCACACCGGCATGACCGCGTCGTCACAGGCCCGGGCGAGACGCGGCCGCCTTTGCGGCAAATCGAAGAAGATAGCGCCCGGACCGCGGCCCCCAGTGCAGCGCCTGTGCCAGCCGCTTCGACCGCTCGCTCAGAAGAACGAGTTGGCCGGGAAATCGATGGGGATGGTCAGGACGTCCGCGCCGAGGATCGTGAACGCCTGGATGGGCACCGACGTCGTACGATCGCCGCCACCGGCGTCCACGAGCAGCGCCGACGCCTCGTACGTCCCAGGCGGCAGCGTGATGCTGGTCGCGAACGCGCCGCAGGCCTGCTCGTACGTCCCCGCATCCACCACGTCGATCGTCACGACGTGGATCCGGATCGCCGCCGCTCCCGAGAGCGAGCAATCGCCAGGGTCGGTCCCCGCGCGGATCGTCCACGCCACGACGAGCGTCCCCGTCGACTCCGTCGGAACGATCACCGCCGTGGGCACCGGCTCCACCGTCGTCGTACACGCGGAGACGGGGAGGAGAGCGACCAGCGCGAGCGCCGCCCACGAAGCGGAGCGCGCCATCACTGAACCCTCACGGCAGGCGGAGCGCTCTGCGGAGGCGGACGAACGCCGCCAGGAACGGGTTGCGCGGGCGTTCGGTACGGCGTGGGGTATGGCGCCGGATACGAGCGCCGATACGCGGGCGGCGCCTGCTGCACGTACGGCCGCTGCCTGTAGAGCTCGCGCGGCTCTTGCCGGTAGTACATCCAGCGTCCGCGGTCGCGGTACATCCAGCGATCGTCGACGCCCGCGCCAGCTCCTCGGAGCCGTGGCGCACTTCACCGTGCGCGCAAGCGAGCTCAGGCCACGCGCTTGATCTGCTCCTCGTGACGGCGCGGCTCGCGAAGCTTGCAGTGCGCGAGCGACGCCGCGAGGGTGAAGCCCGACATCGTCAGGCGCAGTCGAAGCGCGTCCACATGACCTTCGGCGTGGAGCCGGCTCACGACGTCACGAACGTCAGCCTTGCGAACGCCGATGTCGGAGGCGAGCTCGTCGAGACGGACGACACGGCCGAGCTCCTGAGCATGCGCGAGCGAGACGACGATGTGGGCAGCGATGGACTTGTTGTCGAGAGAGGTCATGGGAAAGTCTCCGATGAAGGGGCTCACCGTGTGGTGAAGTCGGGATGCGTGTAATCCACACGAATGCATTGTGCAAGCACCGATCCGCTGCGGGCTCCTCGCCTCACGATTGTTCGTGAGTGCTTCTTTTCAGCCTCGAACGCGATCGCGCGTAGCGATGTGAACGACGAAGTACTTCATTAAGTGCCTGTGGCGCCGGGCCACGAGCCCGGTGAAAGCGTGATCCATCGCTCCCCGTTTTCCTCCGGCCCCAACAGCGCTAGAAGGGGCCCATGTTCGGCCGAGCCAAGGAAGTCTACGAAACCACGGTGCGTGAAATCCGGGAGGCGGGCCTCTACAAGGAGGAGCGCGTCATCACCACGCCCCAGTCCGCCGAGATCGGCGTGGGCGCCGGCGAGGCCAAGCGCACCGTCCTCAACTTCTGCGCGAACAACTACCTCGGGCTGTCGTCCCACCCGGCGGTCATCAAGGCCGCGCACGAGGCCATCGACACGCACGGCTTCGGCATGAGCTCGGTCCGCTTCATCTGCGGGACCCAGGACCTCCACAAGAGCCTCGAGAAGAAGATCGCCTCGTTCTTCGGGACCGAGGACACCATCCTCTACTCCTCGTGCTTCGACGCGAACGGCGGCCTCTTCGAGACGCTCCTCGGCGAGGAGGACGCGATCATCTCCGACGCGCTGAACCACGCCTCGATCATCGACGGCATCCGTCTCTGCAAGGCCGAGCGCAAGCGCTACCCGAACGGCGACATGGCGGCGCTCGAGGAGGCCCTGAAGGAGACCGAGGGCAAGCGCCTCCGCATGATCGCGACCGACGGCGTCTTCTCCATGGACGGCTACCTCGCGAAGCTCGACGTCATCTGCGACCTCGCCGACAAGTACCAGGCGATGGTCATGGTCGACGACTCGCACGCGAGCGGCTTCATCGGCAAGACCGGCCGCGGCACCCCCGAGCACTTCGCGGTGCAGAGCCGCGTCGACGTGATGACCTCCACGCTCGGCAAGGCCCTCGGCGGCGCCGCCGGCGGCTTCACCACCGGCAAGAAGGAGATCGTCGAGCTCCTGCGCCAGCGTTCGCGCCCCTACCTCTTCTCGAACTCGATCCCGCCGGCCATCGCGGGCGCCTCGGTCGCGATCCTCGATCTGCTCTCCAGCACGACCAAGCTGCGCGATCAGCTCATGAGCAACGCCATGCGGTTCCGCACCGGCATGACCAAGGCCGGCTTCAACATCAAGGAAGGGGTCACGCCGATCGTCCCCGTCATGCTCGGCGACGCACGCCTCGCCAGCGAGCTCGCGAAGGGCCTGCTCGACGAGGGCATCTACGTCATCGGCTTCTCGTTCCCCGTCGTGCCGAAGGGGGAGGCGCGCATCCGCGTCCAGCTCTCGGCGCAGCACACCGAGGAGCAGGTCGACCGCGCCATCACCGCCTTTGCCACCGTCGGCAAGCGGCTCGGCGTCATCAAGTCCTGATCAGCCCCTGATCACCCGTGGCGGACGAGGTCGTCGAGGATCGCGTCCGACTGCTTCTTCGCCCAGGCCGCGAAGTCCTTCATGTAGTCGGCGATCTGCCGGAAGCGCGTCACGACCGAGTCGCGATCGCCCATCGCCACCGCCCGCGCGAAGTACGCCGCCTCCTGCTCGAACACGTGTGAGAGCCGCGGCGCCTCGGGGTTGACCGTGAGGATGTCGGCGTACAGCTCGGCGCGCTGCGAGAACATGCGGCCGATCATCGCGAGCTCGGTGCGATAGATCGGGCTCGCGAACTGGAGGCTGCGACCGAGGTCGGCCTTCAGACGCTCGAGCACCGAGCCGAGCACCATCGTCTTCTCGTGCACGAGCACCTGGATGAGCGCCATCTGCGAGTCGTGCTCCTCGGCGGTGGCCTCGATGGTCTCCGCGCCGAAGCCCTCGAAGAGCCGCTTCACGCGCGCGAACCCGTTCTCGCCGCGCCCCTTGCAGAGCACCACCTTCTGGCGATCGAAGTCGGCGCCGTGCGGGCCGAACATCGGGTGCGTGCCGACGACGTCGACGCCCTCGGGCGCGGCCTCGAGCATCGCCTCGAGCGGAGCGCGCTTGATCGACGTGATGTCCATGAGGCATGCGCCCTTGCGGACGTGCGGCGCGATCTCCTTGATCACCTCCACGGTCTTGTCGATCGGAACCGCGACGACCACGAGGTCGTTCCGCGCGGCGACCTCCACCGCCGACGCGCCCTGGCCGATGCCCATCGCGTCGACCGGGAAGCCGGCGTCGGCAAAGACGCGCGCAAGGAATGCGCCCATGCCCTGCGTTCCGCCGATGACCCCGATCGAGAAGTGCTCCGCGCGCGCCTGGAGGAACCGCCGCTGCTCGAGCCGCGAGGCCGCGAAGAGGCGCGCGTACACGTCGCGAACGACGTCCTCGGGCACGTTGGCCGCCTTCGCCCGCGCGAGGAGGTCGTCCATGTGAGCGCCCTCGCGCTCGCGGTCGAACGAGGGCAAATCCTTGTCGGCCTTCACGCGCGCGACCTCCCGGATGAGGCGCATGCGAGTGGCGAGGAGAGCGACCAGATCCTGGTCGGTCTTCGCGAGCTCGTCGCGGATCGCCGCGAGGTCGGGCGGAGGCGGAAACTTGGACGACATCGCGGCCTACTGTACGCGATGTTCCCCGGGAATTTCGCCGGGGCGCCTCCTGTGACATCCTTGGTGCATGAGCCAGACGACAGGGCCGTCAGCGACCTGCTCATCCTGCGGAGCGCCGGACGACGGCGAGCTCGTCAACTGCAAGTACTGCAAGCGCGCGGTCTCCGCGGATGCGCTCGCGAAGGCCATCCCTTGCCCCAACCCGGCGTGCAAGACGGCCTGTCGATGGGGCAAGCAGAAGTGCGCCCTATGTCAGGCGTGGATCGTCGTCAGCTGCATCTTCTGCGGCTCGATCTCGCCGCACAACTGCTCGAACTGCCTTCGCTGCAACGAGGCCTTCGCCGGCGCGCCGCAGCGCAAGGCCGCGATGCAGCAGCAGCAGTCGCATCAGCAGAACATGCAGGCGGTCGGCACGTGGGGTAACGTCGCCGCGGCCTTCGCGGGCGCGGCCGTCGGCGCGTCGATCGGCGGCTCGAATCACCACCACGAGTACTACTCGTCGAGCGACGACTACTCGCCGCCGTCCTCGAACGACTTCGACGTGTCGAACGTGATCGACGACGCCGGCGACATCGGCGGCGGCTCGTGGGGCGACGACTAACACTTCGTGATCGCGCTCGACGTCCGCATCTTCCTCTACCTGCACACGACGTTCGGTGCGGGCGGATGGCTCGCGCTGATGAGCGTGCTCTCCGTGATCGGTAGCGGCTGGGGCGCGCTCATGGTCCTCCCGCTCTTCGCCGCGCCGCAAAGCCGGCGCTTCGCGGCGTCGCTCACCGCCGTCCTCGGCGTGACGGCGATCGCGGTGTTCGTGCTGAAGGCGATCGTCCAGCGCAAGCGCCCGTACCTCGTCGTGCCGGGCGTCCACGCGCGGATCTTCGAAGCGCCCACCGACTTCTCGTTCCCGAGCGGGCACGCGGCCGGCAGCTTCGCGTTCGCGATGTTCGTCGCCGTCGTGCTCGTGCGACACGCCCTCTACGAGCCGACCAAGAAGAAGCGCCGCATCGTGCTCTCCGCGGTCGCGCTGGTCGCGGCGTTCGGCGTCGCCATGTCCCGCTGCGCGCTCGGCGTTCACTTCCCGCTCGACGTCACTGCAGGTGCGCTCCTCGGCTCCGCCTTCGGCGCGCTCGGCGCCCGCTGGCACCTCCGCCGGATCTCGGCGCGCGCGACCTGACGCCCATCCCGACTATTTCTCATGGCAGCCCTTCAGCTCGGCCGACGAGCGCCGTTCTGTTGCCATGGCGTTTCCACGCAGCTTCAAGAGTCAGACCTGGTTCGTTCGTCTTTCCAGCGGTGAGATCGAGTCCGCCACCGCGAGAGAGCTAGAACGCTCGTTCAACTGCGGGCTCGTGGATGCCCGCACGCAGGTACGCGCCGTCGGCACACATGTGTGGACGACGCTGGGCAAGGCCGCGGAGATCAAGGACGGACCGTCGGGCTCGCTGTCGAGCGCCGCGAGCCTCTCTCCCGTCGCGCTGGACGAGCTGGACGCCACTCCCCAGACCGACGGCGACGTCCCCTGGCACGTCCGCAACTTCGGCGATGCGGCTCCGCTCCGAACGGGCGTCGGTCGTCCCATCGCCTCCATCCTCGCGGTCGCGGCCGTCGGCTGCATGCTCGCGGTCGCGATGCGCTTCTCGGATGCCACCGGCATCGACTTCGGTACGCGCTCGATGTCGATGGCGCAGGGCGCCTCGGAGCCTCCCGCGGCAGTCCCGTTCGTGCCGCACGTCCACGTGATGCGCGAATCAGAGCAGGCCTCGCCGCGCGACGCGGAGCGCTGGGCGAAGCAGGAGATCGTCTACCTCCGCGAGATGGACTACGCGCGTCGCATGCGTGGGGACGACAAGCCGCGCCCCGGCCGCCTCACGTCGCGCACGCCGGTGACGCCGCCCGTTCCGGTGCGCCCGTCGTTCCTCAAGTCGGAGCCGGCTCCGAAGAACGCGAATCCGTTCGACCCGCTGAACGGCATCCTCTGAGCGTGCTCGGGGCTAGTCCCAGCCGTCGAGCGGGCCCTTCTTGACGCCGCTGCTGGCGCTCGCGGCGGGCTTTCCGCTGGATGCGTTCCTTCCGCCGCCGCGCGCACCAGGCGCGGGCACCGCTCCGACCGTGGTGGTCGTGGTCGTGGTGGCGGTCGGCGCGGCCGACGTGCCCGCGCTCGGAATGGCGGTCGCGGTCAGGGCAGCGGTCGCGGTCGCGGCAGCGGTCGCGGTCGCGGTCAGGGTCGCGGTCGCGGTCGCGGCAGCGGTCGCGGTCGGGGTCGCGGCAGGTGTCGGGGTCGGGGCAGGGGAGAGCGGCGCGGTCGACGTCAACTTGGTGGTCCCCGCCACCTGCGACGCGCGGAGCCCCATCGCGCCGAGCCCGATTCCCGTGATCCCGATCAGCGCGAACAGCAGCGCGCGCCGGCGCGCGGGTGGCCCCACGCTTTGCCGCGCTTCGGCTCGAGCCGACAGCGCGCTCGGACGCGCCGACAGCGCGCGCCCCGTATCGGCCTCTCGCTGCGCACGGCGCAGATCCGCGGAGCGCACCGCCTCGCGTAGCTCCTTCGCGCGCTCCTTCCGCTGCGCGCCCAGCACCAGCGTGACGAACGCGGACACGTCGTCGGCGCCCTTCTCGACCCCGGCCGCGAAGGCCTCGAGCGCCGTCGCGAGCTCGCGCATCGACGCGTATCGCTTGTCGAGGTCCTTCTCGAGGGCGCGCTCGACGATGGCGCGAAGAGCGGCGGGACACACGTGCTCGTCGTCCGGGAGCGGCGGCGCGGGATCCGGCGCGGCGATCGCGAGCAGCGTCGCGAGATCCGTCTCCGCGGCGAACGGATGCTTGCCGCTCACGAGCTCGTAGAGCACGACCCCGAGCGCGAACACGTCGACCCTCACGTCGATGTCGCGGCCCTCGATCTGCTCGGGCGCCAGGTACGCGACCTTCCCCTTGATGAACCCCGCCTCCGTCGTGTGCTCGCTCCGCTCCGCGGCGCGGGCCACGCCGAAGTCGACGATCGTGACGACGCCTGCGCACGTCACGAGGATGTTCTGCGGGGAGACGTCACGATGAATGACGGGGCAAGGCGTGCCGCCCTCCGTCTGCAGCACGTGGGCGGCGTGGAGACCGCGGGCGGCCTGCGCGACGATCCGGGCGGCGACCGCGGGCGGGATCGCGCGCGCGGCCTCGCTGCAGGTCGAGAGGAGCGCCGCCAGCGACTCGCCGTCGACCCAGTTCATCACGAGGTAGACGACGCCGCGGTCCTCGCCGACGTCGAGGATCTCGCAGACGTTCGGATGATCGATGCGCGCCGCGATCTGCGCTTCTGCCAGGAACATCTGCTCGAAGCGCGGATCGCTCGAGAGCACCGGCAGCATCGTCTTGATGGCGACGACCTTGGAGAAGCCGTGCGAGCCGCGCAGGCGGGCGGCCCAGACGGTCGCCATGCCGCCTCTCCCGATGGGAGTGAGCAGCTCGTACCGGCCGAGCGTCTGGTCCTCCGTCAGGAGCGGCAGCGCGTTCGACGACACAGTAGAATGACGAGAGCACAGCGCTATCGCCCCAGCAACTAACGGCTTCTCTGGCTCACCCGCGCAACGTGAGCGACAATGCGTCCCCCGATGATCCACCGGTTCGGCGACTTCGAGCTCGATGACCAGCTCTTCGAGCTGCGCAAACGTCGCGAAATCGTGCCGATTCAGCCAAAAGCCTTCGACATCCTGCGGTGTCTCGTCGAGACGCAGGACGTCGTGATTTCGCGGGCCGAGCTCATGGCCAAGGTCTGGCCGGGCGTCGTGGTCACCAACGATTCGCTCGCCCAGGCCATCATGGCGGCCCGAGCCGCGATCGGAGACGACGGCGACGAGCCGACGTTCATCCACACCGTGCGCGGGCGCGGCTACCGCTTCGTCGGCACGGTCCAGACGGTCAACCGGGCCGAGGCGGCTCGAGCCGACGCCCTCGCGCCAGCAAATCTTGCGGACTCCTCGCTCGTGGGCCGCGGCTCGAGCATGGCGGCACTCCGCGAGGCGCTCGACGCCGCGCGTCAGGGCCACGGAGGAATCTGCCTCGTCACGGGCGAGACCGGCGTGGGCAAGACTCGCCTCGTCGAGGAGCTGTGCGACGAGGCCGAGGGCGTCCAGTCGATCCTCGTTAGCTCGGACGGGCCCGACGGCGCGCCCGATCTGTGGGCCTTCACCCAGGCCCTCCGAGCGCTGCGCGCCGGCGGCGCGTCGATCGCCTCCGAGCTCGACGTGCTGGCAGAAGGCCGAGTCCCCTCGGCGACGCTCGCCGACCCGCAGGCCCGCTTCGCGCTGTTCGACGCGACGTCGCGCGCGCTCACGACCTGCGCCAGGTCCCGCCCGCTGCTCCTCGTCGTCGACGATCTGCACCTCGCCGACCTCGACACCTTGCGGCTCATCGCGCTGCTCTCGCCGCAGCTCCGCTCGGCTCCGCTGCTCCTCGTCGCGACCTACAGCTCGACGACACCTCGTCTGCCGAGCTTTCGCGCCGCCATGAGCGCGCTCTCGCAGGAGCCCTCGACGTCGGTGCTCCGCCTCGAGGCCCTCACCCGCGACGACGTGGCCGCGCTGGTAAGGCAGGCGAACGGTCGTGCCCTCAGCGAGGCGCTCGTCGACAAGGTCTTCGAGAAGACGAAGGGCAACCCGCTCCTCGTCACGCAGCTCGTTCATGTCCTCAAGGCCGAGGAGCGCGTCGGCTCCGGCGGCATGGCGACCAGCGTTCTCGTCGGCGGCGACGGCATCCGCGACACGATCACCGGCATGCTGGCCGCGCTCCCCGAGCCCGCGAACCGCGTGCTCGACGTCGCCACCGTGTTCGGGACGACGTTCCCGCTCGCGCCCCTCGCCGCGGCGCTCGATATGTCGAACGAGCTCGTGCTCGGTCAGCTCGATGCTGCCGACGTCGCGCGCATCGTGACGCGCGCGGGCCCCGCGAGCTATCGGTTCACGTACCCGCTCGTCCGCGACGTCCTCTACAAGCGCCTCCTCTCCTCCGACCGAGCCCGGCTCCATGGTCGCGTCGCGAGCGCACTCGAGCAGCACCTCGGCGACGCTCCGGAGCACCAGAGCGTCGGCGAGATCGCCGATCATCTCGTCGAGGCCGCCGCCGCGGGTGACGTCAACGCCGCGGCCGATGCCTCGCTCCGGGCCGCGAACCTCGCGAATCTCGCGGGCGATCCCGCGGCGGCCTCTCGCTACGCGGCGCGTGGGCTCGAGGCGTTTCGTTTTGCCCAGACTCCGGACAACGCCCGGCGCGCGCAGCTCGTCACGATACGCGACGCCGCCTCGTCCCGCAGGTGAGCGTTACGTGAGCGCTCCATGATCTAGGGCTCATCGAACGCTCACCGAGCGTTCATGAAGCTTCTGCCTCCACCTGCGTCAGTACTTGCACACGGTATTCGCAGCTACGGGCCCTCGCATCGCGGGGCCCAGGAGAACATGGTCATGAAGAAGGTTTCCTCGGCTCTCGCATTCGCTCTTCTCGCTGGCGCAGGCTTCCTCGTCCCCGGTGCGGCTTCTGCCGACAACACGCCGATCCTGTCGCCCACGCCGATCTCGACCGTGCAGTCCCAGCTCCGCGTCACGCTCCTCACCATTCCGCTCACGTGCTCGGGCAGCGGCTCCTCGGACGTCGCGTCGCGCAAGCACTCGATCAAGAACACCACGGGCCACGCGATCCCGAAGGGCACGGCCCTCCACTGGACCGCGAGCAACAACGGCTCGGGCAAGGTCACGCTGACGAGCGACCTCGCCGCCAACGACACGGTCGACGTCATCGAGCCCGGCCAGACGAACGGCTACACCTGCACGGCGAACTTCGTTCCGCCGGCGGCCGATCTCGTCCTCAAGAGCGTCGCGTGGACGAACGACACGACGGCCACGGTCGTCATCCAGAACACGAGCCCCTGGCGTGACGTCGGCGCGACGACGCTCCGCCTCCAGCGCATGAAGTGTCTCGTCTCGCAGGTCAGCACGCAGGACGCGCCGACCGGCGCCATCGCGAAGGGCGGGTCGGTCACCCTGACCATCAACGCGCCCCGCGCCGGCGCCGACTACCTCCAGGCGACGGCCAACGCGACCAACTCGCCCGCGGAGCCGAACACGGCGAACAACGTGAACAAGTCGTTCGACTTCGCCCAGAACAAGAGCTGCACCCCGCAGTGACCTGAAAGAGCTCCGCGGTTTCCTCGCGGAGTGAAAATCGAAGGAACGGAGGTCGCGCTCTCCCCGCGGCCTCCGTTTCGCTTTTTGTCGGCTTGCCCGAGTTACGGGCACTTAGCTCCGCCACGACAACGGCTCTGCTTGCCTTTTCGGGTCGAAGAGATCCAGACTACGCGGCTCGATGCGGTCTCGTTCGTCGCCCTTGCTGCTCGCCGTCACGACGCTCGTCGTCATGACGCTCGTGTGGCTCGCGCCGAAGGCCGCGTTCGCAGGCGACGCATCGTTCAGCCAGTCGTTCGCGGCGTCCTTCGCGCCCCTGCCTGTGCCTGCCTCTGCCGACCACGATCGCCTCGCTCGGATCGCTCCGACCGACCGCGCTCCTCTCTGTGACCCGCGCGGCGCCATCACCTTCGCGCCCCCTCCGCAGATGCAGGACGTCGAGTCCTCTCTCGACAGCGGCCTCACGCTCGAGGACTGCCTCGCGAATCTTCGCGACGGCGACGTGAAGCGCGCCGCTCCCGGCCGTGCCCCTCTCCCTCTCGACGCGTCCAGCGCGTCCTCCGACGCAGCGGTCCTCGCCACCGCCGTCATGCTCGCCGCCTGTGCGCGCGAGCTCCTGCCCGCTCCGGCCGCGAGCACTTCGTGCTCACGTCCCGGTATTCGCAGCACAGTCGACCGACCGCCGCGCGCCTGAGGGAGCTCGCTGAAGAGCGAGCTTCCCCCTTCACTGGATCAGGCAAATCGCGCGCGCGCACCGCTCTCTCTCGAGCGGTGTGCTCAGCGGCATCGTCGTCGTCTCGAAAAACGTAACTAAGGGAGCCATCATGGCCAAAGACAAGGACCACAAGAGCCACTCGGCTGACATGCGCACGCCGCCTTCGGACGGCGGAGGCATGAGCACCGGAGTCGCCATCATCGGATTCATTCTCTGCTTCCTCGCCGGAGGAGCCGTCATGTGGGGCTACGACAGCCACCGCTTGAAGACGGCCGGCGGCATCACTGCCGACTCGAGCAGCGGAAGCAGCGGCGCCAAGTGGTCGGACTCGGACTCACCGATTCCGGTCACCAGCGAAGACCCCGTCTGGGGCAATCGCGCAGCGCCCGTCACCATCGTCACGTTCTCGGACTTCCAGTGCCCGTTCTGCTCGCGCGTCGAGCCGACGCTCGACCAGGTGAAGAGCACCTACGGTCCGGACAAGGTCCGCATCGTCTGGAAGAACCAGCCGCTGCCGTTCCACGACAAGGCGAAGCCCGCCGCCGAGGCCGCGCAGACGGTCTTCGCGCTCAAGGGCTCCGAGGCGTTCTGGAAGTTCCACGACACCGCGTTCAAGAACCAGGCGTCGCTCTCTCCCGAGAGCTACGAGAAGTGGGCCGTCGCCTCGGGCGTCGACCTCGCAGCGTTCAAGGCCGCATACGCCACGCACAAGGCCGCCAAGAAGGTCGAAGAGGACTCGCAGGTCGCGAACAAGGTCGGCGCCAACGGCACGCCCGCGTTCCGCATCAACGGCGTCGAGCTCTCGGGCGCGCAGCCCTTCGACAAGTTCAAGGAGACGATCGACAAGGAGCTCGGCAAGGCCGAGGCGAAGATCAAGTCGGGCACGCCCAAGGACAAGGTCTACGTCGCGATGTCCGCCGAGAACTTCAAGGCCGCTCCGGCCAAGAAGGGCGAAGAAGAGGAAGAGGAGAAGGAAGACACGAAGACCGTGTGGCGCGTGCCGGTCGGCAACTCGCCCATCCACGGCAAGGTCGACGCCCCCGTCACCATCATCGAGTTCTCCGACTTCCAGTGCCCGTACTGCAAGCGCGTCGGGCCGCAGATGCAGAAGATCAAGGAGACCTACGGCGACAAGGTCCGGATCGTGTGGAAGCACGAGCCGCTCCCGTTCCACCCGCGCGCCGAGCCGGCCGCGGAGGTCGCGAACGAGGCCCGCGCGCAGAAGGGCGACAAGGGCTTCTGGGACGCGCACGACAAGCTGTTCGAGTCGCAGCCGAAGCTCGACGACGCGGACCTCGAGAAGGTCGCTTCGGAGCTCGGTCTCGACATGGCCAAGGTGAAGGCGGCCATCAAGGACAAGAAGCACAAGAAGGACATCGACGCCGACATGGAGCTCGGTGAGGACGTCCAGGCCAGCGGCACGCCGCACTTCTTCGTCAACGGTCGTCGTCTCGTGGGCGCGCAGCCCTTCGAGAAGTTCCAGAAGATCATCGACGAGGAAGTCGCCAAGTTCGAGGCCCAGAAGGGCAAGGTCGCGGCGAAGGACTACTACGCGTCGCTGATGAAGGACGCGAAGGGCGCTCCCGAGCCGGAGAAGAAGGTCGCGCCGCCGGTTCCGGCCGGCAACGCCTACAAGGGCGGCAAGGACGCGAAGGTCGTCATCCAGCAGTGGAGCGACTTCCAGTGCCCGTTCTGCTCGCGCGTCGAGCCGACGGTCAACGAGATCGAGAAGACGTACGGCGACAAGGTGAAGATCGTGTGGCGCGACAAGCCCCTCCCGATGCACCCGAACGCGCCGGGCGCCGCCGAGGCGGGTCGCGAGGCTCTCAAGCAGAAGGGCCCCGGCGGCTTCTGGAAGATGCACAAGAAGATGTTCGAGAACCAGCAGAAGCTGGCTCGCGAAGATCTCGACGGCTACGCCAAGGAGATCGGCCTCGACATGGACAAGTTCAAGGCTGCCATGGACAACCACACGCACAAGGCGGCGGTCGACGCGGACGACAAGGCTGGCACCGAGATCGGCATCAGCGGCACGCCCGCGTTCCTGGTCAACGGCTACTACGTGAGCGGCGCGCAGCCGTTCCCGAAGTTCAAGAAGCTGATCGACAAGGCGATGAACGAGGCGAAGTAACCCTTCGCTCGCGGCCGACCTCGGTCGGCCATGATGACGAGGCCCTCGCAGCCAAGCGCTGCGGGGGCCCTCGTGTTTGTGCGCGAGTTCGCCGGAACGTCACACGGCGAGATCGGAATCGCCGCAAGCGTCGGGGACCATGGCAACGTGGCCCCGAGACACCTGGCAGCGATCGACGTCGGCTCCAACGCGATGCGCCTCCGCATCGTGCGCTCCACGGGCGGCGGGAGGCACGTCGAGGTGGCCTCCCATCGCGCGCCGGTGCGCCTCGGCGCCGAGGTCTTCGCGACCGGCAAGATCTCCGCGGCCACCCTCGAGCTCACCGCCGACTCCTTCGCCCACTTTCGCGACGTCATGGACGAGCACGGCGTCGACGCGCACCGCGCCGTCGCCACGAGCGCCACGCGCGAGGCGCTCAACGGCAGCGCGGTCGTCCGCGCCGCCAGGTCCGCGGGCATCGAGCTCGACGTGATCGACGGTGAGGAGGAGGCACGCCTCGTTCGCACGTCGCTCCATCGCGTCCTCTTCCTCGACGGCCGCACGGTCACCGCGGACGTCGGCGGCGGCTCCACCGAGGTCACCGTGTTCGAGGACGAGCACGTCGTGCGCTCGACCTCGCTTCCGCTCGGCACGCTACGCCTCTCGCAGCAGACGCTCTCGGCGCGCTCGGGCACGAGCGGCGCGATCGGAGCGCGCCATCTCCGCGCGCTCGGCGAGCATGTGGAGCGCTCGCTTGCCAGGGTCGCACCTCACATCCGCAAGGCGGACCGCTTCGTCGCGACCGGCGGGACGGCGCGCGCGCTCGCGAAGATCTGCGGCGCCGCCTCTGACGAGATCCTGGTCTCCGACGTGAACCGCACCACAGAGCGCATGCGCTCGATGACCGACGCGGAGCGCATGCGTGCCTTCGACCTCCGCTCCGACCGCGCCGACACCATCGTGCCGGGCGCGCTCGTCCTCGCGCGCGTCGCGGCCGCCGCCGGCGCCCGCTCGATCCTGGTCCCGGCCGCCGGTGTGCGTGACGGGATCCTCGCAGAGCTCGAGCTGCGCCGCCGCAACGACGCCGCCTGATCCGCGGCCAGCGCGGTCTTTTCTGTAGAACACTGTCGAGGGAGGCGATCACGCCAACTTCGGCACGAGCATCGGCGCACAGCTCACCGTCGGCGGATGGCTCTCGCGCTGACTCGCGAGGCGCGGTAGGAATCGGGGGCTCGTTTCCCCTGTTTCCCGGAGAATTCATGCCGCTCGTCCTGCTGCGTCGTCTCGGCCTGGTGACGCTCGTGCTGCTCACAGCATGGCTCACGGCTTGCGGAGGCGCCTCCACGCCGACGAGGGCTCCCGATCTCATCGTCGCTGGCGACGGCGGGGCCGGCTCCCTGCCCGTGGCCGCGGCCCCGAGCCACGACCTCGTCCGCGAGGACGACGCCGCGGTCCCCATCGGCGCCGACGACCCGGTTCGCGGCAGCCGGCTCGCGCCCGTCACCATCGTCGTCTTCTCCGACTTCCAGTGCCCCTTCTGCGACAAGCTGGCGACGACGTTCGACCAGGTCGCCGAGACGTACGGCGAGGACGTCCGCTTCGTGTTCAAGCACGAGCCGCTCCCGTTCCACAACCACGCGCGCCTCGCGGCCGAGGTCGGCCAGGCGGTCATGGCCCTCAAGGGCAGCGAGGCGTTCTGGCGCTACCACGACATGGCGTTCCGCCGTCAGAGGCTCATGAGCCCGGACTCGATCCGCGCGTGGGCCATCGCCGCCGGCGCCGACTCGCGCGAGGTCGAGGACGGTCTCGAGAACAAGAAGTGGTCGGTCAAGGTCGAGCGGGACGAGGCCCTCGCCAAGCGTCTCGGCGTCAACGGGACGCCCGGCTCGTTCGTCAACGGCATCTCCGTCGGCGGCGCGCAGCCCTTCGAGAAGTGGAAGGAGGTCATCGACGCCGAGCTCGTCAAGGCGAAGGCCCTCGCGGGGAGCGGCGTCAGTCGCGACCGCGTCTACGGCCGGCTCGCGGCGGCGAACTTCCAGGACCCGTCGGTCGCCAAGCCCGATCGCGACGAGGACGACGACGACGACAAGCCCGACACGCAGGTGTGGAAGGTCCCCGTCGGCACCTCGCCCGTGCGCGGCCCCGCGACGGCGCTCGTCACGGTCGTCGAGTTCTCCGATTTTCAGTGCCCGTTCTGCAAGAAGGTCCAGCCGACCCTCGAGCGCCTGCGCACGGAGTACGGCGACCGCGTCCGCTGGGTGTGGAAGGACGAGCCGCTCCCGTTCCACCCGCGCGCCATTCCCGCCGCCGAGCTTGCGCGCTTCGCACGCTCGCAGAAGGGCGACGCCGCGTTCTGGGCCATCCACGACAAGCTGTTCGACTCGCAGCCGAAGCTCGACGACGCCGACCTCGAGTCGGTCGCGCGCGCCTCGGGCCTCGACGTCGCGAAGGCGAACGCGGCGATCAAGAACAAGGCGTTCAAGAAGGCGATCGACGACGATGGCGCGCTCGCCGACGACGTCCAGGCCAACGGGACGCCCCACTTCTTCGTCAACGGTCGTCGCCTCGTCGGCGCGCAGCCGTACGAGAAGTTCAAGGCCGTGATCGACGCCGAGCTCGCGAAGGCCGAGGGCCTCGTCCGCTCTGGCGTCGCGAAGACGGCGCTCTACGAGACGATCATCAAGGACGGCAAGGCCGCGCCCGAGCCCGAGCGCAAGTCGGTCGCGCCCGGCCTCGGCTCGTCGCCGTTTCGCGGCGCCGCGAGCGCGAAGGTCGTCATCCAGGAGTTCTCGGACTTCCAGTGCCCGTTCTGCTCGCGCGTCGAGCCCACGATCGACGAGCTGCTCAAGGCCTATCCCGGCAAGGTGAAGGTCGTGTGGCGCAACCTGCCGCTCCCGTTCCACACGGACGCCCCGCTCGCCGCCGAGGCCGCACGCGAGGCGTACGTGCAGAAGGGCAACGACGGGTTTTCGAAGATGCGCGAGCTTCTCTTCAAGGGGCAGAAGGACCACGACGGCCTCAAGCGCAACGCGCTCGAGGGCTACGCCGCGATCGTCGGCCTCGACCTCAAGAGGTTCAACACGGCGCTCGATGACGGCACGCACAAGGCCACGATCGATGCCGACAAGAAGGCCGCGAACGACGCCGGCGTCAGCGGCACGCCTGCGTTCACGATCGGGCCCTACTACCTGAGCGGCGCGCAGCCGCTGGCCAAGTTCAAGAAGCTGGTCGAGCGTGTGCTCTCCGAGCCCGTGCAGCCGGTCGCAGCCGCCCCGGTCGCGGTCGCGCCGTCGGCGCCCGTCTTGCAGCCCGGTGGGCTGATGATCACCGACACGAAGGTGGGCACCGGGCCCGCGGTGAAGCGCGGCGACACGATCACCGTGCACTACGTGGGCACGCTCACCGACGGCACCGAGTTCGACAGCTCGCGCAAGCACAACCAGCCGTTCACGGTCGAGATCGGCGCCGGCCGCGTCATCAAGGGCTGGGACCAGGGCATCCTCGGCATGAAGGTCGGCGGCAAGCGCAAGCTGACCATCCCGTCCGATCTCGCCTACGGTGACCGCGGCATGGGCAGCGTCATTCCGCCGAGGTCGACGCTCAACTTCGACATCGAGCTCCTCTCGATCAAGTAGATGCGCCTCCTCCCTGCCTTCCCCCTGGTTCCGTTGCTCCTCGCGGGGGCGCTCTGCGCTTCACCGCGCGAGGCGCTGGCCATCGAACGGCAGCACCACTTCGGCCTCGACCCGACGCTCGCGCTCCTCAAGGTCGACGACAAGTCGTCGGTGAGCACGGGCCTCGGGCTCGGTGCGCACTACACGTATGGGTTGAGCGATCAGTTCAACTTCATGGCCGAGGCGAACGCCTCGTTCATGACGTCCGGCGAGAACCTCGAGGCGCCGACGACGCCGCGCACGCGGCCCACGCAGATCGCCCACGCGCTCGTCGGCATCGGCTACGTGATCGACATCCTCCGCTGGGTCCCGTACTTCGGGGTCCTCGCGGGCGGCTATCGCCTGGGGGGCGGCACGCTCGACGACCCGCTGTTCGTCATCGGCGGCGCCGTGCAGCTAGGCCTCGACTACCAGCTCTCCCGCCAGTGGGCGATCGGCGGCGCGGCGCAGCAGCACTTCCTGATCACCGAGTGGAGCACGTATCCTTCGTACACGACGGTGATGCTGCGCCTCGAATACATGTGGGGCTACTGAGCGGTAGACTCGAGCTCCTCACGCCGTGAGCCCCCTCCCCCCGTCATCGAAGCCGTCCGGGGCGCAGGCACTCGCCGCGTGGCTGAAATCGCGAGCGCCGCTCGCCGACCAGCTCGTCGCGCCCGAGGAGGCGCTCCTGAGCGGTCGCTTCACGGCGTACGCGCTGCGTCGCCTGACGGCGTTCGGTCTGGCGCGCGGAGTCGGCGTCGCGCTCCACGTTCTCGAGCTCACCTGGCTCGCGGCGATCTTCTCGGCGAGGCCGTTCGTCGCGTCGCTCGCACTGCAGAACGTCACGCTCGTGATCGATGCGGCCTACTGGGGAGCGCTCGAGGCGCTCCGGCGAAGATCGCGTGAGCTCGGGGAGTCGAGCGAGGCCTCGGCGCTGGCTACGAGGTGGCTCACGACCGCGTTCTGGGCGGGCCTCGTCATCGCCGTCGTACCGATCGTCCAGGCCCTTGCCGAGTGGAGGACCACCGGCGTTCCGCCGTCGATGCTCCATGTGTACGCGCTCGCGTGCGCGCTCCGTCTCGCGGCCGACATCGTGCTCCGGACCTACTACTCGGGCGTCTACGCGTTCCGGCGCGTTCACCGTGCGCTGTGGTCGTTCTTCTTGCCGCCGGTCGTCCTGATCGGGCTCACGCTCGTCCTCTGGAACAGCCTCGCCGGCTGGAGCTTCCCGCTGGCGCTCGTCGTCTCGGTCGGTCTCTCGCGCGGCGCGCTCTTCGTCTTCGCGCGGCGGGCGTACCGGGACAATCGGATCACGCCACCACGCTGGCGGCTCGTGTTCCGGCCGCGCCGCCTCGATCTTGCCGCGCTTCGCGCCGCGTTGCTCGCGGGCGCTGCGAACCTGACGACTCGCCTCGGCGGCGTCGTGTTGCTCGCGGCAGTCGTGCCCTCGCTCTCGACGTTGACCGACGAGGACGACATGCCGTTCGTCGAGCCGTTCGCGCTCTCACTGCACCTCGCCGCGCCGCTCTTGCTCGTAGTCAGCCAGTGGTCGACCGTTTTCTATCACGACTGGAAGCGTCTCGAAGGGCACGAGGCCTCCGTGCTCGCGCGCGTGCTCCACCGCCGGCTCATGGTCGCCGCGATCCTCGTCGGGGTGTTCTCGTGGGCGGCCGCATGCGTGCTCGTGCGGGCCTACGTCCCTGCCGAACAGGCGTGGCCCGTGCTCGTTGCGCTCTTGCCCAGCATGCTCGGCATGTCGGT
>Ga0105047_10005739_pt1 | contig 21193 bp, 17 predicted proteins | sample MAT04_FD_78384 | JGI IMG/M metagenome (GOLD analysis project Ga0105047, IMG submission 78384) | Freshwater microbial communities from Lake Fryxell liftoff mats and glacier meltwater in Antarctica - MAT-04 (megahit assembly) | ecosystem: Environmental > Aquatic > Freshwater > Ice > Liftoff... | reverse complement strand
TTCCATTTCTACTTCATCAGCTAGTTTACCTTCTTCTGCATCTTTGAGTACTGCAAGTGCACCATACTTTTCTATGACTTTTTCAGCTGTAGCAAAATCAATTTCTTGGTTCATTCCAGCCATAACACCTATAAAAATAAGTTGTTTTATTACTTCAACATAAGGTCTCTTTAACTTATCAGCTAAGTCTTTAACTGTAATAGAATTTTCAATTACTACAACTTCATCATCTATTGCTTCAACACTATTGTTACCATTTCCGAGTTCATCTCTACCTTTTCTTCCTCTTTTTCTAATAATTACTTTGTTAGCATCTTCATTAGCTAAGTTTTCATAATGCTCTACTGTTTCATTCTTATCATCTTTAAGTCCTGAATTTTCGTCACTATAAAGTTCCTTTATTAACTCAGCATCCTCTTCCTCAATAACACTCATATGATTTTTTGCTTTTATACTAAACTCTTCAAATAGTACATTAATTAATTCTTTACTTGACACTTCTAACTCTTTTGCTAATTCATATATTCTGACTTTTGCCAAATCATTCACCCCCGAAATTTAATTTAATCATTTTCTTCTTTTTCTTCATTTTCTTCATTTTCTTTAGTTTCTTTAGTTTCTTCGTTTTTTTCATTCCATAAACTGAGTAGCTTACTACTCATTCTTTTATCATTTACACACAAAACATTAATTTCTGCTCTTCCTAGACATTTGCCTAGAACCTCATTTGATACTCCTTCTATAAAGGGTATATTATATTTGTTGCTGAATCTTTCAAATTTGTCCTTAGTGTTTGTGGAGCTTTCCTCAGACATTATTATAAGGGTTCCTCTTCCATGCGATAACGCATCTTCGCACTGATTGTAACCTTCAATAAGTTTGCCTGCTTTTTTAGTTAAACCTAAAAACTGAAAAAATTTATTGTTCATGATTTATCTCATCCTTATCGTCTATCTGCTGTTTAAGCGTAGCAAAAATTTCTTCACTTATTTTTCCACCTAAATTTCTTTCTAATCTTTTTGTCTTAAAAGATTTTTCAAAGCATTCAATGTTTTTACATATATACGCGCCTCTACCCGGTTTTTTTCCTATTAAATCTATAGAAATTTCGCCTTCTTTACTGCGAACTATACGCAATAATTCTTTTTTACATTTCATTTCCATACACCCTGTACACATGCGTTTAGGTATTTTTTTAACTTTCATAAAGCTATCACCTACTCTTCAGTCATGTTTTCAATTACTTCATTTTCAATAATCTCACTAGTTTCCATGTTGTATTGGGCTTGAGTTCTACTTTTAATGTCAATTTTCCACCCGGTGAGTCTTGCAGCCAATCTAACATTTTGACCTTCTTTTCCAATCGCTAAAGACAATTGATTATCTTCTACTATTACCTTTGCAGATTTAGAAGCTTCTTCAACTACTACATTCAATACCTTTGCAGGACTTAATGAGTTTGAAATATACTCTTCAGATTTTTTACTCCACTTAATAATATCAATTTTTTCATTTCTTAATTCATTAACTATACTTTGAACTCTACTACCTTTTGGTCCAACACAAGCCCCCATCGCATCAACATTTTCATCATTTGAATATACTGCGATTTTAGTTCTAGAACCTGCTTCTCTTGAAATACTTTTTATTTCAACAACTCCACCAAAAACTTCCGGCACCTCAAGTTCAAATAAGCGTTTTACAAGACCTGGATGAGTTCTTGATACTCCTATTTGAGCACCTTTAGTAGTATTTTTAACCTCAACAATATATAGTTTTAGTTTTTCGTTAAAATTATATTCCTCGCCAGGCATTTGCTCATTTGCTCCAAGCACAGCTTCAATTTTACCTAAATCTATAAATACATTACCTCTGTCTTTTCTTATAACACTTCCTGTAATAATATCAAATTCTTTGGTTATAAATTCATTGTAAATGATATTTCTTTCAGCTTCTTTTATTCTTTGAATAACTACTTGTTTTGCAGATTGTGCAGCTATTCTACCAAATTTTCTTGGAGTAACTTCAATATCAACAATATCATCAATTTGATATTTAGGACTATATTCTTTAGCTTCCTCTAGTGATATTTCAGTAACTTCTTCAGCCACTTCTTCTACAACTACCTTCTGACCATAAACATGTATTTCACCTGTTTCTCTATTCATTGATACTTTAACATTTTGGCTATTACTAGACAAAGTAGCATAATTTTTTTTATATGCTGCAACTAATGCATCTTCAATAGTTTGAAAAAGTAAATCTTCGCTGATTCCCTTTTGGTCTACAATTTCTCTCAATGCTTCAATAAATTCCTGATTCATTTTAACTTCCTCCTTACAGCACCGGTTTCAAATTCACAATGGAAATCTTTTCTTTTGGAATAGATATATTATTCCCATCATATTGAATTTCTATTTGGATATCAGAAAATCCTAATAAATTACCCTCGATTTTTTTAGTGCCCTCATATAAACTATTTAAATTAACTAATACATTTTGGCCAATATATTTTTCCAGATGATTGTCATCATATAAAATCCTTTCAATTCCTGGAGAAGAAACTTCTAAACAGTAACTATCAGATATTGGGTCCTCAATATCTAGTATCTCACTTGTGGCCCTACTTATTTTTTCACAATCTTCTAATGATATTCCATTTGCGTTATCTATATAAATTCTAAGAAAATTTTCTCCTGCTTCTTTTACATATTCTAAATGATATAATTCGCAATTGTTTTTTTCTACTATTGGTCCAGTTATTTTTCTAAGTTTTTGGATCAAGGTATCATTTTTCATTTTAACACCCTCCTTTTATTTGTATTTTCTACAATTATTAACATATTTATTCATAATATTATAATTAAAACGCAACCATGAGTTGCGTTTCAATAAATAGAGAGTAGGCATGCCTACTCTCTTACAATAAAATTATCAGCGATAACCAATATATATTATTCTATCATATAAAACTGGCTATTTCAAGGTATAATTAAACTTTACTAAAAAAACGACAGCTGATTCGTATCAGGAAGGTCTTTTAAGCACCCATGGTTATCTAATGATTGAATAACTGTTTTAGAAATCTTGCATCGAATTCTGAGTTCTTCTTTTGATATGAATTCACCTTGCACTCTTTCCAAAACTATGCTTTTAGCAGCATTTTCACCTACCCCTTCTAGTCCACTTAAAGGAGGCCTTATTGAATCATCTTCAATTGTAAATTTAACTGCCTCAGATTTGTAAAGATCTACACTTAATAACTTTATCCCTCTTTTAAACATTTCATAGGATAACTCAAGAGCCGTAAGAAGTCCTTTTTCTTTCATTCCTATATCCTTACCCAGGGCTGCTAGCTCATCCATTTTGGTTTTTATAGCACTCTCACCTTTTACAATCAAATCAGCATCAAAGTCATCTGCTCTTATAGTAAAAAATGTAGCATAATATTCCTTTGGGTAATAAACCTTATAATATGCTATTCTTACCGCCATCATTACATATGCTACTGCATGTCCTTTAGGAAACATATACTTTATCTTTTTACATGAGCCTATATACCAGTCCGGTACATCATGCTCTCTCATTACTAGTTCATCTGCTTCCGTAAGTCCCTTACCTTTTCTTACCCTCTCCATGATAGTAAAAGCAGTCTTAGGTGGAAGTTCCTTTTGCATTAGATATACCATTATATCATCTCTTGTAGAAATACACTCTTTAAGCGTTGTAAATCCTTCTTTAATATAATATTGTGCATTATTAATCCATACATCCGTACCATGAGATAATCCTGATATTCTAACAAGGTCAGAAAATGATTTTGGTTGTGTATCTAAAAGCATTTGTCTAACAAATTTTGTACCAAATTCTGGGACGCCATAGCTTCCTACTTCGCAGCCCAGTTCTTTAGTGGTGAGTCCTAGTGCTGCTGGTGATGTAAATAAGCTTATAACATTAGTATCCGATAGTGGAATAGTTATAGGGTCAAGACCCGTTAAATCTTGAAGCATTTTAAGCATTGTAGGGTCATCATGTCCAAGAATATCAAGTTTTAGTAACCTTCCACTTATGGAATGATAATCAAAATGTGTTGTAATAATATCTGAATTTGGGTCATCCGCTGGGTGCTGTACTGGGCAAAAATTATATATCTCATTGTCGCTTGGGACAACCATTATACCACCTGGATGTTGCCCTGAAGTCCTTTTAACACCAGTACACCCAAGTACTAGTCTTTCTATTTCGGCTTGAGGCACCATAATGTCTTTTTCACCTAAATATTTTTTTACATAACCATAAGCAGTCTTGTCAGCAATGGTTCCAATTGTTCCCGCCTTGAAAGTATGCCCTTTTCCAAATAGTACCTCTGTATACCTATGAATGTCCCCTTGATTTTCTCCCGAGAAATTCAAATCTATATCTGGCTCTTTGTCTCCTTCAAACCCTAAAAAAGTTTCAAATGGAATATCATGACCGTCTTTTTTGTATAATGTACCACAATTAGGACAATCTTTATTGGGTAAATCGGCACCTGAGCCAATAGATCCATCTAAAATGAATTCACTTTTTTTGCAATTAGGACATACATAATGAGGTGGTAGTCCATTCACTTCGGTTATATTAGACATATTAGCTGCAAAAGAAGATCCAACTGAGCCTCTCGAACCTACTAAATAACCATCAGCAAGGGATTTTGCCACTAATTTTTCAGCTATTAAATAAAGTACAGCATATCCATTACCTATAATAGAGTTTAATTCCTTATCCAATCTTTTTTCAACTATATCTGGTAATTTATCTCCATATATAGAATGAACTTTATCCGATGTCATCTTACGAATATCCTCTTCTGCACCCGGTATTTTAGGTGTAAAAGTCCCATCTGGTATTGGCTTTATAATTTCTATCATATCAGCAATTTTATTCGGATTACAAATTACGACTTCTCTGCACTTTTTTTCTCCCAAATATGCAAACTCCCTTAACATCTCGTTAGTAGTTTTAAAATATAGTGGTGGTTGGTCATCCGCATCTGAAAACCCTTTACCAGCCATTAAAATTTTTCTAAACACTTCATCAGAGGGTTCTAAGAAATGCACATCCCCAGTGGCAACTACTGGCAAATTATTTTTTTCTCCTAAATCACATATTTTTCTATTAATATCCATTAATTCATTTTCATCTTTTACCATTCCATTTTTAATCAAAAATTTATTATTTAATAGAGGTTGTATTTCTAGATAATCATAAAATCCAACAATAGCCCTAATATCCTCTTCGGATTTTCCTTGAAGTATTTCTTTATATACTTGTCCAGCTTCACAGGCGGATCCAATTATAAGTCCTTCTCTATAATTTTCAATTAATGTTTTAGGTAGTCTAGGTCTTTTATGAAAATAATCTAAATTTGAGAATGAAATAAGTTTATAAAGATTTTTTAGACCTATTTGGTTTTTCGCCAAAATAATAACATGATAAGTATTTGCCTTTTTTATATCAAAGTCGCCTAAAAATTCGCTGTTTAAAGTAGCTAAGTCTAAAATATTTTTTTCTTTAAGAAGTCCAAAACAATGTAATAGTATTTCCGCTGTAGCTTGTGCATCATCCACAGCTCTATGATGATTTTCTAGTGAAATCCCTAAATGCTTAGCTACAGTACTAAGTTTAAATCGTTTGAGAGTTGGAAGTAAAAACTTCGCCAGTGGAATAGTATCCATAATTGCATTTTCAAATAGCAAATCTAATCTTTCTGAATTTTTCTTTATAAACCCTGTATCAAAAGCAGCATTATGAGCTACCACTACGCTACCTTCTATAAACTCTAAAAATTTAGGAAGTATTTCTTTAATAGAATCTGCACCGCAAACCATCTCATTTGTGATTCCAGTAAGTTCTGTAATCTTATAAGGTATGTCTATTCCTGGATTTACAAATTCGTTAAATCTATCTACTATTTTCTCATTTTCAATTTTAACCGCACCAATTTCAATAATTCTATCATTTTCACTGGAAAGTCCTGTGGTTTCTATATCAAAAACTACAAAACAATCATCTAAATTTTCATTTTTATTATTAATAACAATTGGTTGACCATCATCTACTAGGTAACCCTCTACACCATATATAATCTTAATCTTATTTTTTTTAGCTGCATCCATAGCTTCAGGGAAAGCTTGAACAACACCATGATCAGTTATTGCTACTGCGCTGTGGCCCCATTTTGCAGCTCTTGCAACAAGTTTAGACGTAGGGCTCATACCATCCATAGCACTCATTTGGGTGTGCATATGAAGCTCCACTCTTTTTTCATGTGCTGTATCCATTCTTTCTATTTTCTTTAGTTTCACTATATCTCTAACCATTACAACAACTTCTCTTGCATATGTATCATAACTTGCTTCTCCACGCAATTTACAGAAAAGTCCTACTTTAATTTCTTCCATTATCTTTTCTACATCTTTAGGCTTTGGAAAACATTTTACTGTAATTGAACTTGTGTAATCTGTAATAAAAAACGTGATGATTATTCTTCCAGTTTTTGTTTCAATTATATTAACCTTAAAAATATCACCAGAAACACATACTATTCCTGAAGTTTCATTTATATCATTTATTTCTATACTTTCCCCGTTTATATTTCTTCCCATTATTGTGTTTTCATCAGGAGCCTCATCTTTTTTATATCCTGGTCTACTATACTTGTTTGATTTATTGCCACCACTAAAATCTTTATTTGAATTATTGCTATTACTCTTAGGCTTGTCTTTATTTTCTATATTTATGTTTTTAATAATTTCACTTATTATAGTTTCGTTTTCTTTTTCTTTTTTCACAAAATAATCTTCTTTTGCAAGTTTACTATTATGTTCTAATTTAACTAGTGAATTAACTCCGAACATATCGTTTATAGTGTTTTTGAGTAGAAGTTCTATGTTCTTATCCCTTAAAATTTTACACATAAAATCATTACCACACTGTATTTTCAGTATACCATTCTCTATTGTCCTTGAGGATTTTAATAAACTATCCTTACTTGAAGGCTCTGAAATAGCTATTACATTAACAACATCTAACCAAAATTTACCGTTTACGTCTTCTATAGTAGCATTTGATACATCTTGGTAGCAAATTAACTGTATATCTTCGAAACTACATAATCGTTTTGAAATAATATTTTTAATTAGTAGTTTTTTATTATCATCTGTACTTTCAAAAGATTTTATTATCACCCTTAATTTATTGCTTTTTTTAAGGTATTGAACTCGGAGTACCTTAATGTCATCTACTAATGTTTCTTCATTTGAATCAAAATCATTTTTTAACATTTCAGCTAGGCTTACGTCCATTAGTATTCCTCCTGATTTGACATTTTATAATTTATCTATCTCACGGATAAGTTCTTCCACTAAATCTTCTTCTTTAACGGTTTTAATTACTTGGCCTTTTTTAAAAATGAGACCAACTCCATCTCCACCAGCTATTCCAATATCGGCTTCTCTTGCTTCACCCGGGCCATTAACTGCGCATCCCATTATTGCAACTTTTATATTCTTATTGCAGCCCTCTAATCTTTCTTCTACTTCATTTGCAATTCTTATAAGATTAATTTGAGTTCTTCCACAGGTAGGACATGATACAAATTTAATTCCATCATCAATATATCCTAAGGATTTTAGAATTTCATTACCAACCTTAACTTCATCTATTACATCCCCAGTTAATGATACTCTTATAGTATCTCCAATGCCGCAAGACAAAAGTGCCCCAATGCCCACACTTGATTTTATCGTCCCTCTCCATGTAGTTCCAGCCTCTGTAACCCCTAGGTGCAGTGGATAATCTACTTTATCAGATATTAATTTGTAACTTTCAATCATCATGACTACATCCGAAGATTTTATAGAAATAACTATATCATAAAATTTTAGACTCTCTAGTATTGCAACATGCCTTAAGGCACTTTCCACTAGTGCCTGCGCGCATACATGACCATATTTTTCAAGAATATCTTTTTCTAACGATCCTGAATTTACACCAATCCTAATGGGAATTTCCTTTTCACTGGCAGCTTTCACAACTAATTTTATTCTATCTATGCCACCAATATTGCCTGGATTAATTCTTAATTTAGATATTCCATTCTCAATAGATTTTAAAGCCAGCCTATAGTCAAAATGAATATCTGCAACTAAGGGTATGTGGATCCTTTTAACTATATCTTTAATAGCCTCAGCTGCTAACATATCTGGCACTGCACATCGTACAATGTCACAACCAACCTTTTCTAACTGTAGAATTTGATTTACTGTGGCTTCTACATCTCTTGTATCTGTACTAGTCATAGATTGCACAGCTATCAATGAATCTCCACCTATATATATATTTCCAATTTTAATCTTCTTCGTTTCTCTCTTTCTCATAGCCTTCATAGTAACCATCTCCTAGAATTTTATTGGACTAACTATATCCTTAATGACTACCAATACCATTATTGCCATCAAAATCATAAATCCAATATAATTTACAGTTCCAACTTTATTCTCATCTAATTTTTTACCTGATATTATTTCAAATAACAGCATAAAAATCCATCCTCCATCTAGTGCTGGGAAAGGTATTATATTGAATATCCCGAGTTGGACACTTAGTAGTGCAGTAAAGAACATTAACTTTGTAAGTCCAGCTTGTGCTGCCTTTCCTGAAATCTTTATTATGCTTATAGGTCCCCCTACATCATTGGCAGAAACTTGACCCTTAAATAAGCTGCCAAAAAATCCAAAAGTCTGTTTTGCTGTACTAATAGTCTGATTAAATCCATAACTTACAGATTCACCAAAGTTTAATTTTTTTTGTATACCAGAAACACCAATTCCTAACATGTATCTATTTTCTTTCACATTTTTAACGGGTTTAAGGGAGATCTTTTCTACTTTCGAATTTCTGAGTACTTCAATGTTCATAATCTCACCTTTAGAAATAAAAATCTCATTTAAAGCTTGATCCCATCTATCTATATTAACCTTGTTAACCTTAGTTATTTCGTCTCCAGCTTTTATCCCAGCATGCATTGCTGGACTATTAGGGACTACTTCCCCTATTATTGGTAATATATATCCCTCAGAAGCACCCACTATAATAAATAAAACTACTGCTAGAATTAAATTCATAATTGCTCCTGCAGAAACTATGCTTAGTTTTTGAAGTGGAGTTTTATTGTTAAAAGCTCTCGGATCATTGCTTCCTGTTTCTTCACCCTCCATCTTAACATATCCACCAATTGGAAACGCTTTAATCAAATACTCTGTTTCTTTTCCTTTAATTCCAAAAAGTTTTGGTCCCATTCCAAGTGAAAATTCATGTACTTTTACCCCATTTAGCTTAGCTAGCATAAAATGACCTAATTCATGTATTATAATCAAAAGACTAAATGCTAATATAGCCATAATAAAATATGGTATATTTGCTATGATATTACTCATAATAATTCCCCTCCCTATTCTTTATCATAATTACCCCTTACAAATTCTCTTACCTTTAAGTCAATTGCTAAGATTTCTTCTAAATTTGGATTAACATTATGCTTAAATTTATGCATACAATTTTGTATAATATATTCTATTTGAAGATACTTTATTTTATAATCTAAAAATAATTCAACAGCTACTTCATTTGCAGCATTCATAATTGCAGGCATATTTCCACCCATTTTTCCTGCTTTATAAGCCAGTTCAAGACATTTGAATGTTTCCATATCTGGTTTTTCAAAAGTCAAATTACTCATATTATAAAAATCCAATTTATCAATTACAGAATTATTTCTTTCAGGGTAGTTTATAGCATATTGAATAGGTAGCCTCATATCGGTGGAACTAAGTTGTGCTATTACGCTTCCATCTATGTACTCCACCATAGAATGTATTATACTTTGAGGATGAACTACCACTTGTATATTTTCATAATCTACACCAAATAACCAATGTGCCTCTATAACCTCAAGCCCCTTATTCATAAGTGTTGAAGAATCAATAGATATTTTTTTTCCCATATTCCATTTAGGGTGTTTAAGTGCCTCTTCTGGTTTTATATCCATTAATTGTCGTCTGTTTTTTTCTCTAAATGGGCCACCAGATGCAGTTAATATTATTTTATTAACATCTTTTAACTTATTACCCTGTAAACACTGGAAAATAGCACCATGTTCTGAATCAACTGGTAAAATTTTTACATGATTTTTTTTAGCGGCTTCCATTACAAGTCCCCCTGCTACAACTAGTGTTTCCTTATTAGCTAAAGCAATATCTTTTCCTGCATGTATAGCTTTTATAGTAGGAACGAGTCCTATCATGCCTACAACTGATGTAACTACAACATCAACTTCAGGCAGTGTGCTTATATAATTCATGCCTTCTATTCCCTGCAAAATTTCCGTTGAATAATTTTTCTCTCTGCAATAATTTTTTAGTTTTAATGAAGCTTCCTCGTCCATCATAGCAACATATTTAGGCTTAAATTCTACTATAATTGTTATGATTTTTTCCCAATTTGTGTTAGCAGAAATTCCTACAATAGTAAAACTATTAATATCATTTCGAATAACATCTAAAGTTTGAGTTCCTATGGATCCCGTAACTCCTAATATAGTAACTTTCTTCATGCAGTTCTCTCCATTCTTATAAATGTATGAATTATATTCCATATATTTCATCTATTTTTATTTTATTTTCAGCTTAGTATATATAGTTTTTCTTTTGTTATTATTTATTCTACAGCATTAAATATAACATATTTGCCTACTAAAATAAAGCAAATAACATTATTTTCAATTATATGGGATATTATTCCCTATATAGTTTTTATCATACTTCTTTTGTTATAAACCTATTTAGATTACTATATATTTGCCTAGTTTTATTTTGCAATACATATCATTAGAATACTATAAAATATTATATTCATTAACCATGTTAAATATTAGTATATTATATAACACACTATGTGAACAAATGATTTGAATATATGTTAATTAATAACAAAATCATATATTGCCACTAATGCCAATACTTCTAGCGAGATAACTCTAGCTAGAAATTTTTTTTGCACTGCGCTCAATATATGATTCTATTATGTGCTTAAGAATTATATTCCTAATACAAATGTAATATAATAAAATGTTACCACTGACACAAACAGAATACTATCAAACCGGTCTAAAATTCCACCATGGCCTGGTATTAGACTACTGTAATCTTTGGCTCCAACATATCTTTTAATAGATGAGGCAATTAAATCTCCAAATTGCCCAAAAGCACCACAAATAACACCAATTATTACAAAATGATATAACTCTATAGGCACTCCATATTTTGAAATAACATAGCCATAAATTGTACTTCCTATAACGCTTCCTAGTAACCCGCCTATCGATCCCTCAATTGTTTTATTAGGACTTACTTTAGGACATAGTTTATGAATACCGCCTTTACCGAATAATCGCCCTGAATAGTAGGCGGCTGTATCACACCCCCATGAACAAATAAATACAATCCATACTAAATATTCACCATATTGCTTATTGCTAATAAATACAATAAAGCTAAAAAATACTGCCACATACAAAAAACCAAATATAGTTAGAGCAATATCTACAAAATTATAATTAGTATAAAGCACAGGAATACAAAGCAATAAAAAAATTGCTGCTATTAAAACATATACATTAAAACTAGTTGAAAAATCCTTGCCCATATTTATGTAGTACACTAAACACAAACTATATCCTATAAGCCCAATTGGCCTATAATGTTTTTTTCTAGAAACTTTATAGAATTCATACATACCAAAAAGTGAAATCAACATTACCAGATATTTTAAATAATTCCCCCCTAAAAATAAAAATATTATCAGTGGTGCTAGAATAAGTGCTCCTATATATCTATTATTCATAAATTTTCCCCTATTTAACCTTTCCAAATCTTCTATCTCTTTTTTGATAATCTGCTATTGCAGATTGTAGTTGCTTTTCATGAAAATCTGGCCAATTAATATCTGAGAACCAGAATTCTGAATATGCGCTTTGCCAAAGTAAAAAATTACTTAATCTTAACTCACCACTAGGCCTTATTATAAGGTCGGGATCTGGCATTTCTCCCGTATACATATATTTTGAAACTAAATCCTCGGTTATTTCATCTTCAGATATTTTTTTATTTATTAAATCTAGTGAAATTTCTTTGACTGCTTCTACTATTTCACTTCTTCCACCATAATTTAAAGCTAGGTTTAAAATTAAACCCTTATTATTCTTTGTTTTTTCATAGGCATTATCTAATTCTACTCTACATAGCTTTGGTAATTTTGATATGTTACCAATAGAATTAATAACAACATCATTGGAGTTTAATTCCTCAAACTCATTCTTTAAATATTCTACTAATAATTTCATTAAAGAATCTACTTCTTGCATTGGCCTATTCCAATTTTCAGTTGAAAATGCATATAAAGTCAAATATTTAACTCCCAATTTATTGCATTCTTTTACGATTCTTCTTATTGTCTCTACCCCAGCCCTATGACCCAGTGTTCTTGGCAACTTATGTTCCTTTGCCCATCTCCCATTTCCATCCATTATAATTGCAATATGCTCAGGTATTCTTGTCATATCTAAATTCAAGTCATTACTTGTATCACTATTCTTACTTATATCACTATTTTTTTTAAAAAAAGCGAATAAATTTTTCAATAAAATTCTCTCCTTTTTATAAAATTAGGCTTAAAACCAGTATCCCTTTAGGATAGATGGCAATGGACTAGTTATAGTATAATTTTAAATAGAACCTGCATTTATGCAGGTTCTATTTAAAATTATATACTAAACCATCATTATTTCTTTTTCTTTAGTGTCTGTCATTTTATCTACTTCTTTGATAAATTTATCAGTTTCCTTTTGAATTATATCTTCAGATTTTTTAACTTCATCTTCAGTAATTTCACTGTTTTTTTTCAAACCCTTAATTTTGTCATTAGCATCTCGCCTAATAGCTCTTATAGCTATTTTTGCATCTTCACCTATTTTCTTAACAGTTTTAAGCAAAGTTTTTCTTGTTTCTTCAGTAAGTTCAGGAATAATTAATCTAATTGCTGAGCCATCATTTGATGGATTTAATCCTAAATCAGATTTTAATATAGCTCTTTCTATATCTTTCATAGAAGATTTATCCCAAGGTTGGATGAGTAACACTCTAGGTTCTGGTGCTGAAATATTCGCTAACTGATTGAGTGGCATAAAACTACCATAACATTCAACATGAACCCTATCAAGCATTCCAGCATTTGCTCTTCCTGCTTTCAGGCTTCCAAATTCATGTTTTAAAACAGCGATAGTTTTATTCATTTTTTCATCAACAATACTAATAATTTCCTTAATCATAGAATTCCCTCCATATTATTGTGGTTCATTAGTACAAGCAGATACTAAAGTCCCTATTTTTTCTCCTAATACTGCTTTTTTAATATTTTCAGGTTTATCTAGTCCAAAAACTAATATAGGTATATTGTTGTCCATACATAATGATGTAGCAGTTGAATCCATAACTTGAAGTCCTTTTTCAAGTACATTAAGATAACTTAGTTTTTCGAATTTTTTTGCATCATCATACTTATGAGGATCTTTATCGTAAACCCCATCAACCTTTTTAGCAAGGAGTATTACTTCAGCCTCTATTTCTGCTGCCCTGAGTGCTGCTGTTGTATCTGTTGAAAAATATGGATTACCAGTACCAGCTGCAAATATAACAACTCTACCTTTTTCCAAGTGTCTCATAGCTCTTCTTCTTATAAATGGCTCTGCTACTTCTTTCATTTCGATAGCTGTTTGCACTCTAGTATTTACGCCTAGATTTTCTAAAGAATCTTGAAGCGCTAATGCGTTAATACAAGTTGCCATCATTCCCATATAATCTGCAGTAGTCCGGTCCATACCTTCGCCACTTCTACCGCGCCATATATTTCCGCCTCCAACAACTACTCCTATTTCAACACCTAACTTAACCAGTTCTTTTATTTGAAGTGCTATCTCATTTGTAGTTTCAAAATCTATTCCAAATCCTAATTTACCAGCTAAAGCTTCTCCGGAAATCTTTAACATAATTCTTTTATATTTAGCAACTTCCATAAACATTATACCTCCAAATTTAAAGTATTACTTATTTTAAAAAAGAGAACACGTAGTGTTCCCTTTAATTTTTATTTACCTTCCACTTGTCTTTGAACTTCTTCAGCAAAGTTTTCTTCCTTCTTTTCTATACCTTCTCCTCTTTCAAATCTTACAAATCTTGTTACCTTTATGTCTGCACCAAGTTTTTGAGATTCTTCCTCCAGATACTTTGTAATAGTATAGTCAGAGTTTTTAACCCAAATTTGTTCAAGCAAACAAACTTCTTTGTAATATTTATTGACTCTTCCCATAACCATTTTTTCTACAATTTTTTCTGGTTTACCTTCATTTAAAGCTTGAACTCTGTATATTTCTTTTTCTTTTTCTAATGTTTCATTGTCAACACATGTATTATCTAAGAATAGTGGGCTAGCAGCTGCAACTTGCATTGCAACATCTTTAGCAATTTGAATTAATACATCATCTTGTTTTGCGCAAGCGAGTTCTACTAAAACACCTATTCTTCCACCACCATGGATATAACTTTGAACTATACCATTTTCAATAGAAAACTTTTGAAATCTTCTTACAGACATGTTCTCACCCAATTTTGCTATTAATGTTGTAACAGCATCATTAACAGTAATGGATTCATCAGCTATGTATTTTTCAGAAACTAATTCCTCAATAGTAGTTGAAGTAGTTTGTGCTCCTTGCAAAGCTACATTTTTTGCTAAAGTAACAAAATCTTCATTATCAGCAACAAAGTCCGTTTCACAGTTAACCTCTGCAAGAGATCCAACCTTCATATCTTCTGAAATATATGTGCATACTAATCCTTCTGCAGCTATTCTTCCAGATTTTTTTGCTGCCGCAGCCAACCCTTTTTCTCTTAAAAGTTCAATGGCTTTATCCATATCACCATCTGTTTCACTTAGAGCTCTTTTACAATCCATCATTCCAGCTCCAGTTCTTTCTCTTAACTCTTTAACCATACTTGCAGTAATCATTATTATTCCCTCCTATTCCTATCTAACTTAAAAGGTAAATGAAAGAACTAACTTCCACCTACCCCTCAACTGTATATAAATAATTATCTTATTAGATAAATTTAGTTCCTATTCTTATTAGATAAATATAGTTACTATTATTCAGCTAATTGTTCGCCTTGTCTTCCTTCTATAATAGCATCAGCTAATCTTTCAGTTATTAATTTAACTGCTCTTATAGCATCATCATTACCTGGAATTACATAATCAACTTCATCTGGATCACAGTTTGTGTCAACTATTGCTACTACAGGAATTCCAAGAATTTTAGCTTCAGAAATTGCATTCTTTTCTTTTCTTGGGTCTACGATAAATAGAGCTCCAATTTTGTTAGCATCCATGCTTCTAATTCCGCCTAAATTCTTTTCTAGTTTTTCTCTTTCGTTTAGAAGGTGACTAACTTCTTTTTTAGGAAGAACTTCGAAAGTTCCATCTTCTTCCATTTTATAGAGTGATTCTAATCTTGCTATTCTTGTTTTGATTGTTTTAAAGTTTGTTAACATTCCGCCTAACCATCTATTATTTACAAAATGCATACCTGATCTTATAGCTTCAAATTTAATAGCTTCTTGAGCTTGTTTTTTTGTTCCTACAAATAAAACATCCTTACCTTCTTCAGATACAGATTTAATAAAATCATATGCATCATCTATTTTTCTAACTGTCTTTTGTAAATCGATAATGTATATACCATTTCTTTCTGTAAATATGTATGGAGCCATTTTAGGATTCCATCTTCTAGTTTGATGTCCGAAATGAACACCCGCTTCTAATAATTGTTTCATTGATATAACTGCCATTGTTAATAACCTCCCTGGTTTTTACCTCCATTACTATCATCTTATTGAAGACCAATATTGGCACCCTTCCATAATTAAGTAATGTGTGTATTTTCTTACGAACTTATTGTATCACATGATAATTATGTATTCAATAAAAATTTTCAGTAAAATTAAAACTTTTAATAAATTTAAAGCATTTAATAAAATAAAAGTCATAATTTACTTATTATTATTATTATCTTGTAAATATTTACATTTTATAATTTTTTAAAAAATTGAGTCAGAGCCCTATTGCTCTGACTCAATTTATTTGATTTTTTTAAGTTCATCCATAAGCTTCTCATTCAATATTTTAATATGAGTACCCTTCATTCCAAGTGATCTTGATTCTATTACTCCCGCACTTTCAAATTTTCTAAGTGCATTAACTATAACAGATCTTGTTATTCCAACTTTGTCTGCTATTCTAGATGCTACCAGTAATCCTTCAATACCATCTAATTCATCGAAAATATGTTGAACGGCTTCAAGTTCTGAATATGATAAAGTGCCAATTGCAAGCTGTACTACTGCTTTTTTCCTTGCTTCTTCTTCTATCAAATCATTTTTTGATCTCAAAATTTCAAGACCAACTATTGTGGCACTATATTCAACTAATACTAAGTCATCATCTGTAAAATTCTTATCAAATCTAGCTAATAAAAGTGTACCTAATCTTTCTCTATTTCCGTTTATTGGTACTATAGTGGATATTTTATTATCTATTTCACAATCCTTATTATCTTCGAACACACAAAGATTTTTATTAGAAAGATTTTCCCTTGTTTCATTGATATTAAGCAAACTATTATTATACTTTTCTGGGAATCTCATGTTTTTTATAATTTCATCTTTTACTATATCACATTCAAACCCACTTGATAAATTATACCCCAAGATTTTTCCTCTTCTGCTTACAATATATACATTACATTGCAATACATCACTTAATAAATTACAAATATCATCAAAAACTACAGGCTCTGTTCCTGATTTTTGCAATATTTTATTTAACATTCTTGTTTTAGCTAATAGTGACACAATATTCCTCCTCATTTATGTTATAAAACACATTCTATATTATTTAAGCCGATCATAAAGTAACTTTATTATAAAAGTACTTTACAATAGATAAAATTCAAAATATTTCAAATTTTTAGAATCATTCCGTCTCATACTAATAATATCATATCATTGATCCTATATCAACATTTTTTTCATAAATTTCGACATATTATTTATTGATTTTCAGCATTTTCAGCAAAACATTTAAATGATTATTCTAATTTTCTTTTATTCGTTCTTTTCCTCTTCTTTATATTCCTTATTTTTACACTCTTTATTAGAACACTCCATAAAATCTCCTTTAGTTTTACTATATCTTTTCACCATATATGTACCACACACAGAGCACTTTATTTCAGTAGGTTCAAACCAACTTACAAAATCACATTGCGGATAATTGCTACATCCGTAAAATTTTGTACCTTTTTTACTTCTTCGTTCTAAAACTTTTCCACCACATTTAGGGCAAGCAACTTCAAGTTCTTTAGTAATTGCTTTTGTATTTTTGCATTCAGGATAACCAGGGCATGCCAAGAAATCACCAAATCTACCATGCTTTATAACCATAAACTTGCCACATTTATCACATTCTACTTCTGTAACTTCATCTTCAATTGTAATTTTAGCTATCTCTTTCTCAGCAATTTCAATATCTTTTTTCAACGGTGTAAAAAAAATATCTACTATACTTTCCCATTTCTCTTGTCCTTCTTCTATAGTATCTAAATTATTCTCCATTTGTGCTGTAAACTCAATATCCACTATCTGTTTGAAGTATTCACTTACAATATTATTTACTATATTTCCAAGTTCCGTTACTTCTAAAGTTTTGTTATCTTTTTCTACATATTTTCTACTAAGAAGAGTTGTAATAATTGGTGCATAGGTACTTGGCCTTCCTATGCCATTTTCTTCTAAGGTTTTAACAAGAGATGCTTCAGAAAATCTTGCAGGTGGTAGTGTGAAATGCTGTTTCCCTTCAGTTTTTTCACTAATTAAAATATCTCCTTCCGTAAGTTCTGGAAGTTTCAAATTATTTTCTTCCTCATCTAGGTCTTCATTATAAATTTTTCTAAATCCGTCAAATGTTACTTTAGAACCAGATGCCTTAAGTATATAGTCTCCGTTCTCTATATCCATAGATATAGTATGGAGTAAACATGCTTCCATTTGACTAGCAACATATCTATTCCAAATCAGAGTATACAATTTGTATTGTGGTGCTTTAAGGGTCTTCTTTGCTATTTCTGGTGTTATTTCAACATCCGAAGGCCTAATAGCTTCATGAGCATCCTGTATATTCTTTTTGCTTTTAAAGATTCTAGGTGTTTCAGGATAATATTTTTCACCATATTTTTTTACAATAAAGTCTTTTGCAATCTTTTGAGCTTCTTCAGCTATTCTAGTAGAATCAGTCCTCATATAGGTGATTAATCCTATTATTCCATGTCCCTCAATTTCTATACCTTCATATAATTGTTGTGCTATAGACATGGTTCTTTTAGTTGCAAAATTAAGTTTTCTATAAGCATCTTGCTGAAGAGTGCTTGTTATAAATGGTGGAAGTGGATTTTTACTCTTAGAAGCTTTTTTTATCTTGCTTACAATAAACTCTTTTTCACTAAGTAAACTAATAATGTCATCACTTTCTTCTTTAGAATTTATCTCAACTTTTTTTCCTTCCTTAGAAGTTAATTTAACAAATAAATTATGTACCTCTCCATCTTTGCATAACTGGCATTCTATAGTCCAATATTCTTTAGTTATGAATTTTTCTATTTCCTTTTGTCTATCACAGATTATTTTAAGTGTAACCGATTGAACTCTTCCAGCACTAAGTCCCCATTTAACTTTTCTCCAAAGTATAGGACTAATTTCATATCCAACTAATCTATCAAGTATACGCCTTGCTTGTTGTGCATCCACAAGAGGTGCATTTATTACTCTTGGTGATTTTATGGCGTTTTTAACAGCTGTTTTTGTTATCTCATTAAATTCTATCCTGCATTTTTCTTTTTCATCTATTTTTAATGCTTTTGCTAAATGCCAGGCTATAGCTTCCCCTTCTCTATCAGGGTCAGTCGCCAGATAAATTTTATCGCTTTTTTTTGCTTCCTTTCTTAATTTATCAAGGAGTTGACCCTTGCCACGGATAGTTATATATTTAGGTTGATAATTATTTTCAATATCAACCCCCAATTGACTTTTTGGTAAATCTCTAACATGTCCCATGGACGCTTCTACTACAAAATTGGTTCCTAAATATTTTTTTATAGTTTTAGCTTTTGCTGGTGACTCAACTATAACAAGTTTTTGTCCCATCTTATCCCCTCCATTAATGTATTTCTAATACAGTTATTATATCTTGATTATATTTTGTCATTTACTCTTACATAATAGTTTCCTGATAAACATAACACTTTATTTTTAATCTGCATTTCAAATAATACCTCATATAATTGTTTTATGTCAATGTTTGTTGCTCTAATAATATCGTTAATATGTATTGGACTATCATTTATGATGCTAAATATTCCTTTATGCATTTCACTATTAAAAGCACTTACAGTAGCACTTTTTTCTTCTTTCATTTCAATTCCCATTAAATTAAATATATCATCAACGCACGTCATAGGGTAGGCTCCATCTTTAATTAATCTGTTTGTTCCCTTACTTTCATTTGAAAATATAGAACCCGGTACAGCCATTACATCCTTTCCTTGCTCTAGTGCTAAATTTGCAGTAATTAATGATCCACTTTTTTCACCAGCCTCTACTACTATAATAATATCACTAAGTGCACTAATTATTCTATTTCTTAAAGGAAAGTTATAAGCATATGGTGGTGTGCCTGGTAAAAATTCAGATATAACGCAACCCTTTTGGACTATTTTATTAAAAATTTTAATGTTTTCTTTAGGATATACTATATCTAATCCAGAACCTAAAATTGCACAAGTATAGCCTTCATTATCCAAACAACTCTCATGGGCAAAGGAATCAATACCTTTAGCCATTCCACTAATAATATTAATATTATTAGCACATAAATTTCTGCATATAATTTTTGTAACATCTTTACCATAATTTGAATACTTTCTAGACCCCACTATAGAGATATTATATCCCTCATTCAATGGCATTATGTTCCCTTTATAAAATAATATAAAGGGTGCATCATCATAATTTTTTAATTTCTTAGGATATTCGTCTTCAGTAAAAGAAATTGATTTTATTTCATTAATTTCTAAACTAGTTTTCACATTAGCGATATCATTTTCATTCCATGCATTTGTCAATACGTCAATTAAAGCTTTTCTAAAATATTCTGTTTTTTTACTATGTACACCATAATACCATATTTTCTCCGTATCATGAAAATCATTTATTAATTTTAATTTAATTTTAGGGGATAATTTAGCTAAAGAAAACCATATATCATAATCATTCATTGTTTTTACTATACCTCCGCTTCCTTAATTTTTTTATTACTTAAATTATTTTTTCATCTATAAATTTTCTGTATTGCATAGCTTCAATGATATGTTTATCTGAAATGTTTTCATTACCATCTAAATCTGCAATAGTCCTAGCTACCTTAAGTATCCTAGAATAAGCTCTCGTACTTAGATTAAATTTATCATACATAAGTTCCATAATTTTACTAACAGTATTCTCTAAATGGCAGTATTTTTTAATTAGCTTTTGACTCATCTCTGCATTACAATGAATTTGTTCACCACTAAATCTTTTTTCTTGAATATTTCTTGCTTCCTCTACTCTTCTTTTAATAACAACTGATTTTTCACTATTTTCTCCATTTGCTATTTTATTATAAGGCAAGAAATTCACTGCTGTAAAAATATCAATTCTGTCTAGTAGTGGAGATGATAATTTGCTTAAATACCTCCGTCTTTCGTAATCACTACAAGTACATTGTTTTTCATAAGATCCATAGTATCCACAAGGACATGGATTTAAAGCACTTACAAACATAAAGTTTGATGGATATTCTACAGTTCCATTAATTCTTGATATATTAATTTTTCTTTCCTCTAATGGTTGCCTTAATACTTCAATCACATTCTTTTTAAATTCTAATATTT
>Ga0105047_10005738_pt1 | contig 21198 bp, 16 predicted proteins | sample MAT04_FD_78384 | JGI IMG/M metagenome (GOLD analysis project Ga0105047, IMG submission 78384) | Freshwater microbial communities from Lake Fryxell liftoff mats and glacier meltwater in Antarctica - MAT-04 (megahit assembly) | ecosystem: Environmental > Aquatic > Freshwater > Ice > Liftoff... | reverse complement strand
GGCCGATTGTCGATCGCAAGTTTGCAGAAAATGAGTCTTTGCCCGCGGTGCCCGTGGTGATGACTGATATCAGTTCTGCAGAAATGATTAAGTACGCAGCTAATGCTTTTTTGGCGACTAAGATTAGCTTTATCAATGAAGTTGCTAATATTTGCGATCGGGTTGGTGCAGATGTTACCCAAGTAGCCAAAGGTATCGGTTTAGATTCGCGGATTGGCAGCAAGTTTTTGCAAGCTGGCATTGGTTGGGGTGGTTCTTGTTTCCCGAAAGATGTTTCAGCTTTAGTTCATACTGCTGAGGATTACGGTTATGAGGCGCATTTGCTGAAGGCCGCAGTGGAAGTTAACGAACGCCAGCGATTGATTGCAATTGAAAAGTTGCAGCAAGTTTTGAAGATTCTCAAAGGTAAAACTGTCGGACTTTTGGGTTTGACTTTCAAGCCGGATACTGATGATTTGCGGGATGCTCCTTCGTTGAATTTAATCGACAACTTGAACCGGTTGGGAGCAAAAGTTAAAGCTTACGATCCGATTGTTTCTCAAACTGGAATGCGTCACGGTTTGTCGGGAGTTTTGGTAGAAACCGATCCGGAAAGGTTGGCTGATGGTTGCGATGCTTTGGTGTTGGTGACTGATTGGGAACAGTTTCGTAATTTAGATTATGAGAAAATGGCGAAGTTGATGGATCATGCGGTGATGATTGATGGCCGCAATTTCTTAGATAAGAAGGTTTTAGAAGCGGCTGGTTTCCAATATGTGGGAATTGGAAGGTAAAGGGTGAGCGTGAAGTTGCGATCGCGATTATATCTTGAGGATAGCGATCGCAACTTATCCGTTAGAGAGAATAAGTGCGATCGACTGCACCCATTCCCTATATTTATACTCACTTACCTTTGTTTTTTGGCTGCTTTAGATAAGAGTTAGCCCAAGCATAGCGATGCGGATCTTGTTTCAGCAAATACTCTACAACTTCTTGAAGCTTGACCTCATCCTTGATATTTTTGACCATTCGTTTGAGTTCGTAATCCTCATCTCCCACTTGGGCCCCGCGTTTAATTGCCTCGTTTTCCCAAAATACATAGTCATTGTATTTCTCTTGCCTCTTACAAATTGTTGCCATGAGAAGGTAAGGTTCATAACCGTGAGGGTAATAGTCAATAGCTTGTTTTGCACACTTTTCTGCCTCACAGAAATTTTCATCATCTCGGAAGGCTGTACCTCTAGTCGTTAACAGTGCTGATTTGAGTTCATCTCCTGGTATTTTGTTGAAATTCAAATTATTTGTCAGTTCCGATGCTTTTTGGGGATTTTTTGCCTTGCGCCAATCACTGCTAGCGCTGACCAAGTTCCATTTATTGCCAGTACGCTTGTACTCCTGTTCGTAAAAAGTTGCTTCAAGCGTGTGGTGAGCTCTAGCAATTTTTCCCTCAGAGGATAGCTGCTTGTTAACTATTAGTTGAGCAACCATCAAGCGATCGAGTCTTTTTCCTTCCTCTAATTGCAACATAATCTCGTAAATGGTTTCGGGTGGTATTTCACTCCTTAGAGCTACAAACTGATACTTAGCCTTGAGTGCTGCAAAGTGTTTTTGCTTTAAAAAAGCAAGGATATCTTTACAGTCGTTAAGTTTTATCCATTCAACTTCTGACTCATTTAATTTTTCTCCTAATTTTATTTTCTCCTTGAGGGATGTAGCATACTTTTCATGAGCAATTGTCAAAGTATCAGTCAGCTTTTGTTCTTGCAGCCAGCAAATTTCTTCCTCCTCTAAATGATTATCTCCTTCAAGCTTTTGGAGAATTTTGTAAAGAGGGCTAGAAAGCGATAAATCTTCATACTGATTGGCTTTGTACTTAACTTTAAATCGAGCAAATTCCCGCTTTTCCGCTCTTTGCTGATTGATAGTAACAATTTCAAACAGTTTCTCCTGCACTAGCCAGTTAATTTCATATTCATTCAGCAATTCTTCTGAATCAACTTGTTGCAGAATAGGATATAGAATGCTATCGGCAAATTTACCCTGATTCCTACTGACTTGATATTTAGCCTTAAGATGGGAAAAGTCAGCTTCTTTTTCAGCCTCTACTTGCCAATACATTTCAAGTGTTTCTAGCAATTCGTTAGTTAGAATCCAGTTACAATCAGCATCGCTTAAATGCTCTCCTGCTTCCAGTTTATTCAGAATTTTATACAACGGACTATCAGGAAAAGCACCTTGATATCTAGTCGCTTTGTATTTATCCTTGAGGGCTGCAAACTGTGCCATCTCTTGAGCAATCGCTAGCGTCTCAGTTAGTCCTTGCTCTTTTAGATAATTAACTTCAGACTGGATTAATTGATGTTCAGAGTCAAGTTTCCAAAGGATAGGATACAAAGGACTAGATAGCCGCAAATCGTGACGCTTGGTGACTTTGAACTTAGACTTCAGTTGAGAAAATTCTGTATCGAGTTTTCGGAGTTCTTCTGCTCTACGTTGGGGTTCATACTCGATAGCTTCTATTGTTCCCAAAAGCTCTTGCTCTTGTAACCAATTCCACTCGAAGTCAGTAATTTCAAATTCTAAATCAGCTTTTCGCAGAATTAGATAGAGAAGACTAGAGGGTGATAAATCTTCATAATTAGTTGCTTGATACTTGGATTTAAGCGCTGCAAAATGTTGCACCCGGACTTGCAAATCGTCGCTATTCATGGTCAATCCTGATTTATACTTCTAGCTGCTACACCACCATCTCCGAGCATTCCGCGATCGCCCGGAGTCAAAATCCCAAATTTTTTAAATGAAGATTAATCCAAATACTGATTATTTTAACGGCTCTCCTGATTTTGTGGTGATAAGCAAACCGCATATCCTTACTCCGAGGGCATCATAGAATCACAAACAGTTCTGCTTGATACCGTATACACCATAAACCCAGGAGAGCCATTTTAACTTAATCGCTTTCAATCACTACAGCTACCACCCTCAATCACTCAATACACACAAAAATTAACACCAAACAAGCGATTTGTTTATCATTCCATCAAATCATCCGCCGATGATTTACCCAGATAAAAGCGATCGCTCACAATCTCCTTTTTTTTTACCACTGATTATGAATAAATCTTGTTTACTGTCGATCGCCAACGTCTACAATGAGACAAATCCGTCGATCGCACTCCTGAGCGTAAGGTACTCCGTGGGTACCTGACGCTTGAAAACTGTTTAAAAATTTTCCATCAATATTTTTTCTTGAGCGTAAACATCTCGTAGTTGTTGCAGTGCTGAGGCTGAAATTACCGATTTAACTGTAGCGACTAATTTACCCCATTCCAGCAAGCTGTCAACTGAAACAGCGGCTTTGAAGTTGTACGTATAGAATTTAGTCCAAAATTCTGGTGCTTGGGTGCGTTTCCAGCGTTTGTACCAGCCGAGAAAATCTTGAGCGCAGGCTGGTTTTACTTCTAAGATTGGGGGGAAATCGGCGTAGCTGACGAATCTGCTGAGGCCTTTGGCGTGCACGTACACCATGTTATGACAGCATTCGATTCGGTAAATTTGGTCTGGTGTGATGTTGAACAGGAGTGCTACTGTTTCTTCGGTGACAAATCTCGATCGCGGATTGACCATCAACGATTTGTGAATAATTTTTGAGGCGGCGATTCCTGACGATCTTAACTGATTTTCTGATATCATTGTAGTTGCATCGGGTGGTAGTACGTAAATCTATCTGCTGGGTGCGATCGACAGAAATTATCTGTCGGGATTAATTTTAACTGGCGATCGTCCTTAGTTTCGCTGACCGGGGGCGATCGCTTTTTGCTATATTATACTAAATCCAAAATTTTGTAAAGAGTTTATATGAGTAAAGGTTTAGTCAGGTTGCGGGTTCGAGAGTTGGCGGCCGAGAAGGGATGGACGCTGAAGGAGGTTGCGGAGCGATCGGGCGTGGGCTACAGTACGATTAGCAATTATGCCCGCTCTCAGGGGATGGCGATGGTTGACTTTGCGGCAGTGCACAAGTTGGCCCGCACTTTTAATGTGCTGATTGAGGATTTTGTGGTAATTATGGAAAAATAGATGCTTTTTGGCGATCGAGCTTTGACAGGCGATCGAGCATTTGGTGTAGATTAGAGTTTTAAATCGGATAAACAACCGTCCCGAAATTCGGACACGGCAGTGCCGTTTCCCTACCGGAAATTTGATTTATGAAAGTAGGTAGTAGGGTGTGCACTGCGCACCGGTTGACTTTGGCATCCATTCCACCAGCCATTGACTTTTTCGGTGCTTTTCGACGCACCCTACAAGATTAGCCGGTGCGCCTTGCGCACCCTACTGTTAAGCAGAGAAATTCCTGAAGCCATCGATCGCAACCAAAGTCGCCTACAATCAAACTAATCCGCTCAAAACCGGAAATTAGGAGAACCGTCAAATGATAGATGCAGCGCTACTATTGGGAGGGCTTTTCACAGTCGTTTGGCAAGCCATCCTCGGGACTCAAGCCAACGATGCAGCAAAGCACCTCTGTTTGACAGGACTCAAAAAAGTATCACGAAACGGTAAAATTGTCAATCACGATTTAGAAAAATCCCTAAAAACATCTTTCCTGAAAGCTCAACAACAAATCGCCTCAGAATGCAAACAGGAAATCGACCCCAAAAATAGCGTTAACCGAGAAAGTTTTAGCTATTCGCTGCAAGACAGGCGCAGGGATTTTGATTGGTTGAAACGAAAGCTAGAACAGCTAAAATTAGATTTAGCAAAGGTTGAGAAAGAAACAGTCCCGTCTGGGATTCCCATCGCAAGTTTAGATGAAATAGAATTGCTGCTGACTGCGACAGATGAGTTAAAGCAGAATCGGGTAGCAGAAGTTAAGCAAAAACTGCTGGAAGTCGCCCTAGAAAATTGCAATGTCGCACCATACAAAATTAAGTTAGAACAAGATTTATTTGCGTTAGTTTCAGCATACTTTGCTCAGGAAATCAAGGAAAATGAAAAGGTTTTTCAGATTTTTACCGGGCAGAGTTTGGCGCGGATTGATATCAGAACCCAAGAGATGTATGCTTGGCTTGAGGAGATTGTTGAAAAAAGCCGCATTGTTTACCAACCGATTGACTGGCGGGCTATTTGCCAGCAGATTTTAGATGAGAAAGAACAGCAGCGGCTGAGTAGCAATCAGCTAACTTTTGGCAACCATCAAATTGATGATGTTTATGTGCCGCTGGGTTTGGTTGAACGCCCTAAAGTTCCTGACAAGCGCCCGGATTTGGAGGCTGAGGAAGGTTCGGATTTGTACCGGGAAAAAGAAGTAACTCAAACCTTTGAACATAGCGAGTTTCTGGAGCAAGTTTTGCGGGGAGGAAGTAGCCCGAAAAGCAATGGGAAGCGGTTAGGAATTATTGGGGAACCGGGGGCGGGGAAAACTACGCTGTTGCGGCGGATTGCTAATTGGGTTGCTGCTGAAATTTCCGAGGCGATTGTTATTTGGGTATCCTTGGCAGATTTGCAGGGGAAGGATTTAGAATCGTATTTATTTGATAGTTGGCTGCTGGCGGCAATTAAGAGGGTTGGGAAGGCTGAGGCGACGGCGGATATTAAGGATGATTTTTTAGCTTTGTTTAATGCTGAGCGGGTTTGGTTGGTGTTGGATGGGGCGGATGAGATGGCTGCGGGTGATGGTAATCCTTTGGCGGAAATTCAGCGGCAAATTAGAACGGGCGGCTGTGTTCAAATGGCGCGGATTGTGCTAAGTTGTCGGCAGAATGTCTGGGATGCGATCGGCTCTGCGTTGGATACTTTTGATACTTATCGTACTCTGGAGTTTTCCTATCCTGAACAGGTGGAAATGTTTATCGATAAGTGGTTTGGGTTGGCTGAATTTGGTGGCGAGGGATGCGGAGACGCTGGAAGGGGATTTATGCTTTTTGCAATCTCCGCTTTAGCTTTCTTCGTCGGAATCCCCACAACATCCTTCGGCGGAGTTTATCCTGAGCCGAAGGGCGAGCGCACAAGTAGCGGTAATCCGCTTAGTGTTGGGATGGATAGACCGGTTAACGTACGAAGTTAACCAAATCTTTGTATACTGAAATGGTCAGACCAAGCAGCAATGAGCGTGAGAATAGCCTACCAATACAAACTACGACCAACGAAACTACAAGTTACTGAGCTTGACAGATGGTTATCCATGCTGTGCGCCCAGTATAACTATTTGTTGGCAGATAGATTTAACTGGTATGAACAAAATCGCTGTGCGATCGATGCTTGTTCTCTTCTATGTCACTTACCACAATTGCGGGATAATCCCGATTATTTTTCACAGAAAAAAACCTTACCTCAACTCAAAAAAACTCATCCTTGGTATAGTGAGATTTACTCTCAAGTTCTCCAAGATGTAGTCAAGCGAGTTAAGGTAACATTTGATCGATTTCTCAAAGGCGATCGCAACGGTAAACGCAGCGGTAGACCACGCTTTAAACCTAGCAGTCGTTATCGCACCTTTACCTATCCCCAAATAAAAGATAGTTGTTTAGATGGCAACTCTATCAACTTGCCGATGTTTGGCAAAGTTAAAGTAATTCTACATCGTCAAATGCCGGATGGATTCAAGATTAAAACAGCCTCTGTCACTAAAAAAGCTGATGGATATTACATTACCCTTTCATTAGAAGACCAGACTGTTCCTGAAATCAAGCCGGATTTTAAGCCAAATAAAATTACTGGGATTGACCTGGGATTGAAGGACTTCTTAACAACTGCTGATGGCGAAACAGTTGCTATTCCTCAACATTATCGTCAAGCGCAAAAACGTTTGAAAGTAATTCAAAAACGGGTATCACGTCGAACAAAAGGAAGTAACCGTAGACGGAAAGCAATTCAACAACTAGGGTGTCAACATCAAAAAGTCGCCGCTAGACGTAAAGATTTCCATTTTAAGACAGCCAACTATTTACTGTCAAAATACGATGTAGTTGCTCATGAAGATTTAAATATCAAAGGTCTAGCTCGTACAAGATTGGCTAAAGCTGTGCTGGATGCTGGGTGGTCAAACTTCCTATTAATACTAACTTTCAAAGCCGAAAAAGCTGGTTTGTTAGTGATACCAGTAAGTGCCTATAACACCTCACAAGATTGTTCCAATTGTGGAGAGAAAGTACCTAAAAAGCTGCATATTCGATGGCATGACTGCCCTAATTGTGGGTGTAGTCTCGATCGCGATCATAATGCAGCTATTAATATCAAAAATAGAGCGGTAGGGCATTCCGTTCTTAAAGCCAAGAGTCTCCTAAGCGATAGCCGGATTGTCTTGGAAGCCTGCACCATAGACCTGTACTCAGATTGGTGTAGGAGATGTCACAAGGCGAAACCGATACAAGCGCGATCGCCCAAGAACTCTGTACCCAACTATATCAAACAATCTTCCCCACAGATACAGACATCCCCGCAATCCGCAACGCCCCCGAATTCAAGCGATTAATTCCGCAACTCAAAAACCGGCTGCAAAAACCGCACATCGCCTTAATTTTGCACTCGTGCCCCTGCGAAAACGCGCTTTCGTCTTTCACCCGCAAACTCGCCGACTCTCAGATGGGAATTCATATCGCCTGGATTACCGATGATACACCGCTGGAATTGCCGCTAACAGGTTTTGCCGCCGATGGAGAGGATTTGTTGGAGGCGGTGCAGAATTGGATTGGGGGGATTGGTGCGTGATATTGGGATGGCGATGTTGTTGTCTGGGCTCTGCGATTGCTTTGCGGAGCGCGCAATGACATATTCTCTTCAACCCGCGAAGGCGGGTTTTGTCTGTGTCGGCGCGATTTCAATCGCCCGCTACTCCGGGGCGGCGTCGAAGTCCACCCCACAATAGTTTTAATTTCTTCAACCCCTCTGAGTTCGGGTTTTGTCTGTGTCGGCGCGATTTCAATCGCCCGCTACTGCGCCACTACCGCAATACTACTGCGATACTAATGGTAAAGATACAATCGAGCCTCCCCAAAAGACTCCCCCAAACCATGTCCAAGCAAAAAAAGACCCCAGCCAAAACCTACACTGAAATCAACCTCAGCGACCCGCAATACTACTTCAACCGAGAACAAAGCTGGCTGGAATTCAACAACCGCGTGCTCCACGAAGCCCTAGACCCCCGCACGCCCCTCCTAGAAAGACTCAAATTCCTCGCTATTTTCAGCTCAAACCTAGACGAATACTTCATGGTGCGCGTAGCGGCACTCAAACAGCAAGTAGAAGCCAAAGTCAGCAAATTGACCTCCGACGGCAGCAAGCCCCAAGAACAGCTAGATGCCATCCACAAGCGCTTGTTGCCGATGGTTACTCAGCAACACGCCTATTTTGACCAAACCCTGCGGCCGAAATTAGTAGCAAACGGCATCCACATTCTCGACTACATCGACCTCAATCAAGAACAGCGCAATTACTTGCACCGCTACTTCCAAGAACAAGTATTTCCCGTACTCACACCCCTAGCAGTTGACCCCAGCCACCCATTCCCTTTCCTTTCCAATCTCAGCCTCAATTTAGCAGTAATTGTCAGAGACCCCGACACCCGCGAAGAACTATTTGCCCGCGTCAAAGTACCGCAGGTTTTGCCCAGATTTTTGCCATTACCGGGGGATTTGCAGTGGCAGCAAAAAGGCAAATCTCCTGTGTGGACGGGGGTACCTCTCGAACAGGTAATCGCCCACAATTTAGAGGCTTTGTTTCCGGGGATGGACATTCAGGAATATCACCCGTTTCGGATTACTCGCAATTCCGATTTGACTGTGGAGGAAGATGAGGCAGAGGATTTGCTGCTGGCCATCGAACAGGAACTCCGCAAGCGCCGATTTACAGGTTCTGCGGTGCGCATGGAAATTCAAGCGATTATGCCGCCTGCACTGCGAGATATGTTGATGGATGAGTTGGTGCTCGGTGAGCAGGATGTTTACGTCGTAGAGGGGCTGCTAGGCCTCAAGGATTTGATGTCTTTTATCGGGCTGCCCGTGCCAGAACTGAAAGACCCGCCTTGGACTCCGGTTGTGCCGCCGCGCTTGCGGAACTCGCAATCGCCAATTTTAGGCAAATCGATGTTGGATGCTGAGGATGGTGAGGATATTTTCACCACCATCCGCCGGGGAGATGTGATGCTGCACCATCCTTATCACTCGTTTGCGGCGACGGTGCAGCGGTTTATTACTGAGGCGGCGCACGATCGCTCGGTGTTAGCGATTAAGATGACTTTATACCGTACTTCTGGTGATTCGCCGATCGTCAGCGCCTTAATTCAAGCAGCGGAAAATGGCAAGCAAGTAGCCGTTTTAGTAGAGCTCAAGGCTAGGTTTGACGAGGAAAATAACATTAACTGGGCGCGCAAGTTGGAACAAGCGGGAGTCCACGTAGTTTACGGTTTGGTGGGACTCAAAACCCACACCAAGATTGTGATGGTAGTCCGGCGCGAGGACGGGTGTATTCGCCGCTACGTCCACATCGGCACGGGAAATTACAACCCGAAAACGGCTGGACTGTATACGGATGTGGGTTTGTTGAGTTGTCGCGAGGATTTGGGTGCGGATTTGACGGAGTTGTTTAATTATTTAACTGGTTATTCGCGGCAGATAACTTATCGTAAATTGTTGGTTGCGCCGGTCAATATGCGCGATCGATTTTTAGCATTAATCCGCCGCGAGGCAGAATTCTGCCAGTCGAATGCCGAAAGCGGCACTGGTAGCTGCGGCCGGATTGTTGCTAAAATGAATGCTTTAGTTGACCCTCAAATCATTGTTGCTTTGTACGAAGCTTCGCAAGCGGGAGTTAAAATTGATTTGATTATTCGGGGGATTTGCTGTTTGCGTCCGGGCGTTGAGGGTGTTAGCGACAATATCAAGGTTATCAGTATTATCGGCCGCTTTTTAGAGCATTCGCGGATGTTTTATTTTTTCAACGGTGGCGACGAAGAGGTGTATATTGGTTCTGCTGACTGGATGCAGCGCAATCTTACAAGACGGGTTGAGGCGATCGTCCAAATAGAAGACCAGACTATTGCTAAGGAGTTGCAAGAAATTTTGGGTGTGATGTTGGCGGACAATCGCCAAGCTTGGGATTTGCAGTCTGGGGGACACTATTCTCAGCGGCGGCCGCCTGCTAATTGCCCGGAGGTGAGTTCCCAGCAAATTTTGATGGATATGGCCATGAGTTAGTCAGTTGACAGTTGACAGTTTGTAGGGTGTGCACTGCGCACCGGTTGGCTTTTCCACCCCACCGGAGAACACCGGTTGACCGGCGTTTTAGCGTCTTGATTCCGAGCCCAAACTCGCCCCAGGCATTTTCCTTGCTTGAAGCTTGAAAAATCCAAACGTAAAATAGCGATTTGATGCTTTTTCTCAGGCTCAAATTTAACACGCTTGGGCAAGGGCGGGCAGTGCACACCCTACAAACTCAACTGGTGCGCAGTGCACACCCTACAAACTCAACCGGTGCGCAGTGCACACCCTACTGACAACCAATGACTACTGACTACTGACTACTGACTACTGACTACTGACTAATTAACTGTCAAAAGTGCGCTTAAATTCTTCTAACAAATCGTCAATTTCCTCGATCGCCTGACTGACATCGATTCTCAGAGATCCCAAGTCCGATCGATCTAACAGCCGCACGAGAGATTCCCGCTTGATTTCGATCTCTGCTACGCGCTCTTTAATTGTCTGTGCATCCATTTTTTTTTGCCTTTGCTACTATTAACAAAAATATTTGACATTCCCCACTGCGAACAGACGAGAATTTTTAATTCGCCGACATAGATTTCTCAGTTCATCCTTCACTGTTTTTTATATTGTAAGTGAGGAACGCGATCGGGGTTTTTGAATCTGTGTTATATTTTGATTGTACCTCAAAAAATCAGCTAAACTTCAGCGCAGAAAAGGCGGACGCTTAGAATCTGCGGGTTTGTTTTTCATCACTTCAGTTAAAAATCGCTTCAGAGCTTTCTCGCGATTTTTCATAAAAGCCGACCAAAATCCCGGTTGATATTCGTCCATCGTCTTGGCTAGGGCCCAGACATCGATCGCTAAGATATTATAAAGCCTTTCATCTTCGCGTTTGAGCGAGTTAATCTGCTCCAGAACCGACTTGTTTGTGACCGCAGTTTTTCTGTCTTCGTCTTTGATCATGTCCGAAAATTGGTTGAAAGGGCAAGATGGTCGATCGCGAGCTCAACTCTGTATACTGTAATGATACTGCCGATCTCGATTGCCTTCTGGAACCCGCGCCACACAATTTACACGGATATTTACCAGTCGCAAGGCCCCCGGGGGAAAGCGGGATAACTTTTTGGCGGCGAGAGACAAGATTGTGCGCGCACACCCCTCCCGCCCTTATTGACGCTAGCAGTTTTCGCAGGTCTTTTGGCAAAAAAACTAAATTTTTTCCAGACTTCTTGCCCGATAATAATTAAAGTATCTTGTTTCTGTCGGACTACTTACCTCACGAATATGTTACGTAAAACTTCTTTAGCAAGCCTAGCCTTAGTTGTGGGCGGTATCCTAGCAGTAGTCGGGTTCTATGCCTACTTCACCGACAAACCTACCTTAAACCTAGCCGGGTTTTTTTATGGAATTCCGCTGTTGTTGGGAGGGTTGGCGCTGAAAGCAGCCGAACTCGAACCAGCGGAGTTCACCCAACCCACCTCTCCCGAAGTTCTCCTCCTGCGAGAAAGTCTGGCCACAGAGACTCAAAACCAAGTCCGCAAAGATATCACCCGATTTCGCTACGGCCAACCCGCGCACTTAGATGACGCTCTGGAACGCTTGGGAATGGCCCCGACAGACGAGGAACGCCCCCTCCTCCAAGGCTTGCGGGAAGTTGATGTTGACGGTGCTTATGCCTTAATTCTAGAGTTTTATTCGCCGCTGATGCCGATCGAAGTTTGGGAAGAAAAGCAAGAAAAAATAGCTAAATTCTTTGGCCCTGGTTTGGATGCACAAGTCACTCAAAAGCCGGATCAGAAAGTTGAATTGGCTTTAATTACCAGTCCTAAAGCTTAATGTGGTTTTAAGTTTTGAGTGCGATAATTTTCAACTCACCCATTATATTCTGTCCGGTCGATTGACCACAATCTGTATTGGTTTGTAGTAAGGACTTTAGTCCGAGGAAAAGAAGGACTAAAGTCCTCACTACAAACCAATACGATCGTTAAAGCTGACATGATATTAATTATTAATCCTGGATCGCTTCCAATACTGATTTTAGCGACAGCTTGAAACCTGTCGCTATTAGCAAAAGCTCGTTAGCGAAGCCCTCGAAGAGGATCGCCCGTTGAGATTTTGCCCAAATCTTATTTTATGTAATTATAATATTCGCTGAGGAGCGATCGACCATATTAAATCAGGAGCAGCACAAATGGTTCCGTCCCATACCCGGATAGGTATGATCGGCGCAGGAACATCAGGATATAGCAGGGCTATTTCATTCTCAGGACGATCGGGATTTTGTAGGGGTCGTGGATGGTGCGGGCCGACCCTCCCCTGTCCAGGAGGGCAACCACGGGGCCAATAGCCCCTACAAAGAATGAAATAGCCCTGCATCAAATAGACATAGTGCAGTCAAACTTTGTAAAACTAATATCAGTCTCAAGCAAAGCAAATCAGGTGTCGAAAAAAACTGGAGATCAAATTAATGAGTCACAATCCTGTCATTCCAGAAAATCTAGTCACCCCAGTGAGTTCTCCTGATTTGGAGAAAGTACCTGAGATTTTTATCCGTCATATTGGCACTTGGCACGGAGAGTATATTAAGACCGATACTCGCGGACATTTTTCTCGCAGCTTCTTCGGTAATTTTACCATTTGGATTCAAGGAAGTCACTACCAACAAGTTAACAATTATGAATATTCAGACGGTTCTCGCCTCCAGCTTAATTTTCAAGGAGAGTTTGAAGAAGGGATTTTGAAACTGTCTTCCAGCAGTTATTCTGATTTTTCGGCGATCGCCTGGGATGCGGGCCAGGAAACCGTAGGCTTTCGAGCAACTAAAACTCAAGATAACACGCTGATTACTTTTGTTGAAACAATGACTTTACTAGGCGAAAATCAGCGGATTCGCAGCACTCAAGCGTTTACAAATGGAATTTTTGATGGCATCTCCTTTATTGAGGAAATCCGTTTGCCTTAAAAAAATTCACTTACCAAAAAACGCCTAATTTGTCAATATCAATAATATATTTCTCTGTTTTCTTTCTCTTAGGACTTACGCATCAATCCCCAAGAAACCGGGTTTTTCCCTTAATCTTGTGGCTGCGACTAAGGATATTCGTAAAAAACCCGGTTTCTGACTACCCGCCTAAGTCTTATCTCTGCGTTCTCTGCGCCCTCTGCGGTTCAATAAAAACAAGATTTCTCTCGTGCAAAAATGAGGCGAAACAGAGTTAATCAGCGTTGACAAACAAGCTGGAACGAGTAATAAAACGCTCTCCATCCGGCCCTTCCAGGGAAAAATCGCTACCTCCGGGCCCGGATGCTACGTCAATAATTAACTGTGTTTTCTGCCAATGTTCGTATTGCTGCGCTGCAATATAAAAAGGACAACCGCCGATTTTTCCTAGCAATAAATCGCCATCGCCGACGATCAATTCCCCGTTGGGATAGCACATGGGAGAACTACCGTCGCAGCAGCCGCCGGATTGGTGAAACATCAATTCTCCGTGCTGTGTTTTGAGGTAGTCTATTAGTTTTAAGGCCGCTTCTGTGGCTGTGACTTTGGGGATTGTTTCCATTGGAGAAGATTGTAGGGCAATACGCTTGGGATCAGAAGACCGGGCGGTTGAAACCGCGTCTATACAGACAAAACCCGCCTCCGCGGGTTGAAGAACCTGCCGTTAAAATTACATTATCTTCTTCAGTCCGCGTCGGCGGACTTCGTTTGACGAGAAGCGGTTTCAACCGCAGTCTGATCTTAAAAAAAACCTAAAGCTTTGGGGCTGTAGCTGACTAACAGATTCTTAGTTTGTTGATAGTGATCCAACATCATTTTGTGGTTTTCGCGGCCGATACCGGATGATTTGTAGCCGCCGAATGCTGCGTGGGCGGGATACAAATGATAGCAGTTTGTCCACACGCGGCCTGCTTGAATGGCGCGGCCCATGCGGTACGCGGTGTTGATGTCGCGAGTCCAAACTCCTGCACCTAAACCGTACAGAGTATCGTTGGCAATTTCTAAGGCTTCGGCTTCGTCTTTGAAGGTGGTGACTGCTAATACTGGGCCGAAGATTTCTTCTTGGAAAATTCGCATTTTGTTGTTTCCTTTGAAGACTGTTGGCTGGAAATAATAGCCGTCTTGTAAGTCGCCGGATAGGATGTTTCTTTCGCCACCAATCAGGCATTCTGCGCCTTCTTCATGCCCGATTTTGACGTATTCGGCGATTTTTTCCATCTGGTTGGTGGAGACTTGCGCGCCTAGGGCGGTTGTCATATCTAGGGGGTTGTCTTGTTTGATTTGGCGGATGCGATCGATCGCCCTTTCCATAAATCGATCGTAAATTGACTCCTGAATTAACGCCCGCGAGGGACAGGTGCAAACTTCGCCTTGGTTGAAAGCGAACATCACAAATCCTTCGACTGCTTTGTCGAGGAATTCGTCGTCTTGGGCGCAGACATCTTCAAAGAAAATGTTGGGCGATTTTCCGCCTAATTCTAGGGTGACGGGGATGACATTTTGGGAGGCGTACTGCATGATCAACCGGCCCGTAGTTGTTTCACCAGTGAAGGCTACTTTGGCAATCCGGGGGCTGGTGGCGAGGGTTTTGCCGATTTCGGCGCCGGGCCCGTTAACCACGTTGATAACGCCGTCTGGTACTAAGTCGGCGATGATTTCCATCAGTACCAAGATTGAGGCTGGGGTGGGCCCGGCTGGTTTGAGGACAACGCAGTTGCCGGCGGCGAGGGCTGGGGCTAGTTTCCACGCAGCCATTAATATCGGGAAGTTCCAGGGGATGATTTGTCCGATCACGCCCAGGGGTTCGTGGAAGTGGTAGGCGACTGTTGTGCCGTCGAGTTCTCCGATCGACCCTTCTTGGGCTCGGATGCAGCTTGCGAAGTAGCGGAAATGGTCGATCGCCAGCGGGATGTCTGCGAGGCGGGTTTCGCGAATTGGTTTACCGTTGTCCCAGGTTTCGGCGATGGCTAGGCGATCGAGGTTTTCTTCCATGCGATCGGCTATTTTGTGCAACACCCGCGCCCTGTCTGCTGGGTTCGTCTTACCCCACTTGTCTTTTGCAGCGTGGGCGGCATCCAGTGCCAATTCTACATCCTCGGCGCTCGATCGGGGGATTTGACAAATTGATTTTCCCGTAATTGGAGAAAGGTTTTCCGAGTATTTCCCCTTCACCGGCGCTACCCACTTACCGCCAATAAAGTTGTCGTAACGAGCTTGAAAAATCGACTGATTGCCGGATTGAACAGGTGCTGCTACTACCATTTTATTACCTGATTAAAATTTGTTTTCGCGGACTTGTGAAATCTCTTAAATATCAACTATCGTCTATTTTCGGGAAGTTCGGTTATTTCCTATACAAAATTTTACATTCTTCAAATATTGTCCAGTCATTGTAGGGGCGGGTTCACCAACAATCTCAGGCTAAAACCAACAATCTCAAAAACCCGCCCCCACCCAACGGTAAATACTATTAATCAACTGTGCCTGAGCGGAATCTCTATCCTAAACTTAGTACCTTTTCCAGGTTCAAAAACACACTTTAACTCTCCTTTGTGCTGCTCTACAATTATCCGATAGCTAGCAGCAAGTCCCAATATCCTGCTGTCTTCTATAGGTTTTGTCATCAAAGATGAATCGGAAATTTGCGCTGTGATATCTTTGCTAGTTGCCATGCCGTTATCAGCAATTTCAATAGCAATCCGCTGAGCATTGATTACCTTAGTGCTAATCAAAATCACAGGCTTAAAGTTGACCGATTCCGACTCCCCCAGCTCTTGACTCGACTCTTCCAAAGTATCGATCGCGTGATTGATCATATTCAGAAAAGCTTGATTTAGCTGACCTGCGTAACACTCAACTTGCGGCAGATTTCCGTATTCCTTCATCACCTTAATATCTCGCCTCCCCTCGCGAGCCGGCAAGCGGTGCTGCAACAATAACAGAGTGTTTTCTAAACCGTCGGAAATATCGAATAACTGCCAGCCAGAACGATCGCTGCGGGAAAAATCCTGTACCGATAAGATGATTTGCCTGATGCGATCGCTCCCGGTTCGCATGGAACTCACAATTTTTAATAAATCGTCGAGCACGAATTCCACATCCATATCTTGCTGTTTTTGCAGAATCTCCGAGTCGGGATTGACTAGGTGTTTTTGATACAATCGCAGCAGTTCTCTTAAATCGGTAGCGTAAGTTTGGACGTGAGTGAGATTGCTGTAAATAAAAGTAATCGGATTGTTAATATCGTGGGCGATACCAGATACCAATTCCCCCAAACTAGACATTTTTTCAGTTTGCAGCATTCGATCGCCCGACAGTTGCAATTTTTGCTGAGTGCGATCCAACTCCCGCCTCAAATCCCGCGCTCGCTTCCCCGCGCGCACCCGCCCCAACAATTCCTGCTTAACTATCGGCTTAAACAGGAAATCGTCAATCAGCCCCTCGAATTCTTGAACTTCTGCAAATTGCTCGGGTGTTATCAGCAGCACAAAATAAGCAGCAGCCAATTCACGCGCGGCGAAGCTATCCCCAAGGGAATCGGCTTTCACCAGCCGGCACACCTCCAACCAGTTGATTTGAGGCGAATTCCCGTCACAAACGATCGCATCCGGGGAGAATTCCCTCGCCAAATCTAAAGCATCCTTACCGTCGGGGGCGACTCTCACTTGATGTCCCTCCCTCTCCAGTAACTCTTGTACGACTTCAAAAGTCGCAGCATCCGCGATCGTCAAAATCTTTGCCATAACACCAGCTCCACAACTTACTCTTTAGGATACAGCCACCAGAATTGCACAGCGTTTCATCACATTGGATTGTTAGCTTACGCTTCTTTTTTTGATTCACTATTACTTGTTTTTTAACAGCTCCTAACTTTTGATTAACATAATATTGTCACCACAGTTACCAAACCCCAGCCGATAGTCACCATCACCGCCAGCCAGCTTTTTTATTATAATAAAAGCCGAATTTTTCTGGGAGATTTCAATCGAAAAAATCAACTTTAAACCAAGCGTTTGAGACTGGCAAGACGGGAGCATCTCCTGCATTGCAATAAGCGAGTACAATACGCGAGCGAGGACAGCACTATTATATATCAATGCAAAACACCAGATGCTCTCGGCAAAACTTTCTCTAAGCAGGGCTAATTCATTCTTACTAAACCCGCCAGGGAATAAATTCCCTGTCTGAAAGCGAAAGTCGTCTGTCGCCGACTAAAATACTAATTTATAGTTTTCTGAAGACGAATTTCACTATAAGATTGGGGTTTTAAACCAGGGCGGGCTATAGCAATCCGTTCATCAGTTTCAATAACTGGTTAAGAGGCTCTTGGCCTGGGAATCGATGTAAGCGAGGCTCTGCCTCGCCTGGGAAAATCGAGGCAGAGCCTCCGGATCTGCGTTACTTTCGCTCTGCGAAAGTAACGAGTAGAATCATTTAGGATTGCTATATAGCTTTAAGGAGAATGAATTAGCCCTGTTTTTCTGGGTGCGATGCAGCGCACCTTACACCAGTATGACACCGAAAAAATATCGTTCTGGAATCATTTAAAATTGCTGCAGCAATTAGCAGTCTGCAATTAGATATTACTTCGACAATTCGACGTTGAGTTCGTTCACTACACGGCGTTTCAGCGGTAGGGATTTTTCTCGGGGCAGCAAGTCAAATACTTTCCGAAAGGCATCGTCTACTTGTTCAAACGGTATTTGTCCTTTCTCGTTAAAAACTACTTTTCCAGATTGGTCTAGGATGACGGTTTGAGGTACAAAACCTTCGTAATAATGGCCGGGTTCGGTGAGTTTCGGTGACGGTTGCGGAGGCAAAGAGTCAATGCTTATGGGCATAAAATCGGCTGCGCGGCCGTAAAATTCCTGGAGTTGAGAGACGACGATCGCGTATTGCTTGGAGTCGCGGCTGTCGTCTGTGTAAAACACTAACAATGCCGGTTTGTTGCGTTTGAAAGAATCTGTAAGCTTGACTTTAGGAGGAACTAGGGAACCGTTGCCGGCGTAGAGGGCATAGATAGTGCCGTCGAAGCGATCGTCCGTGAGACTTGCGAAGGCTGGCGGTGTGCCGGCGAACAGTATCAAGTTAAGGGCGATCGCCACTGTTAAAATACTGGCCGACAAGATTCGCCGCAGCAAGCGGATGCCAGAATCAGCATTAACAGTTAATTTTTTGGATGCAGAAAATATCATAGGTTGTTGGCAGTTGCTGTAAGCTGGCTTCATCAAAAACAAAAACTTTTTTAAGTTTATCAGCAAATGTATGCAAATGTTCCTGAGTAGGTTAAAGTAGTTTGGAATAGACTCTGATAATTTGCTGGTTGTGGCGATCGACCGCCAGGATCTCAATTAATGCAAAAAGTATGTTTTTATCCCGCCCTCTCCCGATCGAGGATTATATATTCTCCCTCGGGGGGGAGCATCTCCTGCATTGTAAAAAGCATTTTTTATCTTTCATGCGAGCTTAAGAGCTCGCGTATTGTACAATACGAGAGCTCTTACAGCACTATAAATACAAAACTGAGATGCTCCCCTCGGGGGGGACAAAACAACAAATTCAAAACTGAGATGCTACCCTACAGACAAGGCGATTCAACTGACAGAATATCGCTCTTGGGGCTTTTCAGCGGAGGGCTAGAAGTTCCCGCACCACAAAAAAAATTATTTGTTGTGGGCTTGACTTCTAGCTTCTGAGAATAGTGCAAAATGTTAAATTCAACTGATAACTAGAAACAGACAACTAATGATAGCTTTGCTTGACGCATTCCTCGCCCAAACCCCCGCTGCTGATGTTGGCGGGCCCGCTCCACTCAATTTGGTGCAGACGATTGTTTTAGGAATTGTACAGGGATTAACGGAGTTTTTACCAATTAGTAGCAGCGCTCATTTGAAGGTAGTGCCGATCGCCCTGGGATGGGGCGATCCCGGCGTTGCTTATACTGCTGTGATTCAGTTAGGCAGCATTGTCGCCGTGCTTTGGTATTTCTGGAAAGACTTGACAACTATCACTTTTGGTGCTGTAGATGCTGTGGTGCAGCGCGACTACAAATCGCAAGAGTTTAAAATGGCTTTGGGGATTGCTTTGGGGACAATACCCATAGTCTTTTTGGGGCTGCTAATCAAGATATTGGTTCCAGATTTTGACAACTCGCCACTGAGGAGTTTGGCCAGCATCGCCATTGCTTCGATCGTGATGTCGCTGCTGTTAGCAATAGCAGAAAAAACTGGCAAGCGCGATCGCACTTATGAAAAATTAACCGTCCAAGATGGTATTTTGATGGGATTAGGTCAAGCAATGGCGTTGATTCCGGGGTGTTCGCGATCGGGCTCCACCCTAACAGCAGGATTGTTTATGGGATTGGAAAGAGCCGCCGCCGCGCGGTTTTCTTTTTTATTAGGAATTCCGGCAATTACTCTGGCTGGATTAGTAGAATTGAAGAGTGCTTTGAGTTCAGGAATCGACAGTGCTGGACTTGTCGCTTTGATAGTGGGAACGATTTCGGCCTTTGTGTTTTCCTATTTGTCGATCGCGTGGCTGATGAAATTCCTGCAAACTCAAAATACGTGGATTTTTGTGTGGTACCGGCTGGCCTTTGGCGTGGCGATTTTAACGGCGATCGCAGGTGGGGCACTGAGAAATATCTAAAATAGGACTTACTTGAACCTAATTATGTAGGGTGCGCAATGCGCACCTTATACCATTTGAGACTTGAGATTGGGAATAACAGAACCACTAGACTTCTTGTATAAATCTTTAATTAATACGTAAACCGCTCCTTAAAGGCACATCAACACAGATCCACGCAGATAATTTCCAGATAGTTAGTGTATGAGTGCAATTTTGTCTACTAAAAATTTAATAAAAATGAAAAATTAATAATTCCTATAATCGATACATAACATAGCTTATAGCAGAATTAAACGGAAGTTTTAGGGAACTCTTGTATTCGGCGATACGGATTTATAGAGTATTCGCCCTTAGATAAGGGCTATATGCAAATTATGACGGATGTAACAACTTGAAATGAGCGACTCTAATGGAGAACTCAAGCCTACCCTAGGATTGGTAGGAATTACGATTAACGCGATGGCGCTGATTGCACCGGGCGCTTTTCTGTGGACGACATACCAACTGCAAGCCCCGCCAGATTCGGCTAAAAATATGTGGGCTGCGATCGCCCTTGCAACCTGCATAGCCCTACTAACCGCCAGTTGTTATGCAACACTTTCTAAAGCTTACCCGAAGCTGGTGCGGGCAGTTCCTATTACTATGCCGAAGCAGCAATCTTAGCAAAAGAAGAACACAAACATTTTCGTTTGGCGCGTTGGCAAAGTTTGTCACAGGCTGGGCAGCACATTTGTATTACTGGGTATACCCCGGCATCATGATTAGCTTTATGGGAACGCTTGTCGTTTACATTGGGCAGTTGTTTAACGCTGATTTTGCAACGGATTGGTTCAGCAAAGCCTTAATTTGTTTTATCTTCACTGGCCTGGTAGGTTTTATTGCCCTCCAAGGCGTTACCGGTTCGACGCTGATTAATATCATCATCAATATTGTGCAAATTAGCTCTCTCACTTTCCTGGGATTGTTGATGATTATTTACCGATTAGGTCATCCAAATGTAAATTACGAACACGCAAATGCTTTTAGCGTTGTGGTTCCTCACGATTTATCGGGATTGATTTATCAGGCGACAATTGCCATTCTTTTACTTGTCGGATTTGAATCGGCAACGGCGATGGCGGGTGAGGCGATTAATCCTCGGCGTGATATTCCTCGCGGTGTAATTCTATCTTTATTTATTCAGGCTTGTATCTGCTATTTCTTTGAATATTTTGCTGCTAATTTTTTCATCGGCGACCAATACACGGCAACTGTTGACGGCAAAACTGTAACGGGTTTTGCCGCAGCATTGTCGTCGGGTGCGCCGATCGGCGATATCGCGAAAATCTTGGGAGATACGCTGCTGTTTGGCAACGGATTTCTGCTGCAAATTACGATCGCCAGCACAGT